>Ga0102947_1000720_pt1 | contig 11602 bp, 12 predicted proteins | sample SalPon2A_A_D2_MG_FD_78210 | JGI IMG/M metagenome (GOLD analysis project Ga0102947, IMG submission 78210) | Soil microbial communities from South San Francisco under conditions of wetland restoration - Salt Pond MetaG R2A_A_D2_MG | ecosystem: Environmental > Terrestrial > Soil > Wetlands | place... | reverse complement strand
CCCGCGGAACTCCCAACTGATATATTGGCTTACAAAAATCAGCAAGCCAGGTGGGCAAAAGGATCAATTCAATGTGCTGTAAAGCTTCTTGGAGGAATTGCAATTAAACGTAAAGTTGCAGTGGAGGCAAAAATTCAAGCCTTTATCCAATTAACCCGACATGTTGTTTATCCCTTAATGCTTATTCAATTCCTGTCTTTGCCTATCTTGTTAGCTGGAAATATCAATCTCTATGTGGTCAGCGTTATTCCCGCATTGACTATTGCCACCTACCTTGCAATGGGTCCTGGAGCATATTTGATGATTATTCAAAGAATGTACAACAAATCGTGGAAATCCAAAGCAAAAATTCTCCCATCTCTGCTTATCTACAATGCTGGACTGTCAGTAAATAACACAGTAGCGGTATTTGATGCAGTTTTGGGAAAAAAGAATGAATTTTTGAGAACTCCAAAATATGGTATCTTAACCAAAAATGATGATTGGAAAGACAATGCTTACAATTTACCCTTTACAAAAGTTACATTACTTGAATTATTTTTTGGCGTATACGGCATAATGGGAATCTTGGTTTCTATATTTTCCAATAATCCTATTTTTGCACCAATTATAGGGATTCAGACAATTGGGTTCTTTTTCATTGCGTATATGAGCCTCTCCCACTCGAGGTTTAAAAGAAATAAATCCACCCAACTCAGGGCTTTAACTAAGGAAGAAAAAATGGCAAATAAAATCTATAAAATTTCAATGGTTGGAATAGTGGCAATTATTGTATTTGGAGGGTTTATGGCAATTTACGGTTACAATACTGATATTTACCCACTAGATAGAATGCGTGGACACCTTGATGGAATAGTTGGAACTTCGGATCCTGCAGTAATTCAGGCTCACTTGCTTGAAATAAAGAAAGATTTGGGAACCGTTATGGTAAATTTGGAAGAAACTAAAAACTCTGAGGGAGAAGTGGTAGGTAAAAACCCGGTATGGATTTTCCCAACAGAATCTACAAACTTCCTAAGAATAGAAAGTGATGTGGATTCTATGATTGCAAGCATTGAAAAAATTTCTACTGTTCCAAAAGACAGTTCGGCTTATCATACAGGGATGTTGGATATTAATGCCAGAGCAACCATGATCAAAACAAACATCATGGATGCCACCCCCTACATGTACGTCAGTGTTTCAAACATTGTTTTTAGTACAATGTGGATTGCAGTAATATTTGGAATATTTGCAGCACTTAAACGAAAGAAGGATCAGTTAACTACTCTAGATGAAACTACTGGCGTTTAGGGGATATTTAGCTCTTTTCTGATTTCATCTACTGCTCTTATTCCGTAAATGTCTCTTATTTGTTGAATTCTGATTGATTCTTTTAGGAGATCCCTGCCTATGGCATTTGTCAATATTGTAAACACGTCACTAAATCGTATTTCCCACTTGTCTGCGCACTCTAAGATTTTACTCACTGCCCACTGTCGCACTTCATGTGGTAACGGAATTTTGTTATCTGACTCAATTGAAAGTTTATCGAACAGATTTACCAATTCTGCAGTTTGAGATGCCATTTTTTCAAGATCTTTTGCCTCTCCGTACTTTGATTCAGATTGCATTCTCATGTTTGATTGATATTCAGAAAGCTTCAACAATGCCATCATCTCCTCTGAAGTATCTTTTGATACCTTATTTGTGACGTTTTTCACTGATTGCATTTCATGAAAAACTTTGTCGGTTTTTTTATGAAATTCTGCAGTAAGCTCATCTTGTCTCTTTATCATGTCATTAATTGATGACACCTTTTGTTCAATGGTGTTTGTTTTATCAAAAACATCTGTTTTAAAATCTGAAAAATCTTCCTGCACGGATTTTAACCCTTCTCCCACAAAAGCAGTTGAATCGGCTCTATGTGAAAGAGCGCCTATTTCAGTCTCAATTTTGTCTATTTTCCCACCAAAATCGGAAATAACTTTAGTTTTGGCAGAAAGTCCATTTATTTCGTTTTTAATTGACTCTAACTCTGTGATGAAATTATTTACAGAATCTGTTTTGGAAGCTACAGAATCAAATTGTTGTTTTAGTCCCTCGATTACTCCTCCAAGCGAATCTATTTTTCCCGCCTTTCCTGATATCGAATCAATTGTAATCTTTATTCCATCAAGTTCAGAATTCAAATTTGAAAAAGATTCTGTTTTTTCTACAATCTTGTCTAATTCTTTTCTTAAGTTTGAAATTGCCTCAGAAGAAGATTCAATTTTATCTGTTTTTCCAGATATTTCTTTAATGGAATTTTTCAAATTTTCCATTTCGCTGCTCACGTTTAGCACAGAGTCTGTCTTGCCTGAAATGGACTTTAAATCATCTCTTACTTCATCGATTCTTTGGGCAATTTTGATTATCATTTGAGAATTATTTCGTATTGAATTCATACTGTCTTCTACTTGTTGAGACAATACCTCTGGTTTGGGCGATGTCTTTTGAATTTGGTTTATTTTACTTATCTCATCTTGCAGCTTAGTTGTCTGATCATTAATTTTTGTAATTAGGTTTGATTGTGTCCTTACTTGATTAAGTCCCGCATAGAGCTTTTGAGTATCATCTTCGATCATGTTTAATCGGTTGGATTGTTTTTGTATGTTTTCTAGGGTGTGGGTCAAAGTATCTATCATACCCTTCATTGATACCAACACTTTTTGATTATCTGCAAAAATCTTTGACATGGATTTAATTTCTTTTTGTAATGCTTTATTGGAATCAGAAACTGATGCGACCTTTTTTAAAACTGCTGCTGGGCTAGGTTCTCTTTTTACTGCTTTTGGTTTACTTTGGGTCTTGCTTGCAGTTTTCTTTTTTGGTTTTGTAGCCATTGTTTTGAAATGAAAATATTATGATAAAAAAGTTGGGTCTAAAATAAAAAATGTAAAGAGTTACTTATTGACCACATTTGGTTCGTGGAGCAACTCGTGAAAGGTCTTTTCAGCAAGACCATTTGCTGTTTCTATAAATCCCTTGGGACAATATTCGCATTGAATCATATAGTACGGTATGGTACCGTACTATTAATAGTAAGGTAATCTTGGAATTACCTTAAGTGCAGTCAGATACCCCAGGTCATATTTCTACATTAATTTCAGCTGACCTACTCATCACTCTGCGATAGGATCACAATTTTCAGGCTTAAAGACTTTCAAAATCAAATGATTTTCTTCAAATCAATGATTTCAATTTTTTAAAAAATCTGTTAAACTATTCTCCTCTTTGGAAACCACAACTGTTTTTAAACAAATTTGTAGATTGATATCATGCAGGATTTTGCCTTACAAATCGAGTCAGGTGAAATTCAACAATCATTGAACCAAACAGTTTCTGGCATTATTGAACAAATAACACCAGAGCTTCCTCATACCACCTTTGTAACTGATTTGGCTTTTATCATGATCATTGGTGCAGTAGTAACTCTTGCATTTTTTAAAATAAGGCAACCGCTCATCATCGGCTATCTTTTCGCCGGAATGTTAATCGGGCCTTTATCTCCTCTTTGGTCATGGATACTTCCGGAGGGTGGACCATCTAGTGATTTTCTTGGAGGTGCAGGGATTTTGTCTGATGTTTCTGCTCTTAACTTGTTTGCAGAAATAGGAGTGATTTTACTATTGTTTGTCATCGGAATAGAATTTCCCTATGCCAAAATCAGGAGTATTGGAAGAGTTGCAATAGGTGTGGGAACTATAGGATTAATGTCGACCTTGGGAGTTGTATTTTATGCAGCAAGTGGACTCGGACTTGGGTTTATGGATGCATTATTTATAGCGGCTGCCCTTTCAATTTCCAGTACTGCAATTATTGTGAAAATTTTTGAAGAGATGGGTCGAATTAAGACGGAATCTTCTATACTCGTACTTGGTATTCTTATCGTAGAAGATGTAATTGCTGTAATTTTGATATCATCTTTGCAGTCAATTGCTTTGGTAGGTTCTGTGTCCATTGAATCTGTAATAGTAGTAATTTTGGTGGCAGCCGGTTTAATTGTAGGCACCTTTACTTTGGGAACTAGGATTATTCCTCCATTAATTGATAAAGTTGCTTCAGCAGAGCACCGCGAAATTTTGCTGTTAAGTGTTTTGGGAGTTTGTTTTGGTTATGCTCTTTTAGCCAACATAGTTGGACTTTCTGTTGCAATTGGAGCCTTTTTGGCAGGGGTTATGGTTGCAGAATCCAAATCTGCAGAAGTTGCCAAGATTCTATCTAGTCCTATCAAAGATATGTTTGTTGCAATTTTCTTTATCTCTGTGGGTGCATTGATGGATGTTTCTCAACTTCAAAATTACATCTACATCGCCATTGCTTTGATTGCAGTAGCAACTGGAATGAAATTTGGTGGAAATATGCTTGGAAACTTTTTGTTCCGTCAAAAGCGAGGAAAATCACTTCGCTCGGCTTTTGCGTTGGCCGCTCCAAGGGGAGAATTTTCAATTGTAATTGTTAAAACTGGAGTTGATATTGGAGCAGTAAGTGCATTTTTGTTCCCATTGATTGGTATCATTTCAATAATCACTGCCTTTCTTTCTCCCTTTTTGATTAAAGCAAGCGACAAAATAGTTCCAGCTTTGCAAGAAAAAGATGTCTGACGAATTAGAAAAACTATTGGAAAAAGTTCATCCTGGAATTACTGTTTTTGATTTTGATGGAAAATCTGTTCCTTGTATAATTCTTGAAGAAAAAAAATATGATGAATTACTTTCAAAAATTGCCGGAAAACCAACCTCCATAAACACAGATCTTAATATCTTACAGGATGGATTAGGCCATGTTTTTGTTGAGGTGTTGTTAACCTTTTCTCAGGGAGGAATTATGGAAAAAATTTTAGTTAATGCAAACCAGGATTTGAATTTTTTTCAATCTCTTGCAAAAACATCCATGCTGGCATTATCTTCCCCAAAATCAACATATGGTAAAGACAATGTATTCATGATTCAGCTTCCAAAGCCTGAAAAGGCGCATGATGCCCTTAAAATTATTGAAAAAGGTCTGAGACAAAATAATTGAGTGGTGCAGTTACCGGGATTTGAACCCGGGTCACGTACTTGGCAAGCACGAGTACTAACCAGACTGTACTATAACTGCAACAATCATGAGAAACGGATTTGGCTATTAAACTGTTTTTAACTATTTCGTGCAACAAAAGTAATGGATGAAAAACTAAAAATCAAAATTGAAGAAAAAATCCAAGAAACCATATCTAAAAAAAGCGAGATTAAACAACTACGACAATATCTTTCAAATGTAGATGATTCAAAATCATTTGTTCTCGGAATTATAGTTGGTAGACTTTACAATGCCTTTTACTATCAAACAAAAAGAATTCTAGATAGAGAACCTACAAAAGAAGAATTCAATGAATTTGTAGAATATTTGAAAAACAGAAAATCTGAATTTGAAAACTTATGGTGATGATTTGTTGTGATCAAGAACTCTGATTGTTGGCGTGCAAGGTAACTTTACACAAGCGCCTTTTAGAGCTTTTTTTGCAGCATCTACATGTGTGCTGTTAACGTATAATTCCATTATGCATTGGCCTTGTTTTACTCTTGCCCCCAAGCTTACTGCCTTTCCCCAAGCTCTTCTCATTCCTTCTTGAAGTCTATCTGCACCAGCTGCTGCAATCATTTTATTTTCTCTGAGTAAGTTATGTGGATAAATTCGTAATCTAGAATAGTATCCTGTTTCCCCCGTTGTTTTTTCTAACGTCTTATTTGCTGCTAATCTGCATGCCTCTATTGCCATATGTCTAATCTGGACCTTTTCATTAACCAGTAATTGAACGCAGTACTCATAGGTTGCTTTCTTTCCACCTTGAAATTTTGCAATTTTTATTTGTGGTTTACCTTTGATGTATTTTTTTCTGGTAAATGGCTGTCCCGTTCCATCTCTATAATTGGCACCATGCATGATATCATCAAACTCAAATGCCCATATTTTAACGGTTAGACACAGAAAATGTGACTACATCTGGAATCGATTAGAAGAATCTGGACCTACATATTCAAATATATTGAATTTCTAGGGGTTGCAATAAGGGCGATAAGAAGAGATGTTAGATGATATTTGTGACTTTTGCAAAGGAGTAGGGAAAACCTCGTCCTATGTCTGTGTTTACTGTAATGGTACTGGAGAATGGAATCAAGCTGCACAAGCATATTTGAAAAACCATATCTGTCAATGCATAGTTCTTGATAGAAAATTCTGCCCAGTTTGCAACAAAAACTGTCATCATGACACATCCTTGAATCCAAAACAAAAGATAGATCCTGGAAATGGGGGAATGTCTTCAAGAGAATCCTACAAAAATGAAATCATCGTAGTCTGATTGGTTAGAGTTCTGTGATTTTTGAATTGGTTAAATTATATTTCAATTATGATATTGTTAAAATCAAAGAACTTTTGCATCTTTTATGGCCACAATTAGCTAATTTTGTCCAATTTTGGAGTTCTTAATCCCGGTGTGAAGTGTTCTGGGAATAAATTTGATTAATTCCCAATTCATTTACTAAAAATTAATTTCTTTCCAAAACTCAACATAAATAGGGACACAGAAAAATGTCTTAATCATGGATGAAACCCCTTTAGTTGAAGGAGAATTAATTTCTGATCAAACTAAAATTTCTAATAAAGATATGATTCATGAATTAGACCTAAAGGGATATGGCGAGACAGAAGACGGAACACTGTTTTTAAAATTTTTCGAATCTTTATACCTTCTTTATTCTGATAAATTAATTTTAAAAAAAGGCAAAAAAAGAATTGATTTTGATGGCTTTATGACAATGTGTCAAAAACAAGATCCAGAAGCACTTACAAAATTTTTAATTTACAGAGATTTGCGGAACAGGGGCTATGTTGTAAAAGATGGCTTTGGCTTTGGCTCTGACTTTCGTGTTTATGAAAGGGGACACTTTGGTGAAAAGGGAGCTAAATTTTTGGTTTTTGGACTAAATGAGGGTCAACAGGAAAAGATGGGGAATCTTCAAAAAAAGATTGAAGAAATAACACAAATGGGAAAAGAACCAATCATAGCAGTAATAGAGAGAAGAGGAGAAGTAATCTATTACAAAATCAACCGAATGAATTTTTATGAAAACAAATCTAGATTAGAAAAATCTTTTCAGATTTAGACGTTGTAGGCCCATTCAGAAGAATATTTTACTAAATTGTTTTCTGCAGCATATAGAAAATCATAGACTTCAACATACTTTGTTTTATTTTCCCACAACTCTTCAAAATCTTTCATTTTTCTTTCAACTCTGGATTTATCGTTCCAAGACGTAAACACATCCACAGATTCGAAATCTCTTGTTTGAGTAGAAAATGATTCTTTAGAGGTTCCAGTAAATGCCACAATATGGTCATGCTCGTCTAAAAATAATCCAATTCTTTCAGAAAAAGAGTCTGCAACTTGCTCTGAATTTGAAATTGCTACCTTAAGTTCAATTTGCCCCTTGTTTACAATGTCTTGTAATTTTTGAATTTTGGAGTCTTTGATTAATGTGCCATCAAACCTTTTGGTATATTTATCTGAAAACAACTTGGTCAAAATCTCCAGTTCTGAACTCTTGAATCTGTGACCTGTTACCATGCGCAATTTAGCTCCTCCTGAGGAAAAATTCTCAAATGCCATGGCTATTGTTACCAGAGTATGGATAGATAGGTAATCCACACATCTATCATACTCTATACAATGACTAAGACAGGGAAAGAAGAATTCTGTAACAATGTCGTCTCGATCTGAACGATATTCTTCCTTTAATGCGATATCTCTCAGGCCCATTGTCATTCACACATGATTTTGTTATTTAAAGAAACAATTTTCTGAATTTACAAAACTGAAAATTTTCAGATTTAATAAATACTAATTTTTATTCATATTTTTATGAACAAACAAATTGTAATTTCGGCAATTGTTGGCGCAATAATTGTTTTGGCAATTACTGTAACTACACTTTCCGAAAATCGGGCAGAAGCTCAGACCACACCTTTTCCATCACGTGAAAAGGTTATTTCTGTAACTGGAACTGCTACAACTTCAGTAGATCCTGACTTGCTTGTCATAAAGTTTGGGGTTGAAACTCAGGAAAAATCAGCAAAAGATGCACTAGTCGCAAATTCAGAGTCCATGACCTTGATTGTAAACACGATAAAGTCACTGGGAGTGTCTGAAGATGACATTAGCACCTCTAGAATTAGCATCTATCCAATTTATGACAGCTATAGGGACTCTGTCACTGAAAAATATACTCAGGAGTTGGTTGGATATAGGGTAACAAACACCATTACTGTGGAAACTGAACAACTAAACAAAGCAGCGGACATTATTGATGGTGGTGTTTCTTCTGGTGCAAACCGAGTAGATAATGTGTCATTTACTCTTTCTCCACAGAAGCAGCTAGAGGTAAAGGACGACCTTTTAGGACAAGCAGTTCTTAATGCAAAAAAGAAAGCTGAAAATGCCCTAGCCCCTCTTGACCATAAGATAGTTGGGGTAAAAGCAGTGAGTCTGTCCGAATTTGGCACTCCTCCTCCAATGCCAGTTTTTAGTGCTTCAGGAACGTTTGCAGAAGATACTGCTTTCAAATCATCCACGCCTGTATTTTCATCAGACCAAGATATTACAACAACTGCAAGCGTGATATTCTTGATAGGAAGCAACTAGCTTCTTTTTTTATTTTAAAATCAAGATCTTAAAACCACGTGAGACTCGAAAAAATTAACAACAATTATTTTAATCTAGTTTTTGCAAAAAACTTCAAATGGCATCTGGTCTGAATACCAACAATGAAAAAAATACTCTAATTGATTCTGTTCAGTACAGACTTTTTTATGCTGAAATTAATTTGGAAAAAATCCCTACTGCAATTCCACTTGATATTTTTCCTAAAGATAAAATTTCAAATGAAATTGCAATTGATGGATTTTTATTTTATGCCAATGCTGCATTGGATTTAATTTTTACAGAAATCAATAAAAAATTAGATTTAGGATTGTCTCTCAATCAAACCCACCCTTCTGAAATCATGAGTGCTCTCAGCAAAAAAGACAGTCCTGAACACATTAGAATTTTAGAAGAATTTGAGAAATATTTTCAAAAACCAATACATGAGGAGAAAGTGATTTCAGACAAAGAATTTAATGAAGGTCTCAATCGTTATGGTTTTGATGTTATAGGATTTCATGCAGAATATGAAACTAGAGGTCAGGTAAAATATCAGCACTTTTGGAATCGTGCAAGTAGCAGATTGTGGGAAATTAGAAATCAACAAAATTTAGAGTCATATGATTCTCTTCTAAAAAATGCTGGAAAACGGGGAAAGGACGAACCTAGGAATTATCTGAGAGTCAAGCTTTCTGAAGACAACAGTCTCTCTGTGTATTGGGACTCTGCTCACTATGAGAACCCAAAACGGTATTTTTCAAACATTCTGTATCTGGTCAAGGACTTTATTGATAAAATTCTTGAAACCCTAAAGGCAAGGCATTCTTAACACTCAAAATTTAACATCTCTAAATTTTTTATCTATTTGACTCTCACAGGTTAGCATTCCATTCCTGCTGGGCAAAATCTTTCCATTAGGCACAAAAAAACTCGAATTTGTATAGTAAATGTTAAAAGATAATATCAAAATCAAAGGATCTGATGAGAGGATTATTTTTGATACTTTCTTTGATTGTGTTTGGAATGGATATAGCTTATGCTGAACCTCTAGGAGAAATTCAGACTTCTGTATTGGATTATTCTAATGGAACTGCTACTGTACAAATTTTATGGAATGCGGATGCTAGTGTTTCCTCTTATCAAATAGGATGTGTCAGTTGTTTTCCAAACATGGTTAACTCTACAACTGAAAGCAATATTGTTCTTGAAAATGTAACTCCTTTCCCTAACGGCTCAATTGCGGTATTGTATAGTCTTGCTTATGATATTGAAAATAACTTAGTCGCAGCAAAACAAATCTTTGTTGATTTGACTCAGTAATTTAGAAAATAGGGATTTTATTTAGGGTATCACTAACCATGAATTAAACTTTTTTTGAATCCATGTTCAATTATGAAGGAACATTTGCTTTTATTAAAAAATCAATAAAGATTGTATGGTAAAACTGCAAATTCTTAAATAATTTTTTACTTAATAGAATACATGGATTTTGATGAAAAAGATGAAAAAATTCTAAAACATCTTCTTGTTGATGCAAGACAATCTGCAAGACAATTGGCTCATAAATTAAACGTCTCAACTGTAACGATGATTTCAAGAATAAAAAAACTTGAACAAAAAAAAATTATTGAGGGTTATACTGTTAGGCTAGATCATGGAGCACTGGGATATGATATTACTGGAATAATTGAAGTGACGACTACTAAAGGAAAGATGGTGGAAATTGAAGATGAAATAGCCAAAATTGAAAATGTATGTGCAGTTTATGATATTACGGGGATTGCAGACATTCTTGTGGTAGGAAAATTCAAAGACCGAAAATCATTAAGCGAATTTGTAAAGAAAGTATCCAGTATACCTAATGTTGAAAATACGGTAACTCATCTTGTCTTAAACACCGTAAAAGAAGACTATCGCTTTATCTAAATTACCACAAATCAAACAGGATACGTGATTATTACTTTATTTTGTAGAATTGATTCGAATAATTTATCAGTCTTAAATGGAAACTTGATGTGATTTTATTTGCCAATTCAAAACAAAAAACTAGAAGAATTCATGAAGGAACTAGTTGCTAAATTAGTTCTGAAATACCCTAACAAAATAACCTCTTTTGTTTTATTTGGCTCTGCTACAACAGGAGAGTGGATTCGAGGAAAGTCTGATATTGATTGTATAGTAATCATCAAAAACAAAACCCTTTGTGAGGACGTTGAAAAGTATTTGAATCTCCTTTTGTTGGAACTTGATGCAAAATATGATCTTAAGCTTTCTGAAACCTGTACTTCATACAAAAAAACTGACAACCTAGCTTTGGATATCATTTTTAAAACTGAAAATAAACTGATGTTTGGACAACCATTTTACGTAGTTTCCGAAGATCAAATCGATCTAAAAGGATTTAAAATTAGAAAAGATTTGAGAGTTGAGCTTGGAACTAGAACTATAGCATCTTTGGGATTATTTTTGAAGCGAATTAAAAACACGGGAATAATTTTGTATGGGAAAGACATAAGGCAAGAAATTCCTGACACAGTTCCATTTTTGGAAAAAATAAAGGCATTCTTTAATGCAATGCTTTTACTGATAATGAGTTTCATTATACTTCCTTTTAGTCCAAAACATGCCTTTTCTCATGCCATCAAAGCAAATTTTTGGGCATGTGATGATGTTCTTTTTGCACTCGATATGCCTTTGTCCAACACAAAGCAAGAGATTAGAGAAATATGTTCAATCTTTGACAAGACAGAACTTGATTTAGGCCATTTACACAAATCATTAGAATACAAGAAAACAAAAGACTCTATTGAAATTAGTTCTGGTTCTGCTTTGCGGTATATTCTAAAAACGACTAAATTTGTCTATACTCTTTATGGAAAAACAATCTTGAAGGCAATT
>Ga0102947_1000719_pt1 | contig 11617 bp, 11 predicted proteins | sample SalPon2A_A_D2_MG_FD_78210 | JGI IMG/M metagenome (GOLD analysis project Ga0102947, IMG submission 78210) | Soil microbial communities from South San Francisco under conditions of wetland restoration - Salt Pond MetaG R2A_A_D2_MG | ecosystem: Environmental > Terrestrial > Soil > Wetlands | place... | reverse complement strand
GGCAGCGCCTCGAGCAGCGCACCAACTACGATCTCGAGATGCTCGAGCAGATGGGCTTCTGCCACGGCATCGAGAACTACTCGCGCCATCTGTCGGGCCGTTCGCAGGGCCAGGCGCCTCCGACGCTCATCGACTACTTCCCGGACGACTACCTGATGGTCATTGACGAAAGCCATGTAACCATCCCACAGGTACACGCGATGTATGGCGGGGACCGTTCCAGGAAGGAAAATCTGGTGGAATATGGGTTTCGGTTACCGGCTGCTATGGATAACCGCCCTTTAAAATTTGAAGAGTTTGAAGCTTTGCAGAACCAGGTCATCTATGTAAGTGCCACCCCGGCAGACTATGAATTACAGCATAGCAGGGGGGTATATGTGGAACAGGTGATCCGGCCGACCGGATTACTTGACCCGGTCATTGATGTACGTCCAAGCCTGAATCAAATTGATGACCTTGTGGAAGAGATCCAGCAACGGGTGGAACAGGACGAACGTACGCTTGTTACCACCTTAACCAAACGCATGGCAGAGGAACTCGCCAAGTATCTCGCACGGATCAATATCAGATGCCGTTACATCCATAGCGATGTAGATACCCTGGAACGGGTGGAGATCATGCAGGATCTTCGAAAGGGGATTTTTGATGTCCTTATCGGGGTCAACCTCCTCCGTGAGGGCCTGGATCTCCCCGAAGTCTCACTGGTTGCGGTCCTCGACGCCGACAAAGAAGGCTTTTTAAGAAGCAACCGGTCGCTGACACAAACGGTTGGCAGGGCGGCAAGGCATTTAAACGGAAAAGCGATTATGTATGCAGACAAAACTACGGACAGCATGCAAAAGACCATCGACGAAACAAACTACAGACGCGATAAACAAATGGCCTACAATATCGAAAACAAAATAACGCCCAGGGCACTGAATAAAAGTCTGGACAACGCCCTGGCCAAAAATTCAGTATCAACCTACCACTTTGAAAAAGAGGAAATGCGCGCCGCCGAACCAGACCTGGAATATCTGACTTTGGCCCAAAAGGAAAAGCTGATCCGGGATAAAAGAAAGGCCATGGAAAAAGCGGCGAAAGATTTAGATTTTATGCAGGCAGCCAAGCTGAGGGATGAAATAAAAATGTTGCAAAACCAGGAATAAGTAACCGGTTTCCATCCATCATCCCCACACCGGTACCTATTTTTGTATTTTTAAACTAATACTATATTTAAAATATAATAAATGCCTGAATTAAAATCTTTTATAATTATTTTTTAGTCATGGCTAAATCATAGATTTGCGTCCTTGAAGCAATGGTCTGCTATACTCCCCCGGATTGACGGAACTGTATTTTAAGATGGGAATACCAAAACTCAGGCGGGCTCCGGCAGGACCCCACCCATCTCAAAACAGTCCCTGAAATCCCTGAGTTCAGTCCGAACCGTATCCATAAAGGGAGCGCCCCATCCTTTCTGCGAAATCCGGAGCGCTCCCTCACTAACCAACCAAACAAACCAACCATTATGAAGGTCCCATTACACTCACACAATGAAGCGCAAGGGACACTACAAAACGCTTTCCTTTTTACTTCTCAATCTGGATCATCCTCTTTGGCTTGGGAAGTGCTTCTTCTCTTTTAGGAAGGGTAAACTTCAACACACCGTCCTTATAAGAGGCTGTGATCTTATCCTCATTGATCGTTTCAGGCAATGTAAAAGATCTTTTAAAAGAGGAATATGAAAATTCCCTGCGGGTGTAGTTTTCTTCCGTAACATTGTCTTCAGACCTGGCCTCTGCCGAAATCGTCATTACGTGATTGTCTACCTCCACATTAAAATCATTTTTATTCATTCCGGGGACTGCAAGTTCCAATTCGTAATCCCTTTCATTTTCCTTAATGTTTACGGCAGGAACATTTCCTCCATAATTTTCCATTCCGCCAAACCAATCAGGCTTGAAAATCTCATTCATTAAAGATGGGAACATCAGGTTACTTCTTTTTACAATACTCATGGCATTAAATTTTTATATTAAACTTATGTTGTTATATCGTTCGCATTATGCAAATCAAATGATGTACCAAGGCCATTTTCATGCCGTTTTGTCCGTTATATGCAATATATGAATGTCAAAATGACCGTTTTAGGGCCAATTGAGCCTGTTTTGGGAACTATTAAATGTTCGTGCATAATGGTCAACGGTGCGGAATTTGCCGGTGGAATTTTTGATCAGGCCATTCGAACGTGTTGTGACTGGTCCCTGAACGACGAACCGTGATCTAATTGTAATGAGCCTTGAATATGTTGATCAGCACATCCGGGGGGACTATTTTATCAGGATACTGATGCATCACAGTAAGTACCTGTTCAATGGCTGATGGAGGCAACCCCATACCAAGACCGATATTGTGGAGTTTGCCAATTTCCAATTGATGCTGTTCCTGATCCACATTCATAAGCAGCACCAGCCTGTGAAACTGCAGAATACGCTCGGCCTGAGTTTTGGGCATAATTTTGGGTACCTCGCTGTCCAGTAACGAATCGAACGTCTCCTTGTCAATGCCCAGTTGATCAGCCACACTCAGCAGGAAATCGTACTCGGAATCCTTCATAGCGTGATCTGTCCTGGCAAAGGCGATCATTTCCGATAAAATACTTAATTTTTCCTCGTGGGAACTCATATGATCAGCAGGTTGGGATTGGCCCGACTTAATACCCGTAAGATAACTATAAATCTGTGGCTTTCATATAAAACCAGTGGAAATCAAGCTTTCTTAGCATTGCCCTGATTTATTTATAATAACTTGTACAAAAGTCTGATATGACGAATAACGATATCCTTAAAAAGCTTCGGGTAGCCCTTATGTTGCGGGATGATGAGATTGTGGAAATTCTGAAATTGGTCGATTTCCGCATCTCGAAGAGTGAAATTGGGGCCTTTTGCAGAAAAGAAGGCCATCCCAAGTATCGCAATTGCGGGGATCAGGTCCTTCGAAATTTTCTGAACGGATTAGTCATACATCTCAGGGGCACCAAAGAAGCTCCAAAGATTCCGAAAGAAGTATTGTCCGGGAAAAAGGGAATTAAAAGCAGCGAGCCGCCGAAAGATCAAAGAAAAGGACCAGATTTGGGGAATGTAAAATACAAGAACAAGAAAAAATCCTGATGCCCAGGTTACCCTGGGATCAGGACTTTTTTAAGGCAACATTGGATTTCTATGCCGTTATCCGGATGGGAACCGTATACATTCTTCCTTCCTTGATCCCTTGCAGCCGAACTTTCTGATAATTCAATCTGCTTTTTACAAATGCTTCCAATACCTCGTTCTCCGTATTGACCGAAAGGACTACAATTTCATTTTCCTCATTTATGGTAAACCTGATTTTTGCTGTCAGGTCCGTATTTTCAACAATGAAGAAATTATCCTGCAAAAGTTTTCCGATCTGTGTGGACAGAAGTTTGCCGGGATCTTTCGGATTGGTGTGATTCGCTACAACATTACCAGCCGTACATAGCATGGCAGCTACTAAAACTAAACTAATTTTTCTCATGACTTTGTTGTTTAATTAATAATGATTGATGATCGATGACTACATTAAAATGACTCTGCTTCCCTGGAAATGTTTCCAAAAATGAATCCCTTTAACATATTTTTTATAAAAACACCCCCTTTCTTTAATGATGTGCTTTTATGAATGTTTAGATGGAATATTAAGCATTGGAACAGGTTATCTTATATTACCGGCTCCGGCGCACCGTTGCAACTGAGCATCTCCTTCAGGGAATGAATTTTAGCCCTGCGCCTAAAGGAAGAATCTTCCCCTCTCCTGGCTTCCGATGATCAAGGGCCAGTTTCTTATAGTCATCCTTCTACGGGCAGGAGATTCATCCGTTCCTTATCTGCTTCAGCCATCTGAACTACTGGTATTGATGCCCCTTACGCGTACCTGTAATGCCGCCTGTTAAATCCTTATCCCTGACGAGGATTACATCATTTCCAATAAACTTCCTTATTTGTTGAAAGCAGTTATGAAGACGGGAGCCCGCCGGGTTTTGCCGGCCAAAAAAAGGCCTGCGGACCGTAACATCAGTCCTGCAAAAACAAACAATATGTTGTAATGATATTGATTAAAAATGTTAATAAATTGATGAATATTAATGATTGATAATAAATTAATAATAATTATATAGTAAAATTCTTGTTTAACTATTAATTAACTGATGATGTGTTTAATTTTATTATAATTTATCAAAAAAGAAACATAAAGCACTGCAAAACAGATATCCGGGCCATAAAAAAGCGGTGATTTAAAAACACCGCTTTTTGATTTCGTTTGATATCCCTGGCGCCTATGCAAGTACCGCCTTTACTTTGTCTGCAGCCTCCTGGAACTGGACCGCAGAGTGCACAGCCAACCCTGAATTATCAATAATCTCTTTGGCCAACTCGGCATTTGTTCCCTGTAGCCGGACGATGATCGGGACTTTTATCGCATCCCCCATATTTTTATAGGCGTCGACAACCCCCTGCGCAACCCGGTCGCATCGGACGATACCTCCAAATATATTGATGAGAATTGCTTTTACGGCCGCATCTTTCAGGATAATCCTAAAGGCTTCTTCCACCCTTTTTGCGTCCGCGGTTCCCCCAACATCCAAAAAGTTGGCAGGTTCTCCTCCCGCCATTTTGATCAGATCCATGGTAGCCATCGCCAAACCGGCCCCATTCACCATACAGCCCACATTCCCATCCAGGTCAACATAATTGAGGCCCACGGCCCTTGCTTCGACTTCAATTGGGTTCTCTTCACGTAAATCGCGCATTTCGGCATATTGCTTCCTTCGGAAGAGTGCATTGTCGTCGATCGACACTTTGGCATCTACCGCCATTATTTTATCATCCGAGGTCTTAAGCACCGGGTTGATCTCAAAAAGGCTGGCATCACTCTCAACATATGCCTTATATAGGGAGGAAACAAATTTCGTCATTTCCTTGAAGGCAGTTCCGGATAGCCCCAGGTTAAAGGCAACCTTCCTCGCCTGGAAAGGCAACAACCCGGTGGCCGGATCAATTGCCTCTGTAAAAATCAAATGGGGCGTATCTTCAGCTACCTTTTCAATATCCATTCCGCCTTCGGTGGAATACATGATCATGTTTCGCCCTGTTGCCCTGTTGAGGAGAACTGACATATAAAATTCCCTGGTCTCACTATCCCCGGGGTAGTACACATCTTCAGCTATGAGCACCTGATGAACTTTTTTACCCTGTGCCGATGTTTGAGGGGTCACCAGCTGCATCCCGATGATTGCCCCTGCAATATCTTCTACTTCCTTAAGATTTTTAGCAAGTTTCACACCCCCTCCTTTACCGCGGCCGCCGGCATGTACCTGTGCTTTTATTACATGCCATCCCGTCCCGGTTTCTATGGTTAGCTGCTTGGCTGCCTCTACCGCCTCCTTGGGATTATGCGCCACCAGACCACGCTGCACGCGAACCCCAAAACTTGCTAAAATTTCCTTTCCCTGATATTCGTGAAGATTCATATGTGATGCTTTGTTTGGTTTGGTTGTAAAAATAGGAAACACGTGCCATTTACCCTAATCAAATCAGAAAAGTGCTTCCGGAATGTCAAAAATAGGCAACTGCTAATTTCAGTAGAGGCCGGAGTTGTCTCGGAATTTTTATTTCGGTGACCTATTTCTGTTTAAAATCCTTGAAATCTAAAGGGTCAAAATTTCTAAAATGTCCGTTCATGTCGATCAACTCCTTCGTCCTGTTTACTTCCTTTAGCACTTGTATGGTATCGGACAGGTGCGCTTTGATATAACTGAGGCGCTCACTCTCACGGGATAATTGTAAAAGTTCATATTCCTGCTCAAAAGAAAGTCCCATTTTATGAGCAAGGGTATAACTATTAAACAGATCTGCAGACATGGGTGAGAATGGCACATCCATGAGGTTATACAGGTTTTCGATCTTTGACAGCACTTCCTGTTTGATTTTTTTATCCCCGTCGTTCACATTGTCTAAAAATTGTACGATCCCTCCTGCATAGCTCTTGCCCTCCATTTCATTGTCAAAAGTAAGGACCTTAAAGACCTGCCTCGCCACGCAAACCACATCCATAGCACCACTTTCATAGGTTGTGACGACCTCCATCAACTGTACTTCCGTCCCATAGGTAATGCTGTCGTGAATATAGACAGGGATCCCAAAAGTTATGGCTTCCGACCTGCAATCATTGATAAGCTGCTTGTATCGTTCCTCAAAAATATGCAGGGGTACTTTTTCACCTGGAAAAAATACGGATTGCAATGGGAACATGGGTAATTTCATAGGATAATTTTCCTTAAAAATACGAAGCCGGAAAGACGGAGACAAACAGAATCACGAAATAGATTGTTACAAATATAACTTATTGTTGTATTTATTAAAAACTCTGACATTTTCTTGTGCATAAAGTTCCAGTGCCCTAGCTTTGTACCAAAGACATTGGATATGAAGCCTACCGATTTATTGAATATTGCCAAAAAGTTTGGTGACCCCGTTTACGTTTATGATTCAGGTAAAATCATTTCCCAGTTTAACAGGCTCACCAGTGCGTTTAGCAGTGTAAAAAAGCTGAAATTGAATTACGCTGCCAAGGCACTTTCCAATCTCACCATCCTAAGGCTGATGAACAGTTTGGGCAGTGGTTTGGATACGGTCTCCATACAGGAAGTACAACTTGGTTTGCTTGCAGGCTTTAAGCCTGAGGATATCATTTTTACCCCTAACGGGGTGTCCCTGGAAGAAATTGAAGAAGCCTCGGCACTGGGAGTTCGCATCAATATTGACAACCTATCAATTTTGGAACAATTTGGAAGCAAGCATCCGGATATACCTGTGTGCATTCGAATAAATCCGCATGTCATGGCCGGTGGCAATTCCAAAATATCGGTAGGGCACATTGATTCCAAATTTGGAATCAGTATTCACCAGATACCACATTTACTGCGTATTGTGGACCTGACCAAAATGAATATCAATGGTATCCATATGCATACGGGGAGTGATATCCTGGATATCGATGTATTTATTTATGCGTCGGAAATTCTCTTTGAAACAGCTAAAAATTTTAGAGATCTCGAATTTATTGACTTTGGAAGTGGTTTTAAAGTGCCTTATAAGGAAGGAGACATCCAAACGAATATCGAAGAACTAGGTCAAAAACTCAGCGGCCGCTTTAACGAATTCTGCAGAGAATATGGAAAAGAACTTACACTGGCGTTTGAGCCCGGTAAATTTTTAGTCAGCGAGGCCGGCTACTTTCTGGCGGGGGTGAATGTGGTGAAACAAACGACTTCCACGGTATTTGCCAGCGTGGATTCGGGTTTCAATCACCTTATCAGGCCGATGTTGTACGGAGCCAACCACAAGATCGTAAACATCTCCAATCCAGAGGGGCGGGAACGCTACTATTCTGTGGTTGGATATATTTGTGAAACGGACACATTTGCAAACAACCGTAGAATCAACGAGATCAGCGAAGGTGATATCCTGTGTTTTTACAATGCGGGCGCATATTGCTTTACCATGTCCAGCAATTATAATTCCAGGTTTCGTCCACCCGAAGTCTTATGGCATAAAGGGAAAGCCGTCCTGATCAGGGAACGGGAAACTTTTGATGACCTTATCAAAAACCAAATTGATGCCAAAGAGCTTTTCAGTCCAAAAAAAGTGAACCTTGTGGCAAAGTAATATGGATTGTTCAAATGGGTTCCGGTCATGTTAGCAGCTTTGGCCATTGTTGAAGGTCTCGGATTGGCATTCCTCGCTTCACTCCATTTTTATTGGCTTTTTGGTGGGAAATGGGGATTTTCCGAAGCGCTGCCAACCCGTGATAACGGCATAAGGGTATTAAATCCCACAAAAGCCGGTACCGCGTTTACAGGACTTGCTCTTTTCTTCTTTTCCGGCTATTATCTAAACCTGGTTTTGGAGGGTATACAAGGGCCCGAATGGCTGTTAAACTATACAGGTTGGGGTATCGCGCTGATATTTTTAGCGCGTGTCATCGGGGATTTTAAGTACGTCGGGTTTTTTAAAAAAGTAAATCATACTCCCTTTGCCCTGAAAGATACGCGGTTCTTCACACCACTTTGCATTTTATTGTCTGTAATCGCTGTTTTTGTCCAACTCGCCCGCTAATCAAATATTCTATTCAAATTTTCGTTAGTTTTGGTATAGTCTTTGGACTAATCACGTAAAAAAATACAATGAAAACCATTGCCCCAAACATGTCGAAATGTATCGTGCTGCTATTCCTTAGCCTTTTGGCATATACCACAAATGCCCAGGAGGTCCGGTGGCTTAGTTGGGATGAAGCCGCCGCCTTAGCGAAAACGGATAAAAATCCCAAAAAAATATTTGTCGACGTCTATACGGATTGGTGTGGCTGGTGTAAAAAAATGGATAAGGACACTTTTCAGAATTCCGAAGTAGCGAAATACATGTCGGAAAACTTTTATATGGTTAAATTGGACGGAGAAGGCAAGGATCCCATTGAGTTTAAGGGGAAGGTCTATAAATTCGTTCCTTCGGGCAGAAGAGGATATCATGAACTTGCTGCCGCCCTTTTACAGGGAAAGCTAAGCTACCCTACCGTGGTGTTTTTGGATGAAGGCCACAACATGCTTTCTCCGGTACCCGGATATCAGAAACCGCAGCCATTTTTAAATATTGCCCGGTATTTCGGGGATGATATTTACAAGGAAAAAGACTGGAAAACTTACAGTGGCCAGGTAAAATAAAGGCGGTTTGGGGGCAATGGCCCTTCACTGGGGAACTAAAATGGTCCTCTTTGTGTCCGCACTTTCTCGGGCCGCTTCAAGGATCTCCATGACTATCATATTGTTTTCGAGCGAATAGGGATCATACGGATGGAGTGCCAGTTTATTCCTTACAATCGCCGCCAGTACCGAAAACGGGTCATCATAGGGTGCTTCCCTTTTAGTGAGTTCGAAACTTGTCTCCTGAAAATGATCATACCCCTCCGAAAGGCGAATTCTTAAGGTGTTTTGGTTGTCCGCATAAACAACACCGTCTTCCCCGTAAATTGCCATGTCTTTTATGCCAATTGGCCAGTTCCATGAGGCCTGGATGGTGGCATTCGAATTTCCATAAGTCAATATCAATGTTGCATCGTCATCTACCTCCGGGTTATTTTCAGGTTGTAGTTGTTGGGTGACCGCGGTCACCGATAACGGCTTCTGACCGTCCTGCAACCAGGTCATCAGGTTGGCACCATAGCATCCAAAATCCATGATCGCCCCTCCCCCGTTGAGTAAAGGATCCGTAAGCCAGTCTAAAAATTCACGATTGATTCCAATTCTTTTCGGGCCTTTGTGACCATCTCTGATCACTACTTTTCGCAGCTTGCCTATCCTGCCTTCTTTTAACAATTCACGGGCTTTAACATTGGTAGGGTACCAGCTGGTTTCATAATTGGTAAGCAGGTGGATCTGATGTTTTTTGGCGAGGGTTTTCATTTGTTTCGCATGATCAAGGCTTACGGCCAGGGGTTTCTCCACCATCACGTGAATCCCCCTGGGTGCACAAACGGCAACCACCCCCAGATGATCATATATGGTTCCGAAGGCCGCCACGGCCTCCGGCGAAGTGGCAGCAATCATTTCCTCCAGGGACCCGTATACCATACTCATCGGAAAGCCGTGTTGCCTTGAGTAACGAAGTGCCAATTCACGATTGGGTTCAACGATCCCCACAAGATCAATATCTCCCCTGTCTTCCCGGCCAAGAATCCAATGTACATGCGTATGGGTGAGGCCCGCCACCCCCAGTTTTAATGGTGCTTCCTGAGCCCAGGTCATCCCGGAGATCGTAAGGAACAAAAAAAAGGTAGTTATATAATTCGCCATGTTTCCTCGCTGTTAATTCACACAAATTCTATCAAATTTGAAGATCCCTGCCCAATCGATCCGAAGTGTTCAAGAGGACTTATTTTGGTTCCAGGGACATTACGTAATCGTAACTTTCATCCAGGTAGCCCGCCAAATTGTCAAGGTCTTCAAGCATCCGGTCCGGGACCAGCACATACGCTTTCATCACGGCACCATAGGAAGTGCAGTGGGTGGACCCAAAGGCTTCCATATACTTTTTCTGCACTTCCTTGGAAAATCGGATTCCGATTTCTCCCGTTTTATTCAAGAGGGAAAACATAGATCCGTTGGCAGAGGTATAGGGCATGGTTTTCCCTTTTCTCCCGAACCGCGGGCATTTGGCTACCAAAGTGTCATAAATTTTTAATTTTTCATCCCACATAGTGCATTGATTTAGCGGTTTACCACCCATTTATTTTTGCAAATCATCTTACAGTATGCATCATTGACGGCCGGTAATCACAGGTTAGGTCATGGCACCGCAGCTCATAAAGATAGAAAAAATCGGGCGCAATGAAATGTTCCGGAAATAGGTTTTCAGGTAAGACCTCTGCGTACCGGAGGCAGTATTGTCCTGAAGTGAAAACAACATCAATACCTCCATGCCATCAGACCCAACGTATGGAAATGTTCCGCTGAAATACCCCGATGGTTAACGGCTGTAGTTAGGGGACTCCTTGGTGATAGTAACGTTATGGGGATGGCTTTCATTAATACCGCTGGAGGTGATCTTTACAAACCGGCCGCTTTCTTTTAAAGAGGATATATCACCTGCCCCGCAATACCCCATCCCGGCGCGAAGTCCTCCTACGAATTGGTGAATGCTCTCGTATAATTCGCCCTTGTAGGGTACGCGGCCCACGATCCCTTCCGGGACCAGTTTCTTAATATCGTCTTCGACATCCTGAAAATACCGGTCTTTGCTTCCCTCCTTCATTGCCTCCACGGAACCCATTCCCCGATAGGATTTAAATTTCCTCCCTTCATAGATGATGGTTTCCCCCGGGGATTCCTTCGTCCCGGCCAGCATTGAACCTAACATGACCGTATCTGCACCGGCAGCGATCGCTTTAGGGATATCTCCGGTATACCTGATGCCCCCGTCTGCAATCACCGGCACCCCACTTCCCTTGATAGCCGATGCCACTTCGAGTACTGCAGAAAACTGAGGAAACCCCACCCCGGCTACCACCCGCGTGGTACAAATTGAGCCTGGTCCAATGCCCACTTTGAGGGCATCAGCCCCTGCATCAACGAGGTATCGGGCGGCATCGCCAGTGGCGATATTGCCAACAACCACGTCGATCCCGGGAAACTCCTCCTTCACCTTTTTTAGCATGGTGACCACCCCCCTTGTATGTCCATGAGCCGTATCGATCACCACAGCATCCACCCCTGCTTTTACCAGGGCTCCTACGCGTTCTACTGCATCCGGCGTAACACCAACAGCGGCTGCCACCCGAAGTCTGCCGTATTGATCCTTGTTGGCAATGGGTTTTTGGGTGAGTTTGGTAATATCACGAAACGTAATGAGGCCTACCAGGACATTCTTTTTATCCACAACAGGAAGTTTTTCAATCTTATTTACCTGTAATATGTCCTCTGCCTCGCTCAGGGAAGTACCCTTACTTACAGTAACCAGATTTTTTGAGGTCATCACTTCCGCGATGGGCCGCTGATTATTTTTCT
>Ga0102947_1000718_pt1 | contig 11622 bp, 10 predicted proteins | sample SalPon2A_A_D2_MG_FD_78210 | JGI IMG/M metagenome (GOLD analysis project Ga0102947, IMG submission 78210) | Soil microbial communities from South San Francisco under conditions of wetland restoration - Salt Pond MetaG R2A_A_D2_MG | ecosystem: Environmental > Terrestrial > Soil > Wetlands | place... | reverse complement strand
GCCGGAGGCCGCCGATCCCGACACCATCGTCTTGGCCGAGCGAGCGATCAAAGAGGGCCGTTTGGACGATGCCGAGGTGCTGCTGGAACGGGTCCTCTTCACCTACCCCGACGATCCGCGTGGCCTGTTGGCCGCCGGCGAATTGCGTTTGGCGCAGGGCAAAGCAACCGAGGCCCTACCGATCTTCGGCAAACTCCTGGACGACCCGAAGTTCAAGGCCGACGCCAACCAGGGCTACGGGATTTCGCTGTTGCTGATCGGCGATGAAGACTTGGCGGCCAACCATTTGCGCGAGGCGGTTGCCGCCGATGCCAATCTGTGGCGCGCCTGGAACGCCCTGGGGGCCTATTACGACGACAAGGAGGACTGGCTGGAGTCCTCGTCGTGCTATCGCCGCGCCCTGGAAATCGAGCCCCAAAAAGCCTACGTGCAAAACAACTACGGCTTTTCGCTCTTTATGCAGGATCGCTTGGACGAGGCCATCGATGCACTGCAGATCGCCTTTCGTCTCGATCCCGCGTCCGAGCAAATCAAGACGAACCTGCGTCTCGCCTATGCCCGCAAGGGCCAGTATCTGAGGGCGCTTTCCGGCACCAATGAGAACGAAAAGGCGCGCAATCTCAACAATGTGGGCTACATTGCCCTGTTGCGCGGCGACTACGACCAGGCCGAGGTCTTTTTCCTGCGGGCCATGGAAGCCGATGTCCGCTACAACGAGACGGCGGCCCGTAATTTGGACTATCTGCGAACCCTCCGCGAGTTGGAAACCTCGGCCGAGGCACTCAACTAGCAAAGGATTTCGATCCTTTCCGGCCTGTCCCGATCGGCGCAGCCCAAACGGGGATCTTTCGCAAAATTTAACCGAATTCTTCTATGTGATAGAGTGGAATTGTCGGCGCGGGCTTGAGAGCCGGCCGCCGTTGCGAGAGACGATGCATAAAAGGGAGTGAGATGGAGTCCTACTACTTGGAAATCACGAGGATCGGGCTTTACCTCTACATCGCACTGCTGGTTTTGGCGGCGATCTTCGATATCTGGAAATACATCATTCCCAACGTCTTATCGGTGGCCCTGATCGGCCTTTTCGTCGTCGTCGCCGCGGCGTCGCCGTTTCCGATCAATTGGTGGTCTCACTTGGGGGCTGCCGCGGCCTTTTTCGCCGTCGGTATCGCGCTTTACGCCTTCAAGATTCTGGGGGCCGGCGATATCAAGCTCATCACCTCGGTGTCGCTTTTTGCCGGTTTCGAGCAGTTGCCGGTGCTGATACTCGGCGTTGCTTTGGCGGGTGGCGCGCTGTCGCTGTTCTTGATTGTCTTGCGACGGATTCTGGTGTCGGTCCTGGTCTTTTTAAAGGCTTCGGATAACACCACCTTGCCGCGGATTCTCCTGGTGGGAGAGGCGGTGCCCTACGGTGTCGGCATCGCCGCCGGGGCTATATGGATGAGCTCGAGCCTGCCCTTGCTGAGCGGGTTCTGATCGACTGACCGCGTGCGCCGGACCGAGCCACGGCATCGGAACGGCCGGCCCGGCAGGTGACCACGCGGCCCTATCCCGACGAATGGCAAGGCGCGAAAAGTGCCGTTGTTCGACCGAAATCTGCTATAAGATCGGGATTCGGTCCAAGTCCGAGGTAGCGCGATTCCCCATGAAGGCACAATCCGGACCATGAGCGAGGCGGTGGAAGACCGGGCATCCGGGCAGAGCGCGTCGGAGGCCGTGCCGATCCGAGGGCAAAGCGGTCGCTCCGAAAGCGCGCCTCTCAAAGTGCCCGAGGTGGCGCGTGGGCGGCTGGTTCGTCCGGTCTTCTTCATCTTGCTGGTCTCCTTCATATCCATCTGCGGTTTCGTCTGGCATGCTTCGCGCGAGCTGAACGGTCATGCCGCCGACCGCGACCTCCTCATGGCCTCCTCCGTGCTGTCCGCCCAGCGCCACAGCCTCGAATCCTTGGTCGAGAGCTATGGCATCGGCAGCGAGCCCTTTAACAAAATCGCCGTGGATGTGGACGACCAGTGGATCGGCGACACCATCGGCCGCCATTTGGCGGAAAAGTTCTCCGTCAGTTCCGCGTGGATCCTGAAGGGTAGAGATACGGTGATGGCCGGTTTTTACGGTGGCCTGCCGACCAGTTTGACGGTTTTCGATCTCTTCGGCGCGCAGGTGCAGCCCTATCTCGACTGGATGAAGCAGGCCAATATCAATGGGCCGGTCAGCGTCAGCGGCTATGTCCGCAGCGGCAATCTGGTTCACATGGTGGCGGCAGCGCCAATCATTCTGAACGAAAGCCAGGCGCGGCGGGCGGAAATGGCCGATGCGGAGATCCTTATGGTCTCGGTGGAGATGGATGAGGCTTTTTTGGCGCGCAGCGCCATGAGCGCCGCCTTCCCGGATATCCGGATCACCTTCGATGGGGTGCCCGACGGCGACTTGGCGGTGCCGCTGTTCGGTCTCGAAGGCGACGTTGTGGCGCGTTTGGTCTGGCCGGCGCCCCGTCCCGGCGACAGCTTGCTGCGGCCTATCTCGCCGGCATTGGCACTCGGTTTGGTGGCCATCGGCTATTTCCTTTATCTCTTTGTGCGCGGGGCGGACCTCTTTATGGAGCGTCAGGCCTTGCTGGCCACAGCCCTGCAGCACGAACAAGCCCTCAGGAACTTGAAGTTCCGCTTCGTTTCCATGGTGACCCACGAACTGCGCACCCCGCTGGCGGCAATCCGCTCGGCCACGGAACTGCTGGAACGCTACGGCGACCGCATGACCGACGACGACAGGGCCGAAGAGCATTCGGCCATTCACCGCTCGGTGGACACCTTGTCGCGCCTGGTGGACAACGTGGTCATCATGGGCAAGTCCGACTGGCTGCAGAGCAAATCGCCGCCCCAGGAGATCGATCTGGTGGCGCTTTGCGAACAGATCTGGGAGGAATTGACCCGCGGCCAGGAAGCGCCCCACGCCTTGGCGATTCGCCAAGAGGGGCCAAACCGGCCCTTCCGCGCCGATCCGGCCTATGTCCGCGCTCTATTGTCCAATCTTCTGCAGAACGCGATCAAATACTCGCCCGGTCGGGATAAAGTCGTCGTCGAACTGGTCCGGAGCGGCCATGCCCTCACAATTCGGGTCACGGACTTCGGTATTGGCATACCGCAAGACGAAATTGATGGTATATTCGAGCCCTTCAGGCGGGCAAAGAACACCGAAGCGATGTCAGGGTCGGGACTTGGGCTTGCAATTGTGCGGGCTTCGGCACAGGCTTTAGGGGGCTCGACAAAGGTCAAGAGCGAGCTTGGCAAGGGAACGACCTTCGAGGTCTTGTTTCCTGAAGATGGGGAAATGTGAAACCATAGGCGGCAGGTTACGGAAAATAGATGCCAAGAATTCTTGTTGTTGAAGACGATGACATGATCCGCGAGCGCCTTTTGAAGGCGCTGAAGTATGAAGGCTATGAGGTGGCCGGTGCCGAGAACGGGGCCGTGGCTCTGCGCTTGATGGAGCAGTTTCAGCCGGACCTGGTCATCGCCGACGTCTTGATGCCGGACGTGGGCGGTTTCGACTTCGTTTCGGTGCTGCGCTCGAAGGCCGATACTCGTGTCGTGCCAATCATTATCGTGACCGCGCTTTCGGAGCGCTTGTCGCAGCGTGAGTTCATGGAACTGGGCGTGGACGACTACCTGACCAAGCCCTTCCATATCGAAGAACTGCTGCGGGCGGTGCGCACCCAGCTGCGCAAGGCCCAGTGGCGCTCCGAGGATCGGCAGGACATTCGCGACGCCCAACTTATCTCCTTTGCCAGCTGGCGCTACGATGTGGAGCGGCGCGGCTTGATGGCGAGCGATGGCGAGGAACGCTCCTTGACCATCTCGGAAGCGCAGCTGTTGATGATTTTCTTGAACAACGCCAATCGGGTGCTCGACCGCGACACCCTGATGGAGCTGCTCGGACGCTCCAAGTCATCGGCGCAGAGCGACCGTGGTATCGACGTCCTGATCGGCCGTCTGCGGCGCAAGATCGAAGTCGATGCAAAGCGGCCGAAAATCATCGAGACGATTCGCAGCGGCGGCTATATCCTGAACGCGGAAGTGCGGGGACTGCAGGCTCTCGAGGGCTGATCGCGGCCGCACCGGCCCCTTGGTTCGAGAGTTGCGTCATGCATATCGTCGCCGATTTTCCGCGCCCGGTTCGCGAGATCGAACACTGCTTTATCGCCATGAAGGACGGTTGCCGCCTGGCGGCCCGAATCTGGCTGCCGGAGGACGCCGAAGCGGATCCGGTTCCGGCCATCTTGGAATACCTGCCCTACCGCAAGCGTGACGGGACCGCCGCGCGCGACGCGCTGACCCATCCCTATTTCGCGGGCCACGGCTATGCCGCCGTCCGGGTCGACATGCGCGGCAACGGCGACTCCGACGGCCTGATGTGGGACGAATACCTGAAGCAGGAACAAGACGATGCCTTGGAGGTGATCGATTGGCTGGTGGCCCAGCCCTGGTGCAGCGGCCAAGTCGGCATGATCGGCATCTCCTGGGGCGGCTTCAACGGTCTGCAGGTCGCGGCGCGGCGGCCGCCGGCGTTGAAGGCCGTCGTCACCGTCTGCTCCACCGACGACCGCTATGCCGACGATATCCACTACAAGGGCGGCTGCCTGCTCGGCGAGAATCTCGGCTGGGCCACCACCATGTTGTCCCTTTCCTCCCGCCCGCCGGATCCGGATTTGGTGGGGGACGACTGGCGACGTCTTTGGTTCGAGCGTTTGGAGAACATGCCGCTTTTGGTCGAAAACTGGCTGCAGCACCAGCAGCGCGACGACTTCTGGAAGCATGGCTCCGTGTGCGAGGATTTTTCCGCCATCGAAGCGGCGGTCCTTGCCGTCGGCGGTTGGGGCGACGCCTATAGCAACGCCGTGCCGCGGCTGCTGGCCGGCATGCAGGCGCCGGTGCGTGGCCTGGTTGGCCCTTGGATCCACCAGTACCCGCACTTCGCCAAGCCGGCGCCGGCCATCGGCTTTTTGCAGGAATGCCTGCGCTGGTGGGACCGCTGGCTGAAGGGGCGAGAGACCGGCATCATGGAGGAGCCGCTCTACAGAGCCTACATGATGGACGCCACGCCGCCGACGGGAGACTACGCCTACCGCGCCGGGCGCTGGATCGCCGAAGACGCTTGGCCCGCACCGGGCATCGAAACGTTGGCCTACAGGCTCACCGCCGATCGTACGTTGGGGGCGGACGGCGCCGAGGCAGCCCTGGCGATCCGCTCGCCCCAGGACTGCGGCCGTGCCTCGGGCGAATTCTGCGCCATGTCCGACGGCGGTTCCGAATGGCCGGGGGAACAACGCTACGACGACGCCGATTCGCTCTGTTTCGACAGCGCGCCCCTGACCGAACGTCTGGAAATCTTCGGCGCGCCGGCCGTGGAGCTGGAGGTCGCTGCCGACCGGCCCCAGGCCCTGCTGGCCGTGCGGCTCTGCGATCTCGATCCCGAGGGGCGCTCCAGCCGGGTGACCTACGGCGTCTTGAACCTCGCCCAGCGCGAGGGGCCGGAGGCGCCGGCGCCCCTGGAGCCCGGCCGTCGCTACGCCGTTCGCGTGCAATTGGACGACATCGCCTATGCCGTCCCTGCCGGACACAGGCTGCGGTTGGCCGTCTCCACCAGCTACTGGCCGCTGGTTTGGCCCTCGCCGGAGGCGGCAGAGGTCACGCTCACCGCCGGGACGAGCCGTTTGCTGCTGCCCCGCCGGCCGGCGCGGACGGAGACGGCGCCGCGCTTCGAAGACCCCGAGGGCGCCCCGCCGCTGACGCAGGAAGAACTGCGGCCGCCTCGGTCCTGGCGCCGGGTGACGAAGGATCTGGCGAGCGGCAAGAGCGTGCTGGAGATCTTCGACGACAGCGGCGCCCATCGCACGCTGTCGCACGGCCTGGAAACCGGCTCCTCCTACAGCGAGCGCTACAGCATTCACCCCGACGATCCCTTGAGCGCCGAGGCTTATTGTGCCTGGACCCAGACCCTGGGGCGGGGCGCGTGGCAAGTGCGCACCGAGGCCGACAGCAAGCAATGGGCCGACCGGGAGAATTTCTATCTGGAAGCCGGTCTTAGGGCCTACGAAGGCGGGACGGAGGTTTTTGCGCGCCAGTGGTCACGACGCGTGCCTCGGCGGAATCTGTAAGCGCGCCGATCTTGGGACGGTATTGGATCTCGCGCAGCAACTTCTCGCGCATGGCTTCGGAAAAGCTCTGGAAATTGCGCGCTTCCATCACGAAAGATTCCGGCCCGGACGTGACGTTCCGGCGGTAGTAGTCGGCGAGGTCCGGCTCGTCGGTGAGGATTGCCAGGCCGTTGATAGTGACGCCCTCGGCGCGGGCCTTGAAGCGTGCTTGTTCGGGCGGCACGCTCCAAGTTCGGAAGGTGGTCTCCCGGCCGTCGCCGGAGATGTCGATCACCCGGCGGGGACTGGTGAAGCCGTTGTTTGCGAAAAGACCCACGGCGTACAGCAAAGCGCGTCCAATGCCGGTGCCGCCGATCACCCGGCGCGGGTGGCGCTCGATCGTCGCGGCCAGGGCGGCGGCGCCGCCGGCGTCTTCCACCAGATGCCAGCCGATGCTGTCCTTGGGCATCTCCGACTGCGCCCAGACCGCAAGATTGACGGCGATGCGGCCTTCCGGCCCGCGTGCGATGGCCTCGACCACCGCCGGGTCGCGAAAGGCATGGGCGATGCCGCCCATCTGCAGGCGGAATTCCGCCTCGTCGACGCTGCCAGACGCGTCCACCGCCAAGACCAATTCCATATCGACGGCCTGTTGCGCTTGGGCCGGCAAAAAGCCGCCAAAGCCGATGAAAAGGGCGAGGACCAGGCGATGCCGGGCACGGCGACCGATGCGGCGCAGTCTTGGCGCTTGGCCTTTGACGAGAATATGGCATAGTCTCATTTCGCGCTGCAACATAGAGATCGCTGGATAAATGGCCCTAACCGCCACCGACACCGCCATGATCGCCGTAGAGGCGGGTGCCTGGCAACCGCTGCCGAAGCCTCTGGGCGCGCGGCAGGCGGTTTTTGCCATCGGCGACGTCCATGGCTTTGCCGAGCATCTGGCGGCGTTGCAGGGTTTTGTCCGTCAGCGCATCGTGGCAGCCTACGATCCGTCTCAAGTGACCATGCTGTGGCTCGGCGACTATATCGATCGCGGCCCCAATCCACTCGTGGCCCTGGACATGGTGCGCAAGGGGCTGGAACTCGAGGGACTGCGTGAGGTGCCGCTGTGCGGCAATCACGAGCAGTTCATGATCGACTTCCTGGACGCACCCGACGATTCGGAGGGGCTGCTGGCGAGTTGGCTGGTGAACGGCGGCTGGGACACGGTGAAGGCGATCCTGCCGGGTCTGCGGCCGGAGCGGCCCCACGCCCTGGCCAAGGCGCTGCGGGACGCCGTCGGCCAGCAGCGCTTGGCCTTTCTGAGGTCTCTCACCCTGCAACATCGCGAAGGCGGCTATGTTTTCGCCCACGCGGGCATCAATCCCAAGCGGGCTTTGGACGATCAGCAGCGCGACGACTTGATCTGGATCCGTCGGCCCTTTTTGACGCCCGAAAGCTGGCCGCACGACGTGGTGGTCGTGCACGGCCATACGCCGGGGCCGCCGCGGGTTCTGAGTCACCGCATCGGCCTCGACAGCGGCGTGTTTTACAGCAAGCAGCTGACCGCGTTGGAGCTCTGTCCAGAGGGCCTGCGCTTTATCACCGCGTCGGCCCCCGGCAGCCTGCCGCTGGATGAGGACTGGTAGGGCGCCGCGTCTTCAAGGGAGGGTCGAAATGTCTTCGCCTGGCGCTTCAGCGGAACCGGATCACGTGCGCGACCTCGTCGGCTATGCCGGCCGGCCGCCCGACGCCGCCTGGCCCGGCGGCGCGCGGCTGGCGGTGAACTTCGTGCTGAACTACGAGGAGGGGGCCGAGTACTGCCTGCTCAACGGGGACCAGGCCAACGAAACCCTGCTGAGCGACCTGGGCGCCGTGGCTGCGGTGCCGGGCCTGCGCCACTTGAACATGGAATCGCTCTATGAGTACGGCAGCCGGGTCGGCTTCTGGCGCATTCTCGATCTCTTTCAGGCCGAGAAAATCCCCTTTACCGTCAATGCGGTGGGCCTGGCCTTGGAGCAGAACCCGGCCGCCGCGGCGGCGATCGCCGCCGCCGATGCCGATATCCAGTGCCATGGCTGGCGCTGGATCGACTATCAAGATGTGCCCGAGGAAGAAGAGCGAGCACATATTCGCCAATGCGTCGAGAGCATCACGCGCCTCACCGGCAGCCGCCCGCTCGGCTGGTACACCGGCCGACCCAGCCTCAACACCCGACGCCTGGTGGTGGAGGAGGGCGGTTTCCTCTACGATTCCGATATATACAATGACGATGTCCCCTATTGGACCACGGCCTATGGGCGCCCGCATTTGCTGGTGCCCTACAGCCTGGACACCAATGACAGCCGCTTCACGCGGGCCCAGGGCTTCGATCTGGCGGAGGACTGCTTTCGCTATTGGCGCGACAGCTTCGATTGCCTCTATCGTGAGGGTGCGGCGGCGGGCAAGATGATGACTGTCGGTCTGCACGGCCGCTTGATCGGCCGTCCCGGCCGGATTGCCGCCTTGACAGGCTTTCTCGATTATATCAGAGAATTCGAAGCTGTCTGGATTTGCAAGCGCATAGAAATTGCACGCCACTGGATTGCCAGGCATCCTTATGGTTCATGAGCCCCTACCTCCTGCAAGCACGCGCCGCCGGATGAACGACTTTCCCAAGCTTTTAGATCCGGACCGGGCCTTGGCGCGGAAGGTCTTCGATCAGCTCGCCGAAGCCACGCGGCTCGCCGGCGGCGCGCGCGCGGCCTATGGCGACGGTGAGCAAGAGGCCCAGGAAATTCTTCGCCGGGCCGGTGAGTTCCTCGGGCTGGAGGTCCACAGCGACGCTGCTCTCAACCTTTACCTGACCTATCCCGGTGCGGCGCGGGAACTACCGGCGGTCATCATCGGCGGCCACTTGGATTTGCTGCCGACCCGCGAGAGTGCCGCTCCGGCGGCCGGTTTGGCGGACGACCCTGCCGTTGTCACCGCGATGACCGAGGCCGGGGACCCTAGTCTCAACGTGCCGGGCGGCGCAGTCGGGCTGGTGGCCGGCTTGGCTGTTTTTGCCGGTTTCCGCCGCTTGGACTTCACGCCGCCTTGCGATATCACGCTCCTGGCGCTGCGCGGCGGCGAGGCCGGCTGGTTCCGGCGGTCGCATATCGGCGCCTTTGCGGCTTTCGGTGAATTGCCGTCCAAATACCTGACGGCGCGGCGTGTCGACAGCGACCGCAGTCTGGCCGACCACATGGCGGCGGCGGGCTGCAACCTCGAAGCCATTCGGGCCGGCGAGGCCTATCTGCAGAGTGCCGGCGTCAGGGCCTACATTCAAGTAACCCTCGATCCCGGCAGCGCCTTGCTGCACGCCGACCGGGCGCTGGGGCTGGCCGATGCCGTCCGCGGCTGCCTCCGCTACCGTGATGCCCGCTGTGTCGGTGCGGGCGGCCCGGTCGGCGCCTTGACCCGGGAGGAGCGGCGGGATGCGGTCATGGCGACGGCGGGCTTGATCCACCATCTGGATCAGATCTGGAGCCACTTCGAAGCCGGCCATCAGGACCTGACGATCGCCGTGCCGCGATTTGAACTCCTGTCCGCGCAACCGGGTCTCGCCCAACTGGCCTCGGAAGTCGCCTTCGCGCTGGATTTCCGCGCCAAGGACGAGCAGGCCTTGCATCGGGTGGCCCGACGCGCGACCCAGGAAGCGGCGCGGCTGGAGGCGGTCTATGACGTCCGCTTCGACCTCGGGCCCGAGGAATTCCGCGAGGCCGCCGCGATGGATCCGGGAATTCTCGACGATCTCGGACGCCTCGCGGAGGAACTGGCAATCCCCGTCCTGCCCATGACCGGCACCGGCGGCCAGGACGCCGTGGTTTTCGCCAACTTCGGTGTGCCTTCGGCGCTGCTCTTCGTGCGCAACCGCGCCACCGGCTCTCTGCCGCAAGAGGCAATGGCGACCGTCGATTTTGCCGCGGCGGCACGCCTGCTGTCGGCCTACCTCGTCACAATGCTCGACTGAACCGTCGGCGCGATGGCATTCTAAATCGAGAGTTTGGCGTTGAGGAGAGGAGGCCCCATGTCCGGCATCAAGCGGAAAATCGCGCTCTATCAGGGGGGCGGGGTTTTGGGCGGCGTCGCCGAGAACCTGGAGATCATGCGTGAAGCGGTGTCCGAGGCCAAGCTGGCAGGCGCGGAGCTGGTGATTTTTCCGGAGTTGATCTTATCGGGCTATAACCTCGGTGCGCAAACGCCGGCGCTGGCGGAAGCCGCCGACGGAGCGGCGGCCAAACGCGTCGCCGATATGGCCCGCAGCTACGGCATCGCCATCGTCTACGGCTATCCGGAGCGCGACGGCGAAGGGATTTTCAACAGCAGCCAGTTCTTCACCCGCAGCGGGGCATCGCTGTTGAACTATCGCAAGTGTCAGCTCTACGGCCCTTGGGAGAAGGACACTTTCGAAACGGGTGACGGTTTCCAGTTGGCCGATTGGGAGGGCCTCAAGGTCGGCCTTTTGATCTGCTACGACATAGAGTTCCCCGAAGCGGCACGTTGCTTGGCCGCGGCGGGGGCAGATCTCATCCTGGTCTCCAGCGCCACGCCCGCGCCGCAGACCGAGGTCTCCGAGGTGCTGCTGCCGGCCCGCGCTTGCGAAAACCAGGTCTTCGTCGTCTTCTGCAACCGCTGCGGCCGGGAAGGCGACTTGGTCTATTGCGGTGGCAGCTGCGTCGTCGGTCCCGACGGCCGCGACCGGGCTCGGGTGACGCGCGAGGAGGGGCTGCTTTTTGCCGAGATCGACAGCGCCGACATCGCCCGGCAGCGGGACATCTACTGTTACCTGGACGATCTGCGCCGTGAGATTTACCGCGCTTAGCGCGGAAGCGCAGCCTCGAAGTCCTCTTGGGTCACGTCGGCCGGCAGTTGCGCCGCCACGTGGGGGTCGAGCTCCAGGCCCCAAGTGTTGATCATGCAGCCGAGGATCACGTACATCCCGGCGATGGCCATGATATCCATGACCTGTTTCACATCGTAGTGCTGCCGCAGCCTGCGGTGGGTCTCCGGCGCGAGGCCGTGCGCCGCCACCAGCTCGTCGACGGCGGCCAGCAGAGCCGCATCGGCGGCGGACCAGCCGGGCGCATCGGCACCCGCCTTCACCCGCTCGATCTCGTCCCGCCCGAGGCCGCACGCCAGGCTGCGTTCGACGTGGGAGGCCCACTCGTACCAGGCCTTCATCAGCACGGCGACGCGCAGGATCACCAGTTCGCCGCCGCGCTTGCCGAGCGCCCCGCCCTGAACCGAATGGTTGCGGAAGTTCCACCAGGCCTGCAGCAACGCCGGGTGCTGGGCCATGAGACTGTGCACGTTGAGCGGCCGGCCCTTCATATCCTCCAGGATCGGGGCAAGAGCCGGGTCCCAATCGGCGGGGGGCAGGGGGGCGACCGTCAGCTCGTCGGCCATGGCTTTTGCTCCTCTTGCAATATCGCGTTCAGTGTGAAGCTGCCGGGTCGTCCTGCGATAGCTGAAAGGAACTCCCGGTG
>Ga0102947_1000717_pt1 | contig 11633 bp, 11 predicted proteins | sample SalPon2A_A_D2_MG_FD_78210 | JGI IMG/M metagenome (GOLD analysis project Ga0102947, IMG submission 78210) | Soil microbial communities from South San Francisco under conditions of wetland restoration - Salt Pond MetaG R2A_A_D2_MG | ecosystem: Environmental > Terrestrial > Soil > Wetlands | place... | reverse complement strand
GGTCCAAGACCGACCTCTCGATCGCCTTCACCCTGGCGCTGGTGGCCTCCGCCCTGCTCGCACCCGTCGCGGGTCGTTTGATCGATCACGGTCACGGCCGCAAGGTGTTGGTCGGCGGATCGCTTCTTGCCGCACTCATGCTCGCCCTGCTGTCCCAGGTCACCGCCCTTTGGCAGTTCAAGCTCTGCTGGCTGGCTATCGGGATCGCGCAATCGGGGACGCTATACGAGGCCGCCTTCGCGCTCCTGACGCGAACCATGGGCGACCAGGCCAAGCGCGCCATCACCCTCATCACCCTGATCGCCGGCTTTGCCGGAACCGTGTCGTTTCCCAGCGCCCACGCCTTGGTCGGACTGCTGGGCTGGCGCGGCACCTTGTTGGTCTTCGCCATAACGGTGCTCTTTGTCGTGGTACCGCTCATGTGGCTGGCGAGCGGCGCCGCCCAAGGCCACAGCGCCGGCAGCACACCGCAACACAGCCGCCGCTTCGCCGAGACCCTCACCGTCTTTCGGTTGCCCACGTTGTGGCTGCTCGCCGTTGCCTTTGCCATGTTCGGTCTCGATCACGCGATGGTTCTTAGCCACCTCTTGCCGATTCTCGACTCGCGCGGCCTTCATCCCGATGCGGCGGTACTGGCGGCCTCCATGATCGGGCCGATGCAGGTGGCGGGCCGTCTCGCCATGATGGCCGGCGAGCGCTATATCTCGAGCCTCACCATCGCCTGCTGCTGCTATATCTCCCTGGGTCTCGCCGCCGCGGCGCTGCTGGGCGCGGGCGCGCTGGTCGGGCTGGTGGTGGCTTTTGTCCTCTTTCAAGGCGCCGGCAACGGCGTCAGCAGCATCATGCGGCCGGTCCTGGTCGCGGAATTGCTGGGCCGGCGGAACTTCGGCGTCATCGCCGGTTTCCTCGCACTACCCTACGTGGGCAGCGCCGCGGCAGCGCCGACCCTGGCCGCCTTGGTGTGGCGGGCCGGCGGCTACGACCGTGTGCTCGAAGTCGCCATCGGCCTATCGGCAATCGGGCTGTTGGCCGTGCTCGCCGCTTGGCGCACCGCAAAAGCGGCGCCTTGAAGGCAGCAACGCAACAGGTCCGGATCGGAGGTGCAGCAGACATCGTCGGCCACCAAACCCGCTTTGCCCTATAGCGCGCCTTACAACCCGTAACGGCCCCAGAGCGCCCGCTCTTCGGCCGCGGCCAGCAGTCCGGCGGCCCAATCCCGCGTCGAGGGCAGTGCCTCAGCAAGGGCGGCGCCGCCGAAGGGCCGGCGCCACCAGCGCTTCTGCTGTTTCACCGGGATCAATTCCACCTTGTCGCCGAAGCGGCTGCGCAGTTCGCTGCGGAGATCGCCGATCCCGTCGACCAAGCCCAGCTCCGCTGCCCGGCGACCGCTCCAGAACTCGCCGCTGAAGAGGACCGCCGCCTCGCTCTTCAAGGCCTCGCCGCGACGCTCCCGCACCCAGGAGATGAAGCTGTCATGAATTTCTCTCTGCAGCGACTCCAAACGGGCGACGTCGTCGGGATCTTCCGCTTTAAAGGGATCCAGGATGGATTTTCGCGTGCCCGAGGTGTGAACGCGGCGCTCGATGCCGACACGCTCGATCAAGGCCGGGAAACCGAAGCCCGCCGAGATCACGCCGATCGAGCCGACGATCGAGTTCTCGCTGGCAAAGATTTTGTCGCCCGCCAGCGCCAACCAGTAGCCGCCGGAGGCCGCCACGTCCTCGCAGAAGGCGAAAACCGGCAGGTCTTTCTCCTTTGCCAAGGCGCGGATTCGGCCGGCGATCAACTCCGACTGCACCGGCGACCCGCCCGGCGAGTTCACCGCCAGAGCGACTGCGTTCAACCGCGGGATCTCGAAAGCGCGGGCGATGGTGGCCTCCAAGCCGGCAAGAGTCAGCCCCTGGCGCAGCGGCCCGAAGCTGCCGATGGCACCGGAGAGACGCAGCACGGCCACCCGGGGCGGCGGCTCGCGGAAGCGTTTGATGGGTAGGAAGCGGAGGTACTTGACGATATCCATGCAGGCTAAATAGGGAATGACGGCATCGAGGCCAAGAGCTTTTCTAATCGGGCAACAAGAGACGCGTCAGCTCGTCGTAGTCTTCCGCGATCCAATCCGGCGGCCGGTCGCAGGCCTCGGCCTCGGCCCGAGTAGAAATTCCGGTGAGGATAAGGGCGCAGCGCAGGCCCGCGTTGTGGCCGGCGAGGATATCGGTGTCCAGGTTGTCGCCCAGGATGACGGTCTCCCCCCGCGGTCGGCCGAGACGCTGGACGGCGGCATCGATAATGGGTCGCTGCGGCTTGCCGACGATCTCCGCTTTGCGGCCGCTGGCGGCCTCCACCGCCGCCAGTATCGACCCGGTTTCCGGCGACAGCCCGGACTCCGTGATGATCACCGGATCCGGATTGGTGGCGACAAAGCCCGCACCCGCGGCCAGGAACCGCACGGCCCGTTCCAATTTTTCATAGGTGAGCGCCCGGTCATAGCTCACCACGACGACGTCCGGGTCCTGCTCCACCACCTCTATGCCGGCGGCCGCCAGGGCGTCGGTCAGCCCGGATTCGCCCAGGCAGTAAGCGCGTCCCTTGCCGAGCCGCACCGCCGTCGCCTGCGCCGAGGTCAGGATAGACTCGGCCCGGCAGGGAATGCCAAGTTCAACGAGGTGATCGGCGACGACCTGTGGCCCGCGATTGGCTCGGTTGGTCACGAAGAGATAAGCGATGTCCCGTCGTTCGAGCTCGGCGATAAACCTTGCAGCACCGGGAATTGGCTCACTGCCGCTGTAGACCGTGCCGTCCAGGTCGACGAGAATCGCGGAAATCCGTCCCGTCATCTAGGGCCGCTATTGCTGTTCATGCCAGTTTCGCTTCCAGATAAGTGCCGAGCTTCACAATAGCCTCGCGGGCCTGGGGCAGATCTGCACCGAAGAGCTGGAAGACATGGATCATACCCGGCCAAAGATCCAGGGTGACATCGACCCCGGCAGCTGTCGCCTTCTCGGCAAAGCGGCGCGAATCGTCCAGCAAGATGTCCCGTTCACCTGATTGGATCATCAAGGGCGGGAGCCCGGCCAATTCGCCGTACAGCGGCGCCGCGCGCGGATCTCGAGGATCGGTCGCGCCGTCCAGGTAGCTCGAGGCCAGGCCAAGAACCGTCTTTCGTGTGAACATGGGGTCCTCGGCGGCGCGGCTCACGTAGCTCTCGCCGCTTGCCTCCAGCTCCGTCCAGGGCGACATGACCGCCGCGGCCACGGGCAGCGGCGATCCCCTGTCGCGCAGCGCCAGCATGGTCGAGAGGGCCAGGCCGCCGCCAGCCGAGTCACCGGCGAAGGCGATATTGGCCGGCTCATAGCCTTGGCCCAGCAGCCAGTCATAGGCCGCCAAGCTGTCCTCCAGCGGGGCCGGAAAGCGATGCTCCGGCGCCAGGCGGTATTCCAAGGCGAGCACCCGACATCGCGCGGCGGCTGACAGACGGGCGATCAAGCCGAAGTGCGAGGCCACAGACCCTATGTGGAAACCGCCGCCATGGAGATAGAGGATAAGACGACCGAGGCGCGCCGCAGGCTCACCCGCGTCCCCCGCTTCAATCCAACTGGCCTTGACGCCGCCGGCCGAAACCTCGGTCACCTCCGCCGGCACCTTATCGTGCGCGTAGAGGGCATCGTTGTCCCGCCGCATCTCGGGCACGGTCGTCGAGCGGTCCCAGCCCGCCAAGAGGCCGGTGATTTTGGCGATCACTGCGTCAAGTGCCGCATCGCTCATGCCAAGGCCCCTCTCTCCCGTCCCGATAGCTTCAGCCGTTGAGCCGCTTATAGACCGCGCGGATATAGCGGTGATCGTTGTCGTCGAAGGTGCCCTCGGCGATGTCGGTCTTGTAGCCTTCCAGCTCCTCACGGAAGTCCGCGGAAGTGCCGGGCTTTGCCAGGAGCGCGTCGATCAGGCGCAGAGTCTCGGCGGTGGGGTCACCCTCTAGTGCACTATCTTGTTCGGTCGATTCCTCCACCGCCGCATCCTCAACCGCTTCGCTTTCGTCATCGCGATCAGCAACAAGGAGCTCGTCCCAGGACAGCCCGGCCGCGTCGATTTTGCTATGAACCGCGCGCGCCGCCGCCAAGACGGCCTGGTCGTCGGCGCTGCCGAAACGCTCGAGCAGTGCGACGATCTCCTGCCGCGCGAGAGGTTCTGTCATGATATCACCCATTCATTCTGCAGTTATACCAAGTCTCACGGAAGATTGCAGGATTCGGCGAGGCGTCAAGGGAATAGCGTCGGCGTCCGTTTCTTGCAGCCCGCCGATAAGAATCGATTGTTCTCGCCGCAAGCTGCAGTATTGTCGAAATCCGGGCGGTTGAGCGTTGCTGACTGGAAAGAATCCGCCCGCGAGTATTGTTTGTTGTGACGCCTGGCACCACGCAACTAGAGGATCCCGCGGCGTGCGCGAAGCGATGACCGGAAAAGCAGCAGCTGGGTTTTCTTTGGAGGAAACCCCGCAGGTTTTCGGGTTCTATCTTCATCCGAACTTTTCCATGATGGCCTTCACTTCGGCGGTGGAACCGCTGCGCGCCGCCAATCGCTTGGCCGCGGCAGAGCTCTATCAATGGCAAATTTTCACCCAAAGCGGCCTACCGGTTGCTGCCTCCAGCGGGATCGAGGTGCTGCCCCACCACAGCATCAAAGCCACCGACCGCTTGTCGAACCTGGTGGTGATCGCCGGTCTCGACGCCCACGGCTTCGACGACAAGGCGGTTATCGCCTGGTTGCGCAAATTGGCACGCAACGGCTGCCGCCTCGGCGCCCTTTCCACCGGCAGCTATGTGCTGGCCCGGGCCGGTCTGCTGGAGGGTCACCGCTGCACCATCCATTGGGAAAATCTGTCCGGCTTCCGCGAGGACTATCCGCAGCTGGAGGTGACGGGCGAGCTCTTCGAGATCGACGACAAGCGGTTCACCTGTTCGGGCGGCACGGCGACCTTGGACCTCATGCTGAGCCTCATTGCCGAAAAACACAGCCGCGAGCTTGCCACCCAAGTCGCCGAGCAATTCATCCACGAGCGCATCCGGGACACCCACGATCATCAGCGCATGGACCTGAGGGGCCGCCTCGGCATCAGTCATCCGAAGCTGCTGAACGTGGTGGCGCTCATGGAGAAGCACCTGGAAGAGCCCATGGCGCGCGCCGAGCTTGCCCGCCAAACCGGCCTCTCGATTCGTCAGCTGGAACGTCTCTTCCGCAAATACATGGGCCGCACACCCACCCGCTACTACCAGGAACTTCGGCTGCAGCGGGCCAGGACCTTGCTGAAGCAGACCTCGCTCTCGGTCCTGGACGTGGCCTTGGCGTGCGGCTTCGTCTCGGCATCGCATTTTTCCAAATGCTACCGCGAGTGCTTTGCCAAGACCCCGCGAGAGGAGCGGGTTCAAGAACAGTAGGCGCCTTTTCGGGCTAGCCTTGCGAAGGCACCTGCCAGGTTTGCCCGTCGTAGAGCAGCTGCCCGATGTCGGCATCCGGCGCGGCGGCCTTGGCATCTGCTTGTTCCGCCGCCACCTGCCGCTCATAGGACGGCGCCGGGTTGTCGTAGAGCACGCCCAGGGCCACCGGCATATCCGGTCCCTCCATCTGCGCCAGCATCTGCGCCAAGACCCGGTTGCGGACATCGTGTCGCAGGATATCGCTGTCGTCGGTATCCCCGGAGGCCAGGCTCACGATCTCCAATTCCAAGCTTTTGGGATTCAAACGCAGACCGCGGTCCCGTTCCTTGCCGAAGATCATCGGCTGACCGTCTTCCAAGAGCAGCTGCCGGTCGGCCGCCACCGCGCGGTCGGTGAAGTGATCGAAGACGCCGTCGTTGTAGACGATGCAGTTCTGGAAGATCTCCACCAAGGCGGCACCGCGATGGGCCTTCGCCCGCTTCAGAACCTCCGGCAAGTGCTTTTGCATGGTGTCCACGGAGCGTCCGTAGAACCGGGCCCCGGCGCCCAACGCCAAAGCACCGGCGGACAGCGGATTGTCCAGGGAACCGCCGGGCGTCGAGGGCGAGCGCGTGCCGACGTGCGAGGTCGGCGAGTATTGGCCCTTGGTCAAGCCGTAGATCTCGTTGTTGAACAGCAGGATCTGCAGATCGACGTTTCGGCGAAGCACGTGGACCAAGTGGTTGCCGCCGATGGAAAGGGCATCGCCATCGCCTGAGATCACCCATACGTCCAGTGCCGGATTGGCCAGCTTGATGCCGGTGGCGATCGCCGGCGCCCGGCCGTGGATGGTGTGAAAGCCATAGGTGGTCAGGTAATAGGGGAAGCGTGCGGCACAGCCGATGCCGGACACGAAGACCGTTTCTTCCGTCTTGGTTTCAAGCTCGAAGAGCGTCTTTTGCACCGCCTTCAAGATCGCGTAGTCGCCGCAGCCGGGGCACCAGCGGACCTCCTGGTCCGAGGCAAAATCCTTGAAGCTGGGCTTGGACAGTGGTGATTGTACGTTCATCGACCTACTCCAAACGCTCGCGCAAAGCCGCTTCGATCTCGGCGATCATGAAGGGCTTGCCGGTCACCTTGTTGAGGCCCTCGGCCGGCAGCAAGAAGACGTCGCGCAGCAAGGTGATCAATTGGCCATGGTTCATCTCGGGCACCAGGATCTTGTCGTAGCGTTCCAGCAGCGCACCAAGATTTTGCGGCAGCGGCCAGATGTGGCGCAGATGGACATGGGCGACCGATGCGCCCTCGCACAAAAGCGTGTCCACGGCACGGCTGATGGGCCCAAAGGTCGAGCCCCAGCCGACCACGACGACGCGTCCCTCCTCGGGACCGGCCGAAAGGCTCTGTAGCGGAATGTCCTTGGCGATGCCGGCGATCTTGCCGGCGCGCAGATTCGTCATGTCCTGATGGTTCTGCGGATCGTACGAGATGTTGCCGCTGCCGCTCTGCCGCTCGATGCCGCCGATGCGGTGCTCGAGACCGGCCGTGCCCGGTATTGCCCAAGGCCGCGCCAGAGTGACCGGGTCTCGGCTGAAAGGCTGAAAGCCTTCGGGATCCGTGGCAAAGGCGACCGGAAAACGCGGCAGGGCCGCGACATCGGGCAGCCGCCAGGGCTCGGAGGCATTGGCGATGTAGCCGTCGGTGAGGAGCATCACCGGCGTCATATACTTGGTGGCAAGACGCACAGCCTCCATGGCCACGTAAAAACAGTCCGCCGGTGAGGAGGCCGCCAGAACGACCAAAGGGCTGTCGGCGTTGCGGCCGTAGACCGCCTGATAGAGATCCGATTGCTCGGTCTTGGTCGGCATGCCCGTGGAGGGTCCGGCGCGCTGGGCGTTCACCACCACCAAGGGGATTTCCGCCGCAATGGCCAGACCGATGGCCTCGGTCTTCAAGGCGATCCCCGGTCCGGAACTGGAGGTGACGCCGATGGCGCCGGCATAAGACGCGCCGATGGCCGCGCAGACCGCCGCGATTTCGTCTTCGGCTTGGAAAGTCCTGATGTCGAACTGCTTCAAGCGGGCCACCGCGTGGAGCAGGCCGGAGGCCGGCGTGATGGGATAAGAACAGAAGGTCATGGCGAGCTCAGCGGCACGCGCGCCGGCAGCCAAGCCCCAGGCGAGCGCCTGCTGGCCCGTGACGTTGCGGTAGGTTCCCGGCGGGATCTCAGCCGGCGGGACCGAAAAGGCAGCCAGGTCGGGCCCCAATTCCGCCGTCTCCCCGAACGCGTGGCCGGCATTCAAAGCAGCCACGGCGCCCTCGGCGATGTCCAGGCGCTGGCTGAATTTGCTGCGCAGCCAATCGATCGTGCCGCTCCTGTCGCGGTCGTAGATCCAATAGATCAGCCCCAGGGCCCACATGTTCTTGCAACGCAGCGCCTCCTTCTTGCCGAGGCCGCTGTCCTTCAAGGCCTCCAGGGTCAGACCCGACATATCGACTTCGTAGACCCGGAAATGCTCCAGGCTGCCGTCATCGCGCGGGTCGGTCGCGTAGCCCGCCTTGGCCAGGGCCTTGTCGTTAAAGGCACCGCTGTTCAACATAATCAGGGCATTGGGGTTTAAATCTTGCAGATTTACTTTAAGCGCGGCCGGATTCATAGCCACCAAGAGATCGACCCTATCGCCGGACGTCTTGATCGGACGGGAGCCAAAATTGATCTGAAAGGCGGACACGCCGAAAGTCGTTCCGACGGGCGCCCTGATTTCGGCCGGAAAATCGGGAAAGGTCGCCAGGTCGTTACCGGCCAAGGCCGTCGCTTGGGTGAATTGGTCGCCGGTCAACTGCATGCCGTCGCCGGAGTCTCCGGCGAAGCGCACGACCGCAGACTCTACCGTCCGGCGCTCGGCCACCCGGCCTTTTGCCGGCGCCCCTTCCGGGGCAGCAACTCGCTCTGCCATATGAAAAAGTCTCCTTGCTTGCCGTCGGGCACCCGGCCCCACCGGCGCGCCTTTATAGCTCATATATAGGAGTCTAAAAGGGCCTTGTTCAGGCACAGGGCATAAATAGCTATGTTTCACTGTATTTTTTAATTATTCACACAATTTTTCTGCAGTAATTGCGCGCCCGATCCGTCGGGGTTACCCTCGATTCAGCCACCGAAAAGGTATTTAATGCGCTGAGGTTGTTGTCATTCCCATGCATTTGTTTAACCGATAAAAGTTTGTCGCTTTTCCGCTAGCATCTGTCGCAGCTAATTAAGCCTCGGAAGGGGCAGTGTCGCCATCTAGCGGTTGATGTGTGGGCTTTGGGTCCACGCTTTTTTTAATGAGGGCAACGCTATGTCTGACGATGACGATCTCGATTTGCGCTCGCTCGACGACGACGAGCTGACCAAGCAGATGCACGACGATCTCTATGACGGATTGAAGGAAGAGATCGCGGAGGGTGTGCATATCCTGCTGGAGCGCGGTTGGGAGCCCTACCAGGTCTTGACCGAGGCCTTGGTTGAAGGCATGCGGATCGTCGGCATCGACTTTCGCGACGGCATCCTCTTCGTGCCCGAGGTGCTCTTGGCCGCCAATGCGATGAAGGGCGGCATGACGATCCTTCGGCCCCTGCTCGCCGAGACCGGTGCACCAAAGTGCGGCAGCATGGTGATCGGCACCGTCAAGGGCGACATCCACGATATCGGCAAGAACCTGGTTTCCATGATGTTGGAAGGCGCCGGCTTCGACGTCTACGATCTGGGCATCAACAACCCCGTCGAGAACTATCTCGAGGCTCTGGAGAAGCACAACCCGGACATCTTGGGCATGTCGGCGCTCTTGACCACCACCATGCCCTACATGAAGGTCGTGATCGACGCCCTGAAGGAAAAGGGCATTCGCGACGACTATGTCGTCCTGGTCGGCGGCGCCCCCTTGAACGAAGCCTTTGCCGATGCCATCGGCGCCGATGCCTACTGCCGCGATGCTGCGGTCGCCGTAGAGACCGCCAAGGATTTCGTCAAGCGCAAGCACAATCAGGCGGGTGTCGCATAGCCCCAGCCGATGTCTATGGACCATGGGGCGTTTCTCACATGCCGCAGGCTGAAACTCCGCCACTTGCAAACCGGACCCTGCTCATTGCCTGCGGCGCCCTGGCCCGGGAGATCGTCGACGTCCTACGCCTGAACGACTGGCAACACATGAGCGTCACCTGCCTGCCGGCGATCTGGCACAACACGCCGCAAAAGATTCCGGCCGCGTTGCGCGCCAAAATCCGGGCCGCGAAAGCGGACTTCGACCGGATCTTCGTCGTCTATGGGGACTGCGGAACGGGCGGCGAGCTGGATCGGGTGATTGCCGAAGAGGGGGTGGAACGCATCGAGGGGCCGCATTGCTATGCCTTTTACCGCGGCGTTCAACACTTCGAGGACGAAGCCGACGCCGACCCGACCTGCTTTTACGTGACCGACTACCTGGTGCGCCACTTCGACCGGCTGATCATTCAAGGCCTGGGCATCGACCGGCACCCGGAATTGCTGCCCATGTATTTTGGCAACTACAGTAAGCTGGTTTATCTGGCGCAGACCGAAGACCCGAACCTCCAGGCCCAAGCCGAAGCCGCCGCATCGAAGATCGGCCTCGCTTATCGCTATCGTCTCACCGGGTACGGTGACATGGGCCGCTTTTTAGCCGCCGCTGCCGAAGGAGCCGCTTAAGCCATGGCGAAATTGACCGTTGTCTATTGGCGCGATATCCCCGCCCAAGTGATCGTCAAGGCCGGGCGACAGAACGCCAAGCGTCAGTTGACCGAGCGCTTCGAAAAAGCCATCGACCGGGCCGCCATGCGTGCCAAGCTGCGCGACACGGATTCCTACTTGGCGGAATGGCGCCGGGGCGATCCCGTCGACTGCGGCGACGACTTGGAAGCCGAAGCCGCGGCGGCCGCCGCCCGTCTGGAGGCCGACTTTGACGACGCGCGCCTGTCGGCTCTGGTGGCGGCCGGGGGACTGGACGACAAAAGCTAAGACACAAGCACGTGCATCGCCCAACGAAGAAAAATATGGGACAAGATACAATGACGCAGACAGCAGCACAGGGTGGCGTCGATCGGGCCAAGCAGCAGGTCATTGATTTTCTCGCCGACTTTACCATCGAAACAACGCCGGGCTCGGCGCTGAAAATCCCGGACTATCGCGAGCACCTGCGCCCCGGCGTGAAGGTCGCGGTGACCTTTCTGCCGGGCTCGGATTTTGCCGACACCATCAAGACCGCATCGCGTCTGCGCGCGGAAGGTTTCGAGCCCCTGCCCCACTTCGCGGCCCGTTCGATCCCCTCCAAGGATCTGTTCGAGACCTGGCTAAAGCAGCTGCGCGACGAGGTCGGCATCAACGAAGCCGTGGCCCTGGGCGGCGCGGTCGAACATCCCTTGGGGCCCTTCGACAGTTCCATGGCGATCTTGGAAAGCGGTCTCTTCGACAAGTACGGCATCACCCGGATCGGCGTCGCCGGCCACCCCGAGGGCAGTCCCGACATCTCCGACCATGCCATTGCCGATGCCTTGGCCTGGAAGAACGCCTTTGCCGAGAGGACCGGCGCCGAGCTCTACATCGCGACCCAGTTCTGCTTCGAGGCTGCCCCCATTATCGCCTGGGACCGCGCCATCCGGGCCGCCGGCAACAAAATGCCGATCCATATCGGGGTGCCGGGCCTTGCCACCATCAAGACGCTTTTGAACCACGCGCGGGCCTGCGGTATCGGCCCCTCCATGCGGTTCTTGACCAGACAGGCCCGCAACATCACCAAACTGATGACCGTGAGCGAGCCCGACCGCCTGATTCTCGACCTGGCCCGTTATAAGGCAGAAGACCCCAGCTGCGGCATTCGCCGGGCGCATTTCTATCCCCTCGGCGGCCTCAAGCGCTCCGCCGGCTGGGCCTACGCCGTGCGCGACGGGGCCTTCGAGCTGAAGTCCGGCGACAAGGGCTTCAAGGTGACTCGGGATCTCGGTTAGGGAGGCACAGCGCAATCGGCGCAGCGGCTTTGCGCAGATAGGCCAGTCTGTGTCGCCCTTGCGGCAAGCGCGGCGCGGCCAAGAGGCGCTATGCTTGCCGGGAACAAGAAGAATCTGCCCACCGCGGCGTTCCTGCCCGGTGTTTTGCTTTTCAAAAGGGAGTCGTTAGAGCCCATGACCCGAACTATCGTCAGTTCACACAAGAAAGAAGTGGCAATCGGCTTCGACCGT
>Ga0102947_1000715_pt1 | contig 11655 bp, 8 predicted proteins | sample SalPon2A_A_D2_MG_FD_78210 | JGI IMG/M metagenome (GOLD analysis project Ga0102947, IMG submission 78210) | Soil microbial communities from South San Francisco under conditions of wetland restoration - Salt Pond MetaG R2A_A_D2_MG | ecosystem: Environmental > Terrestrial > Soil > Wetlands | place... | reverse complement strand
TTTCCGTTTCGCCCATTCGTGCGTAAAAACAGGCCATGTTGTAACGTGTTGGCGGATCGTCTGGCGATAATTTCAGCGCCTGTTCTGCCCATTGCTTCGCCAGGTCCAATTGGCCCAGGGCTTCCAGACCTCCCAGGCCCAGATAGTAGGCGCGGGGATTGTCCGGGTAGTCTTCCAGGTGCCGTTTGACCCGTTTCACGCCAATTTCCGCCATGCGTCTGGCGGCCTTTTTGTCTCCGAGCCTGTAGTAATTCGAGATTGCCAGCAGCGGGCTTTCCCAGTCTTCCTCATCCAGTTCGGTGGCGCGCAAAAAGTACGCGACGGATCGTTCGTTATGCCCCTGGTGGTGCGCGGCGCGCGCCAGGTAGTGCCAGGCGTTGACCTGGTGCTCATTGAGTTTCAGCGCCTCGTGGAAATCCTGCTCGGCTTGCTGGTAACGGTGTGCCGCCAAGTGGCTGAAACCCCGCGCCATGAAACTGTCGGCCCGGCAGGGTGAAATATCCATGGCGCGGTCCGCGGCGTCACAGGCAATGTCGCAGGATGCTTCTCCACCGCCCAGGAACAAGGTTTGGATTGCGGCAAACTCCGCCAGGGCAATCCAGGCGCGGACAAACCCCGGGTCTTCTGCAACGGCCTTCTGAAACAACTCTATGGCTCTTTGCACGCCTTGTTCGCTGCGGGTGATGCCATAGCCCTTACCGCGAAGGAAATACTCAAAAGCCTTTGCGCTTTGGGTGGTCGGGTCGTGCAGGTGATCGGTCCTAAGACGGATTTTCAGCACCTCGAGTATGCACCCGGCAATTTCGTCCTGGATGGCAAAAATATCGCACAGTTCCCGATCATAGGTCTCCGACCACAAGCGCGTATCGCTGGCCACTTCCACGAGCTGGGCCATCACGCGGATGCGGTTGCCATCCTTGCGTACACTGCCCTCCAAAACGTGGCCGACCTGCAGTTTTTCCGCCACTTCGGCCATGTTTGTTTCCTTACCTTTGAAGGCAAAGCAGGACGTCCGGGAGGCAACGCGCAGGTTGGGAATGCGGGTGAGAACATTCAGCAACTCGTCGGTCAAGCCGTCACAGAAATACTCCTGGTCCTTCTCGGCGCTCATGTCAGGAAACGGTAATACGGCAAGGGAATGCTGGTGGGTGTTTTCACCGGCCTCCTGGGCCACTGCAGGGCTGCCTGCCATGTCGTTCGTTTTCTGCAGACCTTCCGGGGTGATGTCGAACACCCAGGCCAGTACCAGGGCGATGGGAAATCCTCCGGCGAGCAGGCCCAGGGTCAGGGTAATGGTCCATTCCGGCAGGTTCATGGCCGGCAGGATCACGTCAGCTAATTGAAGCACAACCCAGGCGGCCACGAGGTAGGCAATGGCCACTTTGACCACGTGCCGTTCCTGCAATTGGCGGAAGAAATCTTTCATCAATACCCGCGTTCCATGTCCACCAGGAACTTCAGTGCCTCTCCCTGCTCGAAGCGGCGGTAGTTTTCCAGAAAAATATCGGCAATGTCTGCTGCCTTGCTTTTTGCAGCGACATGAGCGCTTATCAGGCAATTTTTGGTAGTCCACAAGGGGCTGTCGACGGGCAATGGCTCGCGCTGAAATACGTCGAGGGCGGCGCCAGCCAACTCAGAATTGTCCAGCGCCCGGGCCAGCGCCTTTTCATCAAGCACGTTGCCTCGCCCCACGTTGACCAGATAGGCGGAGTTTTTCATTTTCCGAAATGCCGTGGCATCCAGCAAGCTGTCCGTTTCGGTTGTGTCCGGCAATATGGCCACCAGGTAATCTGCCTCAGCGAGGAATTCGTGGAATGATTCATGGGTGTAGACCTGCTCAAAGCCAGGCACTGACCGTCCGCTGAGGCTGTACCCCAGAGTTCGCATGCCGAACGCTCGCGCTACCGAGGCCAGGTGCTGTCCAATGGACCCGGTGCCCATGATGCACAAAGTCTTGTCGTGTAAGTGGCCGGAGGGGGTGTTGCTCCAACGCTTTTCTTTTTGCAGTTCAACTCGCGTCAACAGCCGGATTTCCCTGGCCAGCAGGTAAGCCAGCACATACTCCGAGATCTGAGAGCCGAATACGTCCTTGACGCCTGTGAGCTGTAATCCATCACGCTGGAATCCCAGTAATGGCGTAATGCCGGCCCAGGTAGACTGAATCCAGCGAACTTCGGGCATGAACGGCAGTGCTTCGGCAGCGAGGTCTGGCTGGGCCAACAACACTTGCTGGCCGGAGCCGTTCGTGCGCGCTTCGGTAACCGTTTGTGCCGTGCTGATGGGGATACCGCGCCCGGACAGCCCGCCTAGCAGGGGTACGTAATCCCCTGCGTCTTCACTCAGAATCAGTATGGCTGGTTTTTGCAAAGCTTTGGTCCTGGTTTACCCTGTGATCACCATGCTCCAGGCCGCTTCATGGCTTGGGTCACAAGTGTATCCAGAGTACTATGGTTGCCGCGCCACACCAATATCAAGGAGAAAAGAGCGTAATGAGATACCAGTTATCGGATTGGGCTGCCCGGTCCATGATGCCAGTGAACCAGGCATTCAATTTCGGCCACGAAATCGTCACCCATCCGGTTAACCCCTATTCCTACAGCCTGTTGGGAAAACTTCATGGTGCTTTGCTGGAGTCTGCTTCCCGCATGACCCGGCAATACCCCAAACGCGGTTTTGAATTAGGTCCGGTGCAGCTGGGCGACGGTGTATACCCGGTCAAGCAAAGCGTGGTTCTGCGCAAACCGTTCTGCGATTTGAGACGCTTTGAGCGCAGCGGCCTTCGGGGGGCACCCAAAGTTTTGTTCGTGGCCGCCATGTCAGGCCACCATGCCACGCTTTCCCGTGAAACCCTGGCCGAGTTTCTGCCGGAACACGATGTGTACATCACTGATTGGCAGGATGCCAGGAATGTTCCAGTCAATGAAGGCCGTTTCGGCCTGGAGGAATATACGACCTACCTGCTTGAATTCATGCAGCACCTGGGCCCGGGCACACACGTGGTAGGCATTTGCCAGGCTGCTGTGCCTGCTCTTATGGCGGCTGCGGTCATGGCTTCCGATGACGATCCGGCCCGGCCTGCTTCGCTCTCCCTGTTAGCTGGCCCCATGGATATTTCCGTGGTGCGCAACCCCATGAGCCGATTGTGCGAAAACTACAATCTGCCCTTGATGCGCAAGTTGCTGATTCATCGCGTTCCCATGGCTTACAAGGGCGCAGGGCGAAAGGTCTACCCGGGCGTGCAGCAGATTGCCGGCTTCATGTCCATGAACCCCAAAACCCATCTGAAATCCAACCTGGACTTCATTCTGGATGTCACCCTGGGCAAAGAAGCCGAAGCCGACAGGCATCGCCAGTTTTACGATGAGTATTACGCAGCGATGGATATTACCGAGGAATTCTGGGTAGAGACGATGGAGCGTATATTCCTGGATCAGCAACTGCCGAAGGGCATTATGCAGTACCAGGGTGAGACCATCGATTGCGCGGCCATTCGGGACATTCCCCTGTTAACTCTGGAGGGTGAGAACGACGACATGATCGGCATTGGCGTCACCCGCGCCGCTCAGGATATATGCAGCAAACTCCCCCAGGGTCTGCGCGAACATCACCTTATTGAAAACGTGGGTCACTATGGCATTTTCAATGGATCGCGCTACCGGGATGTGATCGCACCCTGCATGAAACAGTTCATGGAACGGCATGGCTGAGCGGGAAACTCATTCGGTACAAACCGATGTAGCTACACGCGCCACTGAGAGTATGTTGGGGCCGAATCCGTTCGTCGGGTTCAGCCGCGAAGATGTGCTGGACGCCTGGGTCAAGGTGCTCGACAGCGCCATTTCCCAGCCGACTTCCGTGGTCATCAACTCGGCCAGTTTCGTGATGGAGCTCCTGCGCGTGCTGATCGGCACCAGTGAGCTGGCGCCCGAGAAAGGTGACAAGCGCTTTACCCATCAGCGATTCAGTACAGGAAAACTTTATCGCCGCGCCATGCAGTCCTACCTGGCCGCGGTTAAAGCCCTGAATAACTGGCTTGAAGACCTGGAGCTCGACCCGAAACACACGGCACGGGCCAGATTCATGCTGTCACTGATGACAGATGCGATGGCCCCCACCAACACCGTGGTCGGTAATCCGGATGCCCTGCAGAAACTGATCGACACCCGGGGGCGCAGCGGCCTGAAGGGCATACGCAATCTCATCCAGGACATGCGCAAGAACAACTTCATGCCCTCCCAGGTGGACAAGTCGAAGTTCGCCGTGGGCGAAAACCTGGCCTGCACACCGGGTAGGGTGGTATTCCGCAATCACATCCTGGAGCTGATCCAGTACGACCCGCAAACACCGGCCGTTCATGCCATTCCGTTTGTCTTCGCTCCGCCCCAGATCAACAAGTACTACGTGCTGGACCTGTCCCCGCCAAAAAGCCTGCTGCGCTACCTGGTGGAAAACGGCTTTCAGGTGTTTGCCATCAGCTGGCGAAATCCGACGAAATCCGACGCGCAGCTTGGCATGGACGACTACGTTCGGGCAATGCGCGAGGCCATCAACGCCATCCTGTGCATTAGCGGCGAGGAGCGGGTGAACATGCTGGGCGTTTGCGCCGGGGGTATTACCACCACCATCGCCGCAGCTCACTTCAGCGCCATCGGTGACTATTGCATAAATTCGCTTAGCCTCCTCGTCACCGTGCTGGACACACAGCATGAAGAGGACACTACGCTTGGGCTGTTCATCACGCCGGAGACGATTGAACTGGCGCGGCAACAATCCGCCGTTGCCGGTGTGCTGAAAGGTGAGGATACGGCCAGGCTGTTCTCCTGGTTGCGCCCCAACGACCTGGTATGGAATTACTGGGTAAACAATTACCTGCTGGGTAACGATCCGCCGGCTTTTGATGTCCTGTTCTGGAACAGCGACACCACCAATCTTCCGGCCCGCTTGCACAGCCACTTTCTTGACCTGTACGTGGACAATGCGCTGGCCGCCCCCGGCCCGGCGGAAATAGCGGGTATGCCCATCGACCTCGGCATGATTGAATCAGATATTTACATAGTGGGCGGCACAACCGATCACATCACACCCTGGAAGGCCACCTACCGGAACATTGGCCTGTTTGGCGGTGAAGTCACTTACGTGCTTAGCCACTCCGGGCATATCCAGTGCATGGTGAATCCGCCCGGCAACCCAAAGGCCAGTTTCGCAACAAATGCATCACAGCCACCCAGCGCATCGGACTTCCTGGAAGGGGCCGAGCAACACCAGGGTAGTTGGTGGCCCCACTGGGTGGATTGGCTGGCGGCGCGCTCAGGCGAGCAGGTTGACGCACCACGCGAGCGCGGCGGACCTGGATTTCCGCCGCTGGAGAAAGCACCGGGTACCTACGTGATGTTGTAGGAGTGCGCTTGCGCGCGATTCGCCCGCAAGCGGCCAATGTATAGGACAGACAGGTGCCGCGAAGGACAGGATGTCCGAGAGCGGCCTCCTACGATGCTTAGTCTCCCAGGTTGCCGCGCAGGCCGGCGAAAACACCCCTTCCCGGACGGGAAAAACCGAGCACATTTTCATAGTCTTCATCCAGAAGATTGCTGACACGCCCGATCAACTCCAGATTTGACGTCAACTTCCACGAGACGGCCAGGCCGACCAGCGTGTAGCTTTCAAGCTTCACGGTTTCGGTGGCAAAAAATGGCGGTGGAAAATAGTTATCCAGCTGGCTGCCGTTGTAATTCACGTTGAGGTTCAGGTTGCCACGGCTTTCGGCAAAGTCGTAATTGGCCACCAGGCTGGCCAGGTGGCGGGGCCTTCGGACTTCGCGGCTGGTGTTACCGGCAGTGTCGCTTTCGGTGGCATCGACATAGGTGTAGTTGGCGTTGATTGAAAGGGAGTCGGTGAATTCAGCGCTGATCACCAGTTCAATTCCCTTGCGGTGGCTTTTTCCTTCGCGATTGACGGCGGTGAACAGGAAGGTATTGGGGTCGAACACAAAACCATCGATTTCATCTTCGAGCGTCTGGTCGAAGTAAGCGGCACCCAGGCTCAGCTGCTGATCGAGTACTTCCAGGTCAATACCCAGTTCCCAGCCTTTGGATTTCTCCGGCATGAGTTCGGGGTTTCCGACGAAGTAATCGGCATAAAAACCGAATAGCTCGGTGAAAGTGGGCGCCTTGGAGCCGGTGCCTGCCGAGCCGCGAAGTTTCAAAGTGTCTGTGAGATAACTCGAGGCAGCCATCTGCCAGGTGAACACGTTGTCGAAGTCGCTGAAGTCATCCAGTCGGCCGCTTAAAGTCCAGGTGAACGATTCAAAAGGCTGTCCAACATATTCCGCGGCATAGCCAGTATCGTTGTAGGATTGGTCCTGGTTCGGATCGCCAAAGGGCGTGGCCGTACCGCGTTGTTTGAAATCAGTGTTGTCCAGGTCGATCTCGAAACTGAGGCGATGGTTCTGGGCGGCTGCATCGCCGAGCAGCACGCTGGTTTTGAGCCGGAACTCCAGCGAATCAGCAGCCGTGGAACTTTCCGGTATGCCATCAATGTAGTTCTGGTTGTCGGTGTCCAGCCAATTGGCCGACAGACTGCCGCTCCAGCGGCTGTTGGCGGGCTGATAGCTTACGGCGCCGCGCAGGTAATCGCGTTGCGCCTTAGTTTCGCGGTCGGTATCGAAGGGCAAGCCCGTGACCACAAAATCAGAGTCGTCAAAATCGGTGCGGGCATTAACGCTTTGGCCGGAAAACGAAAACTGTACGGACTCCGTGGCCTTGAAATCCAGGGCCAGATTGGCCGTGGTGTTTCGGCTGCCGTCTTTCTCATCGCCCTCGCGCGACACATTGATGCCATCCGTTTCCACGTAGGCCACGCCGCCGTTGAGTTGGTAACGATCCGTGCTCACACCGCCATTCACGCCCAGGTCCAGGCTGTCGAATGAGCCGTATTCCGCGGTGGCGGCCAGGTATTTACCGCTGACGTCCTTGCGCCGGATGATGTTGATGACACCGGCCAGCGCATCCGTGCCCCAGGTGGCGCTTTGCGGGCCACGAATGATCTCAATGCGTTCAATATTGGATGTCAGCGCGTACTGGAACTGGAATTCATCAGCGGAAGCCGGGTCATTGGCGCGGATTCCATCGATCAGCACCAGTAACTGGTTGGCCTCCGCGCCGCGCACCCGCACCTGGGTCAGGCTGCCAGGGCCGCCCGCCTGGCTGACAGAAAACCCCGGCACGGTGCGCAGCAAATCAGCCAGGTATTTCACTTGCCGTTGTTCAATTTCTTCACGGCTGATCACGGTTACGGAGCTCGCAACATCGCGTATGGAAATGGGCTCCAGGCCGGCAGTAACCACCAGGTCATCGAGTTCGGTGGCTTCTTCATCGGCTGAAGCCAGGGTGCTGAATGTGAGCAACAGACCAAGGACAAAATGCCGCTTACGCTTGGCGGCGCCAGAAAGAGAATAATTCATGAACATTTCCCCTGCGTTCTCACCCGAACGCGGTAATAGCGCCTGGGCGGTGGGGCGTGTGGGAGCTTTGTCGGAGAGCCGTTGGCAGGGCCGGCAAATCTCACATGCATTCGCCCGCCGCGAAGGTCGCTGTGAATAAACTGCGGGCCGGTCTCCGGACTCACGAAGGGCGATGATGGAATCGCCTCTTAAGGACCGCCTTCCCATGCAATGCACAGTGGCTGCGATGATCCTTGTCTTCGTTTACCGTTGCGGGGGCAGTGATGGGTTTGCCGTGTTTAAGCCTGGCGCACCATCTTCCCGTTTAATCCCGTGACTGAGCAGTCGGCGGGACACCTGCAGACGTAGCGCTAGGGTGAGCCAAAGGGAAAGTGATGTCAACAAGCACCGGGGAAATCTCCGGTGCTGATCATAATTAACTGCAGGTTATACCAATTATCCCCGCCAGCAGGATGGTGTTGCTGGTCTTGGTGCCGTCGGTTCCGGTCAGAACAATGGTGATGTGACTGCAGTCCTGAACGGTGATGGTGGCCGTACCCCATTGCACCAGGGCATCGCTGCTGTTTACCGGGGTGCTGAACACGCCCTGGGTGGCTTCAAATACCGGCACCACGACCTGTATGCCCACCGCCAGAACGTCGGTGATCAGGTCGCTGATCAGCCACAGGCGGAGCCCGCTGGTTTTAAAGCCGTAGAAATACAGGATGGAACCCACCGGGGCGACCAGGAGGTTGTAGCCTTCGCCGTCGTCAGCCGGGTCAAACCACAAGCCGGACCAGGCGGCATCGCTGGGAATAGCTCCCGTCGTGCAGTTGGTGCCCGCCACCCCGGCCAGCTTGACGATATTGGAAACCTTGCTGCCGTCCACGCCCTCCAAAGTGGCCGTGCCTTGCGTGCAGCTTGTGAATACAAAGATCACTTTGCCCCAGCGCGACAGGCCACGGACGCTCGACACCGGGCTGGCGAACACGCCGCCGGTGGATTCGTACATCGCTATTTCAATCGACTGCCCGCTGTTGATCGGGCCGGGTAACAGGTCGGAAATCAACCAGACGCGATTACCCTTGATATCACTGCCATAGAAATAAACGACGGTGCCACTGCTGGTGGTGACCACGTTGTAGCCCTCACCATCCAGGTCGGGGTCGTACCACAAGCCGTTGTAGGCATTATTGGCTTCCACGGCCACGGGTGCCGGGGGTGGCCCTGCGTTGAGGTAAAACACATGCACCTTGGTATTGCCATCGTATGTGGCGGAAAACGTATAGGCGCCGGAGGGAGCAGCCACGTCTGAGGTAATGCCAAACACGATGGACAAATTGCCGGCATGGCCAATTTCGGAATCCGAGTAGCCTGTTTGAACCACGACTTGATCCTGTGGATTGCGAACTTCGACGGTCACCGTATCCGCGCCGGTAAAGTCACGCATGAATACGGACAGGTAGATGGTTTCGCCGGGTGAAAACTGCTTGCTCAGGTGCGGTATTTCAGACTGCGGGCACGGGGGATATTCAGGCTGCTGACTATGCGTGGCCACCAGGCCGAGCTTCTTGCTCTCGTACTCTTCCTGATCTTCCCACCAGGTTTCCAGGTTCAGTGCGTTGCACGCCCCGGCGAATGGTTCGATCAGGTTGGCACCACTGTCCTCTACCCCCAGATGCAGATGCGGTCCAGTGGAGAAGCCGGAGCTGCCCCCCACGCCGAGGTAATCGCCTGCCTCTACCCAATCACCGACTTCTCGGGGGGTGACGGTGTCCTTTTTTAAATGCGCGTAAATGCTGACCGAACCGTCCGCATGTTCCAGTACGATCCGGTTGGAAACGGCGGAATTGTCGAAAGCGCACCGCTGGTCGAATTCACCGTCATGCCGGTCAACAATCATGCCGTCGGCTGCGGCCACGGCAATCAGGCCTTCGGTTTCCATGGTGAGCCAGGGATACATGAGGCTGCCGTAATCGATGCCGTTGTGGTTCAGGCCCGATTCCGTATCGTAGGTGCGGCTGCCACAGTTGTAGTCCAGCAGGCTGTCGGGAAAATTTTCGTCCTGGTCAACGAAATTATAGATGGTGTGAAAATTCTCGTATGGATTCACGAAGCCGGGCCGCAGTGGCAGCTTTAATGCCGGTGGCCCGGCCAGGCCCTTGGTGTGCGAAGTTGCGGAAGACTCCGGTTTCGAAGAACCCGGCGTGAGGGCCGCCACGCCAAAGCGCTTGTTATAGTCCTTCACCGGCCGTGCGGACTGCACTGCCACCGGATTTCCATCATTGAGCAACATCAATTCCGGGGTCTCGGCATTGATGGGTGAGCTGAAAAGCACCGCAAAGCCGCAGATCACCGGAGCAAGCCATTTGAGCCCAGGGAAAAAGTTTGGCACGTGGCGTTTGCTTTGGCCTGATGGGCGCACGGGGATCGCCTGCATGTTTAAAACATTGTCGAAAAGGTATACCTAGCTTACTCGAAACCGTCATCGAACACCCGTTCACTCACTTTGTGTAAAAGCAGGGTTTGATCCGCAGTTAGGTTGAAGTAGCTGTTCTGTTCCCCATCCGGCCAGGTGATGGTGAGCGAGTCAATGTTGCTGTGGCTGCCCAGGCCAAAATGCTGGGTTGTGGGATGCGAAGACTCGAAGTTGGCGCCGGCAAGCACCAGTCGCAATTGGCTTACTCCACCGGCGGTCAGCGATATTTTGGCGCCGATGGCGTCCCGGTTGGAACCGTCCTGCTCCAGTTTGATTTTGATGTAATGATTGCTGTTTTCGAGGTTGTTCAGAAAGAAGCGCGAAGGTCCGTTGCTGTTATTCACCAGGATATCGAGATCTCCGTCATCGTCGCTGTCAAAGCACAATATGGCGCGCCCATAGCCCGTATCGGCCACGCCAAGCATGCTTGCTTGCTCGGTGAAGGTGCCATCATCAGCATTAATGAAATGGAGGCGGTGCTGGCCAGACAAAAAATTGCCGGTAGGAAATTCATAGTTGGCTTGAAAAGGGTCAATCCCCAGGTTAGACGATCAAAAAAACGATTGTAGCTGGGTTCAGACCCGAAACGCAGGTTAAAATCCGGCAAACCCCAAAGGAATTTCCCATCGGGCAATGGCGTGAAAAATTGTTGAAAACCATTCGTTACGCGCTGCAGGGAGCTATAGCCCTTCTTTTTATCTCGCTCAGCACGGTCATTCTCGCGGTCTCGATGGCCGTGTTGGCGATATTCAAACGCCTGGCGCCTCCGGGGGTGATGGCGAATGCCATCAATCGTTCGCTGTCTTCTTTGGGCGAATTTTGGGTTTCCGGGAATAATTTCGTTCTACGCCGTTACCGCGGCATGAAATGGAACGTTCACCTGCCTGAAAACCTCGACCACGGAGGGCGTTACCTGGTGCTGTGCAATCATCAGTCCTGGGTGGATATCCTGGCAATGCAATACGCCTTGAACCGCCAGGTGCCGTTTCTGCGATTCATGCTCAAGCAGCAGTTGATCTGGATTCCTTTCCTGGGTCTGGCGTGGTGGTCCCTGGATTTTCCCTTCCTGCGCCGCTACAGCCGTCAGGAACTACAGAAAAATCCGGAATTGCGCGACAAGGACCTGGAAAATGCAGCCCGGGCCTGTGAGAAACTCAAGCATATTCCGGTTTCCATGATGTCGTTTCCGGAAGGCACTCGTTTTACCCGGCGAAAGCACGATAAGCAGAAATCGCCATACCAGCACCTGTTGTTACCGCGTTACGGCGGTATCGGCCAGGTTTTGTATTCCTTTGGTGATGCACTGCAGTCGGTGATCGATATGACCATCAGCTACCCGGGTGGAACGCCGACTTTTTGGCAGTTTATTTCCGGTCAGGTGCAGGAAATCCGCATACACACATGCATAAGATCGCTGGATCCGGAATTACTTGGCGTCAATTTTCGAGGAGATGAAGCAGCACGGATTCGCTTAAAAAACTGGCTGGATGGTATATGGGCGGAAAAAGACCTTAAACTCTCAGAAGCTGGAATCTGAATTCGACTGAAAAAGGATCGCGCATGCTGGAACAGGAAAAAGTAAGCAACCTGGTGAAGGACCTAGAGCAACGCATAGACGAAATGCAGAACATGGATGACGAGGAATTGGGCACCTTTGGCCGTCTGGACTGGGCCATTCTGATTCTGATTTCCATTGTCATTCCGGCCTTTGTCCTGGTGGTGGCCCGATGAACGAATC
>Ga0102947_1000714_pt1 | contig 11656 bp, 8 predicted proteins | sample SalPon2A_A_D2_MG_FD_78210 | JGI IMG/M metagenome (GOLD analysis project Ga0102947, IMG submission 78210) | Soil microbial communities from South San Francisco under conditions of wetland restoration - Salt Pond MetaG R2A_A_D2_MG | ecosystem: Environmental > Terrestrial > Soil > Wetlands | place... | reverse complement strand
GATTGCAGACGACTGGTCTTATCCTCATGCGGGGGTTTATGGTGACGCCGTAGTCCGCACCCCGAATTTTGACTGGCTTGCGGACAAGGGCGCTGTGTTCCAAAACGCGTTTTGTGCCTCGCCATCCTGCTCGCCATCAAGGGCGAGCATCTTAACAGGCCGTTACCCGCATCAACTGGAAAGTGCGGGCAATCTGTGGTCTGTTTTCCCTGATAAGTTCCCAAATTGGGTTTCCATATTGGATGCTGCGGGGTACCATACGGGAAAGAGCAGAAAAGGGTGGGGGCCAGGGGATTATCAAAGCGGGGGCTATGAAGATAATCCCGCCGGCAGGGATTTCCCGGACTTCAAAAGTTTTCTAAGCTTAAAAAAAGAAGGGCAGCCTTTTGTGTACTGGTTTGGGAGCCAGGACCCGCACCGAACCTACGAAACCAATGCGGGGGTAAGGACCGGTATGGAAGCAGGAAGTATTCAGGTGCCGGCATTTATGCCCGACCTGCCCTGTATCCGGAATGATATGATGGATTATTATTTTGAGGTTGAGCGATTCGACCGGGAATGCGGAAGTATTATCGAAACCTTGAAAAAGAAAGGTTTTATCGAGAATACCATAATCGTGATGACCAGCGATAATGGTATGCCTTTCCCGAGGGCAAAGGCCAATTTGTATGATTATGGAACAAGGATGCCATTGGCGATCTACTGGCCGGGACATATTGAAGGCGGGAAAAGAATGGATGAATTTGTCAATTTTGTGGATTTTGGACCTACATTTTTGGAAGCCGCGACACTGGAGATCCCACCTGAATTCCAGGGGAGAAGCCTGTTGGAAATGTTTTCAGAAAGTGCAGTAAAAGGGTACATACGGGACAAGGTATTCCTGGAGCGCGAGCGCCATGCCAATGTGCGAAAAGGCAATTTGAGCTACCCTTCCAGGGCTCTGAGAAACCGGGATTTTCTGTATATCAGGAATTTTGCGCATGACCGGTGGCCGGCAGGAGACCCGGAAGTGCATCAATCCGTTGGCCAATACGGGGATATAGACAATTCCATCTCTAAATTTTTGATGATGGCCATGGAGGGGGAACCAGAAAATGAGGCCTATTTTCAACTCGCTTTTGGAAAGCGCCCCTCTGAAGAACTCTACATACTGGCCAATGATCCTTACAACCTGATAAATGAAGCGAAGAATCCTGAATATACCGGGATCCTGGATAAAATGCGGGGAGAATTGGCACATTGGATGAGGGCAACTCAGGATCGCAGGGCCCGGGCACCTGCCACAACATATTGGGACACCGTATTATACACGCCAGACTACCAGTTTCATAACTTCGATTTACAGGAAAATATTATCGAATACAAAATGCTGGTCCGTGAAGGGGGTGAATTTAAGGAGTCCGGGTGTATGCAATAGAATAGGCTTCTATCAACTATTCAAGCGCCAAAGCGATGATTTGATTTCCTTTTTCGGTCCCCAGTTTTTCTCCTCCGCAGGCGATTGCGATATATTGCTTACCATTTACCTGGTACATTGCCGGGGTGGCGAATGCTGCGGCAGGCAGTTTATATTCCCAGAGCAACCTGCCTGTAAACCGGTCGAAGGCCCTGAAATAACCGTCCCTTGTAGCGCCTATAAACAACAGCCCGTTTTCAGTTATCACGGCACCCCCATAGTTTTCAGTCCCGGTGCCCCTAATGCCCTTTTCCAGTAATTCGGGTGTTTCGCCGAACGGGATGGTCCAGAGATATTCCCCGGAATTTAGGTCGATGGCATGCAATGTCCCCCAGGGAGGGGCAATACCGGGCAAGCCATTGCTGTCCAGAAATTTGTTATATCCGGTGTGAATGTAGGGAACCTGCTCTGTGACGGATTTTGGGCCTTCTTCAGCCACACTGTGCTGAGCTTCCTGCTCGAATAAATAACGCAAAAGCGCCTCTATTTCCGGTTCGGGGATATCCGGAAATCCGGTCATCATTCCTTTCCCTTCCCGAATAATACTCCTGACCTCGGCTTTTTCTTTTCGTAGTTGTAAATCCACCAATGAAGGAAATCCACTTGATTCGAGGCCATTCCGGTCTGCCTGGTGACACGTTGTGCAGTATTTGTGGTAGATGCCCTGCCCCATGGGCAGATCGCCAATGCTTTTGTCGGCAACCCTCATTTGCAACATCCAGGGCATTTCATTACTGTTCACATACAGGATGCCCTTCGCGGGGTCTGCAGAGGCACCACCCCATTCCGCCGCCCCGTCATAGCCAGGAAACAGGATAGCAGGCTCCAGGCCCGGTGGAGCATAGATCCTTTTGTCCGAAGCCCTGAACAATTCCAGCAATTCGTCCCGGTTTTCTGCATACGGACTTATGTCATCTTCCGTTAAATCGACGGATTGTCGTGCAAACGGCCGGGGTTTTACCGGAAAAGGCTGCGTTTCCCAGGCTTCCTCTCCGTCCAATGTGGAGGCCGGAACCGGGATTTCTTCGATCTCAAAAAGGGGGTTACCCGTTCTCCGGTCTAAAACATAAACAAAGCCCTGTTTGGTTACCTGGGCCACGGCCGGGATCTTCCTGCCCTGGCGTTCCACGGTAATCAGGTTGGGAGGAGCCGGGGGATCCCGGTCCCAGAGATCGTGATGCGTAAGTTGAAAATGCCAGATCTTTTTACCCGTATTAGCATCCAGGGCAAGTAAACAATTGGCGTACAGATTCTGACCCTTCCTAAAACCGCCATAAAAGTCAGGGGCGGCAGAACCTGTTGGCACATAAATGATCCCGGCTTCTTCATCAACAGCCATTCCGGCCCAGTTATTTGCGGCCCCTACAACCTCACTTTCCCGGATCGCTTTCTGGCCCCAGGTTTCAGAACCTTCTTCTTCCCTTTCGGGGATGGTATGAAAGACCCATTCAACGGCACCTGTTATCACATTGAAAGCCATTATATCTCCCGCGGGAGCCCCCGGGCCTTCGGATAATCGCAGTGGCATCACTATGAGATCTTTGTAAATGGTACCGGGCGTATTGGAAATTACAAATTTATTCCTGGCGGTTTCCGGCATCCCTGTGCGCAAATCGACCATGCCATTCTCCCCAAAATCTGATTTTGGTATCCCGGTAAGGGCATCCAGGGCAAAAAGATGAGACCCCCTGGTAACCAAAATGCGCTTATCGTCCTCCTTTTCCCAATAGGAGACCCCTCTACTGGTAGAGTGCCATACTTTGACAGAGTCACCAAATTGCCACAATTCTTCACCCGTCGCCGCATGCAGGGCAATAACGCGAAGCGCCGCAGTGACTCCATACAATATACTGTCTGCCACAATTGGATTCATTTGCATTTGCCCATAGTCGGCCGCGGAATATGACCAGGCGACTTTCAGGCTTTTCACATTTTCCGGTGATATCTGAGCCAGGGTGGAGTAGTGGTTGCGCCCAGGCCCACCAAGATACGAAGACCATGTGGTGTAATCCCCCGGGGCCATGCCTGATCCTTCACGGTCGCAGCCCGTCCAAAGGACGCCCCCCAGAAACACTGTTAAAATGGCAAAAGTTCTCTTATGCATCGCCCTATCCTTTAATAAAAGGAAATATAGGAATTATAACCCAGGTTGGCCAGTCCCCGGCGGCCAGGCTCCAAAATATCGTTTAAGCAACCGGGATACTCCCGGGTAATACGATCGCCCGAATAAATTCAGGTGTACCAACAAATAATATAACTGGTAAAGGTCCTGTCGTTCCCCCCAACCTTCCGTTTTCGGGAAAACACTTTCGTAAGCTCCATAGAATACAGGATCAAACCCGCCAAAAAGGCGAGTCATTGCAATATCTGCCTCATGATGGCCATAATAGGTTGCTGGATCGAAGAGATAGGGTACTCCATCAGAGGAGATCTGGTAGTTTCCCCCCCAAAGATCACCATGTAAAAAAGAGGGTTGCACCTCAGGCATCCTATTTTTTAGGGCCTTAACCATGAAATCTTCTCCCGGGACCTCCTTCTCTGCTAATAATCCCTTGTGCCCTGCAAGTTGCAACTGCGGCATCAGCCGTTCCCTGACATAGAAGCCAGACCAATTAGGCTGAAGCTGGTTCGATTGTGGCAGACTCCCGATAAAATTGTCTTGCTCCCAACCAAAATGTGTGTGGTGGATTTTATGGAGGCTGGCCAGTTGGTGCCCGAGTTTTTCCATATCCCGCCGGGAGGGCCGTTTGGGTTCCACGTACTCCAAAACCAGGCAAGCCCCCTTTTCCAGACCTTCACAACACAACACCGCAGGGGTTTTGATCGTACCTGAAGCAGCAATCGCCCGGAGCCCGTTTTTTTCCGCCATGAACATGGTTAAAGCTTTCCGTCCGGCATGTAGTTTACAAAAAGCCCTCGCAGCGCTGGTGTATAGCAAATAAGCCCGGGAAATATCCCCGCCTGAAACGGGAACTGTTTTTTGGATGGGCGTACCCAGGATGTTGCTCAGTTGGGATTCCAGGGCGCTGGTCATGTTCTTTACAATGTCAGGATTTGCTGAAATTCCGCGATATGGTATCCTTCATCCAGAACGTGTCGGGCCTCAGGGCTGGCAGTATTCAACAATGGATTTGTATGGTTAAAATGGATAAAATGGATTTTATCCTTTTCCTTTGGCGGGAGATCTTTAAAAAGGGCCATACTCTCAATGACAAAAGGATGTCTTATTTGTGAGATATCCCGATTATCAACTTCGGCGGCGTGATAAAAACAGGCATCTATAAAGGCATAGTCCACCTTTGATACTTCCTCTGCAATACTCGCTTCCCAAACATCCCATTTATTGATATCCGGGATAAAGAGCACTGATTTCTCCGGCCCCTCTATTTTAAAACCCACGGTCTCTGAATATTCGTCCCTGTGAGGCACCAGAAATGGGATCACCCGTATTTTTGTGGTAAGCTGAACACCTTCTCCTTCCATGAGCTCCTGAAGCACGATATTACCATTACTCACCAGCTGGTCCCATGGGCCATTATCCTCGATAAACCGCTTTAACCGGGGCATGGCATATACGGGGATGCTATCTGTATTGGTCGCCTCCTTACCCAAATACATAAGTCCGGCGTAGTGGCCAATATGCGCATGGGTAAGAAAGATGCCGTCAGGGACCTCCTTTGCTTCCGGGTAGGCCTTTTTCATTAACACGTTGAGCTGTTGCCCTATGTCCGGAGTGGCCTCAAAGAGGAAGGTCTTTTTATCCACCGGATCAATTAGTCCCAGCGAAACCACTTTTCTTCCAGGATCCGGGTTATTGAACAGGGCTTTGCAACATTCTTTTTTACAAGCGATCTGAGGGGAACCTGCATCCTGGAGGGTTCCTAAAATGATAAGGGATGGTTCTTTAAGGGAGGTCTGCGTGCCAATTTCCTGGACCGCCTTCGGGGTCACCCTGGAATCTGAACATGATAAACATAAAAAAACGGCCGAGAAAACACAAAGTCTCATAACAGGTTATTTATAAAAGGGATTTTTCCAAGGTACATTAAAAACTTCCGCTTATTGATCCAAATCCCCGGGATAGCGGCCAACCACCGTCCACCCCCCGTCAACCACCAGGGTTTGTCCGTTTATATGTGCCGCTTCCCCGGAGAGGAGAAAAAGGCAGGTCTGTGCCATGTCTTCGGGCTTGCCCACATTACCTGTTGGCAGGAGTTTGCCCCAGGCCCCGGCATAATCCGGTTCTTCCATCGCGGTGCGTTCTGTTAAGGTGGCCCCGGGAGCAATTGCATTTATGGTTATTCTATGCGGCCCCAGCACCAATACCAGACTGCGTGCAAGCATTCGCAAGGCAGCCTTGGTCATGGAATAGGCCGCAAGGGAAGGGTAGCTTTTGATACCTGTAATAGAGGACATCAGCACAACTCTTCCGCCATCTCCCTGGTCCTTCATAATGCGGGTCGCTTTTTGAACCAGGAAAAAGGCTCCCTCCAGATTTAAGTTTATTACTTTCCGGAAATCCTCCGGAGTGAAATTAAAAAAATCACCAAAGAGGGTAATGCCTGCATTGGGGATCACAAAGTCGATACGTTCAAAATTCCGAAGCGTAAATGAAATGAGGCCATCGATTACTGCAATATCACCGGCATCCCCGGGATAGGCAAGGCATGCCCCGGGAAATGAATGATCCAACGCGCTGGCGGCCTTCTCTGCCACATCCGGATCTATGTCATTCATCACCACTTTGGCCCCGGCTTCCAGTAACAATGCAACGATCGCATATCCGATCCCCGTCCCGGCACCGGTTACAATAGCCACTTTGCCTTTAATTCCGGAATACATTATGATTATTTACCTTTAAAATAAGTAACAGGAAAGCCTGCCACCCTTGTTTCAATACAAAAGAGGCCCCCACTCGTCGGTGCAGTTCGAAGTCCCTCCCCGTCCAGGCCACTACTTGCCGTTGTAATATACAACATATTCAGATCCATGCCCCCGAAACAACATGAGGTCACATGAGGAGCGTCCACCTTTATTTCCTGCAATATACGGCCGGAAGCAGGATCCCAACGACGAACACAACCCCCGCCCCAGTGTGCTATCCACAACATCCCCTCCCTATCTATCGTCATTCCATCCGGCCCTCCACAGGATTCCGGGATTTTAAAAAGGGATCTTTTATTTGAAATATCACTGGTAAGCCTGTCAAAATCGTAGGCAACCACCTCATAATTGGGCGTATCAATGTAGTAAAAGTGCAAATGGTCCGGAGACCAGGCCATGCCGTTGGAAATTGAGGTGTTTTCTATCTGAAGGGTGGCCTTTAAGCCGGCATCCACCCTGTAAAAATTACCCCGATGCGGCCGGCACTGTTTATCCATCGTACCTATCCAGAAGTTTCCGTTGGGATCGCACTTGCCGTCGTTACACCTTAAGTGTGGGTCCCTGTTCTCCAGGACTTGAAGGCGACGCAGCGTATTAGATTCGGGATGATATGTTGCCAATCCAGACTCCATTGCCAAAAGCAGGGTGCCGTCTTCCGCGGGAACGGCGGCCCCGATCATCTCATCAAAATCCCACCGGGAGTTCTTGGCATTGACAGGGTCGTGACAATGCAACGTACATCCCTCGATATCCACCCAAAAGAGGTTCTGTTTTCCAGGATCCCAAACGGGGCCTTCTCCTAAAATGGCTTTTGCATCAAAGATTAATTCGGCATTTTCAGATGGTAAGCTCAACCGGTTAATGTTTTAGGAAAGTTTGGAAGGGACCCTATTTTAAAATTGAGCCATACTTTGCCTGATCATTCAGCAAAGCAGTAGCAGTCAAAATAGCATCATCATGGCTCAGGTAATAGTCATAAAGACCTTCACGGTAGAAATACCGTTTTAAGATTTCGTCTTCCAGGTTCTTCTGAAGTTCCATCTTGTATCTGTCCAGTGCCGCTAATTTGCTCTTACCGATCTCAAGAAGGAGGTCCCTGTAATCTTCTTCAATAGCGGGGCCAAAAATGTCCTTATCCTCACCAACCATGGCCGTTTTTAATGCTTTTTCCGTTTTCGTTTCGAAATTGAAATCACTCCGGGCCACAAAATTCTTAAAGTCGGAAAAATCAGAGACGGAAAAATTAAAGGCAGCAACATCGTTCACCGTATTTTTGTAATGATATTGGGTGGCAAAGTCAAAAATAACATGGTTGTTCAAAAGTGCGCTGGTCAGGGCATTGGTCTTTACTGCCGCAATTTCCACATCGGGCATGACGCCCCCTCCATCCTGTACCTTACGGCCATTCCTGGTGGTAAATTCGTTAAATTGTGTATTTCTGACGGCATTTCCCAGATCATCCCTGTTCCAATAATCCAGGGACTGGATACATCTTCCCGAGGAGGTATAGTATCGGGAGATAGTCACCTTTAACTGTGTACCATAGGTAAGTCTGAGCGGGCGCTGAACAAGGCCCTTCCCAAAACTGCGCGCGCCCATAATGACCGCCCGGTCCAAATCCTGCAGGCTACCCGAAACAATTTCACTGGCAGAGGCACTGCCTCCATTAACCAGCACCACCAAAGGGATGTCCGCATCTTCCGGTTGGTTCCTGGTCTTGTATTCACTATTAAATTTTTTCACTTTAGACTTGGTAGTGACGACAAGTTCCCCCTTGGGAACGAAAATATTTGTGACGTTAATGGCTTCTGAAAGAAGACCTCCAGGGTTGTTTCGGAGATCTAGGATAATTTTTCGGGCGCCTTTCCCCTTCAGGTCAATAAGTGCAGCCCTGGTCTGGGAAGATGCCTTGGCATTGAATTTGGAAAGCACAATATAGCCGGTTTCATCATCCACCATATGGTAGTAAGGCACAGCGTCCACCTCAATCGCCTCTCTTTTAATGGTGGCTGTTTTTATCTGCCCCTGCCGTTTATAGGAAACATTGACATCGGTGTTGTTTGCCCCCTTAAGCAATTCACCGGCATCGTCTTTAAAATCTGAAATAGTGATCTCCCCGATTTTAATAATTTCGTCACCCGCCTTTAGCCCTGCTTTATCTGCCGGATAGTTCTTATAAGGTTCTACGATCAGAAGTTTTTCGTTATAGGAACGTACGAGGGCTCCAATCCCGGAATATTCCCCTGCATTATTTATTTTAAAGGCCTCTACATCCTGCTCATTCAGGAATTTAGTATAGGGATCCAGTTCCTCCAACATATTTTTGATGGCCGTATCCATTAATTCTGCCGGATTGGTCTCGTCAACATAGTTCATGTTAAGCTCCTTAAACAGCGTAGTGAAAATTTCTATTTGTTTGGCTATTTCAAAAAAATCACTTTTAAAACTACTTCCCACGACCAGAAAAGCAATCGCTAAAACCGGAATTAAAACTTTTTTACTGATCAATTTTTGCATTGGACACGTTTTTTAAAAAATTATTAAACAGGGTCAACATACTTTTTTCAACCACCTGGTAATCACAAATTTCATTGCCAAGATATAAAAATAGAAACGCATAGTTTCCCTCTATGTTGTTAAAAAGACGGTGTTTGTTCAGGCGGTAGCTCTCGCGGATCAGCCGCTTCAAACGATTGCGCTTCACGGCACTTTTGAAGTTTCTTTTTGGAACCGCAACCGCTGTTTGAATTTTAAGGGGTAGCTGTTCTTCAGATTTCATATACAGCAGCCTTAACGGGTAATTGGAAAGCGCCTTTCCCTCTTTAAAAAGCAGATCGATCTGCTTTTTGCCTTTAAGCTTCTCTTTTTTAGTAAATGTGAATGCCATTGACCGGTAAAATTAGCAAATAAATACGATCATCCCGGCACATGATAATTGTCATGTTTATTGCCCTGATTGCAGGGTATCTTGTACCCTGGTATTACGGTGCGAGGCATCGTTAGAAATTGTTTTGTTTATGGGAGAACAAGTGGTAAAGCGACTCACCAAAAGTTCGGACAGATCGATTTATATCCGGCAGTTGTTGCGCGATATCGATGCGCTGGAGAAGATGCTGGAGCAGGACTTATTTCAAAAAAAACCGGTTCGAATCGGCGTTGAGCAGGAGTTCTGTTTGGTTAATGAGCAATGGGAACCCTCGAACAGTGCCACTGAGATTCTGAAGGCTTTGGATGACCCGCGTTTTACCTCAGAACTGACATTGTATAACCTTGAAATAAACCTCGACCCATTGCCTTTGACGGGCCCCTGCTTTTCAGAAATGCACGGGCAGCTAAATTCACTTTTGGAAAAGGCAGATGTGACTGCAGCAAAATACAAGGTAAGGGTGCTGCTCACCGGGATCCTCCCTACGCTGAGGCCACCCTATTTAAGTATGCAGTATATGACGCCTATGAAGCGGTATAAGATCTTGAATGACGCTATCAAGGCCATCCGTAAAAAGGATATTGAGCTTCATATCAGGGGAGTGGATGAGATTAATTTACATCATGACTCCATTATGTATGAGGGCTGCAATACAAGTTTTCAGGCCCACCTGCAAATAGATCCTGACGATTTCAGGGACACCTACAATTGGGCACAGGCCATCGCAGGCCCCATTCTCTCCATTTGTGCCAATTCACCCATGTTGATGGGCCGTGAACTTTGGGAAGAAACCCGCATCGCTTTGTTTACCCAAAGTGTAGATACCAGGGCCAGCACTTTTCTGCTGAACGAACGGGAGCCACGGGTGGGATTTGGCAATGCGTGGGCAACGGGCTCAGCAGCCGATTTTTTTAAGGATTCCATTATCCGTTTCAGAAGCCTGATGTCAGCCGATTTTGAATCGGACAGCACTTCCGAACTGGAGGGCGGATCCATTCCAAAATTAAAGGCCCTGGCACTTCATAACGGTACGGTTTATAAATGGAACCGCTTGTGTTATGGCGTAACGGACGGTACACCCCATTTGCGGTTGGAAAACAGGTATTTGCCTTCTGGGCCCAGTACAAAGGATGAAATTGCCAATCTTATGTTTTGGGTCGGGGTTATGCGCGGAAGGCCAAGGGAATTTGATTCCCTGCATAAAAAAATGGATTTCAAGGATGCCAAAAGCAATTTTTTCAATGCCGCCAGGTATGGTATGGCGGCCCAGTTTTATTGGGACAATAGGCTGATTTCAAGTCAGGAATTATTGTTGGATCATTTGCTTCCCATGGCTTACAGGGGATTGTATAGCACGAATGTTGAGCCGAAAGATTCGGAACACTACCTTTCGGTCATTGAAAATCGGATCAGAACGCAAAACGGGTCACGCTGGATAGTGAATGGTTACAGGAAGCTCAGGGCCGATCATAAGGTTCCCGATGCCCTGAAGATCCTTACGGCAACCATGTACCAAAGACAGCAAAAGGGATACACCGTTGATGCCTGGCAGTTGCCCAGGGGAGATGAAATTAAACTACCCGTACCACTGCGGACCGTTGGGGATAGCATGAATACACGGACCATCACGGCACAGGAATCGGACAGTGCTGAGCTTGTGTTAAAAATGATGCAATGGAACAATATACATCATCTTCCTATCCTCAATGATCATCTGAATTTGAGCGGGTTGTTAACCTGGACAGATGTTGAACATTATATGGAGGATCCCGATAGAATGGCGACTGGTATCCGGGCGATCATGAGGAAAGAACTTATAACAGCTACATCCGACATGCTTTTGGAAGAGGCAAAGAAGCTTATGGAGGCCAACCGTATTCGATGTTTACCCGTAGTTAGCGATCAAAAACTGGTCGGGATCCTCACTTCCAAAGACATATAGTGCAATGATTGAAACTGAGAACGAAACCCTGGATAAAACCAAATTTACCCGTGTTATAGGGCATATCACCGGAAAAAAAGAGGGGCCGACCTTTATATTTTTTAGCGGAATACATGGTAATGAGCCCGCCGGGGTCAAGGCACTTGAGCACGTATTCCCCGAACTCCAGAACAGGGCCAATGCGCTCCACGGGGCTGTGGTTGGTCTGAGGGGAAATATCCCCGGGATCCTTTCTTCGAGAAGATATGTATGCGATGACCTCAACAGACTATGGACCTCCTCAAAAATTGATCACATACGGTCCAAACCAGGAAGGAATCGCTCCCCTGAAGAGAAACAGTTAGTAGAAATCCTGGACCTGGTCCTGGAAATAATCCATTTAAGGACCGGGCCCATTTATTTTGTGGACATCCACACCACCTCGAGTAAAAGCATCCCATTTATTACG
>Ga0102947_1000713_pt1 | contig 11656 bp, 9 predicted proteins | sample SalPon2A_A_D2_MG_FD_78210 | JGI IMG/M metagenome (GOLD analysis project Ga0102947, IMG submission 78210) | Soil microbial communities from South San Francisco under conditions of wetland restoration - Salt Pond MetaG R2A_A_D2_MG | ecosystem: Environmental > Terrestrial > Soil > Wetlands | place... | reverse complement strand
GTGATGGCTGTATTTATAGAGATGGTAAAAATTCTCTCTTTAAAATTTCATTGGCACATAAAAAAGCTCATAAACAGTATTTTCATTGGAAAATAGCAATGCTTGATCCATTTGTTAATGCTTGGAGAGAAAGTGTTGATAAGCGTAAAAATTCGGTAATGTTACAAGCAACATCGATAGTTCATCCAGATTTTACATATTTTGCTAAGGAATTTTATACAAAAGATCGTATTAAAATTGTTCCTAAAAATCTTGATATGTATTTTACACCCTTAACACTTGCTGTATGGGTGATGGATGATGGTAATTTAAAAGGTGGTATAAATATGAGAATTGCTACTATGGGCTTTTCTCATGAAGATCACTTAAGATTACAAAATTATTTGATAAGTGTTTTTGATTTGCGTTCAAAAATTATGGCGTTTCGTTATAAAAATAAAGAATATGAACAATTAGTTTTTAATAAACGCAATACTCAGAAATTATCAGATATAATTAGACCGCATGTAGTTGATTGTATGAAATATAAAATCATGCCCGAATCCTCAACGACTGAACGCCAAACTCCTGAATAGGATGATGATACAGTCTGAACCTTATAGAAATATAAGGAGCTAAGCAGAAATGACTTAGCCGGTTATTTATACCGTAACAATTTGCGCAACTTAGATTACCAAGGAATCGCTCGTAGAGCGTTGGTTGTAGATCCGCTCCCACAGGGCGCAGATCCTAAGTATGACCGTGATATTGATGTAGCAGCAGTTGTTGTTTCATCTAACGGTTCTGCTCCGGAAAGCCGCGTATTCGCTGACAGCGCAGTAGTTCCGACATTCGAGCTTGTATCGAACCCAACAGTTCGTATTGCAGAGGTTCGTCGTCGTCGCTTCAATGTCATCGACCGTGCGGTTCAGAAGGCACGTCAAGAGATCATGGCCCAGGAAGATGCTAACGTTTTCGCAGCGCTAGATTCTGCGGCAACGGTAGAGAATGCCGCACAGGATGTTGCTGACGGTGGTCTTTTGAAGCGTGATCTTATTGAGATTAAGACTCAGATTGATCGTTGGGACCTTGTAACAACAAAGTTCTTCATGAACATTAATGAGTTCAATGACATCCTTAACTGGGGGTCTGGTGGTGGCCAAGGCGCTGGTGGCGGAGAGATCGATCCCGTTACACAGCGTGAGGTTTTACAGACTGGTCTTTATGCCCACATCTGGGGCGCTGACGTCATGGTAAGCAAGATCGTTCCTCCGGGTACGGTTTATGGATGTGCAGATCCAGAGTTTGTTGGTGTCATGCCAGTCAGACAAGACATCGAAGTGCTTCCAGCTGATGAACCTCGTCGCCTTAGCCTTGGCTGGGTCGTATCCGAGGAAATCGGTATCGGCATTGTTAACCCACGTGGTTGCGCTGTTGGACGTAAGTCCACCACTGTAGGTGCGTAAGTTAACTGAGTAAATACAAGAACTTAGCTTCTAGTATATAATCGGCGGTCTTCTAAAGGCCGCCGATTTTTTTTGTGCTATGTGTGTTCGTCAAGATCATATCAATGAGAGTTGTAGCTTGCTTGCCAAACATAAAAATTAACTTTTGAAAGAGAACATGCAGAACCGCCAACTTTTTTTGAAAAAGTTACTGCAGATGCGCCATGCGTTGATATATAGGGCAGTATGGCAACAGAACAGATAATTTCGCTATATAAAGACGGGAATTCCATTGCAAAGGTGTCGCAAACCACTGGGGTTTCTCACACCCAAGTTCGGCGTATCTTAAAGAAGAACAATATTGCAAGGCGTTCTAATAAAACGAGTGCAGATATTGAGCAAGAAATATTGCGCAGATATCAGGCTGGAGAAAATTCAGAAGTTTTATGTAAAGAATTTAAACTAAATGCATCTACTATATGTAGAATTATAAAGCGATTAGGTGGAAAAATACGGCCTGCAGAAGAAAATAAAAGAAAATTTAAAATTCGTTATAATTTTTTCGATATAATTGACACCGAGGAAAAGGCTTATTTTCTTGGATTTTTAATGGCTGATGGAAATGTAGATAAAAAGCGTAATAATATTAGATTGGTATTACATCAAAAAGATGTAGATATTTTGTATAAGTTACGCAGTGCATTATTTATTGGTGATCCTTTACCTAGTATTGGCGAAGATAGAGTATATCGTTATTTAACTATTTCTAGTGCCCATATTAAAGAGGCATTGGGCAGGCAAGGGTGTGTTCCAGCAAAGACATTTAAAACATCATTGCCACAACTTCCGGACGATTTGATGTGGCATTTTTTACGTGGGCTATATGATGGTGATGGTGGGATTACTATAGATAAGGCCAGGGTAAGGATACATTTAACAGGATTTGATGGCTTATTGCGTGAGGTAAAATATTGGATTTATGAGCGTGGTATTTTTGGTGCGTTTTCAAATTATAAAGATAAGCCGCATGTATCTTCTTTAGTTGTTAGCGCACGAGTTGATTCATATAAATTTCTTGATAAATTATATGGAAATAGTTCTATACATTTAGAGCGCAAATACAATTTATATTTAAAGTCAAAAAAATTTTTACAAACATATTTAGATGAGCCAATAAAAACACCACAAAAATATAGTAGTAATTTATTTTCTTATCATAGTGAAAAAGTATCTGCTAATTGGTTATTAACAAAAAGTATAGAAGAAAGAAAAGATGTTGCAGATTCGGCTTTTAAATATTTTAGAAAGTATGGTTTTCCATTTCCTAATTTTACAGCAGATGAACGTGCTGCTGATTTTAATTTTTTAAAATTATCTCGTTGCAGTTTGGAAGATGATGAAATAAAGAAAATAAATAATGCTGGCCTTAAAATCTTTAAACATTATTGTCGGCATTATTTTGATGTGCAGGGTCATGGATTGCCTAGTATGAAAACAGCATTTGAAGATGATATTGCTCTTAAAAAAGCGATTGATAATCGAATGGGGATAACATATAAAGAAGTTTTCAACATAACAGGGAATATGATTCGGCAAGGGATTCGAAATGCACGTCTTGGGTTTGCGGCGAGTGTTTTCAAACCATCTGTGGCAAAATTCATTTATGATATGTATGCTCCTGCCAATGCTTCTGTTTTAGATATTTCTGCTGGTTTTGGTCAGCGGATGTTAGGGGCAGCTGCAAGTTCCAATGTTATTCATTACACAGGTTTAGATCCGTGGAAAGAAACTATAAATGCTTTAACTGAAATGCATTATAATGAAATTTCTGATTTTTCAGTTAAACTTATTAATACCGGATCTGAAAAGCATATTACCAAACCAAATATTTATGATATATGTTTTTCTTCGCCGCCATTTTATAATAAAGAAGTGTATAATAATTCTGAAAATCAAGCTTATAATAATAAGAGCTTTGATGAATTTTTAAATAATTGGTGGTTACCTACGGCTAAAATGGTGCATATGGGTTTAAAGCCTGGGGGAATATTTGTGTTAAATATGAGTGCAGATTTGGCCCCTGATATGTTGAATTTTGTTCGGGCTTATTTTGAGGAAAAATCTCAAATTTATATATCTTTTACGAGGAAGCATATGGCCAAAGGGGCGCAAGACATTTTCTATGTATTATCTAAAAAATAATTAGAAAATAACAAAGGATAATGGCTTTAACGGGGTAGGGGTCATAGCGGAGCAAACGGGCGTTCTAGGCCATCCTGGAGCGATTTTGAGGTTAGTATGTAATGCTGCATATTCTAGCAATATAATAGGCAATAGCCAATATTCATGGAGAAAATATGACGGCAGGCGGACCTGGAGCAACCCCAAGTGCAATTACAGACGGAAAAGATTTCAATTTTTTCGATAAACTTGTTATCACTGCTACTTCTTTTCAGAATGAGGCAGATGTTGTAATTAGATTTCGCGGCCCACAAAGACTACATTTTTCTTTGGAGGCTGGCACAACTGTAGAATATTCTTTTAATGGCAATACTGTGCATGGAGATATGACAACGTCACAAGCTTCAGCTGAAAGAGATTTTGGTGTAAGAGCAGGAAAGAAAATTTGGTTTAGAGTTCCTTCTGGCAGTGCAACCGTTAGGGTAGAAGCATGGCACATCGGGGTTTAAATAATCTTCCCATTGATTGCAAAGCTATTGTTTTGCAAAAGATGTCTGAAGAATTTAATGATTTTATTGACATGGGCTTTGATTATTGTCCAGATGAATTAGTATATCAAGTGATCTCTGCAGACGAACCATCTCGTGTTCAGCGTTCTGCAAGAATGGCTGCGTTAAAAGAAATAGCAAACCCAATGGTAAAGAAGGGTTTTGATACTCGACGAATTAATCAAGAGACTGAGCGCAATCCAAGAACAAACTTACAATATTGGCATCGGTCAGATGATTTTATTGAGGAGAGTGATGCGAAAAAGATGCGTACGTTTTCTCGTTTGTATAACGTGTTGACTGATTTAAAAAATGAATATGGTAAAGAGCCCGAATGGTTTGAAAGTTATGCGCGAGTTTTGTATGATACAGTACATAGAATTCTGCGCATCAAACAAGCGGACATGGAGGTATTTAAACCTCAAATTTCATATTTAGAACAGCTAATTTATGCTCGTTATCGTTTGGGCATGAATGATATTCGTACAATGAGCAAAAGAGGTCTTGCTAATAAAATTTTAAGTAAAGATGAAGATTTGATGAAGCGTGGAGATTATCTAGATGAGACAAAGCTATATACATCTGGCGATAAGAAAGCTGAAAGTGCTCCTAAACAGATTGGAGACGGAAACACGCAAGAAAGTATTATTAATGCAATTTTTGGTAACACTGGTATGAGAAGAGATGGTGAGAAGACTGTTGAACGTACCATTACAATAACGGTGAGAGATCAAGTAATTGATTAATATTTTGGCAGATATATAGAGGTATATCATGCCAGCTGTTGGTTTTAATACAATTTTCCCCAAGAAAGTAAATACAAAATTTATTGTAAAAAATAATACTTTAGGTACAAGCCAAGAAAAAACTATAAAAGTATTTACTCGCCCAATTGCACCTGGAGAGCAATTGGATTTGCTAACTATTCCATTTGTATCTGAAGCGGATATTCAACATTCTTTGTTAAAAGGTGAGTTGCGGATAAAAACAGAAAATGGTATTATTATAGTTGTTGATAGTAATATCAATCTCATTCAATTTGGAACTGAGCAATTTGAGTTTTTATCTAGCATTGGAATATCATCTGGTATAGAGTTACCTACGAGTGATGTTGGTATTAGTGCAATTTTTACATTAGCAGATTTGCCAAGTGCAGATGGTGATGGTTATCGCAGATTACAGCCTGGGGCATATGCATTTGTTGGTGATATTGTTTTGCCGGATGAAGAGTCTATATTAATAACTGATGATTTGAGTACAGGTAAAAGCCATATTTTGTTTGGTTATGGTGGGAATATATCACATTTATCTTCAGCGACACTGCCTGTATTACAAGGTGGTGGAAATAGTGTTATTGTATTTGGCTTAGATATAAGCGCTGGAGTTGGCGAAAGTGCTGTTGTGGTGTCAAATAGTTCTATGGATCGTTTTGTGATAATGAATTGCAATATAGTCGGTGGTGATTATAATATTGAATGTGCTAGTGGCTCACATGTTGAGGTTAAATCTACACATTGTTCTGCAGCTGTTACGAGCAATATTGGTGTTTTTGGCAACCATTGTATTATTAATGATTCTTTCCTGATTAATTCTGTGCAAAACATTGAGTTTGCGGCTGATGCGCAGACGTCAAAATTACAAGTTATTTCGAGTACGCTTGATGACGCAACACAAAATGTTTTAATTTCTAATTCTGGGGTTATGATATTATCAGGGTCAAATATAGGAAATGCAGCTGACGGTTTACGTTCTTTAGGAGCAATAGCTAATGTTGGTGTTTTGATTAGTATGTGTAGCTTTTCATCTTTGACTGATGGTGTAGACATGAATTCTGGTTTGCCCGGACTTGGTTTAAATATTAATAATTGTCATTTTGTTGATACAACGGATCCTTTTAATGGGTTTTCTATTTTAACAAGCAATGTTATTATTCGTGGTAATTGGGATGGAGGTTTTTTACCGGAAACTGGCATTTTATTATAGAATATTTTGGCAGATATATAGAGGTATATCATGCCAGCTGTCGGTTTTAATACAATTTTCCCCAAGAAAGCGAACACAAGATTTGTTGTGCGCAATATAACTATTGGGACACCTCAGCAAAAGACAATTCATATATTTAACTACCCTATTCCAGCAGGTAGGCAACGAGATTTATTAGGTATTTCTTTTGTATCTGAGGCGGATATTCGTCATTCGTTGTTGAAAGGCGAACTACGTATTAAGGCTGAGTGTGGTGAAATTGAGGTGGTTGAAAGCAATATTGATTTGCTTCAGTTTGATTCGTCACAGCTTGCATTTTTAACAAGCATTGGAATTACACAAGGGACCACAATAACCGTTACAATTGGTCCTAATGATTTGCCATTTGTGTTTAAACAGCAGGTTGAATTGCTTGGTGTAAAAAATAATTCAAATAGAGTTTTTACAACACCTGATAAGTTTATTAACGGAACATTTGGAAATAATGATTTTAAAATATTAATCAGACATCAGGGGCGTGTGTTAGTAGAGGATGAAGATTATTCGGTATCTGAGTCAATGGGTGCTGGTACAGGTTATGATACTATAACATTTACATTTAAGCCAAAAAGCAAAGATACCATTGTAGCAGACTATGTGGTTGAAGCTTAATGACTATTCGTAAAAATGTTGCAGATCAAGATATAGATATTGCCGGTTCTGATATACATGATCCGTCTCTTGATCAACCATCAGAAGCGCTAAAGCTTGGCCCTGCTATTAGTGGTCAATCAGGTGCCACTGCGTCTATAACAGTTGCTGGTACAGTTACAGTTTCTGGATTGAGTGGTTTTTCAGATGATAGTATAGCTCGTTTCATCACAATCACTGGTGCTAATACCGCTGCAAATAATGGTTCGTTTAGAATTTTAAATATTGTTGGACCAGGCACCATTGAAATTGAAAACACTGCCGCTGTTACAGATGCAAATAACGGAGCAATTTCTTGGACTGAAAGAGATCCATATAGCTTAGAAACAGATTTAAACTATGTAAGAACAGATCGTGAGGCAATCAAGGGTGTAAATTATTATGACCCAGTTCCAACATATCAAAGGCCAGATAATCTAGGCACAGATGTTGATGTAAACCTGGCAAATATTGCGGGCAATACCACAGATGCTATTGCCATTGTTGAAAATACAAAGCTAGAAAACATATTAATATCTGATGGAGATGGATATGTTTTGGTGGCAGGTGCGTTTCCTTATGCCGATGCTGTTGATATCACAGGCGTACCAATCAGTGACGGTTTTGATGCTGGCAATGATGAGGCTACATTTGTTGCTATTTTGGGGGATGGATACCAGCAGTTAACAGTTTTGTCTGGACCAAATGAAGGGGATAGAATTTTTGGTAGAACACGTGCTGGAACTTCTGGTGTGGACGGAGTTTCGGTTGAGATAGAGTTTCTTTCTGTTCCATTTGGCGAATCAATAACAGGGGCATCATCATATACATGGGAAGTTGGGCAAACAAATTCAGTTAATATGTATTATGGTTTGCGTACTCTTCTTGTAAATTCAGATGAAAACAGATTGCGCACAGAGTTTGTTGATGGATTATTTGGTTCTACAGGTGGCGCTGGTGGAAGTGGGGGTAGTGGCACACCAACTGGCCCTGCTGGTGGAGATTTAAGTGGCACATATCCAAGTCCTCAGGTTATTGATTTAACAATTGCCGGAGAGCAGCATGGATCAATTTTATATTTTAATGGTGTTAACTGGGTTCATCTTGCTCCTGGTTCTGACGGGTATTTCTTAAGAACTAACAATGTTGGTGCGGCTCCTACATGGGTGCAGGGTGCGAGTGGTCCTCCAAACGGGCCAGCGGGAGGAGATTTAGGAGGGACATATCCAAATCCAGATGTTGTTAATTTTACAATTGATGGTCAAACTCAGGGTTCTCTTTTATATTTTGATGGAATTAGTTGGGTTGAATTATCGCCAGGAGCAGATGGGTATGTATTAACTTCACGTGGTCCTGGTGCAGAGCCTGAGTGGGAATCTGTATCTGCAGGGTCCGCTATTGATGAGACAGAGCATGCGGCGTTAAGGCAGTTAATTCATTTAGCTGATGGTGGAGGGCCATTTGAAGAATTTTTATCAGGGGCCTATAGAGAAATTTTGCCCGCAGGAAACCCATTCCCAAGCATAGTTACATGGTGGGAATCATCGGCAAAAATGAATAAAATAGTAGAAAAAACAATAACACGAAATGGCAATCAAACTCCTGCAACAATAATGTGGCAGGTATTTGATGGAGCTATGGTGTTAGCAACTGTCACTGATACGATATCTTATCAGGGAGTAATTGAAATCGACAGGACAAGGACAATTTCATGAGTGATTCACCTGCATCAATTTTATTTAACATTGACGGATATGCTGTTGGAGCATTATTCGAAGGTGATTTTATACCGTTTGATAATGTTGGTTTGCTTATTGGCGGCAAGGATGAGGATGGGTATTTTCGTTATCTTTCAACTTCACCAACGGGAAGTATTAAAGTTACACAAGCAACCGGAAGAGCTGCGCAAGCCAAGTATTTTGCGGCAACAAGTTTGATTACTGGCGCTGTTGCTGCACAGAATCTTTTAACGTTAGAAAACCCATCTGGTTCAGGAATAAATATTTATATAAATAGAATTGCGGTCGGCGGTGTCATCGCAAGTAATTCAACTATTGTTTTTACTTATGATGTTTTAAGGACATCGGGGCTGCCAACTGGTGGTACTACATTATCATTAGCCACAATAGACTCATCAAATCCTGCGGCAACAGCGGTAATACGCCAAGAGCCAACGGCAACAGGTACTGGTGGGTTATTTTGGACAATTTCCCCAGGGCTAGTATCAAATAAAGGATCTATGTCAACAAATAATTTTGAGGCATTTAGACCAATGGAAGAAGATTCAGAAATAATATTAGCACCAGGCGAAGGCTTATTGGTTATGGCTAATGCAAATTCAACTGATTGGTATCATTGGGTGAGCATATTGTGGTCGGAGGCAGAATAATGGTTGAGATATTTCAGGTTAGTTATAATGTTTTTAAGCAAGCGGCCCAAACTACAACTGTATATTATTTTCCTATTACTGAGGTTAGCTTGGATGGTTATGTGCTTGGTACTGGCACAATAGACTTTGTATATACATCAAAGATTACAAGCCCATCAGATGTTGCTGATTTTATTACATTATTATTTCCAACCTCTATATTAACGGAATTAGAGGGTGATGTCTTAGCCTTACCCACAATTCAGGTTAATAATGTAGAAAGCAGGTTTGATGTATCTGGAACGTCTTTCTTTTATATTGGCTCAGCCCCACCAGGAACGGCCGATAGTGCCGCAGAATGGACGATAAAACGCTTTGCGCTGGATGCCGAGGGAAATCCTACAGATAAGAGAATAACGGCTCAAAACGCGGCTGTGTGGGATGATAGGGCTACAGAGACATATTTCTAGGAATAATAAATGGCAGTATCATTTAGTCACAGCATTAATAGATTTGAAGATTTTGAAGGAACTCCTCCTGGCACAATAGGTTCTATTGGAGGTGGTCCTGGTGCATCAGTTGGTACCGACTTAGTGTATGAAGGAACGCAGTCATTACGTCGTAGAATTGGTAGTACAGGTTCAGATGCCGGATTTACATATACGCAAAATACAACTTTGAATGTTACAGCTAGCGATGACGATCACATTATGCTTAAAGCGTGGGTTTCGGTTTTTGCCGCTCTAAACCCTGACGGAACTAAGTTTGGTATTGGTGACACAACCAGTAATTATCATCATTATCAGGTTGGTGATGATGGAACTTTAGGTGATAATGGTGAGTTTGCTTATCCTGCTCGTGGTGGTTGGGTTATTTTAGCAATCAATCCAAATATTGGTGCGTGGCGGAATTTAGCAACTGTTGGCACCCCAGATTTAACAATCGTAGATGTTTTTCGTTATACAAACAATGTAAGTGCTTCATCTAACGGTGAAAACCAAGCTCTAGATTCATTAGATTTTGGTGATGGTTTTTATATGGTTGGTGGCACTCCAGATGGAACTTTTAATGATTTCTTATTTGAAGATGAAGGGGCAAATAATTCAACTGCTGGGCGAGCTGGTTTTTGGCAATCAAGAGATGGAATTTTCTATGTGTTTGGTACGCATGTAATTGGGCGTACATCTGGCGCAACTGTTACAGCTACACAATTTACTGACACATTGCAAACTGTAGTATTCTCTGGTGGATTTGTAGAAGCTGGTTGGAATGCATTTGAATTTGATATTGGCAATGGGTCGACTGTTGTAACAATTACATCTTGTACTATTATTGGGCGTGGCAGAATAGATACCAAAAATTATTTTGATACAGAGCTTGATGTAGATGGCACTCTTGAAGAGATTGCGATGACAGCTCATGGTTTCAATACAGGTGATGAGGTTACATATTCCGCAGAGGGAGGAAGTGAAGATATTGGGCCTGATGCAACAACTGGTGTTGATGCTCCTGGCACTGGTACTGGCGCGTTGTGGTATATAAGGCGTGTTGATGCGGATACTATTTCATTACACCCTACGGCAGCAGATGCATTTGCGAATACAAACGAAACCGCTTTAACGGCATCTGGAACTGGTAATGGAGAAAATCATTCATTACGTCGTGGTCCAGATACTCGCCCAGATATTACAGTAACTGGAACATCTGGCACAGCAGATTTTAACAGCTGTACTTTTGTATCTTGCAGGGTTATTACATTAACAAGCGGCGCAACAATAACAGGTGGTCAGATTGTTACGTCTCAACAGCTCATATTTGGTTCTGGTGTAATGGACAGTGTAATTATCGACTCTCCAACCGTACCAATTGGCGAAGCGTTTATGATAATGACCACATCTGCTGAGCTGGCGGATATCGATAATTGTGACTTTACATCAGGTGGTACAGGGCATGCTATTGGGGTTACCACAACTGCCACAACTGTAACAATGACAGGTGTTGGGTTTAAGAACTATGGTCCTGATGGCTCTACTCCTGGTGCTGGCACAACATTTGATACAGAAACAGATGTAACTGGTGGTGCGACAGACACGGTTACACTTACATCACATCCATGGACAACTGGAGATCCTGTATATTATAGTGATGAGGGCGGGACTGAGACCATAGGCTTAACAGACCAGGATTTGTATTATGTGCGTTCAGTTGATGCCAATACTATCGCTTTATATTTGTCCGAGGAAGCGGCCACATCAGATACAAATAGAATTGATTTAACGCCAAGTTCTGGTGGCAATGGCGAGACGCATACTTTTTATTCAGCAAATGCAGCAATATTGAACGATACAGGTGATGCTATAACGATTAACGTCTCTGGTGGTGATACCCCATCTATTAGAAATGGAGCAGGTGCCAGCACAACAGTAAACAACACAGTGACATTGACATTAACTGGTTTGCAAACTAGTTCAGAGGTGAGAATT
>Ga0102947_1000712_pt1 | contig 11661 bp, 18 predicted proteins | sample SalPon2A_A_D2_MG_FD_78210 | JGI IMG/M metagenome (GOLD analysis project Ga0102947, IMG submission 78210) | Soil microbial communities from South San Francisco under conditions of wetland restoration - Salt Pond MetaG R2A_A_D2_MG | ecosystem: Environmental > Terrestrial > Soil > Wetlands | place... | reverse complement strand
TTGATAATGGTCTCTCCAATACCGAAGAGAAATCCAGATTCAGGTTTGCATGTAGGAATAATTGATTTATCGACATCATCAATCACTAAAACATCAAACGTAACTGGAGTGAGTGCATCACTTGTTTCTGCCAAAACCACAATGTCTTCATGTTGAACAATTTCAGGTGACGTAACATCTTCAATGATTGGCACCCCTCCTGTGAAAAACATTGGGAGTTCTGTTTCAACGGTATCAAAAGTTATGTGAATAGAGTAATCACCACTTGTCTCAAATGATGTGCCTTTTGTGATAAAATTAAAGCTAAATGCGCCAAATTGACCAGGATCTGTCTGACCTGATTTTACCAAATCTCCTGAAGGAGTCAAAACACTGTATTCTACTGAAAGACCTGAATGAAGGTCTGCATCATAATTTTTTATTTTTCCACTAACCCCGACACTTTCTCCATATTCATAAAAATTCTGGTTTGTGTGAGCATCGATGCTGAGTGGAAGTTGTGTTTCCATATCCTCCTGAGCCATTGCTTGCATCAAACCTGTGGCAGTAAACAAAATTGCAAAAAATACGATAAGAGAATATTGAATCATTAACAACCCTAGGCAAAATGATAACTTAAGCCTGTCTACTCTTCAAAGATAAAATTGATTCCTGAATTGTGAATTTTTAGAATAATTTGAAATTATTTTTTGGAAATGATTTGATTCAAAGTTTTGAATGCTTCGGCATGTCTTTGAGGGGTAATCCATAATCTCTTGTATATTCTAAAGTCAGTTTCCAGAACAATTGCTTTGTCCTTTTTAGGCATCTCAGAATCAAAATGAAACCAGTCACGAAAGTTACTTGTTCCTGAAATTCTATGTTTTCCTGAAAATATTCCCATTTTTTTCTCTGATATTTTTTTTATGTGTTCAATTTTTACTTCTTTTTTACCCCAGGGCAAACACCATGCCTTGAATTTTATTTTATCCTGAAAAATTTGGATGTGTTTGTCATTGTACAAAGCTTGCATATGAGATCATCTATTTTAGATAATTTAAATAAATTTTTGAAAATTATGACACTTGAGATTACCTTTGTGTATGTAAAAGGAATAAAATCTATTTTAATGAATTAAGAGTAGATTATCAGTGGATATTGAACAGGTATGCAAGGATGTTTTAGACATTGATGACACAGTGCGATTTTCAATGATTGTTAAGGAGGGTGTAAAGAAATTTGGAGGGAATAGATACAATACAGTGGGAATTTTAGATTCAGATGAACTAGACCAATCAATTTGGCATGCTAATGAAAGAATGGTTGGAAGAAAAATGGCAGAACTTAAGCTCGGAAAGACAAGATACGCAATGGCCGAATATGAGCGAGTCAAAAGAATAACATTTCCCTTGGAAAATAAAACATTGCTCTTGGTAAGTGTGGATGCTGATTCGGATCATAATAAAATAATTAAAAAAATTCTAAAAATGCTTGAACAGGTTTGAGGTAGTTTTTAGGTATTTTCATGAATAATTGAGAATATAATATATTGCCAGTCCAATTCCCATAGCAACCCCAACTCCAACAATTTGTACGATTATTTTCTTTTTAGTTGTTAGAATTTTCATTTTTTATTATGTATTGGTTCAAATAATAAAGATTAGGGATCCGAACCTTAAGCCACTTTTGTATCTAATAATTTGTAATCCATATCCATAAATTTACATTCTAAGTGTATTTGTTCCTCTGTCTCAAAATGACATTTTTTGCAAATACACGTTATTCCCTCCTTGCATACAGAACATTTTTGTTTAATTTCTAATTCTGCACCACATTTTCGGCACGATTCATCTCTCATAGAGTAGTTAAGTTTCCATTTGATATTAAACTCGGTCAACAGATCAGCTGACCAATCAATTATGCAATTTACTACAATCTATGAAGAAGAATCACTATAGGTTAATCATGACAACACAAACAACTCAAACACGCCCCACAAGCACCTGGAACAAAATGGTTCATGCCCCATTTAGCAAAGTCGTCAAGTTTGACCTTATTTGTATGGGAATTGGCGTCGTAATGGGAATTGGAATTGGTGCCTTCTTAGTTACAGGAGGAGCATAACCTCCATAACTAATTTTTTATTTTATTATGATTTGATATTAAATATGCAATTTTCTCGTATTGAGCCAGCTTACACAACAAAAGATGGGTGTAGATTGGTGTGGGAAGGAAAAGATGAAGATGATTCAGATACCGTAATTTTAAACAAAGAAGAGTTTGATTCACTTGTTGAGATTTTTAAAAAAGATGTTACAGGAACCGTCACTTTAGAAGATCAAATTAGTACTATAATGGTTAATTCGGATGTTACGCAGTTTACTTTACAAGGACACAGGCATCTTGAGGCAGATACCTTTGAATTACAAAAACAATTGCTTGAGTTTGCCAAAGTTCCACATGAGCCAAAATATGTTCAAATTAGTACAAAGACATTCTATCCATCAGTATGGATTAGAAAAGAAACAACTGATAAAAAAGAAAAAAAAGATTTGAAAAGTAAACCGTCTGAAAAATCTCTTTTAAAGGCAATTTTATCTTCTAATCCCAAAAAAACTGATGAAGAACTATCTGAAACAGATGTTTTTAGAATATTTTCAACCAGGCGTTCTACAAGAAAATTTGCAAAAACAAAAGTAGAAGAATGGAAAATCGACAAAATCTTGGCAGCAGCTGATACTGCCCCTACAGCTGGAAACTTTCAAGGTCTCAAGATATTCTATGTCAAAAACAAGAATACCAAGCAAGCCTTAGTTGAGGCTGCAAACAAGCAACCTTATGTTAATGCTCCCGTAGTCTTGGTTTTTTGCATGGATCCTTCCCGTGTAAAGCTAAAATTCCCTCCTGAAATTTTAGAAAAGTTTTCTTTACAAGATGCGACTTTGGCTGCATCATATTCACAGATTGCAGCCACAGGTCTTGGCCTAAGCTCAATTTGGATTGGAATGCTTGATGAGAAAAAAGTGCAAGATATTCTTGACACTGATTTGAGACCTTCATCGATATTGTGCATAGGTTATCCCGACAAGAAAAAACCACCAAAATCTCGAAGAAAGCTCAAAGAGTTAATCGAAGTAATTGAATAATCTGATTAGTATCACCTCATTTTCATCGGGTTTTTATGTAGCAAATCAAAACATGATTACTCATGGCAGATATCATTGAGGAAACAGCAGATTATGTTTTAGATCTTGCCAGTCCTCAAAGATTAAACATTTTATTCATTTTATTAGGAGAAAGTTCAACACCCACTCAAATTGCCACAAAACTTGAGGCTACAAAACAAGAGGTCCATAGAAATTTTACAAGACTAGTTGAAAGCGGATTAATTGAAAAAAAAGTTGATGGAAAATATTCACTTACCACCTTCGGTGAGGTTGTTTGTACACAGGTCCCAACAGTTGTTTTCTTGTCTCAGAATCGTAAGTATTTTGAGGAGCATACCCTAGGAGACATTCCTTATAAATTCAAAATGAGATGCGGTCAGCTTGCCAATGGTAAGTACATCAAGGGATTCTCAAAGGTGATGGAACAATGGAAGTCAATTTACAAAAATTCCAATGAATATATCTTTGAGATTTTATCTGAGGTTCCACTTGATCTTATAGAACCATTGGTTAAACGAGTCAAAAAGGGAGTAAAATTCAACTATATTTTCTCCGAATCAGCCGTCATTCCAAAGGGACGAAAATCATTGTTAAAAAAATTGGGATTTGGTAAATTGATGGAAAAGGGGCTTGTAGAACGAAAGATGAAACTCAACGTCCAGACAGTTTTGGTGTTAAGCGAAAAAGAGGCATGTGTGATGTTTCCAAGCAAGGATGGAGAATCAGACATAGGCGAGATGTTTTACAGTGATGACCCGATGTTTCATGAGTGGTGTCTTGATTATTTCAGATACTCTTGGTATGGCTCGGATTTATTTGAAGAAAGCAAGTTAAAGGAATAAGAATTTCTAAAATCATTAAAAATATTTTTCCAATATGAAAGTAACTATACCAAACCTAAAGGTTAGGTTTGATTTTTCATCCTCATAATAATTTGATTCAACGTGCCTGTACTATATTCTATACCGTGCTCTACCATTGAGTGTTTTTGAAACTTGTTGATAGCATCAGGTTCGTTCTTGTTTACTTCAAAATCACAGTCAAACCCATAGTTTTTGCAGCTGATTTTTACCATGATTCTTTTGAGCATATGGAAATAAAACTAGTAGTTTGTTCAACATCATACACATCAAGTTTAGGCTTGATTTCTTGGCATCTTACACATCAAATGTGGACTAAAGGATTCTAGCAATAAATCAAGTTTTAACCATATTTTGCAGTATGTTTTTTTAAAAAATATTAGAAAAACAAACTTTGAATCACAATATAACCGGCAATTACAAAAAGCAATACTGCAAAAATTTTTGTTAGGTTTTCCTTTGGTATTTTATCTGTAAGCTTAATTCCAAACAAACCTCCCACTACTCCCCCAATAACAAACATTGAAGCAATCAACACATCTACGTTTCCTGCAACAAGATAACTAGAAGTAGTTGTTAATCCAAATGCACTAACTGAAATCAATGAGGTTCCAATAGCATCAATTATGCTTAACCCTCCCGAATACATCAATGTTGGAACAATCAAAAAACCTCCACCAATTCCAAAGTATCCAGCAAGTGTTCCAACAAAAAATCCAGATAATGGAATATTCTTTTTTGATAACATTATAGTTGATTGTTTTGCAGAATTTTGAACATCATATTTTGATGCCTTTTTTCTTAGCATCAATAAAGCTATTATTCCCATAAAGATTGCAAAAAACAACAACAAGTTTGAAGATGGTGTTAACAATCCTAATTGTGCTCCAAGTAACGTGCCACCTATGCCAGGTATTGCAAATACAAGACCTTGTCTGAATTTAACATGGTTTTTTCTTTTATGACCTAAAAGATTGATAGCTGCAATCACACCGACTGCCAAAGCCGAAGTTCCAATGGCAGCATGAACATCATGCACTCCTACAACATATAGTAAAAGGGGAACTGCTAGAACTGAGCCACCTCCACCAATTAATCCTAGACTAAAACCAACAAGTATTCCCGAAAATACAGAAAGAAAAATGACCAGTGGCTCTAATACAAAATCAACTGGCATCTACAGCACATCTGTTAGGTCCAATCTCCAAGTCAGGCACATCTGATACTACCAATTCAAGTTCGCCCTTGTTGACTGCGATGATTTTCCTGTAATTCATTGGTCGAGGTAGGGTCTTTTCAACTACCTTCGCGACAAACTCTTCTCTAGGAATATCAAGCCATAGAAGTTTCTTTGATTGCTGAATTGTGGAGTAAAATGCATCATCTGTTGCTTTTACATTTTCTCCATGATGGGTTGGAAAGACCATCGTATAATGAGGAAGCTGCAATAGCTTTTCATGCAGAGTCTCATACAACTCTTCAGTAAATTCTTCGGCTTTGTCTCGTAAATCTGGTCGTCCAATTGACTCCACAAACAAGATATCTCCAGTAAAGACGTATTTTTCATCAACTACAAAGCTCAAGCTTCCAGGTGTGTGACCAGGTGTGTGAATTACACGTAGAGCTGTTTTTCCAAATGGAATTGTCTCCCCACCAGAAACAAAGATTGTATCAAAATCATATCTCTCATGCTTTGAGAGATACAGTTTTGCATTTGTTGCCTTTGCAAGATCCCTGGCTGAAGATACATGGTCGGCATGCTGATGAGTATCAAAGACTTTGGTTATTTTGAAACCCTTTTGCTTTGCAATTTCTGTATACTTTTCAATCGGATAGAGAGGATCAATTACTATTGCCTCATTTTTAGACTCTACAATGTGGGACAAACATCCTTTTCCGACTTTCTGCACTTGAATTACTTGGATTGGTTCATTTACTACAATTACAGGTTTTAGCACCTGATTCCATTTTGTTAATCCACCTGCAAGAGTAGAAGAGTATATTCCAGCTCTTGCCAATGCAAAGCTTGCAATCATAGCTCGATTTCCATGCGGACAGATTGTCACAATCTCTTTGTCTTGAGGAATTTTTTGCAGGGTTTTGGGATCGAAAAGATCAGATAGTGGAATGTTTACACTACCTGATATTTGATATTCAGAAAACTCTTCAGTATCCCTTACATCCAAAAGGTACAATTCATCAAGTTTTGAGATTACTTCATCAGGAGTGATAGATTTTCCAGTCTTGCCTGTTGTAAGATCTCCATTCCATCCAGAAAAGCCACATTGCAGATAATAAGCATCAAGGCCAAATCCTGCCATCATTGCAGCAATTTCTTTTGAGATTTCTTCAGGCTCAGATATTAGTACAATTTTGGTATTTTGTGGGATTTTAGGCATGATCTTTTCTTTTGCATGAGTATCACAGACTGCATGAACAGATCCAGGAACATGAGATTCTTCAAATTGTTCAGATGTGCGTAGATCAAAGATAAGCATTGGGGTTTGCTGAGCCACATCCTGGCTTAGCTGTTGGGCTGATATTGTTAGATTTTTGGAAATTTGATTCATGACATATTTGGCTTTTTGTAAAATATAATCAAGAAGTTTATAGTGCAATCAAAAGCAAGCATATTGGCTTTGAGCAAAAAAACCTCCACCATTACCTTTCGAATAGATGAAAAGTATGAGAAGGGATTAAGAAAAGAAGCAGAGGAAAAAAGAATTAGTCTCAATACTTTGGCAAATCAGATCTTTGGAGACCACGTGGAGCTTGATCAATATATGAAAAAATTTGGAATGGTTGAGATGAGCAAGGGTTCTTTTCGTGAGTTGCTCAACTCTTTAGATGAGAAAAATATCATTAATTTTGCAAAATCAATTGGATCAAAAGAACCCAAAGACTTTATCCTGTTCAAATGGAAGGATCTTTCTCCACAATCAATTTCAGATTTTATTAAAATGTATTTTGAGCACTGCGGTTATGGAATGTGTGACATGGAATCTGGCGATAGTGTTAGTATAGTTAGTGTTCACCATGAATTTGGAAATAAGGGGTCTATTTTCTTAAAGGCATTTTTAGAGGCCATCATCCAATCAACTCTTGAAAAAGAGGGAAATGTAAAAATGACTGAAAATTCAGTCACTCTTAAGTTTTAATCAAAAAAACTTCATAAGTTCTTAGTTTAGACCCATTGTAGATTTAGTTATCTTCATAATTATACCACTAAATGAAATTGAAGATAGAAAATACCACGCCCAAAGATAAACTGCATTTTCTTGGGGACAAATATTATTTGGATCTAGTGCTTGTTCAGCAGTACAAGTAAGATGAAAAAAATTACCAGGAAAAATATTTAGAGACACAGGAGACATGGCTACAGTATAAGTGAATAGTTGAGGCAACACCAAATAAAAAATCAAAATTAGAGGAATAAAAGTAAACATCATGGGCTTCATATTCATTTGCATCATCTCCATTGACATCTTGTTCATGTAGCTGGATTTTTTGTTTAATTCCGTAATTTTTTCTTGGTCTCTTGATCTCATAGCAGACATTCGTTCCTTCTGCCACCCCTTTGTTTCCTTCATAATGCGGTTTAGTTTTGTCTGATCAACGACTTTCCTTCTAATTATAGAGTTGATAAAATTTAACATAATTCCAAATCCAGCAACTGCAAATAATGTCGGAATGATTCCTTTTACAATTGGGTCTTCGCTACCTAAAGAACCTCTCCCATTTGCAAAAATGGCAAAAAGTCCTCCATCATTTCCTTGAAGAAAAACGGAGTTTATGAATAAAGAGAGATTAGATAAATCAAAAAATTCTATCAAATAAATGTCTCCTGCGGTTTCAGATTACGTGGTCTTTCTCAAAATAAATTGCATTAATGCTTCTTTAGAATAATCTATCCCATGTTCACTTTCTGTATGGTCTCTAAACTCTTCTATGACTTGTTCGACCTCCCCTTCAGTCACAAAATCACATTCAAATCCATAATTACTACAACTCAATTTTGTCAATTTTGTTTATTTTGACATTTTACATTTATTATACTTCGATTAACTTTGTTAAGTCTAGCTTAACAAATTAAAATTTAATGCAGAAGCAATTTTAGAGATTTGAGGTTATTCTGTCCAAAAGTACATGAAAAATGGACAGACTGAATTAGGAACCTTCTTTCTCAAGATGCACAGCATGCTTCTGCATAGATTATCATTAATTTTTTTATATTTAGATAATGCTTAACTTTGTTATGTTACAAGTTTTTTTTGATTAAATTCATACTAATTTTCTCGTTTAGGTTTTGAGTGGGCTTTTATCATGTGTTTTTTTGTTCTTTCAGGATCGCTAAATTCCATTTTACATATTTTGCATTCGTTAGTGAATTTTTGATCTCGTTTGAAAATATTTTTAACCAGACTTTTTGTCGATGATATTTTTTGTTTCATATACCAGCAACAAATCTTTGATTATAAGGTATTGCTTAACAATGTTAATCATCTAAAAACCTACATTCATAATAGTTAAAGAAGCATCACAATAAGTACCTTTATTGGCTGATTTTAGAAAATATAGGGATAGAATATACATTGTAAAGGACATTATCCTTACTCTTTCAGAATATGGCCAGCTTAACCAAACTTCTCTTTTTAGTTTTTGTGGATTGAACATATCAAAACATAAAGGAATTTTAGATAATCTTGAAAAAAATGAGATGATCCAGAGTGAGGAAGTTTTGGAAGGAAAACGAAAGATAACATTATTCAGGGCAACTCAAAAGGGAAAGGATTTTTGTAATCAGATAATTGAACCTTATGAAAAATTGTTTCCAAGAAAAGAAAAATCCTCAGATTCTTCACATAACTTAAAATTTCTACTAATCATCTAGATGGAATTTCTTAGCGATGGCTTCATCAAGACTATCTCTTTTCTCTAAATAATCACAATATCTTTTATTCCATGAGTTTAGTGACTGGAATTGTCTAAAGCCTGCCACCAGCCAAATTCCAGAGGTAATTATGACCATTGTCAAAAGAATAATCAGCATAAAACCAAATTCATTTTCATTTTCAATTAAAAGTAAAAATTTAGGATGTGTAATCAGGTAGGAAGAAATTCCAATTGCAAATGGAGCTAATATGAGGGCCGACAAGGAGACACCCAACATTATACCTTTAATGTGTTGGATTTTTTCAATAAAACTATCCATAGAACTGAGAATATCATTAGATTCTTGTTCAGGCATACCTATTCCTTTTTAGTAGAAGTATAAAATCAGTTCTTTTCGAGTCTGAATAATCTAGTGAAAATTTGAATTTCTGTATTCTTTGCATTCTGCATAGTTTTCTGGGGTCCAGGTATTTACTTGATGCTTAACAATGTTAATTCAATCTTTTTAGTGTCAAAATGGATTATTGATCATGAGTAAGAAAGAAAAAGAAGAGGAAGAAGATCTTGCCGCTAAAAAGAATGATGATTGGTGGCGTTTGGAAAAATCTCAAATAGGTAGGAGAAAATTCGCTTAAAATGGCATATAATTGCCATGGAGTATGTGAGTTTTACAAGACTACTAGGATACCCACCTCAAAAAAATATCAAAGTGGTCAAAAGAGATGTTCATTATGTGATGTTTTTCTTGCAACTTTGAATCTCAGATGTCCATGCTGCAATTCAAAACTGAGATCAAAATCAAGAAAAAATAAAAGAGATTTATTCTATTATTGAGTCTCAAGTTAACAATGTTAAGCATGGCCTAAATATCTCAAATCCTAAAAATTTTTGATGCAGAAGCAATCTACTCCAAAAGGAAAAATGAAAAGCTTGGATGTAAATTCGTCCTTTACAAGTTCTCATTATATGCCTTAGACATAACTATATTTCCTAGAATCTGCTTCTGCATTATTATTTAATTAGAGAAACAAGTTACCATTGTTAATCATGCCCTAAATAATCGGAATCAAATATAATTTATGCATAAGAAAAAAAAGGTAGCAAAAATTACGAGAGGTTCAGTAATTTCCGTAACCATAGTTCTAAGTGTTTCAATATTAATTGGGTTTTTAATTATCAATTCATTTTTGCCAGTAAATTCTGATCAATTAATTTTCGAATCCCCCACTAACATTTTACTCAAGGCAGTGAAATCCCCTGAAGGATACCATTATTCCACACAGTCTTCAAAAGGAGGAAAGATGGTTCCATCAAATTCTGGTAATTCACCTTCTTTAACGATTAAAAATGGAAATCTAGTACAAATTCACTTAATTAATGAAGAAAAAAATGAAGCCTCAATAAAGTCAAAACATAATCTCAACATTGATGAATTTAATGTGCATACAGGAGACCTAGAATATTTCCAAACAAAATCAATAACATTTCTCGCCGATAAAAATGGTACATTTGAGTACTATTGTTCTATACACCCCGAAATGAAAGGAATTCTAACTGTAGAACCCTAAGCTAATTTTTCACAATAGAAAAAGAAAGTTATTTTGAATTCTTTTGACCCATTCTTGAGGCTTCTCCGCTCTTAATTTTATTAAAAGCATCAATGACTTCTTCATCAGTAGATTCAAAACTTGATGTTTTCTTTCTTTGTTTTTCCTTAGTTACAACTGAAGTGCCAATACCCTTCGCAACTAAAATGGGGTTTTCTAGCATATCACAGGAAGACTCTTGTGGTAGATCATTGGATGGAGAAATTATTTTAAAAGCCTCAAAAACTATTTTTCTGCTTGTATTTCCAGTACTAATGATTTTTCCAGTAACTTCTAAAAAATCTCCAGCATGAACTGGTTCAAGAAATTCTACTTTTTCATATGCCCTAAGAAGCCCTTCATCTCCATCATATTGAATAGTCAATTCTGTTGCAACATCGCCAAAAAGCTTCATAACATGAGCACCATCAACCAATCCTCCTGCATAATGAACATCACTTTCACTAATTCGCACACGTAATTTTACATCAGGGTAAATTTCCATAAATTTATCAAGTTTCTAGTGAATATTAGATTTTTTAATTAGATGATTTTTGTGATTATCCGTAATCGATTTTCTTTATTCTAACATTACTTCCTTTGGTTTCCAAATAATGGCCAATAAAATTTGTTAATTGTTCTCCAATTTTGAAACCTAAAGCTCCTTCCATCATGCCTGATTTTTCTATTATTGCCACCATTTCTTCACTAATTTGAATATTAAAGAAGGTCCATCCAAATTTTTCAAATGGTTTTTCAATTTGGTACCCATCTTTTACATCGCATTCGTTTTCTAATTCTTTTAATGCTTCATGAATGATTGGTAGTTCTTTATCATAACTTCTAGTGCTGAGTTGAAATAATGGATTCACGATTTGTAATTTTTTAGATAGTAATTTAACCTAAAATGGTTTCTAAGATTGGGGTCTAAAGTGGAAAATAGGCTTTATACCAAAATATGCTAATTCAATCATGAAAAAATCCTTGATTGTGATTGTTGGGGTATTAGTAGTTGGATTTGTTTCAGCTTTTGCTTTATCTCCATATTTTACTGAGTCGTCTATTGATGAAGAAGTACCAATGGGTGCTCTTATTCAACCAGAGACAGAAGAAGAGATGATGAGTGACACTATGGAAGAAGAGATGATGAGTGACACTATGGAAGAAGAGATGATG
>Ga0102947_1000711_pt1 | contig 11665 bp, 7 predicted proteins | sample SalPon2A_A_D2_MG_FD_78210 | JGI IMG/M metagenome (GOLD analysis project Ga0102947, IMG submission 78210) | Soil microbial communities from South San Francisco under conditions of wetland restoration - Salt Pond MetaG R2A_A_D2_MG | ecosystem: Environmental > Terrestrial > Soil > Wetlands | place... | reverse complement strand
TAAGCCGGGCGAGGGGAAACTTTCATGTCCGGTTTTGAAGGGGGAGATCTTATAGGGTAGGATCCTATCCCAATTTTTCATTTGCTAGGCCTATAGCGAAAAAACCTACTTTTTTACGATTACGAGGTTTATTCGAATATGAAATCCAATCCTGGAAATACAGCATCCCGCTTTTTTTTACTACCCAAGGTTTTGATACATTTCGAAATCGAGAAATATCTACTGGAGCAAGTGCTATTCGCGAACAATTAGCCGATTTGGATTTGCGCACTATTATAGATTATTCATTCGCAGAATGGAAAGAGTTAGGGGAAGAAGGGTCTACAGGAAATGAATGGGAAGACCGAAAAGTTAGAAGAAGAAAAGATTTTTTAGTTAGACGCATGGAATTAGCTAAACATTTTATTCGAACAAATATAGAACCAGAATGGATGGTTTTGTGTCTATTACCAGTTCTTCCTCCCGAGTTGAGACCAATCATTCAGATAGATGGAGGTAAATTAATGAGTTCGGATATTAATGAACTCTATAGAAGAGTCATCTATCGGAACAATACTCTTACTGATCTATTATCAACAAGTAGATCTACGCCGGGAGAATTAGTAATGTGTCAGGAGAAATTGGTGCAAGAAGCCGTAGATACACTTCTTGATAATGGGATCCGCGGACAACCAATGAGGGATGGTCATAATAAAGTTTACAAGTCATTTTCAGATGTAATTGAGGGTAAAGAAGGACGATTTCGTGAGACTTTACTTGGTAAACGGGTCGATTATTCCGGCCGTTCCGTCATTGTCGTAGGCCCCTCACTTTCATTACATCGATGTGGATTGCCTCGTGAAATTGCAATAGAGCTCTTCCAGACATTTGTAATTCGTGGTTTAATTAGGCAACATCTTGCTTCGAACATAGGAGTTGCTAAGCGCAAAATTAGGGAAAAAGAGCCAATTGTATGGAAAATACTGCAGGAAGTTATGCAGGGGCATCCTGTATTGTTAAATAGAGCGCCTACTCTGCATAGATTAGGTATACAGGCCTTCCAACCTATTTTAGTGGAAGGGCGTGCTATTTGTTTACATCCATTAGTTTGTAAAGGATTCAATGCAGACTTTGATGGGGATCAAATGGCTGTTCATGTACCTTTATCTTTGGAGGCTCAAGCAGAGGCCCGTTTACTTATGTTTTCTCATATGAATCTTTTGTCCCCAGCTATTGGGGATCCCATTTCCGTACCGACTCAAGATATGCTTATTGGACTCTATATATTAACGAGTGGGAATCGTCGAGGTATTTGTGCAAATAGATATAATCCATGGAATGACAAAACCTATCAAAATGAAAGAATTGACCATAATAATTATATGAAAGAACCCTTTTTTTGTAATTCTTATGATGCAATTGGAGCCTATCGTCAGAAAAGAATCAATTTAGATAGTCCTTTGTGGCTCCGATGGCAGCTAGATCAGCGCATTATTGCTTCAAGAGAAGCTCCCATTGAAGTTCACTATGAATCTTTGGGCACCTATCATGAGATTTATGCGCATTATCTAATAATAAGAAGTGTAAAAAAAGAAATTCTTTTTATATACATTCGAACTACTGTTGGTCATATTTCTCTTTATCGAGAAATTGAAGAAGCTATACAAGGATTTTGTCAAGCCTGCTCATAGGGTACTTAATCATATCGTATCTAAGTAATTCTCTGATACCAGTGGAATTCGAGTCTTTCGGGTTCAACTAGGATCATAATTTTTGAATTTTTAGATGAATTAAGATCAAGAAAAGGAAGTTTTCTAATCACTAACTCAAACCCATTCATTGTCGAATCCTACTCAGCGGAATATGGAGGTACTTATGGCAGAACGGGCCAATTTGGTCTTTCACAATAAAGCGATAGATGGAACTGCCATGAAACGACTTATTAGTAGATTAATAGATCATTTTGGAATGGCATATACGTCACACATCCTGGATCAGGTAAAGACTCTGGGTTTCCAGCAAGCCACTGCTACATCCATTTCATTAGGAATTGATGATCTTTTAACAATACCTTCTAAAGGATGGCTAGTCCAAGATGCTGAACAGCAAAGTTTGATTTTGGAAAAACACCATCATTATGGGAATGTACATGCGGTAGAAAAATTACGTCAATCCATTGAGATATGGTATTCTACAAGTGAATATTTGCGACAAGAAATGAATCCCAATTTTAGGATGACTGACCCTTATAATCCAGTCCATATAATGTCTTTTTCGGGAGCTAGAGGAAATGTGTCTCAAGTCCATCAATTAGTAGGTATGAGAGGATTAATGTCGGATCCACAAGGACAAATGATTGATTTACCTATTCAAAGCAATTTACGCGAGGGACTCTCTTTAACAGAATATATAATTTCTTGCTACGGGGCTCGCAAGGGAGTTGTGGATACTGCTGTACGAACATCAGACGCTGGATATCTCACGCGCAGACTTGTCGAAGTAGTTCAACATATTGTTGTACGTAGAACAGATTGTGGCACCATCCGAGGTATTTCTGTAAGTCCTCGAAACGATATGATGCCAGAAAGAATTTGGATCCAAACATTAATTGGTCGTGTATTAGCAGACGATATATATATAGGTTCACGGTGCATTGCCACTCGAAATCAAGATATCGGGGTTGGACTTGTCAATCGATTCATAACGCTTCGAACTCAACAAATATTCATTCGAACTCCTTTTACTTGCAGGAGTGCGTCTTGGATCTGTCGATTATGTTATGGCCGGAGTCCTACTCACGGCGACCTCGTTGAATTGGGAGAAGCTGTAGGTATTATTGCAGGACAATCCATTGGGGAACCTGGTACTCAACTAACATTGAGAACTTTCCATACGGGCGGGGTATTCACAGGGGGTACTGCCGAACATGTACGAGCCCCTTCTAATGGACAAATCCAATTCAACGAGAATTTGGTTCATCCCACACGTACACGTCATGGACACCCCGCCTTTCTATGTTATATCGACTTGTATGTCACTATTGAGAGTGAAGATATTCTCCATAATGTGAATATTCCACCAAAAAGTTTTCTTTTAGTTCAAAACGATCAATATGTTGAATCCGAACAAGTGATTGCTGAAATTCGTGCGGAGACATCGACCTTGAATTTTAAGGAAAGGGTTCGAAAACATATTTATTCTGACTCAGAAGGGGAAATGCACTGGAGTACCGATGTGTACCATGCATCCGAATTTACATATGGTAATGTTCATCTCTTACCAAAAACAAGTCATTTATGGATATTATCAGGAAAGCCGTACAGATCCAGTGTAGTCCCTTTTTCGTTCTACAAGGATCAAGATCAAATGAACACTCATTCTTTTTCTTTCGAACAAATATCTATTTCGAAACCCTCCGTCACTAATGATCAAGTAAAAGAAAGATTATCGGACTCGTTTAGTAAAAAAGAGGATAGGATTCTGGATTATTCAGAATTAAATCGAATAGCTTATTGTAATCTCATATATCCTGCAAAAAATTCGGATTTATTGGCAAAGAAACGAAGAAATAGATTCATTATCCCATTTCAATCAAGTCAAGAACGAGAAAAAGACTTAATGTCCCTTTCTGGTATCTCGATTGAAATACCCATAAATGGCATTTTTCGTACAAATAGTATTTTTGCTTATTTTGATGATCCTCGATATCGAAGAAAGAGTTCGGGAATTACTAAATATGGGGCTATGGAGATGCAGTCAATTGTTAAAAAAGAGGATTTGATTGAATATCGAGGAGTCAAAGAATTTCGACCAAAATACCAAATGAAAGTGGATAGGTTTTTTTTCATTCCTGAAGAAGTTCATATCTTAGCCGGATCTTCGTCCATAATGGTACGCAACAATAGTATCATTGGAGTAGATACGCCAATTACTTTCAATATAAGAAGCCGAGTAGGTGGAGTGGTCCGAGTGGAGAAGAAAAAAAAAAAGATTGAACTTAAAATTTTTTCTGGAGATATCCATTTTCCTGGGGAGACAGATAAGATATCCCGACACAGTGGCATTTTGATACCACCAGGCAGAACAAATTCCAAGGAATCCAAAATTTGGAAAAATTGGATCTATGTCCAACGGATCACTCCTACTAAGAAAAAATTTTTTGTTTTGGTTAGACCCATAGTCCTATATGAAATAACGGATGGTATCAATTTAGCAACACTTTTCCCCCGGGATTTGTTGCAGGAAAGGGATAATGTGCAACTTCGAGTTGTCAATTATATCCTTTATGGAAATGGCAAAGCCACTCGAGGAATTTCTGACACAAATACAAATATTCAATTAGTACGTACTTGTTTAGTATTGAATTGGAATCAAGATAAAAAAAGTTCTTCTATCGAGGAGGCACGCGCTTCCTTTGTTGAAGTAAGAACAAAGGGTATGATTCGCTATTTCCTAAGGACCCATTTAGTGAAATCGGATATTTCGTATATCGGGAAAAGGAATGATCCCTCGTTTTTTTCTGGTGATGGATCCGATCATACCAATATGAATCCGTTTTATTCCATTTATTCTTATTCAAAGACAAAACTTCAACAATCATTTAACCAAAATCAAGGAACTGTTCATACGTTGTTGGGTATAAACAAAGAATGCCAGTTTTTTCTAATTGTGTCATCATCCAATTGTTTTCGAATAGGTCCATTCAGATTCAAGGGTATAAAATATCACAAAGAATCAATTAAAAAAGATCCTCTAATTCCAATTAGGGATTCATTGGGTCCTTTAGGAACAGCCCTTCAAATTGCGAATTTTTTTTCATTTTACCATTTACTAACTCATAATCAAATCTTGGTAACTAATTATTTGCAACTTGACAATTTAAAACAAAACTTTCAACTACTTAAATTTCAATATTATTTAATGGATGAAAATGTAATAATTTATAGTCCCGACCCATGCAGTAACATTATTTTGAATCCATTCAAATTGAATTGGTATTTTCTTCATTATAATTTTTGTGAAGAGACATCCACAAAAATTTATCTTGGACAATTTGTTTGTGAAAATGTATGTATAACCAAAAACGGACCATACTTAAAATCGGGTCAAGTTTTAATTGTTCAATTTGACTCCGTAGTAATAAGATCGGCTAAGGCCTATTTGGCTACTCCAGGAGCAACAGTTCATGGTCATTATGGGGAAATCATTTATGAGGGGGATACATTAGTTACATTTATATATGAAAAATCGAGGTCGGGTGACATAACGCAAGGTCTACCAAAAGTAGAACAAGTCTTAGAAGTTCGTTCGATTGATTCAATATCGATGAATCTAGCAAAAAGGGTTGATGGTTGGAACGAACGTATAACAAGAATTCTTGGAATGCCGTGGGGATTCTTGATCGGAGCTGAGCTAACTATAGCGCAAAGTCGTATCTCTTTGGTTAATAAGATCCAAAAGGTTTATCGATCACAGGGGGTGCAGATCCATAATAGGCATATAGAAATTATTGTACGTCAAATAACATCAAAAGTCTTGGTTTCAGAAGATGGAATGTCTAATGTTTTTTTGCCCGGAGAACTAATTGGATTGTTTCGGGCGGAACGAACGGGGCGCGCTTTAGAAGAAGCGATTTGTTACCGAGCTATCTTATTGGGAATAACGAAAGCGTCTCTGAATACTCAAAGTTTTATATCCGAAGCGAGTTTTCAAGAAACTGCTCGAGTTTTAGCAAAAGCGGCTCTCCGGGGCCGTATCGATTGGTTGAAAGGATTAAAAGAAAACGTTGTTCTGGGGGGAATGATACCCGTTGGTACCGGATTCAAAGGATTCGTACACTATTCAAGTCAACATAAGGGCATTCCCTTGAAAACAAAAAAAAAGAATCTATTCGAGAAAGAAATGGGAGATATTTTGTTTTACCACCGAGAATTATTTGATTCTTGTCTTTCAAAGAATTTCGGTGATAGATCAAAACAACAATGATTTGGGTTTAATATTAATAGAAGAGGTTACTCTTTTTTTCTCTTTTATTTATTTGTTATGGTTATTTAATTTAGTAAGAAAATAAAGAAATTAAAAAAAGGCCAAATAGAAAGAAATTAATGATTTGGGTTGTATATCAATGGACAATCCGCGGTAGAAAAGAAGGTTCCGTTGGAACAATTATTTATTTTAGAATACCTCATCTCTTTTAAAAAAAAAAGAGAAAGTGTAGGGAGAAATGACAAGAAGATATTGGAACATCAATTTGGAAGAGATGATGGAAGCGGGAGTTCATTTTGGTCACGGGACTCGGAAATGGAATCCTAGAATGTCGCCTTATATCTCGGCAAAATGTAAAGGTATTCATATTCTAAATCTTACTAGAACTGCTCGTTTTTTATCAGAGGCTTGTGATTTAGTTTTTGATGCATCAAGTAGAGGAAAACAATTTTTAATTGTTGGGACAAAAAATAAAGCAGCTGATTCGGTAGCACGGGCCGCAATAAGGGCTCGCTGTCATTATGTTAATAAAAAGTGGCTTGGGGGTATGTTAACGAATTGGTCCACGACAGAAACGAGACTTCATAAATTTAGGGACTTGAGAATGGAACAAAAAGCAGGGAGACTCGCTCGTCTTCCAAAGAGAGATGCGGCCGTGTTGAAGAGACAATTATCTCACTTGCAAACATATCTGGGTGGGATCAAATATATGACAGGGTTACCAGATATTGTAATCATCGTTGATCAACAAGAAGAATATACAGCCCTTAGAGAATGTATTACTTTGGGAATTCCAACGATTTGTTTAATCGATACAAATTGTGACCCAGATCTCGCGGATATTTCGATTCCGGCAAACGATGACGCTATAGCTTCAATTCGATTAATTCTTACCAAATTAGTATTTGCAATTTGTGAAGGCCACTCTAGCTATATAAGAAATCCGTGATTCATAATAAAATTAAAAATAGATTTCCTAAACTCTATATCGGTTACTACTACTACTGAATCTCAAAACAAAAACTAGTTAAAATAACTGGGGATATTATGTAATTAATCCGTATCCTAAATAGAAAATTCGATTAATAAATAGAAAATGAAAATAGACAAGTCGAGAAAGGGATGGTTGAATCAAAATAATTTTTTAAAAGTTCTATTTCTATCAGAAAATAATATGAATGTTCTATCATATTCAATCAACACACTCACACTAAAAGGGTTTTATGATATATCTGGTGTGGAAGTGGGCCAACATTTCTATTGGCAAATAGGGGGTTTCCAAATCCACGGCCAGGTACTGATAACTTCTTGGGTTGTAATTGCTGTATTATTAGGTTCAGCTGCTCTAGCTGTTCGGAGTCCACAGACCATTCCGACTAGCGGTCAAAATTTCTTTGAATATGTCCTTGAATTTATTCGAGACGTGAGCAAAACTCAAATTGGAGAAGAATATCGCCCTTGGGTTCCTTTTATTGGGACTATGTTTCTATTTATTTTTGTTTCTAATTGGTCAGGGGCGCTTTTACCTTGGAAAATTATACAGTTACCTCACGGAGAGTTAGCCGCACCCACGAATGATATAAATACTACTGTTGCTTTAGCTTTACTCACGTCAGTAGCCTATTTTTATGCGGGTCTTACAAAAAGGGGATTAGGTTATTTTGGTAAATATATTCAACCAACTCCAATTCTTTTACCCATTAACATCTTAGAAGATTTCACAAAACCTCTATCACTTAGTTTTCGACTTTTCGGAAATATATTAGCGGATGAATTAGTAGTTGTTGTTCTTGTTTCTTTAGTGCCTTTAGTGGTTCCTATACCTGTCATGTTTCTTGGATTATTTACAAGTGGTATTCAGGCTCTTATTTTTGCAACTTTAGCCGCAGCTTATATAGGCGAATCCATGGAAGGTCATCATTGATTAGTCTTAGGAAGAGTCTATCTTTTAGTTTAGATACAGGTAATATATGTGTGGTTCAAGATACTCTATCAAGAAAATCTCTTTTATTTAGAGCCTAAAGGTATACAAATACCTACAGTCTAAGGGTAATAGAAAAAAATGATATTTGAGAAGTGTAAAATAAAAAAATTGGAGTAGAGGGGGGATGGCCCGGGTATGTGGAATCTAATGCCTATAAGTGAATTCTTGCCGATTAAATGTTTCGAGGAATGATTCGAAAATCCGATTGAATTTAAAGTATAATAGGCGGTTTACTTTATGGAAAAAACACATGTATATTTTATATTAGATATTGACAAGTTCTATATGAACGAATATTGAATTTGCCCTATTTGAATTTCGATAGAAATACCAAGCGAAGTACCTCCATTTTGTTTATGACTGCGAATTGAATGAATAAACAGAGAAAATAAAGAAAAAGATGGAAGAATAATTTCTGATTAGAAAAAAGGAAATGGAAAAACTCAAGTTGTATTGATTCAGAAAAACTCAACAAAACAAATAAATACGAACTAAAAAAGAGAAAGTCTTTCTAATTATCTAATGATATTATTTCAAGTTATTTACATTTTCAATTCGGCGTTTTTAGTTATTTCGGCTGGATAAATATTAGCAATGGAATAATTAAGTCATAATGCATTGGTTGATTGTATCATTAACCATTTCTTTTTTTTTGTGTGAGGAATTGATCATGAATCCACTGATTTCTGCCGCTTCCGTTATTGCTGCTGGATTGGCTGTAGGGCTTGCTTCTATTGGACCTGGAGTTGGTCAAGGTACTGCTGCGGGGCAAGCTGTAGAAGGTATTGCAAGACAGCCCGAGGCAGAAGGAAAAATACGAGGTACTTTATTACTTAGTTTAGCTTTTATGGAAGCTTTAACAATTTATGGATTGGTTGTAGCATTAGCGCTTTTATTTGCGAATCCTTTTGTTTAATCCGAGAAAAAGAAATATGAGAAATACATATTTCGTTTATAGTCTTGGACTTGCAGGTTGCTTTTTCACATTATAGTAAAATATCTCTTCTAGAGAATTACTTATTTGTTGCGAAAATAACCTATGGGAAGGACTTATTTGAGGATGAAGAATTAGTGTTACCCACTCGCTTTCTTCCTTCCCTTTATTAGTTCAAAGGAGAAGTGTTGCAACAAAGGAGTTATTTCGCAATTCCCATGAAAACTAGTACCTAACTTAGTAATTTTATTACAATAAGTTAAGTATTATTCTTATTGGGAATTGGGGAATTTCAATTAAAAAAAGAAGACTCATTTCGAAACTATTTTATATTTAGAAGTAGCAAAAAAGTGAAATAATACAAAGATTTTTTGAGTTTATCTATAAGAGGAGATTAAGAGGAAATCATATGAAAAATGGAACCGATTCTTTCGTTTTCTTGGGTCACTGGCCATCCGCCGGGAGTTTCGGGTTTAATACCGATATTTTAGCAACAAATCTAATAAATCTCAGTGTAGTATTTGGTGTATTAATCTTTTTTGGAAAGGGAGTGCGTGCGGGTTGTTTATTTCAAGAATAGGTTGGATGCAACCAATTGTACCTCTTTTTTATTTCTAATTCTAATTAGGACGAAAGGTGCATGATTTCACGAATGACTTCTGAATCAATAATAAATAAAGAAATCATACATATGGAAGAACCATAGCATTTCGTGATATGTTGGTAAATATACTTTGATTCTCTAGCAACCAATAATGTGGAACTATTAACATGGTTAAAACTTAAATTGTTTGAAGTCCAGGCACAGCGGGGTATTCTTTCTACCACCATGTTAATACTAAGACGCTTTTTTAATTAAATAAAAAAATTCGAAATTTTTCGATATATAGCACTCATGTCGATAAAATGATTTGAATCCTTTATTTATTGTTATTGGAAAAATGTTTATCTTTTTTTTATTACTATTAAGTAAATAAATGCCAAAGGCTGAGTCGATGACCTACGTATAAAGTAAGAAAAATTTTTGGATTGGAAGAAAAAAAAAACAACTTTGCTGACAATTACTTATACTTAGAATATATTTTGCTTTTTTTTATTTGGGTCAGAAGAGTCCTCCAAATATTCTAATCTTGATTCGTGATCCGTTTCAATTTTTTTGTCGAATATCAATAGAGAAGAGAGGACAGGTTCATTACACTCAAAAAAGATATGGAAATTTGCCATAACATAAATAATTGAAGTAATTGAGCGTGAGAGCCAAATGAATTGAAAGATTCAAGTTTGGTTCGGGAAGGGATCATGAACGTTTTGAAATGAATGAAAAGATAATCTACTTTCATTAAGTGATTTATTAGATAATCGAAAACAGAGGATCTTGAATACTATTCGAAATTCAGAAGAACTCCGCGGAAAGGCCATTGAACAGCTGGAAAAAGCCCGGGCTCGCTTAAAGAAAGTTGAAATGGAAGCAGATCAGTTTCGAGTGAATGGATATTCTGAAATAGAACGAGAAAAAATGAATTTGATTAATTCAACTTATAAAACTTTAGAACAATTAGAAAATTACAAAAACGAGACCATTAATTTTGAACAACAAAAAGCGATTAATGAAGTCCGACAACGGGTTTTCCAACAAGCCTTACAAGGAGCTCTAGGAACTCTGAATAGTTGTTTGAATAACGAGTTACATTTACGGACCATCAATGCTAATATTGGCATGTTTGGTGCGATGAACGAAATCACTGATTAGTCCTTCTATTCGATTCTAGGTATTATTTTTTTGTTTCAAAAAAAAAGAATTAAGAAAGACTCATGGCAACTATTCGAGCAGACGAAATTGGCAATATTATCCGCGAACGTATTGAACAATATAGTCGAGAAGTAAAGGTTGTAAATACGGGTACTGTACTTCAAGTAGGTGATGGCATTGCTCGTATTCACGGTCTTGATGAAGTAATGGCAGGTGAATTAGTAGAATTTGAAGAGGGGACAATAGGCATTGCTCTGAATTTGGAATCAAATAATGTTGGTGTTGTATTAATGGGTGACGGTTTGATGATACAAGAAGGAAGTTCTGTAAAAGCAACAGGAAGAATTGCTCAGATACCCGTGAGTGAGTCTTATTTGGGGCGTGTTGTAAATGCCCTAGCTAAACCTATTGATGGTAGGGGGGAAATTTCCGCTTCGGAATTTCGGTTAATTGAATCCCCCGCTCCCGGTATTATTTCAAGACGTTCCGTATATGAGCCTCTTCAAACCGGACTTCTTGCTATTGATTCAATGATCCCTATAGGACGTGGTCAACGAGAATTAATTATTGGGGACAGACAAACTGGTAAAACAGCAGTAGCCACAGATACGATTCTCAATCAACAAGGACAAAATGTAATATGTGTTTATGTAGCTATTGGCCAAAAAGCATCTTCCGTGGCGCAGGTAGTAACTAACTTCCAGGAAAGGGGAGCAATGGAATACACTATTGTGGTGGCCGAAACAGCGGATTCTCCCGCTACATTACAGTATCTCGCCCCTTATACCGGAGCGGCGCTGGCGGAATATTTTATGTACCGTGAACGACACACTTTAATTATTTATGATGATCTTTCCAAACAAGCACAAGCTTATAGGCAAATGTCTCTTCTATTACGAAGACCGCCGGGCCGTGAAGCTTATCCAGGAGATGTTTTTTATTTGCATTCACGACTTTTGGAAAGAGCCGCTAAATCAAGTTCTCGTTTAGGTGAGGGAAGTATGACCGCTTTACCAATAGTTGAGACCCAAGC
>Ga0102947_1000710_pt1 | contig 11668 bp, 8 predicted proteins | sample SalPon2A_A_D2_MG_FD_78210 | JGI IMG/M metagenome (GOLD analysis project Ga0102947, IMG submission 78210) | Soil microbial communities from South San Francisco under conditions of wetland restoration - Salt Pond MetaG R2A_A_D2_MG | ecosystem: Environmental > Terrestrial > Soil > Wetlands | place... | reverse complement strand
CTGCCCAGGCAGAGGCGGCCGGCGTCGCCGCCACCGTCTTGCCACAGCGCCGCCAGGGGCGGGATGCCGTCGCCCAGGTTGGCCTCGGTCAGCGGGCAGACGCAGGGGTGACCGCCGGCGGCGAGGAAGCGCCGCAGGTGGTCCGGCTCGGTGTGGGTGCAGTGGACGGCGGTGAAGCGCCCCGCCCCCCCGCTTCCCAGCTCCAGCCGGTCCAGCAGCAGGGCCATGGGGGGGGCGCCGTAGGCGGCGGTGCAGGTCTCGATCTCGCGCACCTGCTCCTCGACGTGCATGTGGAACGGCAGGCCGCGGCGCCGCGCCTCGGCGTGGAGTCGGGCCACCTGGTCCGGGGTGGCGGCGCGGATGGAGTGGGCGACGGCGCCCAGCGATTGCAGGGGGTTCGCTTCCACGACGCTCCCCAGCCGGTCCATCTGCCGCCAGTAGGCGTCCTCGTCGGGGGTGGCGAAGCGAAGTTGGCCGCCTGCCAGCGGTTCCGGCCGGCCGCCTTCACCGATGCCGCCATGGGCGTAGAACACCTCGAGCAGGGCGATGCGGATGGGCGCCTCGGCGGCGGCGGCCAGGACCACCTCGTCGAAGGCGAAGTCGCGCTCCGCCGGGTCGGCGTGGTGCAGGTAGTGGAACTCGCCGACGGTGGTGATGCCGGCGGCCCGCATCTCCCGGAAGGCGGCAAGGTTGAGGTCGAAGAGGGTGTCGCGGTCGAGGCGTGAGACGAGGCCGTACATCTCCTGACGCCAGCTCCAGAAGTCACCGGCCTCGGCGGGGAAGGTCTCGCCCCGGCCGCGCAGGCCGCGCTGGAAGGCGTGGGAGTGGGCGTTGACGAAGCCGGGGAGGAGGGCGCGGCCGGGCAGGCGGCGGACGGGGGCGGGCTCGTCGCCCGCGGTGACGTCGGCGCCACCCCGCGTCACGTCGGCGATGCGCCCGTCCTCGCCCACGGTGACCCTCACTCCGGCCTCGAAGCGGCGACCGGTCCAGGTGAGGTCGGCTTCCAGGACGTGGGCGCCGGTCACGCTGCCTCCCCGTCGCCGCGGCAGAAACGCTCCACCAGGCCGTCCAGGTGCTCGCCCGCCGCCACCAGGTCGGCCTTGGGCACGAACTCGTCGGGGCGGTGGGCGACCTCGATGGAGCCGGGGCCGAAGATCACGCAGTCGAGGCCGAGGCGGCTCAGCCAGCCGGCGTCGGTGGCGTAGGAGACCCCTTCGTCGGGCTCACCGTCGGCGTCGCCGCAGGCCTGGCCCAGGGCGGAGCAGAGGTGCCGGTGGAGGGGGGCGTCGGCCTCGGTTTTGAGGGGTGGGCTGTCGGAGAGGAGGTCGGCCTCCACCGGGACCTCCACCGCCTCGCCGCCTTCCGAAGCCGCCTCCAGCGCCCAGTCCCCCACGGCGCCGGCCACCGCCTGGCGCACCCGGCGCTCAAGGTCCGCCGAGTCCATCCCCGGCAGCACCCGGGCGCCGACCTCCAGGACACAGCGGTCCGGCACCACGTTGATGGCCGAGCCGCCGGCGATGGTGCCGACGTTCAGGGCGGCGAAGGGAACGCCGGGGAAATGGCGCGACGAGGCGGCCCGCTCGCCCTCCAGATCGCGGCGCAGCCGGGACAGCGCCGCCACCGCCCGGCCGGCGGCCTCGATGGCGTTGACCCCCAGGTGGGGGTAGCCGCTGTGGGCGCTCCTGCCGGTCAGCGAGAAGCGCAGCTTGAGGTGCCCCTTGTGGAGCCTGACCGCCCGCAGCTCGGTGGGCTCGCCGATGACCGCGGCCCGGGGCAGGGGGCCGATCACGTCCCGGGCCGGGCTGGTGGCCCAGTCCTCCACCAGGTGGCGTGCCCCCAGGGTGCCGACCTCCTCGTCGTAGGTGAAGAGCAGGACCAGGGGGGCGGCCAGGCCGTCCGGGTCGAGCCGCCGGGCCAGCCGGGTGGCGAGGGCGAGGAAGCCCTTCATGTCGGAGCTGCCCCGGGCCACCAGCCGGTCGCCGGCGTCGGTGAGCTGGAACGGGTCGCTGCTCCACCCCGCCTCCAGCGCCGGCACCACGTCCATGTGGCCGGAGAGCACCAGGCCGTCGCGGCGGTCCTCGTCCGCCGGCGGCCCCACCCGCACCAGGAGGTTGGCCTTGGTGCCGTCGGCGGAGGGGTGGTGGGCGATGGCGACCCCGGGGCGGTCCAGGTGGTCCGCCACCCAGCCGGCAAGATCCAGGTTGCTCTTGTGGGACGTGGTGTCGAAGGCCACCAGGCGGGCCAGGAGGTCGGTGTCGGAGAGTGCCGAGGGCATGCCCCGAGCCTAACCTGCATTTCTGATCCACGGCGATGCCTGGTGCGGATGCACGCCGGCGAATTTCGCGATCTTGAAAGATGACACGGCACTTTTTCCGTCCATCACCAGTAGGTACGGCCAGAATCCGGGAGCGGCACCGCCCCGGGATCTTGACATAGACATAAAGGATGAACATAATGACCATGTGGAAGACAAGAAAATGGACACGACCAGCGCTCCCCCTGCACGGCACGACGCCGCGAGCTGGGGCATCGCCGAGGCCAAGCAGGGCTTCTCGGAGGTGGTGCGGGCCGCCGAGGAGGAGCCACAGATGATTTTCAATCGAGATCGCAGGGTCGCCGCCGTCATCGGGGGTGAAACGCTCACCAGGTTCCTCGGCTGGCGGGAGGCGCAGGGCCGCAGCGTCGCCGATCTGTTCGGCGAGGTGCGGGAGCTGGCCGCCGAGGAAGGGTTCGAGCTGGAGGTCCCGGAGCGCCGGGACCGGCCGGACCCGTGGTCGGCTTGAGGAGCCGGTTTTGAGCTTCCTCGCCGACACCAACGTCCTTTCCGAGCTGGTCAAGCCCCGCCCCGATCCCGGGGTGATCACCTGGGCCGACGGCGTCCACTCCGTCACCCTGTCAGTGGTCACCCTGGAGGAGGTGTTCTACGGCCTGGCCCGGCGTCCGAAACCGAAGATCCTGGCCTGGTTCGAGGGCTTCCTCCAGGAGCACGCCCGCATCCTGCCGGTGGACCCGGCCGTGGCCCGCCGGGCCGGCGAGTTGCGGGGCGCCCAGGCCGCCCGCGGCCAGACTCGCACCCAGGCGGACATGCTCATCGCCGCCACCGCCCAGGTTCACCGCCTCACCGTGGTGACCCGCAACGTCCGCGACTTCGAAGGCTGCGGCGTGCCGGTGCTGGACCCGTGGCAGGGCCAGTAGGGAGAGCAGGGCCAGAGGAGTGATGCCGGGGGAGTGAGGCCCCCGGCATCCCTTTGGCAAGTGCTGGAGGGGTAGGCCCGCCGACACCATTCATCCTTCCAGGAGGCCCCCGCATGACCATCCAGAGCATCAACCCAGCCAACGGTGAGAAGGTCGGCGAGTACGGCGAGATGGAGCGGCGGGAGGTCGATGCCATCATCGACGCCGCCCACGGCGCCTTCCAGGACTGGCGCCGGGTGCCCTTCGCCGAGCGCGCCGAGCCGTTGCGCCGGGCGGCGGAGATCCTGCGCGGCCGCTCCCAGGAACTCGCCGAGCTGATGACCCGGGAGATGGGCAAGCCGGTGGCCGCCGGTCGCTCCGAGGCGGAGAAGTGCGCCTGGGTGTGCGACTACTACGCGGACCACGGCGCCGACTTCCTGGCCGAGGAGGACGTCGACACCGACGCCCACCGCAGCTTCGTCACCTTCCAGCCGCTGGGGGTGGTGCTGGCGGTGATGCCGTGGAACTTCCCGTTCTGGCAGGTCTTCCGCTTCGCCGCCCCCGGCCTGATGGCGGGCAACGCCGCGGTCCTCAAGCACGCCTCCAACGTCTTCGGCTGCGCCCTGGCCATCGAGGACGTCCTCCACGAGGCGGGGTTCCCCCGGGAGCTGTTCCGGACCCTGCGCATCGGCTCGGACAAGGTGGAGGGCGTCTTGGAGCACCCCAAGGTGCGCGCCGCCACCCTCACCGGCTCGACGCCGGCGGGCAAGGCGGTGGCTTCCAAGGCGGGGCAGGAGCTCAAGAAGACGGTGCTGGAGCTGGGCGGCTCGGACCCCTACGTCGTTCTCGCCGACGCCGACCTGCCGGCGACGGTGGAGAGCTGCGTCACCTCCCGGCTGATCAACGGCGGCCAGTCGTGCATCGCCGCCAAGCGCTTCATCGTCGTCGATGCGGTGGCGGACGAGTTCCAGCGCCGCGTGGTGGAGGCGATGGAGGCCAAGTCCATGGGTGACCCGATGGACGAGTCCAACGACCTCGGCCCCCAGGCCCGCACCGACCTGCGGGACGACCTGCACCACCAGGTGGAGGTGTCGGTGGAGAAGGGCGCGGCCCTGCTCCTCGGCGGGGAGGTGCCGGACCGCCCCGGTGCCTGGTACCCGCCGACGGTGCTGGCCGACGTGGTGCCGGGCATGCCGGCTTACGACGAGGAGACCTTCGGCCCGGTGGCGGCGATCATCCGGGTGGCCGACGAGGCGGAGGCGATCCGGGTGGCCAACGACAGCGAGTTCGGCCTCGGGGCGGCGGTCTTCACCGGCGACCGGAATCGCGGCGAGGAGATCGCGGCCCACCACCTGGAGGCGGGCTGCTGCTTCGTCAACGCCTTCGTCAAGTCCGACCCCCGGCTGCCCTTCGGCGGCATCAAGCACTCCGGCTACGGCCGCGAGCTGGCGGCCTTCGGGATCCGGGAGTTCGTCAACACCAAGACGGTGTGGGTGGAGTAGCGGATCCAGGGGGCTGTGTTGCCTTGACTTCCCGTGTTGCCTTGACTTCCCGTGCTGCCTTGACTCCCCTGTTCTGCCTTGACTCTCCGTGCTGCCTTGACTCCGGGGGGGCGATCCGGTCTACTTCGGCGCGGAGACCCTAAGACCCCATGATCGCCATCCTCGGACTGTTCGTGATGCTCGGCATCGCCTGGGCGCTTTCCACTGACCGGAAAGCGATCCGCTGGCGTACGGTCATCGCCGGCACGGCGCTGCAGTTCCTCCTCGCCGTCCTGATCCTGAAGACGTCCGGCGGCCAGTTCGTCTTCCTGAAAGCGTCGGAGTTCGTCACCGCCTTTTTGAACTTCACCGACGCCGGCTCCAGGTTCATCTTCGGCGACGTCTTCGAGGAGCACTACTTCGCCTTCAAGGTGCTCCCCACCATCATCTTCTTCTCCTCCTTCATCACCATCCTCTACTACCTGGGCATCATCCAGTGGGTGGTCAAGGGTTTCGCCAAGGTGATGATGTGGGTCCTGGGGACCTCCGGCGCCGAGTCGCTGTCGGCCTCGGGCAACATCTTCGTCGGCCAGACCGAGGCGCCACTGCTGATCCGCCCCTACGTCGACTCCATGACCATGTCGGAGCTGATGGCGGTGATGACCGGCGGCTTCGCCACCATCGCCGGGGGAGTGCTGGCGGCCTATGTCGGCATGGGGGTCTCCGCCGGCCACCTGATCGCCGCCAGCGTCATGTCCGCGCCGGCGGCCCTGGTGATGGCCAAGTTGATGTTCCCGGAGACCGAGGAGTCGCTGACCGCCGGCGAGGTGAAGCTGGAGGTGGAACGCCCCTGGGCCAACGTCATCGACGCCGCCGCCGAGGGCGCCGCCTCGGGCCTCAAGCTGGCACTGAACGTCGGCGCCATGCTCCTCGCCTTCATCGCCTTGATCGCCATGGTCAACGCCGGCCTCGGCGTCGTCGGTGGCTGGTTCGGCTACGAGGGCCTGACCCTGGAGCTGATCCTGGGCTTCCTGCTGCGCCCCCTGGCCTGGGTGATGGGGGTCCCCTGGGCCGAGGCCGACGAGGTGGGTTCGCTGCTGGGCATCAAGACGGTGGTCAACGAGTTCGTCGGCTACATGCAGTTGTCGGAGATGATCGAGGCCGGCGTGCTGTCCGAGCGTTCCGAGGTGATCGCCACCTACGCGCTGTGCGGCTTCGCCAACTTCTCCTCCATCGCCATCCAGATCGGCGGCATCGGCGGCATCGCCCCGGACCGCAAGGCCGACCTGGCCAAGCTCGGCCTGCGGGCGATGATCGCCGGCACCCTGGCCTGCTTCCAGACCGCCACCATCGCCGGCCTGCTGTTCTGATCGCCACCGCCTGATCGCCACCGCCTGATCGCGACCGGCTGACCGCCACCGCTTGACCGCCACCGCCTGACCGGCACCCCCCGCCGGCCACCCCCCCCTCCAGCCGCCCTCCCCGGCCCGCCGGCGCCCGTGCCCGCGGCCGGCACAACCTTTGCGCTTAACTCCTCGTATCCAACGATGACGAGCCGAGGAGGCAGACATGCTGGAAAGCGCGAAGGTCGCAGCCAGATCCGCAGCGAGCACCGAAACCCGACCCCCGGGCCGGCACCGGTCGGCAGCACGGGTAGCGGGGGTCGCCCTGGCCCTCACCCTGATCGCCGCCGTCGCCTGGCCGGCTCCGGCCCGGGCCGGCGACGCCCACGCCGCCCGGGACGGTGAGCCGGCAGCCGTAACCGTGACCCAAGCCCTGGTGAACGTCGGGGCCTGGCTCCTCGACCTCACCGGCCTGGGGGGCGACGGCGGCCCGCCGGAGGGCACGGCGCCCGACGAGGAGGGCATCGCCTCCGCCCAGGCCCCCATGGGCCCGCTCATCGATCCGGATGGCTACGCTCCCCAGAGCCCCAAGCCTGCGGGGAGGTCCCATGGCCGGTGAGGTGATCCGCCGCGCCCACCTCTCCCTCGCAAAGCCACCGGCGGCGGCGACAGCGGCGGGCGACGACCCGGGCGACCGGGCCCGGGAGAGGCGCTGCCGGGAGCTGCTGGAGCGCTGCTTCGAGGAGGTCTCACACCATCCGGCCCGGGCCGTCCTCACCGCCCGCAAGGCGCTGCGGCTGGCCCGGGACCTGGCCGCCGAGGAAGCGGCGGAGCCGCGCTGGGCCGACCTCGAAGGGCAGGCCTGGGGGGCGCTGGCCAACGCCGAGCGGGTGGCCGCCGACCTCGACGCCGCCCGGGAGGCCATGGCGCGGGCCGAGGGCTGCCTGGTGGCGGGCTCCGGGGATCCCGCCCTGGCCGCCCGGCTCCTCGACCTGCAGGCGTCGCTGGACCGCTCCTCGGGCCGCTTGGAAGACGCCCTGGGGCGCATCGACGACGCCATCGCCGCCTACCTCCGCCTCGGCCAGCGGGCCGGCCTGGCCCGCACCCTGGTCAAGAAGGGGGTCTACTTAGCCCACGCCGGCGACACGGAGCGCGCCGTGGAGGTGATCCACCAGGCCTTCGAGCACCTGGTGCCCCGGGAGGACCGGCGCAGCGTCCTGGCCGCCACCCAGTGCCTGGCGTTCTGCCTCCACCGCATGGGCTACGACATCCCCGCCGCCCAGCTCGTCGATCAGGCTCTGGTGGCGGTGGGGGAGAGCGGCGACGCGGTGCTGGTGCTGCGCCTGGAGTGGCTGCGGGTGCGCATCCGCATGAGCCTGGGCCACGATGGCGAGGCCGAGCTGCGGCGCATCCGGGACGCCCTGCTGGAGGAGGGCCTGATCTACGACGCCGCCATCGCCTGCCTCGATCTCGCCACCTGCTACGCGCGCCGCCGGCGCCTGCCCGACCTGCAGAAGCTGGCGCTGGAGATGTTCCCCGTTTTCACCTCCCGGGAGATCCACCGCGAGGCGCTGGCGGCGCTCCTCTTGCTCCGCGACCAGCTCTCCGGCGGGCGCGCCGAGGTCCCCTTCCTGGAGGAGATCCGCGCCTTCCTGGAGGACAGCCGCTACGACCGCCGGCGCCGCTTCCGGGACGCCGCCGGGTGACCCCGCCATGACCGCCTTGGAGCCCGCCGGCGCCGGCCACGCAGGTCCCACCAGCATGGAGGAGGTGGTGGGCCGCACCCTCGCTGAGCTGCTCGCCGAGCGGCGGGTGAAGGCGATGGACCTGGAGCGCCGGCTGGACCTGCCCGGCGGCAGCCTGGAGGAGCTGGTGGCCGGCCGGGGCAGCCTGGACCTGGAGGTCCTGCGCCGCGTCCTGACCCTGCTCGGCGTCGCCCCGGAATCGTTCTTCGCCCGGGTGTTCGCCCAGGGCGGGGGCGGTGCCGCGGGAAGTCCCGCAGGCGGCCCCGCCGCCGACTCCCCCGGGCGCCACCAGGTCGCCGGCCTCCTCGACCGGGTGCGCAGCGCCCTCCTGGAGATCGGTTCGGAAGTCTCCCGCTCCGACCGCTAGCCGCCCCCCCCCCTCCCCGAGGCGGCCCCCCGGCGCCTTCCCGGCCCGCCCTCGGCAGCCGTCTCACCATCCCTCCAGCACCCCCCTGGCACCCCACAGGCACCCCACCAGCACCCCACAGGCAAGCACCCCACAGGCACCCCACAGGGGCACCCCTCTGCACCGCTCTCCCGCGCCGCCCCGGCAGGTCCACGCTGGCCCCGGTTTGGCGGCATGGAACTTGCTGCCCGTCCGGCCTTCTGAATGTTTCCTCCAAGATTTTGAATTCACGGCTCCCGGGGCGTATTTCATGATTCTCTGAAAGTGCAGCCGCGACGGGTTTCCCGACCCGTGGCACGGCTGTCTCGCCGTGGACGTGGCATTGCTCCTTGAGAAGGGTGGCCCCCGATCCCGGTGACCCCGGGACCGGTGGCCCACCGCAGTCTCGGCCCCCAGCCGGGGGCGGAAGCCAACGACAGAGACCCAAGGAGACCCCATGAACCTCGCCACCCCCCGTTCCAACCCCAGTCTCACCGGCCAGCGGCGGCAGACCGGGCTCGGCCGGCAGTTCCGCCGCCACCTCGCCCTGGGCTCGGCCCTGGTCGCCCTGTTGGCGATGCTGGTCGCGCCCGCGGCCTTCGCCCAGAACCCCACCGGCACCCTGACCGGCACCGTCACCGACGCTGACGGCGGCGCCCTGCCCGGCGTCACCGTCACCGCCACCTCGCCCAACCTCCAAGGTGCCCGGCTGGTGGTCACCGGCGGCAACGGCAGCTACAAGCTGGCCTTCCTGCCCCCGGGGGACTACCAGGTCACCTACGAGCTGAACGGCTTCGCCACCGTCAACCGGCAGGTGCAGGTCTCGGCGGCGGGCAACACCGCCTCAGACATCGAGATGCAGCTCGGTGCCATCGAGGAGGAGATCATCGTCACCAGCCAGCAGGCCGCCATCTCCGAGTCGGGCACCGGCTCTTCGACCTACGGCTACGACGAGGTCGATGACCTGCCCATCGACCGGGACCTCGACTCGGTGGTCGCCCTGACCCCGGGCACCACCGTCTCCGAGACCACCGGCGGCGTCTCCATTGCCGGCGCCATGACCTTCGAGAACCTGTGGACCCTGAACGGCGTCGTCATCAACGAGAACGTGCGTGGCCAGGAGTTGCCGCTGTTCATCGAGGACGCGATCCAGGAGACCACCACCCAGGTCTCCGGCATTTCGGCCGAGTACGGGCGCTTCCAGGGTGGCGTCATCAACGCCATCACCAAGTCCGGCGGTAACGAGCTCACCGGCTCCTTCCGCGTCAACCTGACCAACGACGACTGGATCTCGACGCCCGACGACGAGATCTTCGCCGAGCCCATCGACGACGTCAACGAGTCCTTCGAGGCCACCCTGGGTGGCTACCTGTGGCGCGACCACGTCTGGTTCTTCGGCGCCGGGCGGGACGAGTCGCAGAGTGCCCAGGACTCCCTGCCGGTGTCGAACATCCCGTTCCAGACGGCCCAGGAGCAGCAGCGCCTGGAGGGCAAGCTGACCGGCACCATCGCCGACTCCCACACCGTCATCGCCTCCTACCTGGAGATCGACGAGTCCACCGAGAACTCTTTTTCCTTCACCGCCATCGACCGCGGCTCCCTGACCGACCGGGAGGACCCGATGCAGATCCAGTCCCTCAACTACACCGGCATCCTGACGCCGTCGTTCTTCGTCGAGGCCCAGTACTCGGAGCGCGAGTACCAGATCGGTGTCGGCTCCGGCGCCGACAGCCGGACGCTGGTGGACGGCACGCTGATGCGCACCAACTCGGGGCCGGAGCGCTACTACACCCCCACCTTCTGCGGTGTCTGTGAGCAGGAGGAGCGCAACAACGAGAACTCCCTGGCCAAGGCGTCCTGGTTCCTCTCCAGCGAGAGCCTGGGCACCCACGACCTGGTGTTCGGCTACGACACCTTCTCCGACGTCCGCTTCGCGGTGAACCACCAGACCGGGTCCGACTTCACGGTCTGGGACACCCGGTTCACGCAGCAGGGCGACGAGGTGTTCCCGACCATCTACCCCTGCGTCGAGGGGCCGGGCTGCGCCACCACCACGGGCCAGAACCCGGGCGGCGCCTTCACCCCGGGCTCCATCGGCTGGTGGGCGGTGTTCAACCTGGACGACGTCCAGGCGACGGACTTCGAGACCAACTCGCTGTACGTCAACGACCGCTGGCAGCTCAACGAGCACTGGTCGTTCAACCTCGGCGTGCGCTACGACGAGACCGACGGCGTCAACGGAGGGGGCGTCCGGGTCCTCGACGACGACAAGATCAGCCCCCGCCTCGGCGTCAACTGGGACGTCGGTGGCGACGGTGACCTGGTGGCCCACGCCAACTACGGCACCTACGTCGCCGCGGTCACCAACTCCATCGCCGACTCCACCTCCAGCGGTGGCGCCATCGGGCTCTTCGAGAGCCAGTACGGCGGCCCGGCGCTGAACGTGGACTGCGGCCTGGGCGGCCCCTGCCTGAGCACCCGGGAGGTGCTGGAACAGGTGTTCGAGTGGTTCCTCGCCAACGGCGGGGTCACCGATCTCAACGCCGACCTGACCAACCTGCCGAACCTGGTCTCGGTCTTCATCCCGGGCGAGACGGCCGCCATCCAGGGCACGCTGGCCTCGCCCTCGACGGACGAGATCGCCCTCGGCCTGACCAAGCGGCTGGGCAACCGCGGCCTGCTCCGGGCCGACGTGGTGTCCCGCGACTACCAGGACTTCTACTCGAACCTCACCACCACCGAGACCGGCCAGGTCGATACGGCCCAGGGGCCGGCGGACTTCACCCGGGTGGGGAACTTCGGCGACAACATCCTGGAGCGGGAGTACCTGGGGCTGCACCTCCAGGGCCGCTACCGCGTCTCCGACCGGGTCACCGCGGCGGCCAACTACACCCTCTCCGAACTGGAGGGCAACATCATCGGCGAGACCGGCCCGGCCGGCCCGGTGACGGCGTCCCCCAACTCGTTCCCGGAGTACTTCGACACCTCGTGGTCGTGGCCGACGGGGAACCTCCCCGACGACCAGACCCACAAGTTCCGCGGCTGGCTGATCTTCGACCTGCTGGACACGGAGAACCAGTCGCTGTCGTTCAGCGTCCTGCAGAACTACCGTTCGGGGGAGCATTTCTCCCTGGTCGGCGACGTCGATACCCGGCCGTTCGTCGATAACCCGGGCTACGTGACGCCGCCCCGCGACGTCAACTACTTCTTCAGCGACCGGGGTGCCTTCGAGTACGACGCCATCACCGCCACCGACCTGTCCCTCAACTACGCCTTCCTGTGGAGCGCGTTGGGGCGGCAGATCGAGGTGTTCGTGCAGCCCGAGGTCTTGAACGTCTTCGACGAGGACGGCCTGGTGGACTTCGACACCCGCATCCGCAGCTTCAACAACGCCAACACGTCGACCGCCTGCAACGGCGCCCCGTGCCAGCAGTTCAACCCGTTCACCGAGACCCCGGTGGAGGGCGTGCACTTCGCCAAGCGGGAAACCTTCGGCCAGCCCCTGGCCGAGAACGACTTCCAGGATCCCCGGGAGTACCG
>Ga0102947_1000709_pt1 | contig 11679 bp, 8 predicted proteins | sample SalPon2A_A_D2_MG_FD_78210 | JGI IMG/M metagenome (GOLD analysis project Ga0102947, IMG submission 78210) | Soil microbial communities from South San Francisco under conditions of wetland restoration - Salt Pond MetaG R2A_A_D2_MG | ecosystem: Environmental > Terrestrial > Soil > Wetlands | place... | reverse complement strand
GTGGATGTAGTCGAGGTCGTCACACTTAGGCGGGTTCATAGCGGCATCGTTGTAAGCATCAGTGTACTACTTCTACGGATTGCTCAACAACAGATCCGACATCCCTCAACTGCGTAAGTCCTAAGAATATCTCTCTATCATTCCTGAAGAGCTTGAGGCTGGAGGTCTTCATCTAGCACTCGAAAAAGTGAGGGTGCTACGGTGTGTGGACATTAGAGCAGTAGCGTCATGATCGCCGCCACCTGCACCATGGCCAAATAACTGCTCGCCGTCTTCTCATACCGCGTCGCTACCCGGCGGTAGTGCTTCAAACGGTTAAACAACCGCTCCACCTTGTTGCGATCCGCATAGAGATTCGCATCATACGAACGCTGCACAAGGCGATTGCGCTTCGGCGGAATCACCACGGATGCGCCCATTTCGCTGAGGTGCGCAACCAGCCAGTCGGCATCATACCCTTTGTCCGCAATGACGGCCCCTGCTTCAATTCGATCAAGCAAGGCTCTCGCCTGCGTAATGTCGGCGCACTGGCCCGGCGTCAAGAGAAAACGCATCGGATTGCCGAGCGCGTCACAGAGCGCGTGGAGCTTCGTTGTGAACCCGCCCCGTGAGCGACCGAGTGCTTCGTTGGCGGCGCTGCTTTTTTTGTCCAGCGGCATGCTGATGAGCCCTGATCGAAGTCGAGTCGAGCATGACCCATTCGAGGTCGGCGATGCTATCGCTGACCTGCAATGCAGTGAAGATACGGTCCCAGACACCATGCTCGGCCCATCGCCGGAAGCGACGGAAGACCGAATTCCAGTTGCCGAAGTGTTCAGGCAAAGCGCGCCAGGGAGCCCCATTGCGGTCGATCCAGAGCACAGCGTTGATGAAGAGGCGGTTGTCGCGAGCGGTGACGCCACGGTCAGAGGCTTTGCCGGGCAAGAGGTCTTCGATACGAGCGAACTGCTCGTCGGATATAGTGTGCTGAGGCATCGTGTTTTCGAGCGAATGTCGGTCATGCGCTCTACATTGTCAATTGTCCACGCAACCTAGTACTGGAGCAGACAGACACCAACTATATGCGGTATGTCCGATACGGTCTATCGCTTCTATCGGGACTGCCGAAATACTACAGAGAAGCGCCGGTAGGAGTGAAGCAAAAACTCATTGGTTTAATATTCCTCGAAAAACTGGTCTATGAGGATGGAAAATATCGAACCACGGAAGTAATTGAGGCAATCGCCCTTCTAGGGGGCAAAAACGGCGATTTTGATACAAAAAAAGAAGGACTGACAGCGAATCTCTGCTGTCAGTCCTATGAGGCTCCCCGGGTAGGATTCGAACCTACAACCCTGCGGTTAACAGCCGCATGCTCTACCGTTGAGCTACCGAGGAATGTCCCACTGTTCGGGATAAGCCGGAAGCGGGTCGCAAAGATAGGGTGCTCAGGGGATGCACGTCAAGAGCCTGAGTCGCCTTTGCAAGATTTTGATACAGTCTCTTAAATTTATTGACGCCGCCGCTAGTTCCCCCACACGTTGTTGCTCCGGTCCACATCGGGAAAATACGCTTCAGGGTCGATCTCAACGCGGGTGACGGTGCCGGGCTCGAAGGTGGCGGTGGCCTCGCGTTCACCGTTAAGCCACACATCTACCGGAATCACTTGCTCGGCCGTTTCGCCATTTTCGTACGTCACGCGCAGGGTGGCAGGCATCGGCGTTAGCCCCCTGTCTTCGACGGTGACGACGACATGCTCTGCGCTCTGATCCACATCGGCGATGGCCTGATCCAGTGTCCAGGTCTCAAAAAGCATCGCGGTCCAGAACCAGTCGAGGTCCTGGTCCAACTCATCTTCAAAGGTGTTGAAAAGGTCGTAGGGTTGCGGGTGCTTGAAGGCCCAGCGGCGGGCGTATTCTTTGTAGATCGGGCGGAACGTCTCCTCGCCGACCAGACCTCGCAGGGCGTGTAGCGTGATGGCAGGCTTGCTGTACCCAGCAATACCACGGGCCGGGGTGCCGTCCGGGTAGTCGTCGCCGTGGCGCATGGGTTCGACTTCATAGCCCGACCCGGCGAGGTAGTAGTAGCTTTGCTGCGACGGATCCCAGGCATCGCTGTCCCAGAAATCTGTTTTGCCTTCATTGGTGTTGAACGAGGTCAGTCCTTCGTCCATCCAGGTGAACTGTTTCTCGTCCTGCCCGACGATCATTGGAAACCACATGTGGCTGATCTCATGGTAGGTGACGCTGAAGAGCGACTGGTCCGAACGGCTTCCCCCAATGTGGGTAATCATCGGGAACTCCATGCCGCCGCCGATGACACCCTCCACCGTGGTCATGTGTGGGTACGGATAGGGCATGACGGTCTCTGACAGATGCTCGATGGAGAACTGCGCAAACTCGGCCGAACGTTCCCACGAAGCGGTGCCTGGACGGTAGAAGGCGTGGATCATGGACGTGTCACGCTCCCCGTCACCATCGGTGTCGCCTACGTTGGCAGTGGTGGCGTCCCACACATACTGGTCGGAGGTGCCAAAGGCAAAGTCGCGCACATCGTTGGCCTGGAAGCGCCAGGTGAGCATGCCGTCGTCGCTGTCAGCAGTCGAAGTGCCTGGCATCCGCTCGTTTTCGCCGACGATGGAAACGACTTCGTGGGTCTGCGCCGCTTCGGCGAGGCGGGCGCGGGTTTGCTCGGTGAGGACTTCATCTGCGTTTTGCAGCGTGCCCGTGGCTCCGACGACCCACCCCTCAGGCACCGTCAGTGCGACATTATAATCGCCGTAACCCATATAAAACTCGCCGTTCGCCATATACTGATCGGCTTTCCATCCACTGACATCGTCGTAGACAGCCATCTGTGGATACCAGTAACCGACGTAGAAAATCTCGCCATCCTGCCCGATGCGGGGGGCTCCGGCTTCGGGTACTTCAAAGCTCCAGGCAAACGCAAACTCGGCTGTGCTGCCAGGCAAAATAGGCGCTGACGGCACGACCTGCATCACGGTGCCCCGCACGCGGTAGCCAGGGGCGTCTCTGGATTCCGGCTCCGAGAGGACTTCGCCGTTGACCTTGACTTCTGAAACGAGCATACCCTCGGTGAGCGGCACAAAGCGGTTGCGCATAGCCTCGGGCTTGTGGAGGTTCTGCCGCAGATGCACGATCACAAAACCGAGCGTGTCTGGTGAATTGTTGTGATAGCGAATGGTTTCGGTGCCACTCAGCGTCTTGGTGGCCGGCGTCAGCGTGGCCTGAATGTCGTAATCCGCGGTGTTGGTCCAGTAGTTCGGTCCCGGCTCGCCCGTCGTGGTGCGGGTGCCGTTTTCTATGGCTTGCTGAAACTGGAGTGGTGGCATGACCGGGTAGGGGATGGGACGGCGGTCCTGTGCCATGGCCAGGGTTGGGAGCAAGAGCAAAGCAGCCAGCAGACAAAAAGCAAAACGGTTGTGCATATCAACATCTCCAGATTGAGCTAGGTTGGATACTTCCAAACGCAAGCAACGGCTTCGTGTTGCGATGAAAAGCAAGGGAAGGGGGAAGAGGGCATTAAACCTATAAAAAACGCCGCACCCGTGTCAATGAGCACGGCGTTCAGGGAAACACTTTTCAACTTCCCAATTCGAACTCCGAAATCCGCACTCAAACTACCATTCGTTCTCTTCCTTCGTTACGTCCATCTGCACGGGCACGGGGTAGTTGGCGGTGAAGCAGGCATTGCAGTAGCCTAGCTTGCTTTCGTTGGCTTTCTGCACAGCTTTCATCAAGCCCTCCGGTGTCAGGTAAGCCAGCGAGTCGACCTCCAGCCATTGGCCCATCGCTTCGATGCTGTCGAACTGGTTGGCGACGAGTTCGTCGTGGCTGGGGAAGTCCATGCCGTAGAAACACGGACTGATGACGGGCGGTGAGGCGACGCGGAAATGCACCTCTTTGGCTCCGGCCTCGCGCACCATCCTGACGAGGATTTTGGCCGTGGTGCCGCGTACAATCGAGTCGTCCACCATCACGACAATGCGGTCTTTGAGCAAGCCCTCAACGGTGTTGAACTTGCTGCGCACCTTTATCTCGCGCTTGTCCTGCCCCGGTGCAATGAACGTGCGCCCAACGTAGTGGTTGCGGATCAGGCCGATCTCGTAGCGGCAGTCGTAGCCCAGCTTCTGGCACTCGGTGACGTAGCCGAGCGTGGCAGTGTTGGAGGAGTCGGGCACGGAAAAGACAATGGGGCGCTGCTCGCCGTCGGCCACTTTGGGCACGGGGGCGTCGTGGGCAAGCTGCTTGCCGATTTTGCGGCGCACCTTGTCCACCATCTCGCCATAGATTTTGGAGTCAGGGCGGGAGAAGTAGACGTACTCGAAGACGCACTGGCTGACACCGTGCTGCTGCGGCAGGTGGTAGCTCGTAAATTCGCCCGTCTCGCAGCCGTTCCGGTCAATGATAAGAATTTCGCCGGGTTGTACATCGCGCACATAGGTTGCGCCCATAATGTCGAACGCACACGTCTCGCTGGCGATGCAATAGGCCGGGCTACGCGACGGATCATCCTTGTTGACGAGTTTACCGAGGGCGAGCGGACGAAAGCCGTTGGGGTCGCGCACGGCGATGAGGCTGTCGTCGGTAAGGATCACAAGCGAAAACGCGCCTTCCAGTTGAGTCAGCGCGTCGATGATCTGGTCGATTTGTTTGCTGCGCCGGCTTTGCGCGATGAGGTGGAGAATCAACTCGCTGTCCGAGGTCGTCTGGAACAGCGTCCCGCGTTCGCTAAAGGACGAGCGGAGTTCGCGGGCGTTGGAAAGGTTGCCGTTGTGCGCCAGCGCAATGTTGCCGTCGCGGTAATGGACGAGAAAGGGCTGGATGTTTGATCGGTTGTCCGAAGAGCCGCTGGTTGAATAGCGGTCGTGCCCAATAGCCGAATCGCCCAGCAACTTCGACGAGAAAATCTCAGGGTCTTTGAACGCATCCAGCACCAGCCCAAAATCCTTGTGGATCGGCATGATGGGTTTTTTACGGCGCTCGTCGTAAGTCGAGGTGACAATGCCCGTCGATTCCTGTCCACGATGTTGCAGGGCGTGCAGACCAAAATACGTCAGGCGAGCAGCCTCCGGCGCGTTAAAAATACCGAAAATACCGCAATGATCTTTGATGTTTCGCATGGAACCGAAAAGAGGCAGCGTGTCGGGAGCAAGGATGCGCCAAGATACGGCGACGAGTAAGGCAATGTCAGGTTATTCGGCAGCTTTTACCTGTGAAAAACGGGAATGATCTAGGGACAGCGTTGCTATGTGCTTGATAATCGACGGCTTCACAACAAAATCAACACTGTGGCGAGCGCGATCCCGGCTGCGTCGGCAGCCAGGTCGCGGTAGCTGAGCCGGTTGCCAGGGGTGACATATTCATCGTACAACTCTTTCGAGACGCCCACAACCACTGCTGAGCCAATGGATATAGGCAACGCGTCGCCTTCAGAGAGACTGATCTTGTTGACGAGGGTGTATTGGCTCCCCAACGTCCACAAAAAGCTGAACGTGGCGTGCTGCACCTTGTCGAAGCCGAGCCAGCGGTCGTTGGCTGGATTGGGAGACGGCAGCTTGCTAGCAGGAGAAGGAGCATAAAGAAGGCCAGCGCGTAGCGAAGCTGCGGAATAGGAGACGCTGGTGGTAGCGGACTGAGCGTAGACGGGGCGTGTTGCGAAGACAAGCAACACGCCGCCAAAGATGAGCAGGGGGCAATATACAGTTGTCATTGCGAGTGAGCGAAGCGAACGTGCCAATCTCATTGGGTTGTCATTCTCCGTACGAGATTGCTTCGCGTTGCTCGCAATGACAATGGGGACTTTATACACGGTATTGAGTGTTTCGATAGTATAGTACCACCTCTCATCTCGCCACGATACACAACTCCTGTCCGGTCTACTGATTCTCCGAGGTACGCCCGTCTTCGCCATGCCCCCTTTCTGCAGGTGGTTCTATCGTCACCTGCACCAGCCCGATGCGGTTGTTCTCTACACTCTGGACGTGGAGTGCGAGCGGGGGATAGTGGACTTCATCGCCTTCGCTGGGGATCTCGCCCGTGATATGGAAAATGAGGCCGCCGAGGGTTTCAAAGTCGAAGCTTTCGGTGTCGAGGTCGATGTCGAGCAATTCGTTGAGGTCGTCGAGATCGATGCGGGCATCTACGTGGTAGGTGTGCTCATCGACCTGTTCATAGAGTTCGTCCTCCGGCTCGTCGTGTTCGTCGCGGATGTCGCCGACGATTTCTTCAAGCACGTCTTCGAGGGTGACCATGCCCGCCGTGCCGCCGTACTCGTCCACCACGATGGCGAGGTGGGTTTTCTTGCGTTGAAAGTCCTTGAGCAGGTCATCCAGCTTGCGGCCCAGTGGCACAAACATCGGCGGGCGCATCAGGCGGCTCCAGTCTACATGGGCGTGGCCTGCGCCGTTATTGAGATGCGGCAGCAGGTCTTTTGCGTAGACCACGCCCAGGATGCTGTCGAGGTGATCGACGTACAGGGGCATACGCGAGTGCCCGTGCGTGCGGATGAGGTCGAGCGCTTCGGGTAGGGTCGCGGCGACAGGAAGCGCCACCATGTCGAGCCGACTTACCATGATCTCGCGCACCGACGTGTCGCCAAACTCGACGATGGAATTGATGAGTTCGCGCTCTTCATCTTCTAGCGTGCCGTGGGCCTGTCCGATGGCGGCCATGGCTTTGAGGTCGTCCGAAGACAACCGTTGCGACGAGATCGTCCGCAGCCGGTGCTGGATGCCGCGCATGGAGCGGGCCAGCGCAGATGATAGCGGATAGAAGAGCCGGTGAAACAACAGTAGCGGCCCTGACACGAATTTGCTAAATGCTACGGCGTGCTGTGTGGCGATGAGCTTCGGGGTGATCTCGCTGACGACGAGCAACACGAAGGTCAACACGACCACTTCGAGGATCAGCACGACGGTCTGGCTCAGTTCCAGGCCTTCCGCGATCCGCTCGGTCATCAGCGCGGCCAGAATCGCAGCCGAGACGTTGACCAGGGTGTTGAGCAGCAGGATGGTGATGAGGATCTGCCGGGGGCGTTCGAGCAGCGTCAGCACGCGGCGACTGGCGCGGTCATCGGCGTCGGCAAGGGATTCGCGGGTAGAGGCATCCAGGGAAAAAAGCGCGACTTCGGAGCCGGAAAAGACAGCAGAGGCCAGCAACAGCAGGACGAAAACGACCAGCGTCACGAAGGTCGTCGGATCAAGCGCAAACGCAGCAGCGAGGGGAAAAAGGGCGAGGCAGGCGGATAAAGGAGGAACGTCGGGGTCCAAGGTCACAGAGGGCTAAGCCCTCAGCTGGTTCAACAGAGACGCAGGTAGCAAAGGAAAGACCACCCTATTCGTGCTGCGATGTTTCTGCGCGTAGTGGTGGCAAAGCGTCATGTTCCAACAATATACCCATTTTTGTAGAGATCAACTTGCTTATGATCAGGTGTCCGGCCGAATCTCGGGATCCAGCTTTTCGGGGCTGTTCTTAAAGAGCTTGATGAAGGCAAAAATGACCCCGCCAAAAAGGATGAACCCGGCGAGGAACAACACGAAGATGCCACTGACCGGTGAGCTCTGGAAGCGTACCGAGACGTTTTGCGCCCCTCCCGATGGGGTCGAGATCGCGGCTACACCGGCTTGCTGAGGTATCCATTCTACTGTTTGCTGACCGTTGGTCAGTAAGAATTCCTGGGTGGCAATGCTGCTATTGGGCCGGTAGGTGACGGTGAGGGTGTCGGCAGGCTCTGCCAAGGTGATCGTCACGGGCGTACCGACGTAGATGTCCTCGGGGGTCAGCGTGTACTGGGCCGTGGCATCACCAGTATACCCGATCAGCAAGACGAGGCAGAAGAACAAGAGACGTGCAGGCATATCAGGCAGTCGTTTGAGAGTCTCGATAAGGGAGCGGTTCGGCTTCTGAGCGAGCAAAGGCACGGCCGAACGTCAGATAGCTTGCGATCACGATGGTCCCGATCAGCCAGACAAAAGGAATCACGTAGGGAATCCATTCAAAGCCGCTCAGGTCCACGCCCGTGCCATAGAGGGCGTTGCCAGAGAAGAACTCTTCGTACAGGTTCCAGAAGAGCACGATGCCCAGAAGCCCAGGAGCCACAAACTTGATCAGCCCATTGAACCAGCGGCCCAGCGGCAGGCGGCTGTGGGCATTAACGGCCTGGCGCAGCTTGTCGGCACCCAGCACCCAGCCCACCATGAGGCATTCCAGAAAACCGACGGTGAGCAGGCTGTAGCTGAATGCCCAGTGGTCCATCACATCCAGCAAGGAAAGTCCCAGCGTACCATTGCCCGCCAGGGCCGGGTCGATGATTTGAGGCAGCGTAAAGCAGATCGAACCGATCACGCCCGGTATGGCAATACAAGCCAGTGCTTTGGCGCGGCTGATGCCCAGTTTGTCGATCAGTGCGGAGGCAGGACCTTCGATCAGCGAGATGGACGAGGTCAGCCCGGCGATAACAATGAGGAAAAAGAAGGTGGCCCCGAAGATGACTACGATGGTTTCTCCGCCAGGGAAGGCAGCGATGCCCTGTGGGATGGCGAAGAAGGACAGTGACAGGGTGCTGCCAGCAGGGTTCAGCGCGAAGACGAACAGCAGTGAGAAGATGGCGATGCCCGCGATGTATTCGAACCCGCAGTTCATGAAAGAAACCAGGAGCGAGTTGTTGACCTGGTCAGCGTCTTTGGGCAAGTAGGACGCATAGGCCGTCATCGTGCCCAGCCCGAGGGAGAGCGAGAAGAACATCTGTGCAAAAGCGCCGCGCCAGACCTCTGGTTGCGAAATGCCGTTCAGGTCAGGCGTGAAGAGATACAGCACACCGTCGAGTCCTCCTTCGAGCGTGAGACCCCGGATGATGAGGCCGAACATGAACAGCCACATGAGGGGCACAAAGATGCGCACTGCCCGCTCGATCGTCTCGGTGCCTTTCCACAGAATCAACAGGTTCAAGCCCCAGATGACTAGGACGCACAGCAGCGGCCACCAGGTGGTGATCAGGTTGAAGAAGTAAACCGTGGCGTTGGGGCCTGTCGTAGGGTCGGTAAAAGGAGCAAAAGGAGCCGATATGCCCCCCTCGAACAACTGACCGAAGGAGCCGAACATCATGCCCAGCGCCCACGCCAGGATCGCCTGGTAGTACATGGTAATGAACAGCGCACTGCCCAGGCTCCACCAGCCTACGAACTCTGCCTTTTGCCCGGCCACCCGGTAGAGGGCTTCCGGAAAGGAGCGCCCGGTCATGGTACCCAGCCCAAACTCGGTGATCATGACGGGAATGCCGATTACAAACAACGCCACGAAGTAGGGCAGGTAAAATGCGCCGCCGCCAAACTGGTAGGCATTGGAGCTAAAAAAGACAATATTGCCGAGGCCAATCGCCGAGCCGCTGGCAGCGAGAATGAAACCGAGTTTCGAGTTCCAAACACTGCGATTTGATTCCGTATGGGCCATAAATGAAAGGGCTTGAATAGGAGGTCTTATGTGGAGCGGGGGAGAGCCGGTCGGACAAAGATAGAAACCATGATACAGGAAAGCACAGCCTCAAGCAAGATGCCTTGTATCGAGATGGCACATGGTGCGGCTATCTGAGCAAAGCAAGCCTTCTATTGCAGATTCAAACATCCATGAGTGGAGTGTGGAAAAGCGAATAATTGGTCAGCCCAAAAAGGAGAAATTACATCGTAGCGTTCGATTGACATCGTTGTTTCATATATAGTATACTTCGACCGGGGAAAAATGGTATGCTGTATTCCCGCAAAGAAGCTTGATGGCATTACCGTTGTTGACACATGATCAAAAATTATCTCACCATTGCGCTGCGGACGTTGCAACGCCAGAAGGTCTTTGCCCTCATTAATGTGTTGGGGCTGGCGGTAGGGCTGGCGTGTTTTCTGTTGATCGGACTCTTCATTCTGCACGAACTGAGCTTCGATCGTTTCCACGAGCACGCCGACCGGGTCGTTCGCATCACGGAAAAATATTATGAGGAAGGCACGCTGGTGGAGGAGTCGGCCAGCATCCCGTTCCCGTTTGGGCCCGCCTTTGCCACGTTCGCCGATGCCAAGACGACGCGCTTCTACCAGACCTATCAGAAGACGCCGCTCCTGAGTTATCAGGACAAACGGTTCTACGAAGATCGCCTCTTCTTCACTGACTCGACGGTCTTCGACCTGTTCTCTTTTCCACTCCTGCAGGGCGACCCGGCGACAGCGCTGGACGAGCCGTTCACGATGGTCATCACCGAGTCGGCAGCGCGGCGCTACTTTGGCGAGGCCGATCCGATGGGCAAGGTGCTCACCTTCGAGGATTCGCTCGACTTTCGCATCACGGGCGTGGCCGAAGATCCGCCGCTGAATACCCACATCCGCTTTGATTTTCTGGCGGCGCTACAAAATGAGGCTGCTATTCTCGGCGCGACGGGCAACGAGTCTGAATGGCAGGGCTGGTTCTGGAACCCGTGCCACACCTACGCGCTCTTGCCGCCAGGAGTACGGGCCGAGACGGTGGAGGCGACGCTGCCGGATTTTGTGCGGACGCATTTCCCGGAAAACCTCCACGACGACGTCACCTATTCCTTTCAGGCATTGACGGATATCCACCTGCACTCGACCCTGTACCAGGAGATCGCGCCCAACGGCAGCATGCAGGCCGTGCAACTCTACGCCATTATCGCGGTACTGATTTTGCTGATCGCGTGTATCAACTTTATGAACCTCACGACAGCGCGGTCGCTCCAACGGGCCTTGGAGGTGGGGATGCGCAAGGTGCTCGGGGCGGAGCGCAGGCAGTTGATCCAGCAGTTTCTGGGCGAGTCGGTGATCGTGAGTCTGTTGGCAGCCCTACTGGGGGCGGTGCTGGCCGTCTTGCTGCTTCCTGCCTTCGGCGATCTCATAGGCACGCCGATGGCGCGCACGATGGCAGCAACGCCGGTTTTCGTGCTGGGTGTGCTGGGGATCGGGTTGCTCATCGGTGCGCTGGCGGGCGTGTATCCGGCTTTTGTGCTCTCGGCCTACGAGCCGACGCGGGCGTTGTGGGGTAGCGGCACAACGGGATCGTCGTCAGTGGCGGTGTTGCGGAAGGCGCTGGTGGTCACGCAGTTTGCCATCTCCATTGTATTGCTCGTGAGCACCTTCGTCGTTTATCAGCAGTTGCGCTATTTGCAGGAGAAAGACCTCGGCTTCGAGAAAGAGCAGATCGTGATGATTCCCATTCGCGGGACGGCGGTGAAGGAGAATGTGGAGGCCTTCAAGGATGAGATCAAGCGCAACAGCAGCATACTGCACGCGACAGCCCTCTCGGACGTAGTGGGGCGTGAGGTGACGGTGCGCGGCATCGTGCGCGAGGGCGATGAAGAAGAGCAGATGGGAGTGGCGGGGCTCTTTGCCGACGAGGAACTGGCAGAAACATTCGGCCTGACTATCGCCCAAGGCCGCGACCTGGACGAGGCTTTTGAAACAGACAGACAGGCAGCGCTGGTGAACGAGCAGTTCGTCCAGACCGTGGAGTGGACGGATGATGCCCTCGGCAAATGGGTGTGGTTTGCCGTCGAAAACTCACCGGATCGCCCGGTGGTGGGCATTGTGGAAGATTTCAACTTTGCGCCATTGCGGCAGACGGTGCAGCCACTCGTCATTGGGCACGACGCGGCGTGGTTTGCCTACCTCGCCGTCCGCCTCGCGCC
>Ga0102947_1000708_pt1 | contig 11708 bp, 19 predicted proteins | sample SalPon2A_A_D2_MG_FD_78210 | JGI IMG/M metagenome (GOLD analysis project Ga0102947, IMG submission 78210) | Soil microbial communities from South San Francisco under conditions of wetland restoration - Salt Pond MetaG R2A_A_D2_MG | ecosystem: Environmental > Terrestrial > Soil > Wetlands | place... | reverse complement strand
CCGGTTGGCTCAGGGGCAATTTTTCCTAACTCCATCTCTCCAACAATAATTTTATTTCCATCATAAACTGCGACTTCGGCTAGCCATTTGGTTTCAGTTCCAACTTGTCTATCCCCCTTAATCCAAAAATCCATCTCAAAAGTCGTGCACTCCTTATAGTCAACATGACACATAGAATAGCTGAAAAAATCACCTTGCTTAAGACCTTCTCCAGAATACCACGACCCTTCTTTATCAACTCCACCTTGTTGGAATTGAGCAAATGCAGGTGAGAGTAGTAAGGATCCGGCAATCAGGCCAAAAATAATTGATAAAATCAAGACATTCAAATCTGACAAAAATTCACGTTACAGATAGTTAAACGTTATTCAAATAAGCAAATATAGAGGAAAATCCAGTTGAATTTCAAATGTGTGATTGCTCCAAAGTCCATCTTTATGAAGTAGAGTTTAAGCTTGATGGAATGACTGTTGTGCCCACCCACAAAAACTGCGGTTTTGCACTTGGTGAAAAACAGGCAGACAAATTCACACAGGACCTAGTAAAATCATGGGGCCTTGAGGAAGAAGATTCAGATTAAAAATAAAAAATAAAATTGAAAGTTACCGTTAATCACATTTGGCCAACGGCTTCTTTACAAACGCTAGTAGAACATTTGCAATCTGCGCTGCATATACAATGTCCTTGCATTGCACAGTCGCATGCATAATCGGGATCGCCGCTATCAGCTTCGCATCCACATGCTTGATCTGTCATAACTAGACAGAGGATTCACTCATTTTAAAAGTTTAGTACATGCTCAGAAAATTAGCGCCTAGAGATAGATTCTAAAATTTCATTTGAGGATTGTTGAACCAATTCTGCTTGTTGTACTAGTAGGTTTGAATCTGCCTCTATGTCAAAGGCTACTTTTAGGACATGTATAAGATCAGGGTTTTTGTCTATGGATTTTTTGAATTTTACAAAGTTTTCTTTGTTGATGTATCCCAAGTAAAAGTAACAATCAGAAAGCATTGAATTTGATAAAAAATAGCCATGTTTTTGCTGAATTACCAAAGGAAGGTTATTTTTTTCAACCATGTCTGAAAACCCGATTGTTGATTTTAGCATTCTTTCTAGAAGAGAGGGAGTGGCACGCTCAATTCCCACTGTCTCATTAACTACAGAAATTTTTTCGTTTATTGGGTTTTTTTCAAGTTTTCTCATCAAATCCAGCATATGGGTGGGACTGGGTTTAGTTTGGTTTAGAGAAAGAATTCCATCTGCCAAAAAAAATGCTGCGCACTTTTGCCAACAAGGTGCAAAAACATTAGAGTCTTCAATTCCTTTTTTTGCTTTCTCGCAACAAAAAATGGATTCAAGGAGAGAATTTTTTGCATAATCCATGTAAAGAGTTAATCGTTTTTCTTTAACCTTGGATAAGAGCATTCTAAGATCCCAAGACTCATCTTGAATGATTTGCATTCCATCATATTGAATCAGATTTTTTGATTGAGATTCAGAAATTTTACCATGGTGAATTTTTACAAAATTATTTTTGTATTTGATAATTTCATCATTTTTGGGTTTATCATCAAACACCGAAATATCATAATCACACATGTCAAAAGAAGCATCAGAAGTCCGGCATCCACCAAGACCAATTGGGTATTTCTCCCAATTGTTTTGAGTAATTAGTTCTCCAAAGTCCACAGACAATAAACATACAAAATTTGTATAAAGTATCAAACTCACTAAAATTTACTAAAGAATTCAATGTGCAAGCATTTCCTTTAAATTAAGAACATAACTCGTTTTCATCAAGCTCCTGTGGTGTAGTCCGGCTAAGCATACTGCCCTCTCAAGGCAGTGATCTCGGGTTCAAATCCCGACGGGAGCACTTGGTTTTACTTCAAAATTTTGGTTTTCACGCATGATAACAAAATGAAATTAGATTCAATTCTCTTATAGAGATTTATCAAAAAGAGAATTGCTCTAACAATTTTTTCCACACATCCAACTATAAGGAGAATTGAACTAAATCAATGCAGCAATTGAGTTTAATTAGATTTCACAAATTCTAAGTATTTTTGAGGCGGTTTTTTCAATGTCGTTATCCGGAAAAGTTGAAACAAACAAAATTTTATTCCCAATTTCTAGGGTAAAAGTAATTACCTTTTTCCTTCTTGTTGCAGTATACTCTACTGACCCCAAATCATAATTAAATTCATGTTGCATCTTCTCTCGGAGAACTGTTTCTAGATGTAGCTTCCGTCTCTCCAGTTCATCATTTAAAGGAACAACACCTTCTTTAAAACCCCCTGCAACTAAGTTTCCCATTCGATCTAAAAAGCCTGCAAATCTAATCTCAGGTTCCTTTAAGATTGAATTACATTTTTTCTGATACAAATAATATTCATTTAGGTTTACCGATTGACAGTTCATTTTATTTCAAATGAATTATTCATTAGTCTAGATGGATTTCTGTTATCCATTGAAAAAACCATCCAATATTCTTTTTAATTTTTTTCTAGGAACCTTTTGTTCTGTGTCCATGTCTTTTTTGATAATTTCTTTAAGTTTTCTTATTTCTTCAGAACTTTTTACTTTCATTAATTATTATTAGATGGAAAAAAGTTTAAACTTTTTTCATCAACTTTACTAAATATCAACAAATAAGCTTATTTTCAGATTCTTTTATTTTTCTAAAGGGAGATAAAATGTTTTGATTAAAATCAGATAATCCCTGAAAAAGGACTAAAGTAAGATTATTGACAAATTTTAACCATGACACAATTACAAACAATTCAACAGTTGGTTGAAGAAAAAGGTGAGTTGATGGTAATGTCAGACACAGGTGAAAAATTCGAATTGCATAAGCACAACGTAAAATTTGATGGTTCATCAGGTCTGGTTGAAGTTGATGGTGGAACAAAAAAATTCTGGCTCATTCCATCAAAGATCGCATACTATTGGACACATGACAAAGCCAGAGAAGAGTAACCTTCTTCATTTTTTATATTAAATGAAAATGTTTAAGGAGTATAAAATTAGATTTTCAATAATGTCAAATGTAAAAATTAAAGCACTTGAAGATGGCCCATTACTTGTCGAAGTAAATGGTAAAACTACTATTACCTTGTGTAGATGCGGACGATCACAAACACAACCAAGTTGTGATGGAACACATGCAAAAATACAATTTAAGGCAAAATCGTCTGAGATCAAGGTAACAGAATAAAATTTTGTGTTTCCTTTTTTTGCCAAAAACCTAAATTTTAATCAGTTTAAGATTTTTACATCTATTTCTTATTGTTACTTCTGTTATTCCTGAAGCAGATGCAATCTCTTTCTGAGAGAATTTTTCCCCAGTTTTAAGATTAGCAAGATACAGAGCAGTTGCGGCAACTCCCATAGGGTCTTTGCCTGCAATGAGTTGGTTTTTTTCAGCTTTTTTCAGAATTTTTATTGCATAACGCTTGGATTTTTCAGACAATCCTGCCTTACTTGCTATACGAGAGACACATTGCGTAGAATCAGTTACTGGCATCTTCAAATCCAATTCCCGTAAAAGCATTCTGTAACACAAAGTGAGCGTTTTTCTTTTAATATTAGTAATTTCAGAAATTTCATTTAGAGTTCTGGGAGTTTCAGATTGCCTACATGATGCGTAGAGAGATGCTGCCATCATTGCCGATATGGTCCGTCCTTTTCCTAATTTTCTCTCCAATCCTTTTCTGTAAATATAAGATGCCTTTTCCACAATAGCATCAGAAAGAGATAATTTTTCTTTTAATTTGAGCAGTTCCACCAATGCTTGTTGTAGGTTTCTATTTACAGAATCATGAACAATAGTTCTGTTATTCCAAATTCGTAATCGATGCATCGATGATTTCATATTTGTTGGAATAGACTTTCCATTGGAATCTTTGTCTAAAGGATTAATGATTGTGTTAAGAGAACGATCATGTCTCATTAGAGTGGATTTGTCCCCAGAATGGGATTTGTTGACAGGATCATCCACAAATTGTCTCTCAGGTCCAGAATACTCTGATTTTTCACTAATTACAAAACCACAAACACCACAAAAGAGTTCTTTAGATTCAACATCAGAAAGGATTTTTGATTTGCTGCATCGAGGGCATTTTTGATTGTAAATGGATTGAAAAGACAAATTTAATTTCACCCTACGAGTTTTCAAACCGTTTCTTGTATTCTTTTATCAAAAGAATTGGAAAAGGAGTATATTCTATATTTTCAAAGAAAGTACGCAGTTGTTCATCTGAAAGAGAATCTAAATATTTTCTTACATTTTTTTCACATGCAAGATAGGATACTTTAGGATCAAACAATTTCTCCATAGAGAGGGTAAGTGGAATTAAGATATTACAGCTCATAAGCTTTGAAATTGAAAATAAGCTTATTCTGTTAATTTAAATTCTTTAAAAGGGTCCGAAATATTCCAACAATGCCTAAAGTAGTCTAGACACCAACCTCTAAAAGTTTCATCTTCACTGTAAAACATAGACCTTAGGTCTGGTTTTCCAGTAGAATCAGGAAACATGACTGCAGCTGAATTTTCATTCATTATTACAGACACTTGTACGGATTTGAGCATCCTTCTTTCTATTATTCCTGATTCGAGTAAAGGGTAAAATCCTGATTTTTCAAGAAGTTTCTTCCGACCTTTGGGAATTGAAGCATTCTCAGATATGATGTGCTTGTATTTGGTTCCCTTTTTGACCCGTCTCACCATAAGTTCTATCATATCCAAAGGCGTCTCAGACAACACATTGAAAATATAATCATCGGCATTTTTGTAAAGGCCTTTCCAGGTTTCAAATACCTTGGCAACACCAGTGATGGCCTCTGAATTACTTAGATCCCCAATTCTTCTTAGAAATTTTGGAGACATATTTTCAAAACTATGAGTTTGAAAAAATTCTTTATTTTGGGAGAGAAAAGATACTGAAGGTATTTGTGTACATATTGCTTTACCAAATGTGGTGATTGCATAGTTGTTATTTTTTTGTTTTAAAATTAAACCTGAATTAACCATACGATCTAAATTTCTGTGAATTTCTTGGGAGGTTACATTAAATTTTTTTGCCAGGACTGTAATACGGTAAGGTTTTTCCATTAATTCAAATAAAATTTTTAGTCTAACTTCACTAGCTAGTTCTAAAAATTCTGCCGAAGTATCCTCAAAGTCAATCACACTTTAAATTTGGATCATACCATTAAAAGTACTTCGAACTATTAGTTTTTTATTATTCTAAAAATTTTTTGGCTTAGTTTGTTTATTTCTCCATTTTTTGAAAAATATTCGACTGATTCAATTAATTTTTGAGTTTTTAGAAAAAAATTCATCTTTGTGAAACTAGAAAATTTTTCACCGGTTCAAGAGGAGTGAAATCATGGGATGCAATGTAATCAGGTCTTGGAGGTAAACCACAAAATGGGTCTGTCAACTTATTTTTCACGCTATTGTACACAAAGAAGGCATTACTTCGTGGATAGGGAGTGATATTTCCATTTGAGCCATGCATTATGTTACAATCAAAGAATATTGCCGAGCCTGCTTTTCCTTTTGCAGTCACAATACCCCCCTCTCTCACCATTGCTTCCAAAATTTCTTTATCAGGAGTTCCTACTTCTTGTCGCTTTAGTGATTGCTGGTAGTGTTTTTTAGGAGTTTTTCCACTGCACGAAACAAACTGTTTATGTGAGCCTGGAATCACCATCAGAGGTCCATTAAACTCAAAGTTGTCAGTCAAACTGATTGAGCATGACAAAGCCCGCATGCTAGGCATCCCATCCTCAGAATGCCAAGTTTCAAAATCAGAGTGCCAGTAAAACTCTTTTCCATCAAATCCAGGTTTTAGATTTACTCTTGATTGATGTATGTAGACTTGACTGCCTAAGAGTTGTCTGGCCACATCTAAAACTCTTCTATCCCTGCAAAGCCCACCATACATTTTACTTTGTTTGTGAATCTCAAAGATAGACCGTACTTCTTTGTCTGTTTCCTCTAAAATGAATTGCGGGGAATCCTTTTTTGACTCATCCAGAGAAATTTTTTTTAATTCATCAAACAAACTTTTGATTTCATTTTCAGAAAATAGATTTTCAAATATCAGATAACCATTTTTCTCAAAAAATTTTGCATTGTCTTCAGATAATGATACAAAGGATTCACCATAAACGACAGAATCAGTTCTTGGAATTATTTTAGAATTCCTTCTCATTCGTGTCGGATAAAAATCCATTTGAGATTTGTTTTGGGTCATCTGGTATCTGCCCATGCAGTTAACAAGGGATAAACCCCATTTTCATCATGGGTTTCAGGACCTACAAGAGCAGGATTAAAAACACACATCATTCTCATTTTTGTAAATGCTCTTAGGGTATGTCTATCATTTTTATCCAATGCATAAATTGTGCCCTTTGATATGTTGTGTTTTTTTCCATCATCTTCTTCTATTTCTCCAATTCCTTCAATACAATAGACGGCCTCTAAATGATTCTTGTACCATATTTTGGTTTCTGTTCCTTGGTTGACAATTGTTTCGTGAAAAGAAAACCCCATATTGTCGTTTTTTAATAATAATCTAGTGCTAGACCAATTTTCAGTATATATTTCCCTTTCAGTTCCTCTAAGCCCATCAATATTTCTAACTAACATTTCTGAATGATTTCCTCCTCAAGTTTTTTTTGGAAATTAGATTCTTCCATTACCTGCTTTACACTTTTTTCAAACAAATCCAATCCCTGAGATAATTCATTTTCTGTAATAATCAATGCCGGAAGGAATTTTACAACTTGATCATCAGAACCACAAGTTTCTATAATCAGGCCATTTTCAAAACATTTGTTACGAATAGATTCGGCCAATTCTGGAAGAATGCAATCCACTCCATAAATTAATCCTCTTCCTCGAACATCAATTTCTGATGAAAGATGTTGGTGCGTAATTTCATTTAGGCGATTTTTGAGCAAATTTGATTTTAAAGTGATTCCAGCCTCAAGTTCCTGAGTTGTCCAGAAATTATCAATGGTGGTTTTTGCACTAACAAAAGCAAGGTTATTGCCTCTAAAGGTTCCATTGTGTTCACCTGGTTCCCATATGTCGAGTTTGGGCTTCATGAGCAAAAATGAAAAAGGCAAGCCAAATCCGCTCAAAGATTTAGACATTATTACCATATCAGGTTCTATCTCAGAATTTTCAAAACTAAAGAAAGTTCCAGTGCGGCCACAACCAACCTGGATATCATCCACTATCATCAAAATTCCAAATTCATGACATAGTTCTTGTAATGATTTTAACCACTTTGAACTTGCAATGTTTATCCCACCTTCTCCTTGAATAGTTTCCAATATTACAGCAGCAGGAAGATCAATTCCGCTACTATTGTCTTCTAAAACACGTCTAAGATAATCAATAGTGTTTGTTTTATTTCCCATGTATCCATCATATGGCATAAAGTTTACATCATGAAGAGAAGTTCCGGATCCACCCCTATGATGAGAATTTCCAGTGGCGGCAAGTGAACCTAAAGAAACCCCGTGAAAACCATTTGTAAAAGAGATTATTTTTGAGCGACCAGTAACTTTTCTTGCAAGCTTTAATGCAGCTTCTACTGCATTAGTTCCAGTAGGCCCCGTAAATTGTACCTTGTATGATAAATTCCGTGGAGATAAAATATGTTTTTGAAATGACTCTAAAAATTCTTCCTTAGATTTTGTTGCAAGATCCAAACTATGAACTATTCCATCTTCATTGAGATAATCCATGATTTCTTTTTTTAGGATTGGGTTGTTGTGACCATAATTAATAGAACCTGCACCACACAGAAAGTCAAAATATTTTTTTCCATTTTCATCAATAAGATAAATTCCCTTTGCTTTTTCAAAAACAACTGGATAAGATCTACAATAGGATCTTACTTCAGACTCCATAGAACTTATTGCCTTCAAGCTTCTACCTCCAAAAGTTTACTGGTAATTGGACCTATTCTCACAAGATTTTCTGGCTCATGCCCCTCTCCCAAAACATCAGTTGAAAACAAGGGAGTCAATGAAATGGATGTTTTAAGACCATCTGCAAGATTTTCTAAAAATTTCAGGGATGCACTATTGGAAGATGTAACCGTTGCCTCTATGAATTTTATCCCAGATCCTGCATTTTCAAGGGCAGTGGATACCAGATTCTTAGCAATCCCTTCATTCCTATATTTAGCATCTACAGCAGCTTGCCAAACAAATAGTGTTTGAGATTTTTTTGGCGGAACAAAACCAGTCATGAATCCAATCACTTTTGAATCCGTTTCAGCAACTACACAAGTGTCAGAAAATTTGTGGCAAAGTAAAACGTAGAGATAATTTGAGTTTTCATCAAGAGGTTTGTTGTTCTTTACAAGATTGCAAATTGATCTTGCGTCACTAACAACAGGTTTTCTATAATTAATTTTAGTCATTTTTTATAATTTTAATTGTAGAACGGATGGTTGGGAGGTTAATTTCTCAGCAAAGTTTTGGTCTCCAGTATTTTCTGCATCCTTTGGCATTCCGAGATAAAATGGAATGTGTGTACCTTTTGAGTTTCCAGAGCCCATCGAGAGTTTTGCAAGGATATCTATCTTTTTTTGAGTATTATCCAGTTTAATGATTTTTGAATCAGCAACTAATCCTACATGAAGTAATTCGTTATTAGAATCCCATCCTATAACGTCAGGTTCAGCACCCTGTAATTTTTCAGGAGTTGTAAACCCATCACACTTTGCATACAATACCTTTAATCCCTTTTCCTGTAATCGTCCAACCATGTTTTCTACAAGGGTCTCTGTTTTGGTCATCACATCCTATTTACCACAGATAGAGTTATCATTTTGTAAGCTAAAGGCTTGAAATTCAGCTTTTTTTATTATTACATTAAAAGATCATCTAGATTTCCAGTTTTTGCCATTTCTAAAACAAATGATTTTACATTAGTAATTTCACATCTAGGAAATTCCTTTATTTTTCCAAACTGATTTTGAATTAAAATGACGTCTTCATAAATAAAAATTCTAAGGCGATCGTTGTCATTCATTTGAATTTTGCCAGGTTTTAGGAGGTGAAGTATACAGAGATAAAACTGCAGTCACCCCATTCAGAGGTCTGATGCTTGATAGAACTAATTCTTTTATCTCTTTTTCAGCCATATTATCGGTTTTCACAATACAGTCATAGGTACCAAATACTGGAAGAGCTTCTTTTACTCCATGGTTTCTTTGAATTTGTTCGGCTACTTCTTTATTTTTTTTTACGTCGCAGGAAACAAGTAGAAAAGTAGGTTTCATACATACTCTTGGCGACTTTTTCTATTATTGGTTCATAAGCTAACATGTTGAAAATAAAGTAAATTATTGATTTTTTTGTAAAAGAGACATCAAACCCATCATTCAGAATCTCCTTCTACATGTTTTTTATTGGAAATATTTCTATCCTTTATTATACCACCGCAATACCTACAGGGAGAATCAAGATGGCATTCTGGTCGATAACATGTCATATCTATTATCTTGGTGATCAAAATAATATCAGGTTCTAAGCTGTTAACTTGAAAATAAGCTATATGTCATAATGTTCCTAGCTTGATGAATATAGTATTTTATCCAGTTTGAAGGAATGATTTATGTGGAAACTAATTTCTTTTATGCAATAATTTCCATTATTGTTACTGCATGTATCATTTTAATCATTAAATTAGTGGAGCGAATTAAATTCAAAACACTTTCTGGTTCCCACAAAGCTACAGGTGTAATAATTATCATAATTTCAATAATAGAAACAATGTATCTAGCAATCACATTAAAGTTCCTAGCATCTGCAATTGAAGTTGTAACCTCTCTTAGTGCAATTTTACTTTTCTTCACATTTGTCTATCTGAACAAATTACAAAGTGCGATTTCTGGAATGAGTATTGCTCTGGGAAAGAGATTCAATGTAGGAAATACTATAGAATTTGATGGGAAAAAAGGAGAAATAATACAAATTGGTTTGGTAAAGACCATTGTCAAGATTGACGATGGGGATAAAATCATGCTAATTCCAAACAAAAAATTTGATGAAGAGATCATGATTATTGAAAATTCAAATTTTGTAAGCAATTATGCACAGAATGGAAAAATGACCAGAACAAACCTAAATCCCACTAAACACGACCACCTACATTAATTACTGGAAAAACCTTACACCATCTTAAGGGTAGTTTGCTCTACCAATTCGCCATTTCTCTAATCGCTTGTGTTCAATTTCATTTTTTTCTTTCTTTGGCATATGATAAATTATCGTACATCACATATAATTTCCCGTCAACAAATTATTTGATTATCAACAAATTAGCTTATGATTTTAGTCTTGAATTAAAGCTAAAATCAATAACCGGGATTGAAAATCATGGCGTAATTGCGGATAAAAATATGTAAAAATTACAACTCTAATGGTTCACGACTTTCAGAACCACATGCAGGACAGTTAGATATGGCTTTCAATCCCACCTCTCTGTTAAAAATGCAGCCACAATTAGTGCAAACTCTAAGATCAGCTTTGACCATGTAATATTTTACATTTCATGGGTTTTGAGTATTTGGGTATCAAATTTCTTTGCGAAAAGTAGATTGTTTGTAAATAAAATTTATCATCAAAGATTAAAATTTGTTTTTTTGAAGTTATTTCATGAGACCGAGGGAATGAAACCCCAACAGCAAGACGTCTGTTGTATGAGGCGTAATCATTGCCTTCCGGGCCTCATTTTTTTGTATTACACTATAATATTAAATTAAGATAAAAAAATTTGGAAAACCTTATCTTTTTCTTACAGTTCGGCTTGCAGCTCTACTATAGGCCTTTTTAGTTACTTTTGTTCCCTTCTTTGCAGGTTTTTTAGAGTGTTTTCTGGGCCCTTTTCCGCTTAATGTAACTAGACGTTTTGCTGCACGTCCATATGCTACTTTGGTGAGTTTTTTACCCTTTGGAACTGAGACAGTTTTTCTTGGCTTGGGTTTTTGTCGAGAAGAAGTTTTTACAGTTCTTTTTGCTGCTTTCTTCCATGCCGATAAAGCAGTTTTTGTTTTGGGTTTTGCATTACGTTTTCGTGTTCTTGCGGCTTTTTTTGCAGCTTCACTACGTTTTGCTTTTGATATTGCCATCATAAGAAAAAAGGTTTAATGTGTTTTAAATTGGATTAAAATGATTTAATTGATTTCTAGTAAATAAAAAATAGCTTATTGTATTGATTTAATATTAATCATTAAAATTACAATTATTCAATTTATAAAAAATTAATTAACATTAGATTATCTCAAGAGAACTTAAACCAAAACTATTATTAAAAAAATAAAACAAAAATTAGCTTCCTCTAATTAGTTCAATCTAATTTTCAAACCCCTTAAATCATTTGTAAAATAACCATATTTTATGCAGCAACAAAAATGTAGAATTTGTGATTCACATCTTGAAGTAGAGCAAACATGCAAATTTTGTAATGAACCTACAAAATTGTTTTGTCATAATTGTGGTCTGCCTACAGAAAAATACAAGCATCCTGCATGTATGGTATTGGATGTAAATTCGATCATCTTGGCATCATATATGCAAAAATAATTCCTTTTTTGTTTTTAGTCACCTACTTTAATCTCAATCTCTTATCTAATCTTCTCAACTCACGCAAATTTGTGATTTCTACT
>Ga0102947_1000707_pt1 | contig 11715 bp, 8 predicted proteins | sample SalPon2A_A_D2_MG_FD_78210 | JGI IMG/M metagenome (GOLD analysis project Ga0102947, IMG submission 78210) | Soil microbial communities from South San Francisco under conditions of wetland restoration - Salt Pond MetaG R2A_A_D2_MG | ecosystem: Environmental > Terrestrial > Soil > Wetlands | place... | reverse complement strand
TGAGCCTCGCTCCCGGGGAGATCGCAGCGATCGTGGGCCCGTCCGGTTCCGGCAAGAGCACGCTTCTGCATTGCCTGGGCGGCCTCGATCGTCCCACGGCGGGACGCGTGAGCATCGCCGGGCAGGATCTGTCCCGGCTCGACGACACCGCGCTGGCCCGGGTGCGCAGCCGGGACGTCGGGTTCGTGTTCCAGTTCCATCATCTGCTGCCGGACTTCGACGCGCTGGAGAACGTGATGCTTCCGATGCTCATCGCCGGGAGATCCCCGTCCGCCGCGCAGGAGCGGGCACGCGAGCTGCTCCACACCGTGGGACTGGGGGAGCGCATCGCGCACGCCCCGGGCGAGCTCTCCGGCGGCGAGCAGCAGCGGGTGGCCGTGGCCCGGTCTTTGGCGAACGATCCCGCGATCGTGCTGGCCGACGAACCTTCCGGAAACCTGGACGCGGCCAACAGCGTGGCGCTCCACGAGCTCCTGGAACGGCTTCGCCGGGAGCACGGCGCCACCTTCCTGCTGGCCACGCATGACTCGGAGTTGGCCTCCCGCGCCGACCGGGTCCTGGAGATGCGGGACGGGCGTTTGGAAGGGCACAGCGTGGCGCGCCGTCAACCCGCCGCGCCCGGAGCCCCGGCGTGAGCTGCGAGCGTTGCGCGGCCCGCCCGGCGAAGCTCAAGTACACCGAGCTCCGGGAAGGAAAGAGCCGGGTGCTCTGGATCTGCGAGGAGTGTGCGCGCGAGCTGGGATTCGGGAGTCCGGAGGGCGAAGAAGAGCCCGGCCCGGAAGAGCCCAGGCCGCTCGGCGAAGCGGGAAGCGATCCGCCCGGCGAGCCGGCGGACCCGTCCGGAGAGAAGGAAGACCCGCCCGCCGGGCCGCCTCCGTCGCTGCAGAAGATCGTCCTGGGAGTGGTGGGCGTTTCCGCGGGACTGACCGGGGGCGGCGAAGAAGCGATCCCCGGCGAAGAGTACGCCGCCGTTCGCTGCGAGGACTGCGGCATTACCGGAGCGGAGCTCCGCGACCGCACGCTCCTGGGGTGTCCGCGGTGCTACGAGACGTTCGGCAAGCCGCTGAACGACCTGCTCCTTCGCCTGCACGGCGCCCTCGAGCACGAGGGCCGACTCCCCGGAGGAGCCCGCGCGGTTCCCCCGGACGCGGCGGAGTTGCACCGCGAGCTTCGCGAGGCGATCGAGGGACAGGACTTCGAGACCGCGGCCCGGTTGCGCGACCGGCTCCGGCGGCTGCGGGGGCGGCCCGAATGAACCTGCGCGAGCTGTCCGCTCGCCGGGCCGCCTGGATGGGCGGGGAGGGTCCCCACGGCGACGTCGTGGTGTCCAGTCGGGTGCGCCTTGCGCGGGACCTGCGGGGCGTTCCGTTTCCCAATCGGGCGGACGACGTCGCGCGGACCCGCGCCTTCCGCCGGGTGACCGAAGCCTGTGCCGGCGTTCCGGGCCTGGAAGACGCGGACACCTGGAATCTGGACGCGCTGCGCTCCGCGGACCGGGATCTCTTCGTGGAGCGGCACCTTGCCAGCCGGGATCTCGCGGCGGGAGCGGGCGCCCGCGGGCTGGTGGTCGGGAAGGACGAGACCCACTCCGTCATGATCAACGAGGAGGACCACGTCCGGATCCAATCCGTCACGTCGGGGTTGAACCCTGCATACTCGCTGGAGAGGGCCGTGGAGATGGACCGGGCTCTCGAGGGGCGGCTGGAGTACGCCGTCGACGACCGGCTGGGGTACCTGACCGCGTGCCCGTCCAACGTCGGGACGGGGCTTCGGGCGTCGGTTCTGATTCACCTTCCGGCTCTCGTTCTGGCCGGAGAGGTGAGGAAAGTGCATCGAGCGGTGGCCGGGATGGGGCTCGCGGTGCGGGGTTGGTTCGGGGAAGGCTCGGCCGCGCTGGGGGACTTCTACCAGCTGTCCAACCAGCGGACCCTGGGAAGCCCGGAGGAGGACGTGGTCTCCAGGCTGACGAAGATCGCGCAGAGAGTCCTGGAACTGGAGATGAACGCGCGAGAACGGCTGCGAGACGCTCCGGCCCGCCGCCTGCGGGTGGAGGACCGCGTGTTCCGGTCGTGGGGCACGCTGCTCCACGCACGGCTGCTAAGCGTCGAACAGCTAATGTCTTGCGCGTCCGATCTCCGCCTGGGAAGATGGCTCGGCGTCTTGGACGTACCGGCAGATCGTCTGACCCGACTGGCCATCTTCGGCCAACGGGGTCATCTTGGAGCCAGGTGCGGGAAGTCGCTGGACGGAGACGAAGAAGCCCGAGAAAGGGCGGAGTGGGTCCGTTCCGAGCTGAGCGCATCGACATGAGCTCTTCCCGGGCGTCAAGATGCCGCGGGCGGGGGTCGATGAACTCGTAAGCCGGGTACAGGCGGGCCGGATCGGCGTTTTCGGTCGACTCCGACCGCGTGACAACAATCGGACCGTTCCCGCAGCATAGCCGGGGTGACGGGAGGAGAGCTTCTGATGCAGGACCGATTCACGGAGCGCGTGAGAAAGGTGATGTACCTCGCCCGGGAAGAGGCGGGGCGCCTGCACCATGACTACATCGGGACGGAGCATCTCCTCCTCGGGATCATCCGGGAAGGCGAGGGGATCGCCGCGACGGTCCTCAACAACCTGGGGCTGGATCTCGACACCATCCGCCAATCCATCGAGAACATGGTGCCCACCTCCGGCGGGACCCTCACGATCGGCGAGATCCCGTTCACGCCGCGGGCCAAGCGGGTTCTGGAGCTCTCCGTCGAGGAAGCGCGCCTGTTCGGTCACAACTACGTGGGCACGGAGCACCTTCTCCTGGGGCTGATCCGCGAGGGCGAAGGCGTTGCCGCGCGGGTCCTCATGGAGCTGGGCGCGGACCGCAAGCGGGTGCGGGAGGAGACGCTCAAGCTCCTCGGCGGCAGCTCGCAGGGCGGCGCGGCGCAGAAGCAGGAAAAGAAGAGCGAGACGCCCGCGCTCGACCAGTTCGGCCGGGATCTGACCCAGCTCGCCATCGAGGGCCAGCTGGATCCCGTCATCGGCCGCGAGCAGGAGATCGAGCGCGTCATCCAGGTTCTTTGCCGCCGCAAGAAGAACAACCCGGTCCTCATCGGCGAGCCCGGCGTCGGCAAGACCGCGCTGGTCGAAGGCCTGGCCCAGAAGATCGTCGACAACAAGGCGGCCGAGCCGCTCAAGGACAAGCGCCTCCTGACGCTCGACCTCGCGTCGGTCGTGGCCGGAACGAAGTACCGCGGCCAGTTCGAGGAGCGCCTGAAGGCCGTGATGAACGAGATCCGCGAGAGCGAGAACGTCATCATCTTCATCGACGAGCTGCACACCATCGTCGGAGCCGGCGGGGCGGAGGGCGCCATCGACGCGTCCAACATGCTGAAGCCCGCGCTCGCGCGCGGCGAGCTGCAGTGCATCGGAGCCACCACGCTCGACGAGTACCGCAAGTACATCGAGAAGGACGGCGCGCTGGAGCGTCGCTTCCAGCCGATCATGGTGGAGCCGCCCACGGTGGACGAGACCATCCAGATCATCCGCGGCCTCCGCGACAAGTACGAGGCGCACCACGGCGTGAAGATCACCGACGAGGCGATCGAGCAGGCGACGAAGCTCTCCGAGCGCTACCTGTCCGACCGCTTCCTCCCGGACAAGGCGATCGACGTGATCGACGAGGCCGGGTCGCGCGCGCGCCTCAGCGTTTCCGCCATCCCCTCCGAGATCCGCGACCTGGAAAAGGAGCTGGAGCAGATCACGAAGGAGAAGGAGTCGGCGATCCAGGCGCAGGAGTTCGAGAAGGCCGCGCAGTTCCGCGACACGGAGAAGAACCTCCGGCGGAAGCTCCGCGAGATCCACAAGAACTGGCGGGAGTCCAAGGAGCAGGTGCGGGCCGTCGTCGACGGGCCGGCCGTGGCCGGCGTGATCTCGATGATGGTCGGGATCCCGGTCGTCCGGATCGAGGAGGAGGAGTCGCAGAAGCTGCTCCGGATGGAAGACGTGCTCCGCGAGCGCGTCGTCGGCCAGGAGCACGCGCTCACGGCCGTCTCCAAGGCCATCCGCCGCAGCCGCGCCGGACTCAAGGATCCCAAGCGGCCCATCGGCTCGTTCATTTTCCTGGGGCCCACGGGCGTCGGAAAAACGGAGCTGGCGCGCACGCTCGCCCAGTTCCTGTTCGAGGACGAGGCCTCGCTCATCCGCGTCGACATGTCCGAGTACATGGAGAAGTTCGCGGTGTCGCGCCTGGTGGGAGCGCCTCCGGGCTACGTCGGCTACGAAGAGGGCGGCCAGCTCACCGAGAAGGTCCGCCGCAAGCCGTACAGCGTGGTCCTGCTCGACGAGATCGAGAAGGCGCACCCGGACGTGTTCAATATCCTGCTGCAGGTGCTGGACGACGGTCAGCTCACCGACAGCTACGGCCGCAAGGTGGACTTCAAGAACTGCGTCCTCATCATGACGTCGAACGTGGGCACCAAGAAGATCAAGTCCGGCACGGTGCTCGGGTTCGGCTCCAAGGACGACAAGACCACGTCGGACGAGCGGGTGCACGGCAAGCTGATGGAGGAGGTCCGGAAGACGTTCAGCCCCGAGTTCCTGGGGCGCGTGGACGAGATCCTGGTCTTCAACCCGCTCGGCCACGACGAGGTCACTCAGATCGTGGACATCCTGATGGCCCAGTCGATGGAGCGCCTCGCCGAGCTGCGCATCAAGGTCACGCTCAGCGAGGAGGCCAAGCGCCACATCATCGAGAAGGGCTTCGACCCTTCGGCCGGCGCGCGTCCGCTCCGGAGGACGATCCAGCGCCTCATCGAGGATCCGCTCTCGGATGACATGCTCCGGGGCCGATTCGGCGAGGGCGACACGATCAAGATCGAGTACAAGGGCGGCGAGGACCTCGTCTTCGACAAGACGACCCCGCGGCGCAAGCGCGCCACCGCCGACGAGAAGGCCGAGGAGCAGGTCACCTCGGACAGCTGACCGGAGGCGGCGGCCGGCCCGTCCGGCCGCCGCCTCAGCCCGCCATCCTCCGCTGCGGGCGGCCCAACCCCTGACAAAGACCTTCCGAGCACCGGGGCCCGGTGCTAGGCTCTGCGGTCGTCTCGAACGGGGAGAGCGGGGGATGCATCTGGCAGCAACCATCGCGCTCGGCGTGTCTCGCCGGGTCCGGATTCCATGCGCGGCAGCGGCGACGGCCGTCCTGCTCTGCGCGGCGTCTCCGGCCTTTTCCCAGACGATCGAGGAAGTGCGGGTTCTCGGCAACGAGAAGGCCGAGGACAGCCTCATCTTCCAGTCGTTCGGAATGGAGAGCGGCGACAGCTACCAGGTGGACAAGGTTCGCCAGGGCATCCGCAACCTCTACCGCCAGGGCCTGTTCCGGGACATTCAGGTGGAAGTCGAGCCGGGCGCCGAGGGGGTCGTCGTGACCCTTCGCATCCAGGAGAACCCCACGCTTCTCCGGGTTCGCTACGACGGCAGCAAGAAGCTGAAACAGGACGATTTCGACGAAGTGGTCCAGCTCGTGCCGGGGCAGGTCGTGTCGCTGCGCGACGTCGAGCAGGCGCGGCGCGACATCCTGGACCTCTACGAGGAGAAGGGCTACCTGCTGGCCGAAGTCGAGACGGACTTCAAGGGCGACCGCCGTGCGGATCTGGTCTTCCGGGTGAACGAAGGCAAGAAGGTCCAGGTCAAGACGATCCGCTTCGCCGGAAACGACCACGTCGAGAGCGACGCGCTCCGCGGGGTGATGGAGACGAAGGAAGACCGCTGGTACCGCGGGGCGGACTTCAAGCGGGACGTGTTCGAGGAGGACAAGCTGGCGATCGTGTCCCGGCTCGGCGAAGCGGGATACGTGGATGCGCGGGTCGTGGACGTGCAGAAGACGTTCAACGACACCAAGGAAGAGCTCTACCTGGACATCACCGTGGAAGAGGGTCCGGAGTACCGGGTGGGGACGATCGATCTGGACCACGGCGGCGTCATCCCGGAGGACCGCCTGCGCCGAGCGGTCCTGATCGAGGAAGGGGAGCCCTTCAACACCGTCCTCTTCGAGGAGTCCACGCAGAACCTCTACACGCTGCTCCACGAGGAAGGCTACATCTACTGCAGCGTGGATGCGGTCCGGGACCCCGGCGAGGACCGGATCATCAACGTCGACTATCACCTGCTCGAGCGGGAGCCGGCCCGGATCAACCGCGTCGTGATCACCGGCAACACGAAGACGCACGAACGGGTGATTCGTCGTGAGCTCCGGATCCATCCCGGAGACGTCTTCCGCCGGTCGGCGGTGCTCCGAAGCCAGCGCGAGGTCTTCCAGCTGGGCTTCTTCAACGACATCCAGCTGGACAGCCGCACCGCCGACCGCGAGACGGGGGCGATCGATCTGCTTCTGAACGTGGAGGAGCGGACCACCGGAACGGCAAGCCTCGGCGCGGGCGTCAATTCCACGTCGGGACTGACGGGCTTCCTGCAGCTGTCCCAGAACAACTTCCTGGGACGCGGCCAGGTCATCTCGATGCGCGGCGAGTTCGGGCGGTTCCGCGAGCTGGAGTTGTCCTTCACCGAGCCGTGGCTGTTCGGCACGCCGACGAGCGCGGGCTTCGACCTCTACGACACGCGCCGGCGCTACAACGAGTTCACGGAGAAGCGGCGCGGCGGCGGACTCCGCGTGGGACGGCCGTTTCCGTGGCTGGACTACACGCGCATCACGGCGAGCTACTCGCTGGCGAACTACGTCATCGAGGCGGAATCCGGATTCGAGGATCAGATCGGCGACGTCGATCCGGACACGGGCGTCCGCTCGGGCCGCAGCGAGGATCTCATCTCGTCCATCGCGCTCGTCCTGTTCCGGAACTCGGTGGACAGCCCGTTCTTCCCCACGCGGGGCTCGGCCACGCGGCTGCTGAACGAGATCGGCGGCGGCCCCCTGGGCGGCGACCAGCACTTCGATCTCGTCACGCTCCAGCACACGGCGTACTTCCGCACGGTCGGCAAGTTCGTGCTCTCGCTGGGAGGACGGGTCGGCATCCTGCAGGGCCTGGACTCCGCGGACGAGGTGCCGTTCTGGAAGCGCTTCCGGTTGGGCGGAATCTCGCGCTACGGACTGCGGGGATACGAGGACTTCGACGTCGTTCCCGACGAAGACCTGGCTTCCACGGGCGGACGGGCCATGTTCAGCACCACGACGGAGATCCGGTATCCGGTGGTCCAGGCGGTCCAGGTGCTCTCGTTCTTCGACGCGGGAAACACGTGGGAGACGCCCACGCGGACGGATCTCACGGACCTGAAGCGGGGAGCCGGCTTCGGGATTCGGATCGACGTGCCCATGGTGGGGCAACTCGGGTTCGACTACGGCTACGGCTTCGACCGATCCGAACGGCAAGGAGGGCCGGGATGGCAATTCCATTTCCAGCTGGGCGGCGTTTCCTTCTAGCGGTCGCGGCGGCGCTGTTCGTGGCGCCGGTGACAGCCTCCGCGCAGAAGATCGCCGTGATCGATTTCCAGCTCGTCTTCGATCAGTTCGAAGCAACCGAGGACGCGCAGCGCACCCTCGACCGTCAGCTCAAGGAGTGGGACGAGGACGCGAAAGCCATGCGTGACTCCATCGAGACTCTCCAGGGCGAGATCGAGAGCCAGCGCCTGATGCTCTCCGAGCAGCGGCTCCAGGAGAAGCAGGACGAGGTGCGCCGGCTGCAGGACGAGTACCAGACCTTCGCCGAGTCGATCTGGGGAGTGGACGGAGAGGCCGTGAAGCGCAACGAGGAGCTCACGAAGCCGATCGCGGAGAAGATCGTGGGGGTCGTCGCGCGCATCGGCGACGAGCGCAACCTGGACATCATCCTGGACGCGGGCAGCGGCGGAGTCGTGTGGGCGAAGGACGACGTGAACATCACGCAGTTCGTGCTGGACGATCTCGCGCTGACGGTGCAGGAGATGCGCGAGGGCGACGCCGTTCAGGAGCCGGCCGAAACGGAGGACGCCCCGGAGTGACCGCGCCCCGGGAGCGCAAGGCCGGCGAGGTGGCGGACCACGTCGAGGGCGTCCTGGAGGGCGATCCCGACGTCGTGGTGCGCGCCGTGGCCGGGATCGAGGAGGCCGGCCCCGGCGACCTCACGTTTCTGGCCCATCCCCGATACCGGGCGGCCCTCGACGAGACTCGCGCCTCGGTGATTCTGGTGCCGCCGGACGTCCCGTGTCCCGCCGCACTCACGGCGGTGCGGGTCGCCGATCCGTACGGAGCCCTGCAGCGAGTGCTGGGCTGGTTCGACCCCGGTTTCCCCGGGGTCGCTCCGGGAGTGCACCGGACCGCCGTCGTGGACCCGTCGGCGGAGCTGGGTCCCGACGCCGCGGTCGGGCCACACGCGGTCGTGGAGGCGGGGGCGAGGCTGGGCGCCCGCACGTGCGTGGGCGTGGGCGGCTACATCGGCGAGGCCGCCGAGCTCGGGGAGGATTGTTACCTGTACCCGCACGCCTACGTGGGACGGAGGTGCGTCCTGGGCGACCGCGTGGTTCTCCAGCCGGCCGCCGTGATCGGTTCGGACGGGTTCGGGTACGCGTTCGTCGACGGGCGCTACCGCCGGATTCCTCAGATCGGTATCGTGGTGATCGGCGATGACGTGGAGATCGGCGCCAACGCGTGCATCGATCGCGCCACGCTGGGGGTCACGCGCATCGGGCGCGGGACCAAAATTGACAACCTCGTACAGGTCGCCCACAATGTCGCGATCGCCGAGGACAGCGCGTTGGCCGCCCAGAGCGGCGTCGCCGGAAGCACGCGGATCGGGAAGCACGTCCGGCTCGGAGGGCAGGCCGGACTGGCCGGTCATATTCGTGTCGGGGACGGCGTTCAGGTCGGTGCGCAGGCGGGCGTGATCGGTGACGTCCCGCCGGGGGTCACGGTCTCCGGCTATCCGGCGCGCCCCCACCACGAGGCCATGCGGGCGGAAGCGGCGCTGAGGCGCCTTCCGGATCTCGCGCGTCGGGTTCGCGCTCTGGAAAAAGGGCGCCGCGACGGAAGCGGAGAAGCACCTTGATCCAGGATCGCCAGCGAACCATCGCTGCCCCCGTCGAGACGCGCGGAGTCGGCCTGCACACGGGATCCGAATCGGTCCTGCGCTTCATTCCCACTGCGCCCAACTCCGGAGTCCGGTTCGTTCGCACGGACCTGGAGGGCAGTCCGGCCATTCCCGCCCGGATCGACTTCGCGGTGCAGCGCGACGAGTCGGAAGACCCGCGTCGCACGACGCTCAACGACGGCGTCGTGACGATCGGCACGGTGGAACACGTGCTCGCCGCCATCGCCGGACTCGGGATCGACAATCTGGACATCGAGATCACCTCGCCGGAGCCGTGTGAGCCGGACGGAAGCTCCAAGCCGTTCATCGAGGCGCTGCAGAGTGCGGGAATCGTGGAGCAGTCGGACCTTCGCCACTACTACGAGACGAAGCGCCCGATCAGCTTCCAGCAGAACGGGACGCAGCGCATTCTCCTGCCGCACGACGGATTCCGCGTCACGTTCACCATCGACTATCCCAACAAGCTGGTGGGCACACAGTACGCGTCGTTCGAGCTGAACACGGAGCTGTTCATCAGCGAGATCGCGCCGGCGCGGACGTTCGCGATGTTCGAGGACGTGGAGCCGCTCCGGAAGGCCGGTCTCATCAAGGGCGGCAGTCTGGCGAACGCGGTGGTCGTGACCCAGGACGAGATCAAGAGCGAGGAGCCCCTCCGGTTCGAGAACGAGTTCGTCCGGCACAAAGTGCTGGATCTGATCGGGGACCTTTCCCTGCTCGGCATGCCGCTCAAGGGGCACGTGATCTGCGTGCGCGGCGGCCACTCCGTGAACGTCGCGTTCGTGCGCCGCATCATGGACGAGGCCAAGAAGAGCTACCGCTGGCGCGAGGCGGGACAGAAGAGCATCTCGCTGGACATCCAGGACATCCAGCAGATCATGCCGCACCGGTATCCGATGCTGCTGGTGGACCGGATCGAGGAGCTGGTGGACCGCGAGCACGTGATCGGGACGAAGCAGGTCAGCATCAACGAGCCGTTCTTCCAGGGACACTTTCCCGGGCATCCCATCATGCCGGCCGTCCTCATCATCGAGGCGATGGCGCAGTGCGGCGGCGTCCTTCTGCTGCAGACCGTGGAGCGCCCGGAGACGAAGCTCATGTACTTCCTGGGGATCGACAACGCGAAGTTCCGGCGCCCGGTCCGGCCCGGCGACACGCTCCGGTTCGAGCTGAAGCTGGTGAAGCTGCGGGAAGGCGGGTTCTGCAAGATGGCCGGCCGGGCCTACGTCGGGGACGACCTCGTCGCTTCGGCGGATCTGCTCTCCAAGGTCGTCGACCGATGAGCGGCGTGGGACAGCCGGGCGTCATGATGCCGGGCTCCCGGATCCACCCGACCGCCATCGTGGATCCGGACGCGCGGATCGCGGACGACGCGACGGTGGGACCGTACTGCGTCATCGGCCCGGACGTGCAGCTGGGACCGAGGTGCGTGCTCGAGTCCCACGTCCGCATGGACGGCCCGCTCACCGCGGGCGCCGACAACCGCTTTCACCACGGCGCGGCGATCGGCGGGGTCCCCCAGGATCTCAAGTTCGCCGGGGCGCGGAGCTGGGTGCACATCGGCTCGGGGAACGTGTTCCGGGAGTACGTGACGGTGAACCGCGCGACGGACGAGGGCGGGGAAACCGTCATCGGAGACAACAACCTCCTGATGGCGTACGTGCACGTCGCGCACGATTGCGTGCTGCACGACCGCGTGATCCTGGCGAACTCGGTCAACCTCGCCGGACACGTGGAGATCGAGCATCACGCCATCGTGGGCGGGATCACCCCCGTGCATCAGTTCGTCCGGATCGGCGCCTACTCGATCACGGGCGGCGGCTCGCGGGTGCCCAAGGACATGCCGCCGTACATGAAGTCGGCGGGCAATCCGCTCCGCGTGGTGGGGCTGAACTCCGTGGGCCTGGAGCGCAACGGTTTCCCGGAGGACGTGCGGCGGGCGCTCAAGTCCGCCTACCGCGCTCTCTACCGTTCCAAGCTCAACGTCACCCAGGCCGTGGAACAGATCCGCGCGGAGCACGCCGGCGTGCCCGAGATCCAGCACCTCCTGGACTTCATCGGCGCGACCCACCGGGGCATCGTCCGCTAGGCGCGCCGTGACTCCCCTCCGCATCGGCGTTCTCGGCCTGGGCAAGATGGGCCAGCACCACCTCCGGTGCGCCGGTCTGGCGCGGGGCATGGTGCTCACGGCCGCTTCCGACTTGGATCCCTCCCGGCAGTCCAAGGTGCCGGAAGGGGTTCCCTTCAGCACCGCGCCCGGCGAGATGCTCGCCGCGTGCGACGCCGTCGTGCTGGCCGTGCCCACCGATCGACACGCGGCCCTCGGAAAGCAGGTGCTGGCGGCGGGCAAGCATCTCCTGGTGGAGAAGCCGCTGGCCGCGGACTCGAAGGCGTGTGAAGAGCTGGCGGCGGCCGCGGAGGCCTCCGGCGTCGTGCTTGCGGTGGGACACGTGGAGAGATGGAACGGGGCGATGCTGGCCTTGCGGGAGCGACTCCGCCGGCCGCGCTTCGTCGAAGGGCACCGACTCGCGGGCTTCGATCCCCGGGGCACCGAGGTCGACGTCGTGCTGGACCTGATGATCCACGACCTGGATCTCATGTTGAGCCTCTACGGGGAAGAGCCCGTGCGGGTGGAGGCGGTCGGCGTTCCGGTCGTCAGCGATCG
>Ga0102947_1000706_pt1 | contig 11718 bp, 9 predicted proteins | sample SalPon2A_A_D2_MG_FD_78210 | JGI IMG/M metagenome (GOLD analysis project Ga0102947, IMG submission 78210) | Soil microbial communities from South San Francisco under conditions of wetland restoration - Salt Pond MetaG R2A_A_D2_MG | ecosystem: Environmental > Terrestrial > Soil > Wetlands | place... | reverse complement strand
CGGGCCGCCGCCGTGCGCGACGAGGTGGACCGCCTGGTGCGCGCGGGCAAGCTCCGGCGGAGCGAACGGGTGGCGGCGTCCGCGCCGGGCGGCGCTCCGCGCGTGAAGGTGGTGCGCGTGCGCGACCGGGGCCCGGACCCGGCGCCGGATCTCTCCCGCGCGCCCGTGCAGGCGCGCTGCCTGGACCTTCTCCGCGAGGCCGGCGGTGAGCTCCCGCTCCGGGACCTGGCGGACGCGGTCGCCGGATCGCGGGGAGCGGTCAAACGGCTGGCGGAGAAGCGAATCGTCGAGGTTCGCATGCGCGCCTGGGAAGGGTGCGCCCCGGATCCGGACCGGATCCGCATCCGCGTTCCCGAGCTCAATCCGGCGCAGGCCGCGGCGGTGGCGGCCGTCGAGAGCGCGCTTCGCGCCGGCCGTCCCGCGGCGTTCCTCCTTCACGGCGTGACCGGAAGCGGCAAGACGGAGGTCTACCTTCGGGCGATGGCGGAAGCGCGGCGCCTGGGCCGGCAGTCCATCCTGCTCGTGCCGGAGATCACGTTGACGCCCCAGACGGTGTCGCGGCTGCGCGGGCGGTTCGGGGGGCGGGCTGCGGTGGTGCACAGCCGGATGCAGGACGCGGAGCGCCGCCGCATCTGGCACGGCGCGCGCACCGGCGACTACGACGTGGTGCTCGGTCCGCGCTCGGCCGTCTTCGCTCCGCTCCCGAATCTGGGGCTGGTCGTTCTGGACGAGGAGCACGACGGCGCCTACAAGCAGGAGGACGCGCCGCGCTACCACGCCCGCGACGTCGCGCTGGAGCGGACGCGCGCCGGCGGCGGCACGGTCGTGCTGGGGACCGCCACGCCGGACGTGGAGACGTGGCTGCGCGCGGACTCCGGCGAGCTGAGCCTTCTCCGGCTGCCCGACCGCGTCTCCGAGCTGCCGCTCCCCGCGGTGCGCCTGGTGGACCTCCGCGGCACCCGGGGCAACTTCTCGCAGGAGCTGCTGGATGCCGTCCAGCTGCGGCTGAAGCGGAAGGAGCAGGTGATCCTGTTCCTGAACCGGCGCGGGTTCGCGCCGTTCGTGCAGTGCTCCGCGTGCGGGGCCGCGGTCCGGTGCGACCGGTGCGCGGTGACCCTCACCTTCCATCGCACGGACAACCGCGTGCGCTGCCACTACTGCGACCGCGAGCGCGACATGCCCGAGCAGTGTCCCGAATGCCGTGCGCGGCGCATGGTGCTGCGCGGCGCCGGCACGCAGCGGATCGAGGACGAGCTTCTCGAGCACTTTCCCGGGATGCGGTTGGGACGCCTGGACTCCGATTCCGTGAAGCGCGCGGGCGCGCACGAGGAGATCCTGGGCCGCTTCCTGGAAGGGGAGCTGGATGTGCTGCTCGGGACGCAGATGGTGGCGAAGGGCCTGGACTTTCCACGTGTGACGCTGGTCGGAGTCATCAATGCGGACACTGGAATCCATCTGCCGGACTACCGGGCGACGGAGCGCACGTTCCAGCTCCTGACCCAGGTGGCGGGGCGCGCCGGCCGGAGCAAGCTGGGCGGCGAAGTGCTGATCCAGACCCGCTGTCCGGAGCACGCCTGCCTGCGGGCCGCGCAGAACCACGACGACGAAGCCTTCCGCGCCACCGTCATCCCGGAGCGCCGCGAGCTCCGCTACCCGCCCTTCTCCAAGCTGGCTTCCATTCTGGTGCGTGGGCCCTCGCTCCCGGAAGTGGAGCAGGCGGCGGAACGGATCCGGGAGCGGATGGAGGAAACGGCGGCGGAGCTGCCGGGACGCGTGGACGTGCTGGGGCCCACCCCGGCCCCGCTTTCGCAGATTCGGGGCAAGCACCGGTTCCGGCTCCTGCTCAAGGGTGACCGCCGCGCCGACGTCCGGACCGCTGCGGCGCGCGCCCTGGAGCCCCTCTCGTCCTCCGGACGAACGGACGTTCAGGTGGACGTGGATCCTCTGGACATGCTCTGAGGGCCTTGTGCCTCATTTTCGGGCGATTTCAGAACCGGGCGGCCGCGGCCGGGTTCAACGCCCCGAGACCGATCCGAGCCCCCTCCGCTCCTTGACGGTCCCGCAGAGCCACGACTAGAGTTCTGCCCGGCTTTTTTCCGAAATCCGCACCGGCACCGCGACCTGATCGGGGTCGCCCGGCGGGCGAACCCCCGGAGGGAACGATGAAACGAGCATTCGTCCTGGGCCTTCTCGCGATGCTGACCGGCGCCTCGTCCGCATTCGCGCAGGCCAGCAGCCTGGCCAACTGCAAGTACTACATGAAGGTCCAGCAGGACTTCGACCAGGCGTTCCAGTACTGCCCCCAGGCGATCGAAGAGAACCCGGAGGATCCGGAAGCTCGCTTTTACGGCGCGTGGTGCATGGCCGAGATGGGCGATCTGGACGGCGCGCGCGACTCCTTCTTCTGGCTGATCGAGCGCAAGGACAGCGAGGACAAGGACATCAAGAAGCACGCGAAGTGGGCGGTCGAGCGGGTGGACGGCTACTACGCGCGCTTCTTCAACAAGGGCATCGAGCTGCTGAAAGCGGAGGACCTGCAGGGCGCCCGCGACGCCTTCGAGTTCGCGACGCAGATCGATCCGCGCAAGACGGGCGCGTTCCTGAACCTGGGCTACACGCAGACCCAGCTCGACGACCTGGACGCGGCCACGCAGAGCTTCGAGCAGGCGATCGACATGAATCCGGAGAACCTGGACGCGCGCAACTACCTGTGGGACGCGCTGAATCGCAAGCAACTGGAGCTGCGGGAGCAGGACACGCCGGACCCGGAGCAGCTGGCGGCCGTGCGCGCCCAGCTTCGCGAGACTCTGGACAAGATCCTGGAGCTGGATCCGGCCGGGACGGGATCGCCGGACGCGCACCTGCAGCTCGGGGATCTGGATCTGGCCGAAGGGAACCGGGAAGCTGCGTTCGAGCATCTCCGCAAGGCGATCGAGCTGGACCCCAACAGCGTGGTGAACCTGGTGAACGTCGGCATCCAGTTCTACCAGGACGACGAGTACGAGCACGCCGTCGACGCGCTGAAGCTGGTCCGTGACTACGTCACGGATCCGGCGGATGATATCTGGGTGAAGTCCACCTGGGTCCTGGGTCTCGCCGAGTTCGAGCTGGAGCGCTGGGCCGACGCGCTGGGTCACTTCGAGGAGCTTCTGGAGAACGACCCGGACAACCTGGACTACCTGCCCAAGGCCGGGCTCGCCGCGCGCAAGGCGGACCAGAAGCAGAAGGGCGATCAGTACCTGATCCGTTGGGAAGAGCTGAAGGAAGCCGCCATCACGGGAGAGACCGTCGAGTAGCGAGCCGGAAGTCCTTCGCGACGCCGACGCCGACCGGAGCCTCCTTTCGGGGGTCACGGTCGGCGTCGTCGGTTTCGGGAACCAGGGCGCGGCCCAGGCGCTCTGCCTCCGGGACGACGGGCTGGACGTTCGCGTCTTCGCTCGCGACGGCGGAACGTCCTTTGCGCTCGCCCGCGAGGCGGGGTTCCGGCCGGCCGCTCCGGAAGGGCTCCGCGACTGCGGGATCATCGCCCTCCTCGTCCCGGACGATGCCCAGCCCGCGCTGCTCCGGGACTTGATCGAGCCTCACGCCGCGCCGGGTGCGCTGCTCGTTTTCGCGCATGGGTTCGCTTTGCGGCACGGCGGTGTTCCTCCCCGCGCGGATCTGGACGTCGCGCTCGTCGGGCCGATGGGCCCCGGCGCGCTTCTCCGGACCCGATACCGGGACGGCCGGGGACTGGCGGGCCTCCTGGCGGTCGTGCGGGACGTGACCGGAACCGCGCGCCCGCGGGCGCTGGCGTTCGCGTGCGCCCTGCGCCTGACCCGCGCCGGGGTCCTCCCCACCACGCTCGAGGAGGAGGTCGTCAGCGACCTGTTCGCCGAGCAGGCGGTGCTCACCGGCGGCGTGCCGGCCCTGATCCGCTGCGCCTGGGAGACTCTGGTGGCCGGCGGCGTCTCCGAAGAGGTGGCCTACTACACGTGCGTGCAGGAGATGAAGCAGATCCTGGACCTGATGCACGCGGAAGGCCCGGCCGCAATGCGGGCCCGCACCAGCGGGACCGCGAAGTTCGGAGGGCTCACCCGGGGACCGCGCCTCATCAGTGAGGACGTCCGCACCGAGATGCGAAGGATCCTGGAGGAAGTCCGGGACGGGCGCTTCGCGCGGGAGTGGCTGGACGAGCACGCGGCGGGGGCGCCCCGGCTCCAGGCGCTGGAGGCCGAGGAAGCCCGCCACCCGATGGAGGACGCGGGCCGCCGCGTCCGGGGGGCGCTGGGGGGAAGCGGGGCGGGAGTTGACAGTCCAGGGGCCGAAACCTAGTATCTGAGGCTCGAAACCGCTCGCCGGGTCCCCCGGACAAACGGTCTTCCCGCGAACAGCTTCGTCGTCATCCGGACGGTTCCCTTCGGGCCGGCGGCTCTTTCGCCGTCCCCACGTTCCGGCCCCGCCCGCGCGCGGGGCCAGCCCGCCCCCAGATCCCACCGACAAAGAGACCATCGCCATGCCCCGAGAGAAGACCGCCACGCGAACCCGACGCTCCTCCGGTTCGCGCCCCGCCGTTCGTGAGAAGCGCCCGAAGAAGGAGACCGCCGAGGTCACCGAGGACGTCGTCGATCGTGAGCGCGTGAGCGACCAGCCCAAGCTCAACATCGCCGATCTCAAGAACAAGACGATGACGGCGCTCGTCGAGATCGCGAACGAGCTGGAGATCATGGCCACCTCGGGCCTCCGCAAGCAGGAGCTGATCTTCAAGATCCTGGAGGCCCAGACCCAGAAGAGCGGCCTCATCTTCGCGGAGGGCGTGCTGGAGATCCTGCCGGAGGGGTACGGCTTCCTCCGATCGCCGGACTACAGCTACCTGCCGGGACCGGACGACATCTACGTCTCCCCGTCGCAGATCAAGCGGTTCGATCTCCTCACCGGCGACACCATCTCCGGTCAGGTGCGCGCTCCCAAGGAGAGCGAGAGGTACTTCGCGCTGCTGAAGGTGGAGGCGATCAACTTCGAGAATCCGGAGTCGGCGCGGACGCGGACGCTGTTCGACAACCTGACGCCGCTCTTCCCGGAGGAGCGGATCCGGCTGGAGTACGACCCGGCGGACATCTCCACCCGGATCATGGATCTCCTGGATCCCATCGGGAAGGGACAGCGAGGTCTCATCGTGGCGCCGCCGCGGACCGGCAAGACGGTTCTCCTTCAGCAGATCGCCAACGCGATCAGCGAGAACCACCCGGAGATCGTGCTCATCATCCTGCTGATCGACGAGCGCCCGGAAGAAGTGACGCACATGCAGCGCAGCGTCAACGGCGAGGTAGTCAGCTCCACCTTCGACGAGCCGGCCACGCGGCACGTGCAGGTGGCGGACATGGTGATCGAGAAGGCGCGCCGCCTGGTGGAATACAACAAGGACGTGGTGATCCTCCTGGATTCCATCACGCGACTGGCCCGCGCGCACAACACGGTCGTGCCGCACTCCGGCAGGATCCTCTCCGGCGGCGTGGACGCCAACGCGCTCCAGCGGCCCAAGCGGTTCTTCGGCGCGGCGCGGAACATCGAGAACGGAGGCAGCCTCACCATCATCGGCACGGCGCTGATCGAGACCGGAAGCCGGATGGACGAGGTGATCTTCGAGGAGTTCAAGGGCACGGGGAACATGGAGCTGGTTCTGGAGCGCAAGCTCGCGGACCGGCGCATCTACCCGGCCATCGACCTGCAGCGCTCCGGGACCCGGAAAGAGGAGCTGCTGCTGGACGAGAAGACCATCAACCGCACCTGGATCCTCCGGAAGTACCTCAACGACCTCAACGTCGTGGAAGCCATGGAGTTCCTGGTGGAGCGGTTCGCGCAGTACAAGAGCAACAAGAAGTTCCTGGACAGCATGGCCAGCGGCGGCTAGAAACCGGTCCGCTCCGGCGGACGGGCCCGGGACGCGGACGCATCCGGCGGACGCGGATCGGGAAGTCCGGGAACCGGAACGGGCGATGCCGCATCCCAAGCCATCGGCCGGACGTCCCGAAGAGGCGTCCCAACCCGAGGAGAGACCAAGTGAAAGCCGAGATTCATCCCGACTACGAGTCCACCACCATCAAGTGCGTCTGCGGGAACTCCTGGGAGACCCGGAGCACCGCCGGCGGCACCATCCATGTGGACATCTGTTCGGCCTGCCACCCGTTCTACACGGGCAAGCAGAAGCTGGTGGACACGGCCGGCCGCGTGGAGCGCTTCCGCAAGCGTTACGCCAAGACCGAGGCCGCGCAGGCCGCGAAAGCGTCGAAGACCGCCGACAAGCCCGCGGAGTCGGAGGGTTAGTCCCCTCCGGACACCGCGATGGCGAAGGGTCCCCAGGCTCTCGTAGGCGGCCAGGCCGTCATCGAAGGCGTCATGATGCGCGCCCCCGGCGGGGTGGCGACCGCCGTCCGGCGTCCGGACGGCGGCATCAGCGTCCGTTACGACAAGCATGAGCCGTGGGTGAAGCGGTTCGCTCCGCTTCGCTGGCCCATCGTGCGGGGCGGCATCACGCTCATCGAGTCGCTGGTGCTGGGCAGCTCGGCCCTGAACTACAGCGCCGACCAGGCCTCCCGTGAAGAAGGCCAGGCCGATCGGGAGCCGTCGGTCTGGGAGAAGATCGGGATGGGCGCGGTGATGGTGCTGTCGGTCGTCGCCGGTCTGGGCCTGTTCTTCTACCTGCCGATCGTGTTGACGGATATGACCGGAGTCCGCAACGGGTTCCTCTGGAACCTGGTCGACGGGTTCTTCCGGCTCGTCGTGTTCTTCCTGTACATCTGGCTGATCACGCGCTGGAGCGAGATGCGGCGCGTGTTCCAGTATCACGGGGCCGAGCACATGACGATCTTCAATTACGAGGCCGAGGTTCCCATCACGGTGGAGAACTCCCGCAACCGGCCGCGGCTGCACCCGCGGTGCGGAACGAGCTTCCTGTTCTTCGTGATGCTCGTGTCGATCTTCGTGTTCGCGCTGCTGGGACGGCCGGAGACGTTGGCGGACCGCCTCACGCGCATCGCGTTCGTGCCGCTGATCGCGGGGATCTCCTACGAGGTGATCCGGTTCTCGGCGCGCATCCTGGACAAGCCGCTGGGACGCGCGCTGGCCGCGCCCGGAATGGGATTGCAGCTCATGACCACCGCCGTGCCCGACGACACGCAGCTGGAAGTGGCCGTGGTCGCGCTGAAGGCGGCCCTGACCGGAGAGGTGCCCGCGGAGGCCTCCGCGCCCGCTGCGGCCCAGCCGGCCTCGGCCGGTGCGTCGCCCGGCTCCCCGTCATGAACGAGCGTGCGCGCCAGGCGCTGAGGCGCTTCCGGGAGATCGAGGAGCAGCTCTCGCGGCCGGAGGTGGCCTCCAACGTGGAGAAGCTGCGGACGCTCGGGAAGGAGCGCTCCGACATCGAAGACCTGGCCACGGCCGCCGGCGAGCACGAGAAGCTGGAGCAGGCGCTGAAGGAAGCGCGCGAGATCGCGGCCGGGGACGACGCGGAGCTCGCCGAGCTGGCGCAGTCGGAGCTGGAGGAGCTGGAGCCCAAGCTGGAGGCGCTGGAAGACCGCCTCCGGATCCTGTCGATTCCCCAGGACCCCGACGATTCGCGCAACGCCATCGTGGAGATCCGGGCCGGCACGGGCGGCGACGAGGCCGCGCTGTTCGCCGCCGAGGTCTACCGGATGTACCTTCGCTTCGCCGACCGCATGGGCTGGAAGGCGGAGGCGCTCGAGGTGAACGAGACGGAGATCGGCGGCGTGAAGGAGGCGATCTTCTCGCTGCAAGGCGACGGCGCGTTCGGCGCCATGCGGTTCGAGAGCGGCGTGCACCGCGTCCAGCGTGTTCCGGTCACGGAGGGCGGCGGACGCATCCACACGTCGGCCATTTCCGTGGCGGTTCTTCCGGAAGCGGAGGAAGTGGACGTGAAGATCGACCCGGCGGAGCTTCGCATCGACGTGTACCGCTCCCAGGGCCCCGGCGGCCAGAGCGTGAACACCACGGACTCCGCGGTGCGGATCACGCACGTTCCCACGGGGCTCGTGGTCACCTGCCAGGACGAGAAGAGTCAGCACAAGAACAAGGCGAAGGCGCTCCGCGTGCTGCGGTCGCGGCTGCTGGATCAGGAGCGGGAGGCGGCCGCCGCGGAGCGCGCCGAGGCGCGCCGCAGTCAGATCGGGCACGGCGATCGCTCCGAGAAGATCCGCACCTACAACTTCCCGCAGAACCGCGTCACGGATCACCGGATCGGGTTGTCGGTGCACAACATCACCGCCGTGCTGGAGGGGGACCTGGAAGAGGTCGTCAACGCGCTGCGCGAGCACGTGACCGCGCAGCAGCTCGCGGCCGGGGAGGTGTCTTGATGCAGGCGGCCCGTACGCTCAAGGAGCTTGTCGAGGCGGGAGCCGGCGAGCTGAAGTGGTCCGAGGGCGGTGCGCGGGAGAATCCGCGGCGCGAGGCTTCGCTGCTGCTCCAGGCTGCCGTGGGGCTGGACCGCAACCAGATGGTGATTCACGGCGATCAGACCGCGGCGCCCGGAGCGGCGGCCCGGTACTGGGAGATGGTCCGTCGCCGGGCGCGCGGGCTGCCGCTGCAGCTTCTCGTGGGTCACTCCGGGTTTCACGACGTCACGCTGGCCGTGGAGCCGGGCGTGTTCATTCCGCGGCCGGAAACGGAGTCGCTGGTGGAACAGGCGGTCCGCGGCGTGGAGGCCGCGCTCGCCGCCGACGCGGCTTCGTCCGGCGACGTGGCTGCGGCCGGCCCCGCTTTCCGGGCCGACACGCGCGTGACGGTCCTGGATCTTTGCACCGGAACCGGGGCGGTCGCGGTGGCGGTGGCGCACCGTTTCCGCCGGGAGGAGCGCGTCTCCGTGCACGCCGGGGACTGGAGCCTGCGGGCGGTCCGGCTCGCCCGGCGCAACGCCGAGAGCAACGAGATCACGGTAGACGTTCGCCGCTCCGACCTGTTCTCCGCTTTCGCGGACCTCGAGGGCCGCGTGAACGTCCTGGCCGCCAATCCTCCCTACATCGCCCGGGCCGAGAGGGAGAGTCTCCCCGTGGAGGTTCGCCTGGGGGATCCCGAAGACGCTCTGTTCGATCCGGACGGCGGAACGGGATTTCATCGCCGCATTGCGGGACGCGGCCGCGACTTCCTGCGGGCAGGCGGAGTGCTGGCGGTGGAGATCGGCGACCGACAGGGCGATGAGGTGAGCGCGCTGCTTCACGAGTTGGAGTACGAGGACGTCGCGGTGCTCCGCGATCTGGCGGGACGCGACCGGGTGGTCCGGGGGAGGAGGCCGAGATAGACGCGATCGTCGTGAGGGGCGGCGGTCCGCTGGAGGGCGAGATTCCCATCAGCGGATCGAAGAACGCGGCGTTGCCCATCCTCACCGCGGCCATCCTGTTCGAGGGCGCGCTGGACGTGGACAACGTCCCGGACCTGCGCGACATCGTCACGCTGACGCGGCTGCTGGAAGTCCTCGGCCTGAAAACGCAACGGGACGGCCGCCGGCTGCGGCTGGACGCTTCCGAGATCATCTCCGCCGAGGCCCCGTACGATCTGGTGCGGCGGATGCGCGCGTCCATTTACGTGCTGGGTCCGTTGCTCGCGCGTTGCGGCGAGGCGCGCGTGTCGCTCCCGGGCGGTTGCGCCTGGGGACCCCGCCCGGTGGACCTCCACGTGCTGGCAATGGAGGCGCTGGGCGCCACCGTCGACATCGACCACGGCTACCTGGTGGCGTCCGCCCCGCCGGGCGGACTGCGCGGCGCGACGATCCGTTTCCCGGTCTCCAGCGTCGGCGCCACCTGCAACGCCCTGTTCGCGTGCGTCACCGCGGAAGGCACGACGGTCCTGGAGAACGCCGCCGCGGAGCCGGAGGTGGTGGCGCTCGCCGAGTTCTTCGTGTCGTGCGGGGCGCGGATCGAGGGTCACGGAACCAAGACCGTGCGCATCGAGGGCGTGGAGAAGCTGCAGGCCGCGCCTCACTCGATCATTCCCGACCGCATCGAGGCGGGGACGTACCTCGTCGCCGGCGCGATCACCGGCGGCGACCTCCGCTTGACCGGATGCCGCGCGGATCACCTGGAGTCGGTGATCGAGGTGCTGCGAGAGTCCGGATCGTCGGTCGAAGTCGAAGGAGACACCGTCCGCATTCGCGGCGAGGTGCCGCCGCGCGGAGTTCACGTGGTGACCGCCCCCTACCCCGGCTTCCCCACCGACATGCAGGCGCAGCTCATGGCGCTCGCCTCCATCGGAATCGGCGTCAGCGTCGTCCAGGACACGATCTACCGGGACCGCTTCACGCACGTCGCGGAGCTCAACCGGCTCGGCGCCGACATTCGCCTGGACGGCGACACCGCGGTCATCCATCCCGCGGGAGGTCTGTCGGGCGCCAACGTCATGGCCACCGACCTGCGGGCTTCCGCCGCGCTCATCCTGGCCGGACTCGTGGCCACCGGCGAGACGAAGGTGAGCCGCGTGTATCACATCGATCGCGGCTACGAGGCGGTGGAGAAGAAGCTGGCGGCGGTCGGGGCGAACATCGAGCGGATCCGGGAAGAAGGTCCGTAGTTGGCGGGCGGACGCGAGCTCCCGCGCTGGGCGCCCGCCGCCCTCTCCGCCGGGCCCGTCGCACTGGCTCTCGCGTTGCGGATCAACGGGCTGGACTGGGGAAGCCCCGACTTCTTCGAGGAAGCCATCCCGCTCCGTCGCGCGTGGGACCTGTGGCCGTGGCTTCCCGGCGAGACGTTCGACGGAAACCCCCACTACTTCCGGTATCCGTCGCTCGTCCTGTACCTCAACTTCCTGTTGCAGGCGGCGATGTACGCCTGGCTGAAGCTCGGCGGCGCCATCCAGGGAACGATGGACTTCCGGGTTCTCCGCGAGATCGACCCGGCCGCGTTCTTTCTGCCCGCCCGCTCCCTCTCGGTGGCGTTCGCCACGGGCTCCGTCTGGATGGTGGGTCGCCTGGGGCGCCGGCTGGACGGCGCGCTGGTGGGCACGGCCGCCGCGCTTCTCACCGCGGTCAACGTGCTTCACGTCGACTGGTCCCAGCGCATCAGCGTGGACATGGCGCTGGCGTTCTTCTCCCTGTGGGCGCTGCTCCGGTGCGTGATGCTGGCGGAGAGCGTCACCGTGCGCCGCGGGGTTCTCGCCGGAGTGGCCGTCGGCCTCGCGACCTCGTCGAAGTACACCGGAGCGCTTCTGCTCGTGCCGCTGCTGGCCGCCGTGCTGCCGACGCGGCGCGAAGCCGTGGGCCCGGCCGTGCGCTCGCTGGTCGCGGCGGGGGCCGCGGCCGCGATCGTCTTCGCCGCCACGTCTCCCTGGGTGATCGCGGACTTCCGGGCGGCCTGGCTGGACATCGCGGCGGAGCGGGAGCACATGGAAGTGGGCCACTTCGGACTGTCGTCCGGCGCCGCGTGGCCGTTCTACGCGAAGGCGCTGGCCGGCCGGCTTCTCGGTCCACTCGCGGCGGCGGGGGTCGCGATCGGACTGGCGGCGGCCGTCCTGCGGCGGGATCGACGCGCGCTCGTCGTCCTCTCATTCGTCGCCGTCACGTTGGCCGTCGTCGGCTCGTGGTCCATGCGCGCGGACCGCTACCTGCTGCCCGTGGTCGCGCCGCTGCTGCTCTTCGCGGCCTGGGCGCCCCGGGAGGCGCACCGGGCGTTGCAGAGCCGGGGAACGGCCGCCGGGCCCGCGCTGGCGGCCGCGGTGGCCATCCTCGTCGCCCTGGCGGCG
>Ga0102947_1000705_pt1 | contig 11732 bp, 10 predicted proteins | sample SalPon2A_A_D2_MG_FD_78210 | JGI IMG/M metagenome (GOLD analysis project Ga0102947, IMG submission 78210) | Soil microbial communities from South San Francisco under conditions of wetland restoration - Salt Pond MetaG R2A_A_D2_MG | ecosystem: Environmental > Terrestrial > Soil > Wetlands | place... | reverse complement strand
GTTAATTTTGAAGATACCTCCATCACCCAGAATACAAGGGTTAGTTACCCTATTTACCACATTGAAAACATCCAGGAGCCTTCTGTCGGCAAAAACCCCACGAACATTTTTTTCCTCACGGCAGACGCCTTTGGGGTACTGCCCCCCATATCGAAACTAACACCAAGTCAGGCTGCATATCACTTTATTTCAGGTTACACCGCCAAAGTTGCCGGCACTGAAGCTGGAGTCGTGGAACCCGTACCGTCTTTTTCTGCTTGTTTTGGGGCGCCTTTTATGCCGTTGCACCCTACGGTATATGCAGAAATGCTGAGCAATAAAATGCAGGAGTCGGGCGTCAATGTATGGCTTGTGAACACGGGATGGACGGGCGGACCGTATGGGGTGGGGACCAGGATGAAACTGAAGTACACCCGGGCAATGATACATGCTGCCCTCAGTGGAAAGCTTGGCCTATATAATTATGACACCTATCATATTCATTCCGTGTTCGGGGTAGCTCAGCCGAGGGAATGTCCCGGGGTTCCCACAAGTGTTCTAAGTCCAAGAGCTACCTGGAATAATGACCAGGCCTATTATACAACTGCGTTTAAGTTAACGAATGCTTTTCGTGAAAATTTTAAAAAGTTTGAGTCCTATGCCAACGAGGAAATCAGGAGAGGAGGACCCCAGCGTTATGCCTTTTAGAAATCAGGGTATCCATACCCCGGGTGTCACCGCGCCCTGTTGCAGGATTGCGGCCTTACTTATTGAAAGGATGAATACCTGCAGTACTTAATTTTCTGCCCGCTCCCGTTATATATATCCGTGTTGTTTAAACCGAGTCGGTGACAAACCATGGATGGGTTGCTATCCGTTATTTCCTGTTGACGCTTGTGATGTATTTCTGAAGTGCCATGGTCATTGAGGGGGTCTCCGGCGTAGGGGCTTTGATGTCTATTCGAAGACCGGCTTCTGTTGCTGCATTGATAGTAGAATCTCCGAAAACAGCAATTTTTGTATTATTTTGTTGAAAATCAGGGAAATTTTTCAAAAGCGACTCTATTCCGGAAGGGCTAAAAAACACCAGTACATCGTAGTACACGTTTCTGAGGTCTGAAAGGTCGCTGATGACCGTTTTATAGAAAATACCCCGAGTCCATTGAATTCCGGCATCGTCAAGCGTTTCGGGGATGGCTGCTTTTAACGCATCCGAAGACGGCAGCAGAAAGGTTTCATCCTTGTATTTTTTGAAGAGGGGAAGAAGTTCGGTAAAATTCCGCTTCCCTACATAAATTTTACGCTTTCTGTAAACTACATACTTCTGCAGATAAAAGGCCACAGCTTCTGACTGACAGAAATATTTCATGGTATCCGGTACCTTAAAGCGCATTTCCTCGGCAATCCTGAAAAAATGGTCCACCGAGTTACGGCTGGTGAGAATGATGGCACTGTATTGGTTGAGATGGATCTTTTGTCTGCGGACATTTTTTGCATCCACACCCTCCACATGAATAAAAGGTCTAAAGTCTACCTTTACTTTTTCCTTTTCTATAAGACGCAAATAGGGTGAATTTTCCATTTTAGGTTCTGGTTGAGAAACCAAAATCGTCTTTATCTTCATAAACCTCAGACTTTTAGATAATTCGCAATGATTACAAAGGGTGCAATTTCGAGTGCGCAAAGGTACAAAATAAAATAGAAAAAGTGGGTTGCAATGTATTTTTGATGATTTTTTAGGATAGTGAACCAACCCACGGCATTTATTAGAATTATTAGGAAAATACTTATGAATAAAACAGTTTGGGAGTCTTTGATCACGTAGGTAAGGATAACATTCGCCAAAAACATGATCAATCCGCTATAGTTCAGGTAGGATAACTTTTTAAAGATGAATTCTGAAATATTCCTATTGTTATTGAAGACAAATCCATTGCCCAGTTGAAGAAAAATTTTCGTTAGCAGGAACAGCATCCATAAGCCCAGGATGATTATATACATATGGGGATAGGGCGTGGTCCCGGTACGGAGAATAATATATTGGGCGTAGTACAGAAAAAGTGAAAAGTTGAGGAGTTGAAAAACGGTAAAGAAAATATGGAACCAGTTTAACAATTTATCCTTCTTGTTATACATAAAGAGATACTTGTTGTTAAATGGAAGTATGATAAAGTTTAGAAACCGGGTATAAAACAGGCTCTTCGCAACTACAAGAAACAACACGCTTGAAAATAAGGTGATGGTAATCCAATCGGCAGTAATCAAGTTTTTATAGATCGGTTCCATTATTGAAGTTTTACGTTTTCACCATTTAGGCCCCAATATAAATTATTTTCAGAGATACAGATTTTAAAGTAGGCGGGCCTCTCCGTTCCATGCACCGGTAGTTTAAAGGTAAAACCTGTGCTGTCCCGGGAGGTGAGAACGGTGGTGTTAGGTTGCAGGGCCTCTACTGTAACGGGCACTAATTCTTTAACCTGTTTATGGGCATTGAGATAGGCTACCGAGAATTTGATCTTGGCCAGATCTATATCCACTTTGTATGGGTTATAGACGTTCAGGCGATGGGTGCCTTCCATGGAACTATTTTTTTTGTCGGCTACATAACATCGGAGTTTCCTGAATGATTCAAAGGAATCTATGTAGGTTCCGTAATAGGTGTCCCCTTTGGCCGTGGTAAACGAAACGTCCCCTTCCTTAATATATTTTGAGGTGTATAAAACCCTCTTATGCTGTACCCTGAACTCCGAACTGTCTATGGAATATTGGTTCTGCCTGTATCGGATATTGTTCAGTGAAAAACTGGTAAATCCGGAGTAAAATGAATACATGGGTGCATTGCGGTAAGAATTCTCAAAGACCACAGGAGTGCTGCCAACCTGAGAGGCAATTTCATTGACCCATTTCTTATTGCCGTGCGTTTCGTATACAATGGGAAAAAAAGGCTCATATACCAGGCCTATCCGCAGGAAACAAAACAGTACAATATTCGCGATTCCACAACGCCATATCCATTTTCTCGTATTGGAATGATCCAGCATATAGTTAAAAACAAGAACGACCACGGGAATGCATATAACAATCAGCCACTGGGTTTGGATCCGCCTGTTAAAACTGGAGATAAAGAAAAAAAGCAATACGCCGTAGGTCAGATACAAAAGGCCCCGGGTAAACATATCTGAAGCCTTCGTCCTGAAAACAGACAGGTAGATCCAGGGAAACGTCAATCCAAAAAGGGCTACCAGGTTAATCAGGTATCCAAGGGTGTAATCTTCGAAATGATAAGCCCTGTTTGGCCGTTCAAACAAGTGGTATTTTATAGAGATGAAATCATTTTCAAACAACCACAGGATATGAGGACTATAACAAAGAAGGGATACGATAACCGCAAGCCAGGCATATTTATTAAAAACCAGTTTGAAATTGGAAATCAATACAAAAACAATGACCAGCACAGCGTGATATTTACTGTACATAAGCGCCGCCATAACCATACCCAGTCCAATGCTTAAAATTGCCGTCGGAGCTGTCAGGAACTTTTTATAGACCCATAAGAACAAGGCCGTGAAAAAAAGCAAAGGGGTGTCCGGAAGGGTAAGGAATCCGTAAGCGTTCAACAAGGTCATAGAGAAGACCAGGACAAAGAAATGTGGGATATAGTCCTCCTTTTTAGGAGGGTACACCAAATGCCAGAGGGTAAAAACAGTGCCTGCCATGAGAACGGAACTCATAAAACGAACCCCAAGCTCACCGCCAAAAAACAGGCTGCTGATCTTAACGAGAAGGGCCACCATGGGGGGATGATCAAAATAACCCCAGGCCATATTCTGGGCATAGTACCAATAATAGGCTTCATCAAAAATAAGCTCAGTGAAATGTGCTTGAATCAGGTTGATCAAAAAAATGGCCCCAAGAAGATAAAGGAAAAGTCCGGCTTTGCGTTTCATTCCTGCTATTGATTCACTTCAAAATTACAAATAATAGGTTTTAGGAGGTCTTTTAAGGAAACGATAAAATTGGTGCTCTATTTCCCTTCGGACTTTTTAAAGTAGTATTTTTGTCAAAATTACAGTACCTCTATGACAGATTGCTTGGTCATTATTCCCACCTTTAACGAGATCGAAAATATTGAAGCAATCATCCGGGCCGTTTTTTCGCTGCAAAAGGAATTTCATGTTCTCGTAGTTGACGACAATTCTCCGGACGGTACGGCAACCCGGGTCGCGGTATTACAGGATGAGTTTCCGGATCGCCTGTTTTTGCAGGTGCGAACCGAAAAATCAGGGTTGGGCACTGCATATATTCATGGATTTAAATGGGCCATTTCCCGTAAATACGACTATATTTTTGAAATGGATGCCGATTTTTCCCATAGGCCGTCCGATCTTCAACGATTGCAAAGGGCATGTCTCAACGGAGCTGATGTTGTCGTTGGATCCAGGTATAAAAAAGGAGTCAATGTGGTGAACTGGCCGTTATACAGGATTCTGCTTTCGTATGGGGCATCATTCTATGTAAAGTTCATTACCGGGATGCGCGTGCACGATCCCACGGCGGGATTTGTCTGTTACCGGAGAAAAGTACTGGAAACCATAGACCTTGATGCCGTAAAATTTATCGGGTATGCCTTCCAGATAGAAATGAAATTCAGGGCATATCTCAAGAAGTTTAAGATAGAAGAAGTTTCTATAATTTTTACAGACAGGGAGAAGGGAAAATCTAAAATGAGTTCTGCCATTGTCTGGGAAGCCATTTTTGGGGTCATCAGCATGAAATTCAGGAGCCTCTTTAAAATTAATGGATTCTAAACATGAATAAATTACTCATCAAGAATGCCGTATGGGTCAATGAAGGGGTACACGGAGAAGGGGATATCCTTATACAGGGCGATATTATCCAGACAATAGGTCCCGGGATAGCAGCAGAAAATGCCAAAGTTATCGATGTAGGCGGAAACCTTGTATTGCCGGGGGTTATTGATGACCAGGTACATTTCAGAGAGCCGGGACTTACTCATAAAGGCAATATTGGATCCGAAAGCAGGGCTGCCGTAGCAGGTGGTATCACTTCTTTTATGGAACAGCCGAACACCCTGCCCCAGACAACCACCATTGAAAGGTTGGAAGAAAAATTTGCGATTGCCAGGAACACATCATACGCCAATTATTCCTTTTTGTTCGGGGGCACCAATGATAATTTGGAGGAGCTCAAAAAATTAGATAAAAATTCGTGTTCAGGGGTTAAGCTCTTTCTCGGTTCTTCAACGGGAAATATGCTGGTAGATGATGAGGAAGTCCTTGAAAGGATTTTTTTGAATACAGAGTTGGTGATTTCCGTGCACTGTGAAGATGAGGGCACAATACGGGAAAACCTGGCGCTATATACGGATAAATTCGGAGCGGATATTCCAGTAAAATACCATCCCCTGATCCGCAGCGCGCAGGCCTGTTACCTCTCTTCTTCAAAGGCCGTTGCGCTGGCAGAAAGGACCGGGGCCAGACTCCACATATTCCATATCTCCACGGGAAAGGAAACCGGGCTGTTCAGAAATGACATTCCATTGGGTAAAAAGAAAATAACCGCTGAAGTTTGTATCCACCATTTGCGGTTTTCCGATGCGGATTACGAAAAGAAGGGAACCCTTATAAAATGGAATCCTGCCATTAAAACGGCCGAAGACCGGGATATGCTTTGGCAGGCACTGCTGGATGACCGCATAGATGTGGTGGCGACAGATCATGCGCCACATACCCTGGAAGAGAAGCAAAACCCTTATACCAAGGCGCCCTCGGGGGGGCCACTGGTTCAACATGCGCTTCCGGCAATGCTGGAGAAGTACCGGGAAGGCGTAATCACCCTTGATAAAATAGTAGAGAAAATGTGCCATAACCCGGCCCGGTTGTTTCAAATATATAACCGGGGTTTTATCAGGGAAGGTTATTTTGCGGACCTCGTTGTTGTAAATTTGAATGCCCCGTGGCAGGTTAGTAAACACAATATCCTTTACAAATGTGGCTGGTCTCCCTTTGAAGGGGAGACGTTCAGCTCAAAAATTACGCATACCTTTGTCAATGGTCATTTGGCCTATGAAAACGGTACCTTTTCAGAGGAAAAATTCGGCAAAAGACTCACTTTTAATCGCCCGATATGAAACGATGGTTTTTATCAATTTTTGTACTACTACTGGTATGTTGCGGTGAAAAGGTCATTGAACCCCCGGAAAATCTAATTCCCGGCGAAAAAATGACCGATATATTATACGACCTTGCCCTGATCAATGCGGCAAAAAGTACGAACCCCAAGATATTGGAAGACCATTTGATAGAGCCCATGCAATATATTTATGATAAATATGCGATAGACAGTATTCAGTTTGTCAAAAGCGACGTGTATTACGCTTCAATACCGGCAGAATATGCAGCTATTTATGAAAATGTATCTAACCGTCTCGAAAAAGAGAAAAAGGAGATAGAGGATGCCAGAAAGAAAAAAAATGAAGAAAGTCGGATAAATTTGGAACAGGATACGGTAAATAAAAAGGTCAATACCGTCAGGAAAACTGAGCAGGATACGATTCCTTAAAACGGTTGCAGGTGAAATAGACGCTTTCAGCCATCAATTCAAATTCGAAGTTGAGCATACCGAGTATCTTCCTGTTGCTGTAAACTTCCGGCCGCCTAAGGGATTCAACTTCTTTTTTTGTAAGCTTTCTCTTCTTTCCGGTCAATAGACTCCGAAGCCAATCTAACCGCCAAAGGAGGTTTAATTGCCAGAATTTGAGGGCTCGCTTGGGGGTTGACTTCCCGAATTCCCGGGCAATGTTGGAGAGGATCTCCTTGTAGGAGAGATTTTTGTCAATGACAATAAAACGTTCGTTGGCAATATCAGAATCCATGAGTTCTGCCATTATCTTCACTACGTCATTAACGGTGACAAATCCGGTCCCGCCAGGGGGATAAAAGGCAGGGCCTTTTGCTACGATTCGGAAAATAGATCCACTGCCGCCATACCAAAACCCCGGACCTAGAATTACTCCCGGGTTAAGGATAACCACCGGGACCCCTTCCTGAGAAGCACGCCAGATCTCCATTTCGGCCAAATGCTTGGTGAGTCCGTAAACATTGGCCCTGTTATCATTCCATTCATTTTCCTCAGTGGCCAAAGAGCGATCGGGACTTTTACCGATGGCGCCTATGGAACTTACAAAGCAAAGTTTTTTTACCTGTTTGGCAATACAAAGGTTGGCTATATTGGCGGTACCTTTTTCGTTTGCGCGCTGCAAGCGTTTAAAATCTTTTGGGTCGAATGAAATAAGGGCCGCACAATGATATACCTGTGTAATATTTTCAAAGGCAATTTCGAGGGCAGGGATATCCGTGATGTCAGCCTCCACCCAATCTATTTTATCAAAAAGTCCGTCGGGGTCATGGTAGTAATATGAAAATACCTTTTTTACGGCATTTAGATTACTGTCCCGCCTGTGAATAGCACGTACAGACAGATCTTTGCTCAGCAAATAAAATAATAGGTGGGTTCCAACAAGTCCTGTACCGCCGGTGACTAAAATCATGGCTCTAAATTACTCAATTACTTGGGATATATTTCTTTTCTGCCGAAAGGCAACATGCTATTTATTTTATATTTGCAGCAATAATATTAAAGAAGAAGGGATGGCTTCCAATTTTGTAGCTGAATTAAACTGGAGGGGAATGGTCCATGATGTAATGCCCGGAACTGAGGAACACTTGGCAACTGGCATGCAGTCTGCCTATGTTGGGATTGACCCTACAGCGGATTCCCTTCACATTGGTCATCTGGTCGGGGTGATGTTGCTGCGGCATTTCCAGGTGGCCGGCCACAAACCATTTGCCCTTTTGGGGGGAGCCACCGGGATGATTGGCGATCCTTCCGGTAAATCTGAAGAGCGTAACCTGCTTGATGAAACCACCCTGCGCCTGAACCAGGAAGCCCTCAAGGAACAGTTATCCCGTTTTTTGGATTTTGACAGCGATGCAGAAAATGCCGCGGTGCTGGTCAATAATTATGACTGGATGAAAGATTTTTCATTTCTGGATTTTATTCGGGATGTAGGCAAACACATTACCGTAAATTATATGATGGCCAAGGATTCCGTAAAAAAGCGCTTGTCAGCAGAAGCCAAGGAGGGGATGTCTTTTACAGAATTTACCTATCAGTTGGTGCAGGGGTATGATTTTCTGCACCTCTACCGGCAATACAATTGTACACTGCAAATGGGCGGTAGCGATCAATGGGGCAATATCACGACCGGCACGGAACTCATTCGAAGGATCGGGGGAGGAAAGGGGTTCGCATTGACCTGTCCGCTGATCACAAAGGCCGACGGCACAAAATTTGGCAAGACAGAAGAGGGTAATGTATGGCTGGATGCCCACAGGACATCCCCTTATAAATTTTATCAATACTGGCTCAACACCTCGGATGAAGATGCCGAGAAATACATCAAAATATTTACCTTTCTATCCAGAAACGAAATTGAAGATTTGGTTGGAGAACACCGGCACGCCCCCCATCAACGTAAGTTGCAAAAGCGATTAGCTGAAGAAATTACGCTCATGGTTCATTCCAGGGAAGCCCTGGATAATGCTATCACGGCCAGTTCCATACTATTTGGAAAGTCAACCTCGGAAGATTTAAAGAAATTGGACGAAGTAACTTTTCTGGAGATATTTGAAGGGGTACCCATCGCCGAAATTACAAGGAAGGAGATTGAATCGGGCCTGGATATGATCGCAGCACTTTCGGCCAAAACCGGTTTTTTAAGTTCAAATGGAGAGGCAAGGAGAGAATTAAAACAAAATGCCATCTCGGTTAACAAGGAAAAAGTCCGGGAAGACTACGAGTTGTCCCCGGCTGATTTGATTAATGATAAATTTGTGCTATTGCAGCGAGGTAAAAAAAACTACTTTGTATTGGTGGCCGGTTAGCATTGGGCAAACGGCATTTATAGCTCAATCGAGAAAAACTAGGAATGGAAATCTACAAACCCACGGAGGTTCAGGAACTGGAAGATTTTTACGGAGATCTTCTTACTAAAATCGATCACTATCAACGGGTAAGCGACCACCTGGAAGCCCTGTCAGCCAGGATGTGGGAAGGGGTGCAGGCAAAAATTGAAGGGGTCTTCACAGAGATCAAAAATTACCATTGGAGACATTTGGGCAAAAGTACGGCAGCGCTTGTAAAACTTGGATTGGCCAGAGATGATTGCAGGCAGGCCATTGCCAATGAATACGGCTTTAGACGTTGGACAGAGGTAGAACACATGACCTCCCCCTATAACACCATGTTCGAGACTGCGGTAAATGCGATGCTGGATGGGGACCTCGCCCAGGTCAAAAAATTGCTGGCCAAGAAGAGAGACCTTGTAAATCAAAAGTCGCGCTACGGTCATGATGCAACGTTATTGCACTATGCAGTAAGTAACGGGGTGGAACTCTGGCGTCAGAAAGTGCCGGAAAATCTGCCGGTAACGGTAGCTTTTCTGATGGAACACGGAGCAAACCCAAATGCCAAAATGAAGGTATATGGGGGAGAATACACACCATCAGAATTATTACCGTCCAGTGCACATCCACGCGCAGCTGGTATTCTACCGGAGTTGAGGAAATTATTTAAAGTCTGACAAACCTGTGGTATTGCAATACTTTCGGTATCCTGCGGCCTGAAAATAAATCGTTAACTGTTTGAACTGCCCCGGGAGCAGAACCAGATGCCTTCGGTTATCCTGGGAAAGCGCCTGGCCTGTTGCCCTGTGGGGGAACATGATTCAACATATTTAAACGGATCATATGAGTGACCTCGAAATTGCAAGGAAAGTTACCCTTAAACCCATTGACCAAATTGCCGTCATTCTTGGACTGAAGGCGGATGAAATTGAGATGTATGGGAGGTATAAGGCAAAAGTACCGTTGACCGGAATCAACAGGGCACAGGATGGGAATGGCCATCTGGTTTTGGTCTCTGCCATCTCCCCGACACCGGCCGGGGAAGGAAAAACCACGATTTCCATTGGGTTGGCCGAAGGACTGAACCAACTGGGCAAAAAGACGACCGTTGTACTAAGGGAACCTTCACTGGGACCGGTTTTTGGAATAAAGGGAGGTGCTACCGGCGGCGGTTATGCCCAGGTGCTTCCCATGGAAGATATCAACCTCCATTTTACCGGGGATTTTGCGGCTATTGAAAAGGCCCATAATTTATTGTCGGCCCTGATAGATAACAATATCCAAAGTAAAACCAATTCGCTTGGCCTTGATGCACGGACCATCTCATGGAAACGGGTAATGGATATGAATGACAGGGCATTGAGGAGGATCATTGTGGGACTCGGTGGAACAACTTCCGGGGTCCCCAGGGAAACGGCATTTGATATTACCGCAGCCTCGGAAATTATGGCCATCCTTTGCCTGGCGGACGATCTGCAGGATTTAAAAGGGCGGCTGGGGAATATTTTTATCGGATATACCCTGGACAAAAAACCAATTTATGCCCGTGATCTCAAGGCTGAGGGCGCTATGGCAGTTTTGCTTAAGGATGCGATAAAACCAAATTTGGTACAGACCATAGAAGGCAATCCGGCGATCATCCATGGGGGGCCTTTTGCTAATATTGCCCAGGGGACCAATTCGGTTATAGCGACCAGATTGGGGCTGTCCTTTTCGGAGTATACGGTCACGGAAGCCGGCTTTGGTTTCGATCTCGGTGCCGAAAAATTCTTTGACATTAAATGCCAAAGCGCGGGCTTGTCCCCAAAAGCGGTAGTCCTTACCGCTACCATCAGGGCGCTTAAATATCATGGCGGGGCCTCCCTGAATGCCCTGACGGAACCTAATTTGCAAGCCCTGGAGAAGGGCATACCCAACCTTGAAAAACACATTGAGAATATCCGGCTTTTCAATGTCCCCCCTGTGATTGCCATCAACCGCTTTGTTACCGATACGGATGAAGAGATTGAATTTGTCAGGAAGGTTGGCGAAAGAATGGGTGTTCAGGTTGCGCTGGCCGATGTATGGGCAAAAGGAGGAAAGGGAGCCCTGGATCTGGCAAGGGAGGTTATGGCGGTTGCAGAAGGCAACACTTCTTTATTCACTCCCCTGTATCGCTGGGATATGGGGGTTAAGGAAAAAATTGAGATCATTGCAACAAAGATCTACGGGGCGGAATATGTGGATTACACCGCCAGGGCAAAATCAGATCTAAAGAAAATTTCCGAATTGGGTCTTGAAGGCCTGCCTGTGTGTATCGCAAAAACTCAGAAATCATTGTCGGACAACCCTGCATTGCTTGGGAGGCCAAAAGATTTTATAATTACCGTAAGGGAAATTGAAATTGCTTCGGGAGCTGGATTTTTGGTGCCAATTACAGGCGATATTATGAGAATGCCCGGGCTGCCGGCACATCCGGCCTCGGAAAACATAGATATTGATGCGGAAGGTAATATTTCCGGACTATTTTAGGACCGGGGCTTAGAGCACCATTAAATTGCATCCACGGATATCAGAATGATCGAAACGGCCGATCACCTCAAAACTACCGTCTTTATGGATCCTACCCAGGTCCTGGGTGGCAATAAAAGAGCAGGAGTGGACATTTGCCAGGTCAATAATGCACAGACCGCCTGTTTCCCCACCCCTGTGAAGCACCATTGGGTCTTCGGTTTCCCGGGTAAGGACTTTCATCCATGGAGGGGGCTTAAAAATTCCATTTCTTTG
>Ga0102947_1000704_pt1 | contig 11738 bp, 8 predicted proteins | sample SalPon2A_A_D2_MG_FD_78210 | JGI IMG/M metagenome (GOLD analysis project Ga0102947, IMG submission 78210) | Soil microbial communities from South San Francisco under conditions of wetland restoration - Salt Pond MetaG R2A_A_D2_MG | ecosystem: Environmental > Terrestrial > Soil > Wetlands | place... | reverse complement strand
CGAGCGCACCGTTCTCCCTGGCAATGTCGACGAGCTGCTCGAGCTCGGGACTCGAGACCTGCAACGCATTGAGAAATCCGTGGCACACGTTCATCAGCTCGCCCAGACCGGCGAGATCGAGATCCTGAATCGCCTGAATCGCGCGCAGAGTCAGAGCATCCATTTGGTCGAATATACGCTCATAGAGCCGTGGATCCTTCTGCCAGGCCGCGCGAACGCGGCCGACGGTTTTCGCCGTCAGGCCTTCGTATCCGGTCATGCCGATCACCGCATCGATCGGTTGCGGCACGTTGAGGAGCTCGACGAGCGGCGGATCGCCGGCGCGGAAGACGAGCGGCTGCCCGTAACAGGCCAGTGTGTTGTCGAGTCCGCTCGGGTTGCCGTGCGCGACCTTCTCCGACTCGAACGCCAGGCGGTTGACGTCTTCGTCGGTCAGGCCCAGCGAAAAATGCTTGTCCAGGGCGCGCACGATGGCCACGGCCATCGCCGCCGAGCCGCCGAGTCCCATGCTGCGCGGCACATCGGGAAACACCTCGATGCGCATGCTGCGGTCGCTTAAGCCCAGCTTGTCGAGCACGACGCCCGCCGGGCGCTCGAACGAACGGCGGCCTTCGGGCGTCGATGCCAGCCGGTACTCGACGCCCCACCTGGGGATCAGCAGATGAATGCCCTCGTCGCAGTCGTCGATATGCGCCTTGATCGTCATCGGCACCGGCGCGGCGATCGCATGACGGCCATAGACGACGGAATGCTCGCCGAGCAGGATCACCTTGCCGTACCCCACGCCCGTGGAGGGTTCCTCGACGTGGCGCTTGGCGACGCCGCCGTGCTCGCTCAGCTGCGAGCTGCCGGCAAGCTCGGCGAGAATTTCCTGCGCTTTCCAGACTTTGATCACACCGCTTTGAATGACGCGTTCGAGCACGGCATCGAAAACCTCCTGTGGCGCCCCGGCCGCAGTCACGACGCTGCGCGCATGCAGTGTCATATGGCCCTTTTGGATGCCCTCGGTTGCGAGCGCCCGAATGGCAGCGAAATTCTGTGCAAGGCCGGCCGAAGCCATGACGCTGGCAAGCTCAGTCGCGGATTCGACGCCCAGCAAGCGCAGATTGACGGCGACGGTCGGGTTCGACTCCAGCGGCGCGCCGACGATGCCGACCTTGATGGGGATCTCGATGCTGCCACAAAGACTGCCGTCCTTGTCCGCCCACCAGTTCGTCAGCGCCGTGTACTTGCCGTTGCGCGCAGCGTAGGCATGCGCACCGGCTTCGATGGCGCGCCAGTCGTTGCCCGTTGCGATGGCAATCGGGTCGATGCCGTTCATCACTCCCTTGTTGTGCGTTGCCGCACGATACGGGTCGACCCTGGCGAAATCGGAAGCGACGATGATGCCGTCGCGGGCCTGCTCGCCGGAGTATCCGCGCCCCGCGAGTCGCTCGACCGGAATCCGGCACTGCGCGGTTACCATCGAGCGGTCGGTGAGGTTCGACAAGATCCGCAGAAAGACTTCACCGCCGGAGATCGATTCGATCAGCGGCGCGACGCCCTCGCACATGCCGTTGACGAGGTTCGCCCCCATTGCATCGCGTGTGTCGACGAGCAGGTGCACCACGAGCGTCGGCTTGCCGCTGCTCGGCAACGTATGGACGAACAGCTCGATATCGCGCGCGCCGCCGCCGCGGGCCACCATATTGGGGTGAAAGCTGTTGGCGAGATTGATGATCTCAGTTCTGCGCTTCGTCAAAGCGCGCCTGGCGTTATCGAGATTCGGCAGATCCACGATCTGAATCTGGCCGATCAGCACCGGATCGCTGGCCTGCGCCCGTATGCCGCCGGATTCCCGCATCAGTTTTGCCGCCGAGCCCAATGCGGCGACGATCGACGGCTCCTCGACGACCATCGGCACGATGTACGGCTTGTCGTTGACCATCATGTTCATGCCGAGACCCAGCGGCATGCCCATGACGCCGACGACGTTCTCGATCATCTTGTCGGCGGCATCGATCTCCAGCGTATGCCGACCGCTGGCCAGTGCGCGAAAGTCGCTCTCGCTCAGAGCGCCGCGATCCTGAATCGCGCGCAGCCGCTCCTCGACCGACAGTTTGTAAAACTGCGGAATCCGGAAGCGATTCGAACTCACTCGGACAACTCCTCAACCCTCAAGCCGTGCGCATCGACTCCAAACTCGACCCACAGAAACCCCTGCGCCGTGACGGCATTGCGCAACGCGGCCAGTGCCGCCGCATCCTGTGAGAATGCGATGCCGAGATCGCCGCCGCCCGCGCCGCTGGTCTTGTACCTGACGTCAAATCGCTGCGCCAGCGCACCAATTTGACGGTGTTCCCGTGTAAGCACGTCGCAGTCGAGTGCGATTCCGAGCGATTCGAGCAATACCCCATAAGCACCGATGGCGGCGAGAAACCCGTCTGCGTCATTGGCACGGACCGCATCGCATCCGGCCGACGAAACCGCAGCAAGCTCCGCCAACAGCGGTGCAGCCCGATCCGGCTCCCTGCGGCGCCAGTCATCGAACCGTCCCACGAAATCGGCGGTTCGGGCGGACTGCCCCGCAAAAATACCCGCGAATCCTACACTGTTCGGCAGTTGGACTGAACCGACAGCGGCGTCGCCGGCGCGATCCAGCCTAAAGGTGTGCAGCCCGCCAAGCAGCGCCGCGGCGACGTCGATACCGCTGCCGCGGCCGTCCTGCAGATGCCGGTGCAGCCGGATCAGCCAATCCAGATCTGGCCGTCTTATTTTTTGATTATCAAAGGCTTGCATCGCGCCGGCGAAGGCCACGAGCACCGCGGCGCTCGACCCGATACCGAGTTTTCGCCGGCCGTCCGCAAAGAACCGGCGCGAGTCCAGCACGGCCCGGAACGCCGTGCGACGGTCCGGGCCCGCGCGCGTGTCAAGCACGGTATCTACCAGTGCCAGCCCGCTGCGCTCCCCGGCCGCGAACGCGCAAGTGCACCATTCCGGTGCACAGGTCTCGATGACACACTGCGCCGCGGCGCTGCGCTCGAGCGTGACCTCACAGCGGCGGTCGACGGCAAGGACCAGCGCCTCGGCGCCGCTCAGCACGGCGTACTCGCCAAGGACGACGAGCTTGCCCGGGCTGCTCGAGCGAATCTTCACTGCGCATTCCCGCTCAGAATCTCGATGCCGGGACCCAGCCCGGTAAGGAGCGTCTCGACCACACCCGGTACCGCTTCGAGCTCGCGGCGCACCAGCGCGGCAACCTCCGGCTCGCAAACGGCCTTGACCTGGGGGCCTGCGTCGATCGTGAAGCAAACCGGCACGCCGGCGCGGCGCAGCGCCGCGACGGCGTGCATGCACTCGAGCGTGACGCCATTCCAGTACACCAAAGCCGGCTGTGCGGCCAGCGCCGCCGCGTGCATTTTCAGGCAGCTCGCCTCGGTGACGACGGCCAGCGCGTCGAAGTCTCGGGCAACAATCGCCGCGCGCGCCGTCTCCATGTCGGCTGCATGCGTGCCGACCCAGCTCGTGAAGTACGGCGAGCTCTCGGCAGACAGCGTCATTCCGGTGCCCGAACTGACCGATTTCCTGCCCGCGGCGGTGATCGCGACGACGACCTCGAGCGGCCACTGCCTGCCCGCGAGCAACGGCTCGGCGTAGCTGTCGCTGCCATCGTCGCGCTCGCCGCGGTGCATGATGACGTAGCCGCCGAAGATCGAGCGTGCCGCCGACCCGGAGCCACGGCGCGCGACAATGCTGAGCTGGCGGGCATCGAGACGCAGGCCCAGGGCGGCGTCGGCAGCGGCGACGAGCGCGGCGAATCCCGAAGCCGACGAAGCGAGCCCGGCTGCGGTCGGGAAGTTGTTTTCGCTTTCGACACGGGCACGCAGGTCGACCCCGGCCATTGTGCGCAGTATGTCCAGACAGGCCGTGACGCGCGCCAGCTGATCCTCGCGCCGCTCACCGTCGAGGATGAGATCGTCGTGGCGCAGCGCCGGATCGAACGCGACGTGCGTTTGCGACCACAGCCGATCGAGCGTGATCGACAGTGAGCCGACCGCAGGAAGATTCAGCGTCTTTTCCCGCTTACCCCAGTACTTGACGAGCGCGATGTTCGAACGCGCTCTCGCGGCAGCCTGCATCGACATTCCTAAATATATGAATGAGCCTGGAACCAGTCCACGGCATCGTGAATCGCATCGGTGGCCGCCCGCGCCTGATATCCGAGCGCGGCGCGCGCCTTGTCGCTCGAAAAATACATATGTTTGCCGGCCATGCGCAGGCCGTCGATCGTCACGCGCGGCTCGGTCCCGCTAAACCGGGCAAGTAACTCGGCGACTGCGGCAACCGGATAAAGCGGCAGACGCGGCAAGCGAATCTCGGGCGGCCGGCGGCCGACGCGCAGCGCGACGATGCGCAGTATTTCCCGCAGACTGAGGTCGGTTCCGCCGAGAACGTAGCGCTCGGCATCGGCGCCGCGCTCCAGTGCCAGCAAGTGTCCGCGCGCGACGTCGTCGACATGCACGATATTGAGGCCGGTATCGACGAATGCCGGAATCCTGCCGGTGGCGGCATCGACGATGATCCGGCCCGTCGGCGTCGGTCGGATGTCGCGCGGGCCGATCGGCGTCGACGGATTGGTCACGACGTAAGACAGCCCGGTGCTCGCAGCCGATTCGTGCACGGCCTGCTCGGCGAGATACTTCGAGCGCTTGTAGTGGCCGATCATGTCCGCGAGCGAGACCGGCGTGTCCTCGTTGCCAGGTGTTCGGTCTGCATTGATGCCGAGCACTGCGACACTCGAGGTGTAGACGAGTCTGTCGACACCACGGTTGGCAGCAGCCGCTGCGACGTTGCGGGAACCCTCGACATTGCTCCGGTACATCGCTTCGGGATCGCGCGCCCACAGCCGATAATCCGCCGCCACGTGAAACACGACGCGGCAACCGGCAATGGCCCGATCGAGCGCGGCCCGATCGCGCAGATCGCCGACCCGCATTGCCACATCGAGCCCGTCCAGGTTGCGCCGATCCGAGCTCTCGCGCACCAGTGCGGCGACCTCGTAGCCGGCATCGAGCAGCACCCGTACGACGGCGGAACCGAGAAAACCGTTGGCGCCTGTAACGAGACAGGTCACGCGCGCTTTCCCACTCGCAGCAACGCGGGCAAAAAGCACAGCGTGGCCAGCATCATGACGAGCATTCCGATCGTCAGCAGCAGCCCCATCGTCGCCATGCCGCGGTGCGACGAAAACGCAAGATTGCCGAAGCTCGCGATCGTCGTCAGGCCGCTCGCAAGCACCGCGAGCGAGGTACTGCCGGCCGAAGGATCCGCGACTGAAGATGACTCGCGCAGGCGATGCAGCATATGAATCGCGTTGTCGACTCCGACGCCGATCAACAGCGGCAACGCGATGATGTTTGCGAAATTGAAAGGCACGCCCAGCCAGACCGTTACTCCTGCCGTGATCACGACAGCGGAAATTATCGGTGTCAGCACGACGATGCAATCGCGCAGCACGCCGAGAAATACGAACAAGATGGCCCCCACGGCAGCCAAGGCAAACGCCAGCGCCTGCCGAAAGCTGATCACGACCGCGTTCGCCGCTTCGCTGTAGACCACCGGCAATCCGGTCGCCTCCGGCAAAACGCCGCGGACGGCCGCAACGAAGCGCGCGGCCGCAGCGTTATCCCGAATATTTTCGCTCGGTACGATCTCGACGAGAAAGGTCCCGTTGGCGGCGATCCACCGCTCGAGCAGCTCCGGGGGAAGGTCGGCAACGGTAAACGACTGCGCGCGCAACGCCTGCTCGAGGCGGCGCAATTGCCGGGGAAGATTGCCGAGCAACGCGCGATCGAGCTGAGCGTACTGCGCAGAGCCGGCAGGCAGCTGCGCAAGCAGCTGCCCGAGCGAATCCCGCAGCGCTGCGCCCCCGGCGTCGGCCCTGCCGTCGGCGTCGCGATTATCGAGCGTATCGGCGAGGCGCCCGAGCGCTGCGCGCAATCGCTCTTCACCGCCTGGCCTGTAGTCGAGCGCCGCGAAGTCCGGTCCGAGCACGAAGGACAGATCGTCGAGCAGAAACAGCTTCTCGTCCTGCTCCGCGGGAACGAGCGCTTCGACGGTACGCACTTCGCGCACTTCCTCGAGCGCCTCGAAGCGTTCGATGTAGGAAGCAGCGCGTGCGCGGTCTTCGAACATCGCGACCATCGCGAGCAGATCCGCATCGGCATCGGCGGCGAGCTCATCGAGCGTCACGATGGATTCGGCGCTCGGATCGCGCAGATTCACCGGGTTGCTGTCGAAGTAGACGCGCGGCAACGAGGCAGCCGCCGCGGCCACCAGCACGATCGTGACTGCGACGACGAGCCGAGCGCGACGCAGTGCGAATGCGGTAACCCGAACGCCGCCGCGGGTTCGAACCTGCTGATGGCCGCTTCGATAAACGATCGCAAGCAGTGCCGGCAGCAGCGTCACGCTCACGAAGAAAGAGACGAACATACCAGTGCCGGAAATCAGGCCGAGCTCGGAGATGCCGGAAAACAAGTTGCTCGGAACGAACGCGTAAAAACCGGCCGCCGTCGTCAGCGTGCATACGACCAGAGACGCTCCGATGCTCTGCATGGCTCCCCTGATTGCCATGTCGATGTCGTTACCCGATGCCAGCAGCTCGCGCACGCGTAAATTGATATGCAGAATAAAGTCGACGCCGAGTCCGATATACAAGACGGCGAACGCAACAGACAGCAGATTCAGGTGTCCGACCAGGATGGCCGCAAACACCGCGGTTCCCAGCAACCCGAAAAACAACACAGACAGCGAAACGAGCAAGAGCCGCAGCGAGCGCAATGCCCAAAAAAGCACTGCGATCACCATGATCAATGCCAGCGTGCCGGCCACGGCGGCGCTGCGCACGACGCTGTCGAGCTCTTCGTGCTCCATCGCGATCGTGCCGGTCATTCGCGCCGATATCGGCACTGCCGCAGTGCCTTCCAGCTCGCCGATCCAAACCCGCAGCTGCTCGATCGCTTCGCGCGCCGGACGCATCCGCGAGAAATCCAAAGCCGGCTGCACGAGCACGAGCTGTCGCTGCTCAGTCACCGAGCCCGCTTGCAGCACTGCGCTCCAGTCGAGTGGCTGCACGGTACCGTCGATTGCCGAGTCGATAACGGCCGCCGCTGCAGCCTCGATCTCGGCCAGCAGCGCGCGTGATTCAGTATCGTCGGCGCGCGCTATCGCCTGCGACAACACGCTGGCGACACCGGCTCCGTTGGGGTTGACCGCAATCTGGCCGAGCAGCGGCTGCGCATCGACCAAGCGCTCGCTCAGCCGCTCGAGCTCATCGACACCGAGGTATAGCAGACCATTACGCGCGAAGAACTCTCCGTCGCCGGCAAGAAACACACTTGGGAACAGTTCCGGGTCGCCACGCATGCGCGCTGCGAGCTCGCGCGCGGCATCCTCAGCGGCCGCAGGGTCGCTCGATTCGACAACGACGAGGAGATTCCGGTCGCGAACGGAAAACAGACTCCGATAGGCGTCGAACGATTCGCGCCACGGCAGCTCGCCCGAGATCATGTTCGCCGTATCGGTATTGATACCGAGGTTTTGAGCGGCGTAGCGCAGGCCCAGCGGCACCAGCACGAGCGCGAGAACCAGCACGGGCCAGCGCACCCGAATGACCTGGCCGACAAACGCTTCCAGAGCTTTACCGCAAGTATCGAGCATCGAGATCATGCGCAATCGGCCTGCGCTCAGTGAAGGGATCTAAATCGCTTATCGTCGAGGACAACAATAAGCGGCGGCTGTCAGCGACCGGCTGAGTCGGCGCAGACTGCGCCGGGCAACCCGAAACCGGCCGTTCATCGTCATCAGCAGGCGCCATCGGCCGGGCGACAACAATGTTGCAAGGACCGGACGCAGCCGCGCGTTGCCAGACTCGTCGATCCACTGCGCCACGTCGTCGGGCAATTCGTCTGCCGATTCGTCGCTGATCACGCGCAGCGCGGCGAACGGCACACCGGCGTCCTGGGCAACTGCGGCGATTGCCGCGCTCTCCATGTCGCACGCAACGGCATCGTATTGCCGCGCCGCCGCCGATTTCGACGCGGCACTCGTCAATACATCGGGCACCGACAACAGCGCGCCGTCACTCACGCGGCACTGTCCTTCGATGCGCGCCCGAAGCGACCGGCTCCAGTCCTGCGAACACTTGATTCTCCGGCCGGTACCGGCAGCGACGACGCTCGCCGGGACGACCGCGTCGCCGGCTGCCAACCGCGCATCGAGCGCCCCGGCAATACCAACCGACAACAAGGCGCTCGCACCCTGGGTGACGGCAGACAGCGCAGCACGCCGCGCACCGAGCTCGCCCTGGCCGCATTGCAGCACCTCGAGCGCCGTGTCGGATGTCGGTTCCGGTGTGTTCGTCAGGCAGTGACGCTCGAGAGCCAGCGGCACGATCAGCGCGAGCCGGGCCTGCCGCAAGGTCGACGGCGGCGCATCGACTGCCCGGTCCGGCATCACGATCCCTCGGTGGCCGTGGCGACGCGCGGCGCGTACTCCTCGAGCTCGGCCAGCGGCAGCCCGTCGGCTGCCGTGTCGAAAATCATGCGCAGCGCGCGATTACTCATCATCGTCAGATTCGTCGACACGACCGTTGCCTTGACCGAACGGCGCGAGACCTTGACCTGCGATGAGGCCGTATACCCGGGATTGCGATGAATCTTGCGCAGGGTCAGCACCGCCAGCCCGATGGCCCACAGGCAGAACCGCCGGATACCGACCTCGTTCTTCGGGATGAGACAGGTGTAATCCAGCGCATTGCGAAGATGCGCGTGGGCGACTCCGATCAGCTCGAACAGGCCGGTACGAAATTCCGGCGTGTCGTGCAGCTCGTCGAGCCGGCGCAGGTCGAATCCGCTGCCGAACACCGACCGCGGCAGCCAGCAGGTACGCCCGCGCCGATCGTCCCAGACGTCCTTGAGGATGTTCGTCATTTGCAGCCCCTGACCGAAGGAGACCGCGAGCTGCATCATGCGCGTGCGATGCTGGCGAATCTGCGCACTGTAGTGGCAAAACAACTCTGTGAGCATTTCGCCGACGACGCCTGCAACGTAATAACAATAGCCGTCGAGCGCAGGCAGATCCTGCAGACCGTCGAGGCTGCGGCTGCGCTGAAACTTCGGCATGCCGGTACACATGATTCGCACGCAGCGCGTCAGTGCGGCGCGCTCGCCGTCGGAGAATTCGCGTGTGACGCGGATGACCCGCGGCGTATTCGCGACGAGCCCCCGCTCGTCGTCGAGCGTACCTGGAGCCAGCAGCGGAGCCAGCTCGGCGGAGAACGGGCCGGGCTCCTCGGCGCCCTCGACGATGCGGACGAAACGCTCGTGGAAACCGGATTTTTGCTCGTCGCTCAGTGCGATGTCGTCTTCGATCGTGTCGGCGAGACGGCACAGAAGATAGGCATTGCCGACAACGTCGGCGAGGCGCTCGGGCAACACCGGAATCGTCAGCGCGAAGGTGCGCGACACACCGGGCAGTATGCCTCGCTGATACTCGAGATCCTGTTGCCGGCGCGATGACCGGCCGACGGCTGTTTCTTCGCTGCGTTTATCGTTCACGAATCGGTACGCCGTCGGCGTTCATAAGGTGTTACGATGCGCCGCTATGATAGCACGGGCCCCGGACGCCTCGTTCGAGGATCGCCTCGAAAAATACCGGCAACGCGCGAACACGCGCCTCGAGTCGGCTCTCAGCCACGACTCGCAAATGCCCGTCCGCCTTCTCGAAGCAATGCGATATTCCGTGCTCGGCGGCGGCAAACGTGTCCGGCCGTTGCTCGGTTATGCCAGCGGCGAGCTGTTCGGGATCGCACCGTCGTGTGTCGATGCGATTGCTGCATCCGTCGAGCTCGTGCACGCCTATTCGCTGATTCACGACGATCTGCCTGCAATGGACGACGACGATCTGCGCCGCGGACGGCCGACGACGCATCGTGCATTCGACGAAGCGACCGCGATTCTTGCAGGCGACGCACTTCAGGCGCTCGCATTCGAGACCCTGTGCCGGGACTCGCAACTCGCAGAAGCCCCGCAAAGGCAGATTCGCGTCATACAGTGGCTGGCCGAAGCCATCGGCGCATCCGGTATGGTCGGCGGCCAGGCGCTCGACCTCGAAGCCGAAGGCCACCGCATCGACGAGCGTGGCCTGCAGGACCTTCACAGGCGCAAGACGGGGCAGTTGATTCGCGCTGCAATCATGATGCCGAGCGAGCTGGCGGACATCGATTCGGATCAGCGCGCCCGGCTCGATACGTTCGCGAGCGAGATCGGTCTCGTGTTCCAGATTCGCGACGATCTGCTGGAAGTGGAGCAGGATACTCAGACGCTCGGCAAGAACGCGTCGAGCGACTCGACCAACGAAAAATCGACCTACCCGTCGGTGCTGGGCATTGCCGGAGCCCGGGCGCAGGCAGATCGGATCCATGCACACGCGATGGAGGCACTGAATACCTTTGGACCTGCCAGCGCAGGTCTCGCGTGGCTCGCTGAGCTGATCCTCACGCGCAACTATTGACGCCTGCACACACACGCGCCGCCGCGACTGCTAGTAGGTGATCAGGCTCTCGATCCGGCAGCCGTTGAGCTTGTCGCGACCCGACAGGAAACTGAGCTCGATCACGAACGCAAACGCCGCAACGCTCGCGCCGTTGTCTTCGATGAGCTTAGCCGTTGCCTGCGCCGTGCCGCCGGTGGCGATAACGTCGTCGACGACGAGACATTTTGCCCCCGGCACGAGTGCGTCGCGATGCACCTCCAGATGATCGACGCCGTATTCCAGTGCATAGGCGATCGAAATGGTTTCGCGCGGCAGCTTGCCCTTCTTGCGCACGAGATGCAGCGGCAACGCCATTCGATTGGCGAGCGCTGCACCGAAGATGAAACCGCGGGATTCAATTCCGAAAATCGCATCGGCGTCCAGGCCGCTCAGCCGCTGCGCGAATTGATCGATGACGGTATCGAATCCGGCCGGATCGGCCAGCAATGGCGTAATGTCCTTAAATACGATGCCCGGACTCGGGAAATCCGGAACATCCCTGATCAGCGCAGTTACTTCGTTCAGAGTCATACGAGTTTTTTCGTGAACCGGGTGCTGTTTGCCCGCACAGGCACGGTACGCGACAATCGCGTGCCCGCATAGTAGCAAAGCCAATGCGAACCACGACTCTCGCTGCAGCAGGCCTGCGAACAGGCATCGCAACACTGAACCGGATGGGCTCGGGTCTGGCCGCGTGCGGCATACACACTCCCAGCCTCGACGGCGCGGCACTGCGCAGGGTGGCGATGCGCCGCGCCGGGCTCAGCGATTTTGGGCAGTGGCCGATCGATGATCCGTTCGAAAGACTCGTGCGCTCATACCACGACGATGCAGGTCTCACGACACTTGGGCGCATTACCGTGCGTGAACTGCTCGTGAGCCTGCTCGAAAACCTGCTGTATCTCGAGGAGGATCGCCGCGGCCATCCGGCACTGGAAAATGAGCGTATCGCAGCGCCGGTATTCATCACCGGGCTGCCGCGCACCGGCACGACCCTCCTGCATGGCCTGCTGACCGAGGATCCGGACAATCGCGTCCCGCTGACGTGGGAAGTCATGTACCCGGCCAGGCACACGGCGGCCGAGCTCGCCGCTGTGCGGCGGCGCACCGACGCGCGCCTGGAATGCGCCAACCGCCTGGCACCGGCGTTTCGCCGGATCCAT
>Ga0102947_1000703_pt1 | contig 11740 bp, 6 predicted proteins | sample SalPon2A_A_D2_MG_FD_78210 | JGI IMG/M metagenome (GOLD analysis project Ga0102947, IMG submission 78210) | Soil microbial communities from South San Francisco under conditions of wetland restoration - Salt Pond MetaG R2A_A_D2_MG | ecosystem: Environmental > Terrestrial > Soil > Wetlands | place... | reverse complement strand
CGGGGTCGGTGAGCAACGCCGCCCGCAGCGTCTCGTACGTTACACCGGGCATGGCTACGTTGACCACGCGTTCGTCGTCGAACACATAGTCGGCATGGGTCATCAACTGGAGTTGCTGATACAGGGCGACCATCGACACCATAAAGACGAGCGAGAAGGCAAACTGCGAGGCCACCAGCACCTTGCGTAACCGCAGGCCACCACTTTGGCTCCCCGCGCCGCCTTGCAGGACGTGGACAGGGGCAAACCGCGACAGGTACACCGCCGGATAGAGCCCTGCCACGATGCCGACGACGACGCTGAACACCAGCAGCACGACGTAGAGAGAGGCGCCACCCCAGTTGAGGGCAATCTGCGTCTGCGACATCTGGACAAACCAGAGGCTGTTGAATACCGGTACGAGGACAAACAGCAAGCCACAGGCCACGACCAGCGCCAGCAGCGCCACCACCACTGCTTCGCTCACAAACTGCCGCATGATCTGCCCCCGGTGTGCCCCCACGACTTTGCGAATGCCTACCTCACGCGCCCGCGACAGGGACCGTGCTACCGACATGCCAACGTAGTTGAAACACGCCGTCAGCATGATGATGAGGGCCAGCCCGGCGAGGAAATACGCCACCAGCCCCGGCAGAATGAATCCGATCTCGTTGTTGCGAGCCTCGCCGAGGTTAATGTCCGGGAGGGCTTGCAAGTCAAAGCGATAATAAGCTTGCTCGCGAGCAGGATACTGCTGCTTGACGATCGCGGGGAGCCCGGCCGCCAGGGTTGCAGCGGCCTGCTGATCTTCCAGCAACACGTAGGTATAGTACCGATAGAAGACATGCCAGTCTGCCAGCACCTCGCGCTCGTCTTCCCAATTTTGGAGGCTCGAAAACGAAGCCAGCGCTTCAAACTTCAGGTGCGATTTTCCAGGAAACGGGTCGAGCACGCCAGTGACCACAAAGTCGCCGCCCTGGTCGAAGGTCAGGATCTGCCCGATGGGATTCTGGGTCCCGAAGAACCTTTCTGCCATCTTGCGGGAGAGGACGATGGTGTTTGGCTTGGCGAGCACCTGCCCTGGGTGGCCCGCTGCCAGCGGAAAGCTGAACACCTCGAAGAACGATGCGTCGGCGAAGAAGCCCTGCACGGGCAGGGTCTTGCCCTCATGCGTCGCCAGCGTCTGGAGAGGACGCAGCCGAACCGCTGCTTCTACGCCGGGCATGTCGCGCTCCAGCACCCCGGCCAGCGGTGCTGGCGTCGCGCTCACAGCAATCACGTTGGAGTCGGGATCGACGGCATCCGCCACGACCCGGTACACCCGGTCGGCCTGCTCGTGGAAGCTATCGTAGCTCTTCTGGTCTCGGATGAACAGAATAATCAGCAGGCACACCGCCATGCTCGCCGCCAGACCCAAAATGTTGATCCCCGAAAAGCTTTTGTGCTTCAACAGGGTACGAACCGCGATTTTCAGGTAGTTGCGAATCATGAGGGTGTTCCAGGCGAGGGTATAGAGGAAAAAGGGCGGGATTGACGAGAAAACCTGATGCCAGTAGAGCCACTGAGCCTGCCAGCGACCGTAGTGTGCGCAGTGATCGTGAAATGCTTCCTCCAGGTCGCCGAGCACGGCCTCGTGGTGGTCATGCATAAACCAGGAGAGCAGCTTCTCAGCCAGCCACGGGGGATCTTTTTTGTCCATATCACTACGGGGAAGCTTTTCAGCCAAATAACAGGTCGCGATGCTCGGCACAACGCATTTCTACGCATGAGCTAGCAGGGCGCGAGAATATTTGTTTTACGATATAGAACAAAATGGTTGCAGTAGGCTCGTGCGAGCCTACATTCAAGAAAAGCCAGACGGTTTGTCCGTTCAACGCTGAACTTCGATACGCGCAATTTTCGGGGCCACGGCGGGCGAGTTGCCATAGGCCACCCAGGCTGCTTCCCGATGGGGATCTAGTTCCATATGCCGTATCAGTGCCGAGCGGGTTGGTAGCGGATGCACCACGAAATGCTCCGTCTCGGGGAAGAACCGCAGTACCGCATCGGCTCCGCCTGTAGCCACCCAGACGACGCCGGTTCTGGGATCCACGCGCACGATGTAGGGAAGGGCATCCTGGATGGGCAGGTCGTACTCGGTGAACTGCTCCGTTGTCGGGTCGAAGCGGGCCAGCTTGCCTGCCGCGTATTCAGGAATCCAGACGGTGCCGTCGGGCGCGATGTCGAGGCGGCGCGGGCCGCTGGTGGATGTAGGCAGATCGTACAGCGTGAAGGTTTCCGTTGCCGGATCGAAGCGGATGAGGCGGTTGCCGACAAGCTGGGTGGCCCAGATGATGCCGTCGGGCGCGATACGCATGCCATACGGAATGGTAGTGCCACCGTCGGGCATAGCAGCATTTGGCAGGGGGAACGTCTCCACCTCACCCGTCGCCGGATCGAGCACCCCGATGAGTTCGGGCTCCTTCGTAAAATGTCCATTGAACCAGATCTTGCCCTCCTCATCGCGGATGATGCTGTGGGGATACATGCCGATGTTGAAGAACTCCGTTTCCTGCGTTTGAGGGTCGTAGCTGGCGATTTGCCGGGGCGTTCCCAGCAGGACCCACCAGCGCCCTGCCTCATCAATCGTCAGCGCACGGGCACCGCCGAAGCCTTGTGCATGCGTTTCAAAAGCGCCTGTTTCAGGATCCAGCGTATACATCTGCGCCGTCATCATGCCAGTGATGATGAGGTCCCCGTTGGCATTGGGCATCAGGTCGTGCGGGAGGTCGCTCGCGTTGGGCACCGTGTACTCGGTGATGACGACAGATTCCTCAGGGGCGGCAGGCGATGGAAGGTCGAAGGTGGGCAGGGCGTCGCCCGGCTCGCCCAGGTGTGTGGTCAGCCAAGTAGCCGTTTCGGTCGCATCCCGGCTGGGCGATATGACGGGGAAGTTGGTCTTGCCGCCTGCAAACGAGAGCATGAACTCGGACTTTGTGGTCCAGTCCTCTTTGCTTCGTAGTAGCGGCCCGGCTACGCCGCGTACCCGGTTGAACTGGTGACATCCAGTGCAATCCAGAATGAAGCGTTGTTTCTCCTCGCCATCGGGCAACAGGGCCAGGTAGTGTGCGCTGGGCACCTGATCGAAGATGTTGGTTTTGTGCTGTAGCGCGAAGTCGAGCGCGCCCGCACTGTGGGTATCTTGGGATACCCATGCAGCCGGTTCAAATCCCAGCCCATGAGCATGCACTTGATAGGTTGTGTCGTGGGGCAGCGGCAACTGATAGCGGCCCTCTGCATCCGTCCGCACTGAAACCTCGATTCCTTGCTCAGGCTGATGGGCCGTCACGAAGATGCCGGGTAGCGGTGCGCCCCTTGCATCGGTCACCGTGCCCTGAATGGTGTTTGCGGATGGGGTAGGGGAGGAGGTTGTAGCAAGCATGCTGCCTGCGCAGCCGAGCACCAGCAGCAGGCCGAGTCCTAGCCATTTCATGAACAGGAGAGGGTTTGGTGGGACGATATCTGTGCCGCATCCTGTCGCTCTACGACGCACCTTGCTAAAATGTTAGCCGCTAATTAATACCCTGCGATGCTCCTGTTCATCACAACGATCTGGCACAGTGGAGGCTCGGATTCGGGCACGATTTTCGGGGTGTGCATGAGCAAGCTTTTCATTTGTCAAGTTCAATCGAAATAAGTGGATAGCCGTTGTTTGTGTGCGGAACCCCGTCGTTCTTACCGCATATGTCCGAGGCGCGATGGTAGGCAGGCTGCCGTCGGTCATTTGTTGCTTCCCTTTTCTGGATTGCTATGCCTTCTTTCTCTGCCTTCCTTGCCCTCGCGATGTTGCTCCTGATGGGCACCTGTGCCTCTACCGAAGACGTACAGTCCATCAACGAGCAACCCGGCTACCTCGTGGAGGCCGCCACACGCTACGGCGATGCCGCCTTCATCGATACCTATGAAAATGAAGCAGGCACCTACGTACTCGTAGCACATCATCTGAAGCCGACGACCGAGCAGCCGCTGCCCATGGTCAGCTTCTTTATCTATGACCTGGAAGCCGACAGCGTGGTTTTCTCCGAGACGAATATAAAGGGAGAGGTTGCCTGGCACGATAATCGGTATGTAAAGGTGGACGTGACGCCCAGCGTCGTCCCCGAGCCGGGTAATAACGAAGCGCTGCCGCCTGTCTATTTCGTGGATGCCTATACCGGCATTCGTGTTACTGAGTTAGAATGAAAGGGAGGAAGACAAGTGGATGGTGAATGGTAGATAGTGGATGGTCAAAAAAGGGGCTGTGCAGTCTATCCACTATTCACCATCCACTATCCACCAAAACCACCCTCTCCTCCAAATCCTCCTGCAAAATATCCCGCATGAAACAATTATTGACAGGCGCGCTGATGGTCACATTGCTGCTGCTGGTTGCTTTTTTGCTCTCGCCGCCGCAGGAAACCGTTCCCGGCCATACACCTAAGCTACACCCAAACACACCAGAGGGCATCAAGCAGGCCGAGATTGAGCGCAAGCTGAAGCGGCGGGCGAAGGGCTATGCCAAACCCAACCGGCCTGATGCGTTTTTGCGGTACCACCAGTTGATCCGCGCCTCGCGGTCAGACACGACGCGCACGTACCGGTTCAACTACCGCATCCAGGCATTGCAGGCGGCTCGGTTTGCTTCCAAAGCAGCAGGTCCTCAGCTTGACTGGCAGGAGCGCGGCCCGGCCAACGTGGCAGGGCGCACGCGGGCGCTGGTCGTGGATCTGGATGATACGTCCCAGAACACCTGGTACGCGGGTGCCGTCGGTGGTGGCATCTGGGCAACAAGCGATGCCGGGCAGTCGTGGCAGAACCTGACGCCGAATCTACCCAACCTTTCTGTTTCCGCGCTCGCACAGGCTGCCTCGAACACCAATGTCTTTTATGCCGGTACCGGGGAGGGCTACGGCAACGCGGATGCTATCGACGGCGACGGCATCTGGAAATCGACCGACCAGGGCGCGACCTGGACCCAGCTTACCTTCACCGCCAACAACGCAGACTTCAACGCGGTCAACCGCCTCGTCATTGATCCGAGCGATGCGCAGATAGTGGTGGCGGCCACCAACGAAGGATTGTATCGCACCGCCGACGGAGGCGTGACCTGGACGCAGGTGCTGGCGCGTCCGATGGGGAATGTGGATGGACGCATGCAGCAGGTGGCGGCCAACCCCGACGATTTCAACATCCTCTATGCCGCCTCTAATGGGCACGGTGTCTTCCAATCGACGGATGCCGGGCTGACGTGGACGCTGGGTTTTGAAGTGCCGCAGGGGGCCCGCATCGAACTGGCGATTGCACCCTCCGACCCCGACCGGGTGTACCTGTCGGTGTTCAACGGGCGTAATTCCGATATGTACTTTACGACGGATGGAGGCGCGACGTGGGACCTGCTGCCAGAGCGGTTCAGGAGCGAGCCGAACTATCTCTCCGGGCAGGGCTGGTACGACAATGCCATCGCCGTACATCCGTTCGATAGAAACACGATTTTCGTGGGCGGCGTCGATGTGTGGCATGTAGATGCAGGCGTCGATTTGCCGGGTGGCTGGCGGCGCACCACCACGCAGATGACCAACTGGTTTCCGGGGCTGGATAAACCTGAGGGCGGTGTCTATCCCTACGTCCATGCGGATCATCATGTGTTGCTGCCGGTGCCGCTCAACGAAAATCAGGGCACCTTTCGCCTGCTCAACACGAATGACGGCGGCGTCGCTTACTCGGATGACGGTGGTGCGACGTGGCAGCAGACGAGCAACGGCTACAACACATCGCAGTTTTACGGGACCGACAAGCAGCCCGGCGACGACGAATACATCGGCGGCATGCAGGACAATGGCACCTGGCGCTCGCCCGATGGCGGTTCTTCAACCGCGTCCACCGACTGGGTGGAGCAAGTTGGCGGCGACGGGTTTGGAGTAGCCTGGCACGCCGAGAACCCGGACTGGATCCTCGGCTCGGTTCAGTTCAACCAGATCGTTCGCACCATTGATGGAGGATCCATCTGGCAGTTCGCCTCCGAAGGACTGGGTGATACAGGTAGCCGGGGCCACTTCATCACCACCCTTGCCAAATCGCAGAGCGACCCAGATCTGGTCTTCACGACGGGCCAGAACGGCGTCTGGCGCTCGGACAATTTCGGAGCCACCTGGACCTTGAGTCGCTTCACTGAGGGGGCAGGGTCGTGGGACTTCAATGGCCTGCGTGCCCCGGCGGCTATCTCCATCGCCGATCCCCAGATCGTGTGGGCGGGCACTGAAATGTCGGGCAGTGGCAAGGTGTTTGTCTCAACGGACGGCGGCCTCACGTTTAATGCGGCTCCCCGCAACAATGACGTGGACGGGTTGCTGACAGGCCTTGCCACGCATCCGACCGATCCCGAGACGGCCTATGCCGCTTTCTCCGTCCCCGGCGATCCCAAAATCCTGCGCACCACCAACCTGGGCGCGACGTGGGAAAACCTGACGGGCACGTTCTCAAACGATCCGCTCAGCAGCAACGGCTTCCCCGATGTGGCGACGTACACCGTTCTGGTGATGCCGCACAACCCCGACGAGATCTGGGCTGGTACCGAGGTGGGGCTTTTCATCTCCACCGATGGCGGGGGCAGTTGGTCGTATGCCGACAATGGATTGCCCGCCGCTGCCATCTGGCAGATGCGCATTGTGGATGATCAGGTGGTGGTGGCGACCCACGGACGCGGCGTCTGGTCAGTGACGCTACCTGAACTGGCGAGCTACACGCCGCCCGTTGTCACCCGTGCGCCGCGCCTCAACACGCTGGCGCTCGCGCCCCTGGGGGGTATTAGCCTCGACCTCACGTTGCGCTCGGCGTACGATTCGGTAGCGGTCTTTGTCGACGAAGAGCGCGCTTTCTCATTCACGACGAATGCCGCGCAGAAAGACACCCTCATTGCGTTACCGCTCATGGTTACCGAAACCCGTAATGTGACTGCTTCCGTGATCGCCTACCGCGACGGTCGGGCCTATAGCTCCAGTTCGTCCACGACGACGCTGTTTCCGGTGGAGGAGGCGCAGGTCTCTTACGTAAACGACCTGAACATCCTTGCTGCCAACAATGACTTCATTAGCAACGATGATGAGTTTTCAGTGCGCAGTGAGAATGGATTTAGCAGTCGCGCCATTCATTCGCCGCACGACTACCGTGATGACAAAAACTACATCTACCAGCTACGCTACCCGATTCTCGTCGATGACGAAGAGGCCATTCTGGCGTACCGCGATGTAGCGATCATTGAGCCAGGCGAGCCGGGCACGCAGTTCGGCGATCCCGAGTTCTGGGATTACGTGGTCGTGGAAGCCACCACCGATGGCATTATGTGGCAACCGCTGCTGGACGGCTACGACGCCCGTGCCAACGCAGATTGGCTGGCGGCTTATGAGGACAATGAAGAAGGCTTTGAGGACATGTACGTTGAGCACAGCATCGACCTGCTCGATACCTTTGTGCCGGGTGATGTGATCTTCATTCGCTTCCGCCTCTACGCTGATGCCAATTCTCACGGTTGGGGGTGGGCTATCGACGACCTCGCCATTCAAGAGCGCGAAGACACAGGCAGTGCCAACGAAGACGGGGCCGATGTGCCTGATCGGTTTACGCTCGCGCAGAATTATCCGAACCCGTTCAACCCGGCGACGACGATTCCCTTTACCGTGCCGCGCAGCAGTCCGGTGACGATCCGCGTCTACGATGTGCAAGGCCGCCTCGTGGCGACGGTGGCCGAGGGGCTTTACCCGGCAGGCACGCATCAGGTGCAGTGGAACGCTGGTTCATTAGCCAGCGGCATTTATTTCTACCGCCTCGAAACGCCGGACCTATCACTCAGTCACTCGCTGACGTTGTTGAAATAAGGATCGTAAGGCTAGGCACTTGGATCTATCATTTTGCCGAGGAACAGAATGGTGCCGGTAGCCTGTTCGCGGATGGCGAATAGGAAGGGACGGTCGATGCGCAACATAGGCCTGATACTTGTCACGTCCACAACGACGGAGGTGACTGCTGCGGCCTCCGTGCCTTCTTCATCCACTTCTACAAATGTTTTGTGCTTCACCTCGCTAATGAAAAGATGCGCGTTGGGGTTGATCCGGGAGAAGTCCGCGCGTGCTTCGTCGAAGGCAATGTCCATTCCCATAGCACCGAGGGTTTCGGCCAGGCTTTTCTTGTATGCTAGCTTGAATTTGGGCATTTGAAGCAAGCTAAGCTTTTGGGGGGCGAGCTGGCTGGTCCAGGCTGTCCAGTTTTCTGCCGTCAGGTCTTGCGCTATATCGTCGAGGTTGTACGGTTCGTTGGGAAGCAGAATCGTCATGCTGAAGAGGCTGTCGCCGTAGGGCAGGTCAATCGCCTGGAAACGTTCCGTCTGGAGCATCGGGAAGGACATTTCGGCCATGTTCATCATGGATACTGGAACCGTCGTGCCATCGGCTTTGCGGAAGACATCGTCCTGGGTATCATCCTCATCGAACTGTGTACGCCAGTCGCCCTTGAAGTAGGTGGCATTGATCAGGTACATCACCACCTCTGGCGGAATGGGCGGGTTAACAATCTCCTGGATTTTGCTGTGAGTCTTGTCGTCTACCCAGGCATTGATGATGTCGGCGGCTTCAGAGCGACTAAAGTTGAGGGATTGCACTTCGGCATCAAAAAACGTGTGGTTCATGTCAAGAAAGCCCTGCTCCACGGCGAAGCCCTCCCGATGCCAGATAGAATTGGCTATCCCGACAGTGACTTTGTCGTCGAGGGTGGTGAGCATATCAATGAGCGAGCGGTAGGAGGCATTGATCTCTTCTTCCGAAAGGCCGGCGAGTTCGAGGGTTTCCTCCATCGCGGTGCGCGTTTCTCCGGATGCTCCATTCATCGTCATGCCGAGCGCCATAGACACACTTAGCGGAGAGATAAAGACGTTTTCGGCCGCATCTGCCTGGCTGAGTTGTCTGAACAGGTGGAGGCCAAAGCGGTTGTCTGCCTCAACGAGGTGCTGCTCGGCTTGCGACAGATTTACTTCGGGCGGATGGTCTTCAGTACTCACCGGGTCGGTGCAACCTGCCAGATAGCTGATGAACAGCACGACGAAGAGAAGGCGTGTGAAGCGTATCATGGATGTCCTAATTTAATGTCAGGGTGTGGTGGATAGTAATAAGCTTCCTGGTAGCCTTATACCCAATGGGGCAGGGCCAAATATCCTGAGGGTTAATTTTTTCTGGATATTCTGGACCGCAACGGCTTTTTGTGCGTATTGCTCCGCGATGGCTCGTTCTATGTTACGTCGTCGGGTCTGGTCGCGTTGTTTATAACAGGCTGCCGATTTGTTAGCTGGTATGCCGCGCCAGACCGCTCTCGTAGTTTGCTCCTTCTATTGCCATGCCAAGCGCTCTCGTTGACGCCCTTTTCCAACGCCTGATTGACGCTTTTCCATCGCACCATGCCTATCCGGCATCGGCCTTCGAGCGAGAGCCGATGCCATCGCCGGTGGCCCATTTTCTGGCTCGCTTGTTACAACGCCGCTTGCAACATGAAGCAAGCAGCTTCGATCTGCCCCGCTCTGCCTGGTTCGATGCCGGGAATGCCGCCGTGCAGCAGGCACGGCAGGTGCTCACCGAAGCACTGGTGACGCATGGGCAGTTTCCGCCCGAAGAGTGGGAAGGATCGCTTCGCCAGGCCACCGAGCAGACTGCTGCCTATCTGGTGAGGCCGACCGCGACACTCGTGGCTTTCGTTTTCCAGGAAGGCGATCAGGTGGCTTCGGCGGAGACCATCGACCGGCGGCTTGGCTACTTCTCGGGCTATCGCTACCTGCCCGATACGGTGCGGCTCTATATGGAGCAGAAAGGCGTGCCTGAGCTGACCCGCGCTCGCTTTGCCGATTTGTTGCGGCAGATCGACCGGCAAATGACGAACGACTTCGATGCCGACGACTGGCTCAAAATGATGAAGCCGCTCTTTGCGCTCGCCCGCCATGCCTATCCAGAAGCATCCGGCGTGTCAGTGGAGATGCTCCAGGCATTTTTTGAGGACAAAGACGCTGAGGTATATGTGCAGCGCCTTCAGACGATCCACAAGCAAGGGACGAAAAGGCTCGACAAAGACGGCCTGCGCACTTTGATTGAAGGACCGGCAACTCCTGCGCCACCTCCCGAACCCGAGCGTCATGCCGAGCCTGCCCAACCGGCTCCATCGCCTGCCCCGCCAGAACGGGCCAACGGACCCGTGCCCCTTTGGAAGCAATTTCGGCAGGACACGCCACCGCTGGCCGAGCAGGTTGCCACCGGCGTCCGTCAAACATCCACCCGGCAAGCCCCTCCGACGGAAGAGGGCGTACCTCGCTGGAAGCAATTTCGGAGCGAGAATAGTTCACCGGAGCCCACCGCACCCGTCCCGCCATCGCGTCCGTCGCAGGCGGCGGTTGCACCGGCTTCCTCTTCGGATCTGGCGACGATGGAACAGACGGTGCTGGGTCATGTGGGTGCGCACAATCGGGACCTGTTCATTCGGCATCTTTTCAATGGGGACCGCACGGATTATGCACAGGTGCTCGATCGACTGGATGCGGCAGCAACCTGGACCGACGCTTCTAAAATCATAGCCAGTGAGGTGTTTCGGAAAAACCAGGTCAACATCTATAGCGACCCGGCTGTGCTTTTTACAGATGCTGTCGAAGCCCGGTATAGAGCATGATGCATGCTGCGGTTGGATCAGCGTTTAGCACGCGCACGCCATACCAGGATGGTCACAGACTTGTAGACTCTCCGTCCTATACTCATTCTTTTCTTTCCGCATGACAGAAATCACTGACGAACGCCTTGCAGATCTAGAAGAGCGCCGGGCGGCGGCGCGGCTGGGGGGGGGCGAGAAGCGCATCGCCCGCCAGCACGAGAAGGACAAACTCACCGCCCGCGAACGGCTCGACATCCTCCTCGACGAGGGCTCGTTCGAGGAAATTGGCATGTTCGTCCGGCACCAGACCCGCGACTTTGGCCTCGACAAAAACCGGCCCTACGGCGATGGCGTGGTGACCGGCTACGGCACCATCAATGGGCGGCTCGTCTATGTTTTCAGCCAGGATTTTACCGTGTTCGGCGGCTCACTGGGGCAGGCGAATGCACAGAAGATCGTCAAGATTTTGAACCTGGCGATGGAGAACGGCGCGCCCGTCATCGGCCTCAACGATTCGGGCGGCGCGCGCATTCAGGAAGGGGTCGTCTCGCTGGGTGGCTATGCAGATATTTTCTTGCTGAACACGCTGGCCTCTGGTGTTGTGCCGCAGATTTCAGCCATCATGGGGCCATGCGCAGGCGGTGCGGTATACAGCCCGGCGATCACCGATTTCGTGTTCATGGTGCAGGGCAGCAGCTACATGTTTGTCACGGGTCCTAACGTCGTGAAAACCGTGACGCAGGAGGAGGTGACGAGCGAAGAACTGGGCGGGGCCGAAACGCACGCCACCAAGAGCGGCGTCTCGCACGTCACCTGCCAGAACGATGTCGATTGCCTGCTGCGAATCCGTGACCTGATGGCCTACATCCCGCAAAACTGCGAGGATCCGCCGCCGACTCGTCCCACCGATGATCCCACTGATCGCGCCGACGAAGCGCTCGACACGCTGGTGCCGGAGAACCCGAACAAGCCGTATGATATGCACGATGTCATTGGGCGCATCGTGGGCGACGGCGAGTTCTACGAGATCCACGCCGACTATGCGCCGAATCTTATTTGCGGCTTTGCCCAT
>Ga0102947_1000702_pt1 | contig 11741 bp, 5 predicted proteins | sample SalPon2A_A_D2_MG_FD_78210 | JGI IMG/M metagenome (GOLD analysis project Ga0102947, IMG submission 78210) | Soil microbial communities from South San Francisco under conditions of wetland restoration - Salt Pond MetaG R2A_A_D2_MG | ecosystem: Environmental > Terrestrial > Soil > Wetlands | place... | reverse complement strand
GGGAACCATCGCGGTGGGCGACCTGGACGGCGACGGCATCAAGGAGATCGGCTTCGGATCCTGGAACGACAGTCTGTACGTCGTCCATGCGGACGGCAGTGCGGCTCCCGGATTCCCCCGGGGCACCGGCGGCGATCTCCGCGGCGGCCCGACCTTCGGCGACCTGGACAACGACGGGACGCTGGAGGTGATCGCCGGGAGCTTCGACGGCAACCTCTACGTCTGGAACCACGACGGGACGCCCTACTTGTCCGGCGTTCTGGCCACGATTCCCCGGGAGATCGGCGCGTCCGTCGCCTTGGCGAACGTGGATGGCGACCCCGAGCTGGAGATCTTCTTCGGCGGCTTCGACGGCACGTTGTACGCCCTCAATCATGACGGTTCCAGCTTCCTGCCCGGAATGGGCGGCGTGTTCGTGGCGATCGACGCCGGTGCGGAGATCAGCGCGTGTCCCATCATCGTGGACATCGACGGGGACTCGTCTCACGAGATTCTGCTCGGCCACCGAAACGGCCGCTTCTACGGGTTCCACCTGGACGGCACCGGCGTCACCGGTATGCCGATCCCGACCGGCAACCAGATCTTCTCCACCGCGGCGGCGGCCGACATCGACGGGGACGGCGACGTGGATGTGGCGTTCGCGTCGTATGACGCTTCCGTGAACATCCTGGACTTCCCGGGCGCGTCGACTCCGGATGCCTACGAGTGGCCGACGCTGGGGGGTAACAACTACCGCACTGCGACCTACGGTGACGTGGGGCCGGCGACCGGCGTGCTTCCTGGGCCGACCGTCCCGCTGCGGTTGGCGCTGTTCCAGAACGCGCCGAACCCGTTCACCACGGGAACCCGGATCCGGTATGTCGTTCCCGCCGACCGTCGGGTGACGCTGAAGGTCTTCAACGTCAGCGGACGGCTGGTGCGGACGCTCGTGGAAGGGGCGGTGCCCCCCGGACCGAACGCCGTGCGCTGGGACGGAAGGGACCGCGGCGGCAATGCGCTCTCTTCCGGCATCTATTTCTATCGACTCGACGACGGACACGACACGATCACGCGCAAGGGGGTTCTGCTGCACTAGCAGCAGACGCGCCGAAGCGATCTCGCGAGGCCTGAACCGGAGAATGCCCAAGATGACTGCACCGCTGCGTCTCACCCGTCGGTTGGCGCCCCTCGTTGTGCTTCCGATCGTCGCCGCGCTGGCGCTCTCCGCAGGGGACGCGTCGGCGGCCGCGCTGAAGGCGCGCATCGGCTTCGACCCGGAGTCCTACCGGATCCACCGGAGCGCGGACGGTGCTTCCGTGTCCGCGGCCGTTGCTCCCGATCCGAACGCGCCCGTGCTGCCGGTGGCCGAACGTCTCTTCTACGTGCCCGAAGGGCTCGAGGTCTCGGCCGTGCGGGTGACCGTGATCGCGGAGGAGACGGTCGCGAGCGGCGTGACCCTCTCCGCGGCGGATGCGGATGCCGCCGACGGCCCGCGGGCCCGCTCCCTGGGGCTTCCCGCGGGAGCGGTTCGGACGGGAGCGGAGTTCCAGCGGGCCGTTCCGGGACAGTCCATGGGCAGCGGCAGCCTGGCCGGCCACCGCGTGCACGCGGTGGCGCTGTTCCCCGTGCGGTGGGAAGCGGCCACGGGCGATCTGCGGGTGGCCACGGCGCTGGACGTCGAGCTCGACCTGACGCCGCGCGCCGCGGGATCCGGCGATCTGGTGCGGCTGCGGGAGAATCCGAAGGCGGACGGGATCTTCCGGAAGGCGCTGCTGTCCCTGGTGGCGAATCCGGCCGACGTTCCGGGCGAGAGGCAGGAGAGGAGCTCCGCGGTGTCGTCGGGAGCCTTTGCGCCCGAGGAGCTGCCCACCGTGGACGGTACCGGCGTGGACATGGTCATCGTCACGACGGACGCGCTGGCCTCGGACTTCGTGCCACTGGCCGATTGGAAGACGGCGAAGGGCGTTCCGACCGTCGTCCGCACCGTCGAGTGGATCAACGCGAACTATCCGGGAGGCCGGGACCGGGCCGACCGGATTCGGAACTTCCTGCGGGACGCGTACTCCAAGTGGGGGACGTACCTCGTTCTCCTGGCCGGCGAGCACGATACGGTTCCTCCGCTGAGGGCGTGGACCCAGTACGCGGGCGGAGAGGAGATCCTCACGGACCAGTTCTTCTCGTGTCTGGACGGTGATTGGAACGCGGACGGCGACGACAAGGTGGGCGAGGGCGTGTGGCTCGGTACCAACGGCGACAGCGCGGATCTCTACCCGGAAGTGTTCGTCGGACGCGCTTCCGTGGAGAGCTCCACGGAAGCGGCCACCTTCGTTTCGAAGTCTTTCGTCTACGACCGCACCCCTCCCACGAGCTGGGTGGAGAGCCATGGCGGCCTCGGAGAGGTCCTGTTCCCCGACTACTGGGACTTCGCCTCCTACCCGCCGGAGAGCATCACGACGGACGGCAAGCGGCTGCTCAGGGACTCTCTGGACGCCAGGCTTCCGGTCGGCTGGGCCCGGAGCCTTCGCTACCAGTCCGACGACGACGAGGACCGCGCCATCGCGATGAGCGAGTTGGGTTACGGCCACCACGTGCTGAGCGTGGTCGGGCACGGTGACGCGTTCGAGTTCTCGGTGGGCAACGGCCAGCTGCCGCTGGTCTTCGCGGCGGACATCAAGGCGCTGACCAACGGCGACCGCCTTTCCATCTTCCTGGGTGTCTCGTGCAACCCGAACCAGGTGGATCTGGAGTGCATGGGCGAGGCGATGATGAACAACCCCAACGGCGGGATGGCGGCCGTGATCGCGTCCACGCGGGAGGACTTCCCGGTGGCCGCGGCGGCGCAGACGTCCGCCATGCTGTCGATGGCGTTCGACTACGGGTTCAACGGCCTCGGCGAGATGTCGCAGCTGGGACGCGTTCGCTACGCGGCGGCGGCGGCGTCGGACCTCCAGGTGGATCGCTGGACCTGGCTGGCCAAGATGCTGCTGGGTGATCCGGAGCTCCGGATCTGGACCCAGGAGCCGGCCGGACTCGTCGTGAGCCATCCCCCCTCGGTGCCGCTGGGCGCGTCGGGAGTGACGGTCACCGTACAGGACTCGTCGGCGACCGCCGTGGCCGGAGCGTTGGTGTGTCTCAGCGACGGGGCGGGGACCTACTCACGCGGGCTGACCGACGGCGCGGGATCCGTGACGCTTCCCATTACCAGCACGCAGACCGGGACGCTGAGCGTCGTCGCGACCAAGGGCGACTATCGGCCGCATGAGAGCTCCGTGACGCTCGGAGCGGCGGGCGGACCCTTCCTGGCGCACGTCTCCGATTCCGTCGACGACGACAACGCCGGCTCCTCCAGCGGCAACGGGGACGGCGTCGTGGACGCCGGAGAGACCGTCGAGCTGGGCGTGACCGTGGAGAACGCCGGCGTGTCCACGGCGAACAGCTCGGCGGTGCAGGGCACCATCGAGTCCGGAACGAGCGCGACGTTCAATCTGCTCTACTCCGGCGTGCCCAACGCGGCGAAGGTCTTCATCGGCCCGGACCGCGTGAACCCGGGCGCGGTTCCGTTCACCCTGGACTTCGCCAGCCCTTCCATCCCCTACATCGGCCGTCCCAGCATCACGTTCGCGCCGGACTCTTTGGGCGGGCCCAACAATGGTGACACGGGGATCTTCGTCTGGCAGGACAACGAGGGCTGGCACGTGGTGTGGGGCAGCGGCTCGAGCGCCGTGACCGTTACCGGCACCGTCACGACGGACGGCCGCGTGCGCGGGGCGTCGAGCCTGGCGCTGGAGGCCGGCGAGACGGCGACCATTACCGCGGGCGAGGACACGCTCTCGTTCAGCGGCACCACCGGGGCCCAGGACACGCAGGACGGCGTGGACTTCGCGCTCTCCGACGGGACGATGCTCTCGCTGACGACGTCCTCCGCTGCGTTGGGGAACATCCCCGCGTCGGGACAGGCGGCGGGGACCCTGGTCTACGACGTTTCGTCCACCGCCAGGACCGGGCAGATCGCCTACGTGGATCTCTCGCTGACCTCGACGTCGGGCGGGCCCTGGAGCGGGGAAGTCCCGGTGGTCTTCGCCGGTCCCGATCTGGAGGCCTACGTGTTCTCGGTGGAGGACTCCGGCGCCGGTCTGTCCGGGGACGGGGACGGCGTGGTGGAGGTCGGTGAGACCGTCCGGCTGACGCCCACCGTGCGCAACCGAGGCAACGGTTCCGCGGTTGCGGTCACCGGTGCCGCGACCGCGGCCAGCGGCATCACGTTCACGGACGCCGGCGACTCGTACGGGGAGATCGCCTCGCTGAGTGAGAGCTCCGGGACCGACGGCTACGTCTTCACGGTCGACGACGGAACCGGGACTTCCCTCGATCTGACGTTGACGGACCAGCTGGGCCGCACCTGGGAGAAGACGATGGACTTCGTCCCCCCGGTGCCGCCCGACAGTCTCTGGTACACGTCCACCGGAACCGTGATCAGCGTTCACTGGACGCGCCCGGATACCGTGGCCTCGCCGGACGTGGCGGGGTACAACGTCTACCGTAGCGCGACCCAAGGCTCGGGGCACACGCGGCACAACGTCGGCCTGGTTCGCGGCGGCGCGCTGTTCCGGGACGAGGGCCTGGCCCTCGGATCGATGTACTACTACTACGTGACCGCCGTGGACTCGTCCGGTAACGAGAGCGCGGCGACCGCGGAGCTCACGGCCTGGACGACCCAGGTCCAGGTGGACGGCTGGCCGCGGCTCACGACCGGATTCAACATCGCCGGAACCCTGATTACCGACGCGGACAAGGACCGGTTCGGCGAGGTGTATCAGGGATCCCACGACAGCAAGGTCTACGGGTGGGATCACACCGGAACGATCCGGAGCGGGTTCCCCATTGCCACCGCGTTTCAGGTCTGGGGCGCCGCGTCGGCGGCCGACATGGATCAGGACGGCGACGAGGAGATCTTCTTCGGAAGCCGGGACAGTCGGCTGTACGCCGTGCACGCGGACGGCTCGCCCGTCTACGGTGGAAGCGCGGTGTTCGCGGACCTGCCCGGCGGCTCCGAGGACGTGCGGTCCACGGTCACCCTGGCGGACTTCGACAACGACGGCCGGCTGGAGATGCTGGCGGGCTCGGACCTGGGCCACGTCTACGCGTACAACCACGACGCCACCGGCGTGATCGACACCTCGGGAGTGTTCTTCTCGTGCACTCCGACCGGTCTCGGCGCGCGGGTCTGGGGTCCCTTCGCGGTGGCGGACCTGGAGAACGACGGCAACACGGAGATCGCGTTCGGCTCGTGGAACGACAGCCTGTACGTGGTGAACGAGTTCGGGGCGCTCCGTCCCGGGTTCCCGAAGGGCGGGGCGGGGGACTTCCGCGCCGGGGCCGTGTTCGCGGACATCGACAACGACGGAACGATGGAGATTCTGGCCACCAACTACGACGGCAACCTGTACGCCTGGAATCACGACGGAACGGACTACGTCTCCGGCGGGATCCTGGCGACGCTGCCGGCCGGAATCCCGGGCGAGGTCGCCGTCGCGAATCTGGACGGGGATCCCGAGCTCGAGCTCATCGTGGGGTGCTTCGACGCGAACCTGTACGCGTTCAACCACGACGGATCGAGCTTCCTGGTCGGCATGGGCGGCCTGTTCGTGAGCCTGCCGCCGGGCCCCCAGCCCATGGACGGTATCAACGCCACGCCGATCGTGGTGGACGTGGACGGCGACACCGACTTCGAGATCTTCGTCGGACACCGGAACCACAACTTCTACGGGTTCCACCACGACGGCTCCCTGATGGTCGGCATGCCGATCCCCACCGGCAGCACCATCTACGCCACGGCCGCGGCCGGAGACGTGGACGACGACGGGGACGTCGACATCGCCTTCGCGTCGTACGACGGATCCGTGAACGTGCTCGACTTCTCGGGCGCCTCGTACGCGGACGCCTATGAGTGGCCCACCTACGGTGGGAACAACGTCCGCACCGCGACCTACGGTGACCGCGGCCCGGCGGTCGGCGTGCCCACGGTGCCCGGCGGCCCACGACTCGTTCTGACCCTGGACGGCGCCGCGCCGAACCCGTTCGCGTTCGGGACCACCGTTCGCTACGTGGTCCCGCGCGACCAACGCGTGTCGCTCGCCGTGTTCAACGTTTCCGGACGGCTGGTGCGCAAGCTGGTCGACGGACCGGTGGGCGCCGGCGCCAACGCGGTCCGCTGGGACGGACGGGACGGACAGGGACGGCAGCTGTCCTCGGGGGTCTACTTCTTCCGTCTCCAGGACGACACCGCGTCGCTGACGCGAAAGGCCGTGTTGTTGCGCTGATCGCTTCGACGTTCGGATTGACAGGGCCGGGGCGGCGACGGATTCTCGCCCGATGCGCAGGACGAAGATCGTCGCCACCCTCGGCCCGGCCACCGACGACCAGGAGCTGATCGAGGCTCTCATTCGCGAAGGCGTCGACGTCTTCCGGCTGAACTACTCGCACGGCACCGCCGAGTCCAAGGAAGCGCTGATCGCCAAGGTCCGCCGCGCCTCGGAGAACGTCGGGCGCGAGGTGGGCATCCTTCAGGATCTGGGCGGTCCCAAGATCCGCACCGGGGACATCCACGGCGGCGGGCGTCTCTCTCTGGAAAAGGGCCAGGCCTGGCGCCTCGTGCGGGAGCCGGGCGATTTGAGCCCCGGCATCCTCACCTCGACGCTTCCGGAGCTGGTCGAAGCTCTCCGCCCGGGAGAGCCGGTCCTGCTCGCCGACGGCCGGCTGGAGCTGCAGGTGGAGAGCAAGGGAGAGGACGGCGCCCACCTCCGCGTCGTGAGGGGAGGGGAGCTGAGTGGACGGGCCGGGATCAACCTCCCGCGGACGCTCCTTCCGGTCTCCTCGCTCACGGACAAGGATCGCTCGGATCTGGTGCACGGCGTCCGGCACGGCGTCGACATGACCGGCCTCTCGTTCGTCCGACATCCCAATGACATGATCTCCACGCGCGATCTCGCGGCGGACCGCAAGGCGGACATCTTTCTCATCGCGAAGATCGAAAAGCCGGAAGCGGTGACCAACCTGGAGGCGATCCTGGAGACCGCCGACGGCGTCATGGTGGCCCGGGGAGATCTGGGCGTGGAGATGCCGGCGGAGGACGTGCCGTTGCTGCAGAAGCAGATCATCCGCGCGGCGAACGAGCGAAGGATTCCGGTGATCACCGCCACCCAGATGCTGGAGTCGATGATCCACAGTCCGGTGGCGACGCGCGCGGAAGCGTCGGACGTCGCCAACGCGATCTTCGACGGGACGGACGCGGTCATGCTTTCCGGGGAAACCGCGATCGGCGAGTATCCGCTGGAAACCGTGAGAACGATGGTTCGCATCGCCGAGAAGGCGGACGTGCCGTTGCAGCAGGAAGCGCACCGCCGGCGATCGGGATCGCCCGAGCTGCAGCCGCCGGAGGCCGTCTCGCGCGCGGCCAGTCGGGCGGCGGCCGACGTGAACGCCCGCGCGATCGTCGTCTACACGGAGTCCGGCGCCACAGCGCGCCTCCTGGCTTCGCAGCGGCCGGGAGTTCCCATTCTGGCCCTCTCGCCGCACCTGACCACGTTGCGTCGCCTGCGGCTCAGCTGGGGCGTGTACCCCCGGCGCATGCCCAAGGTGCGTCGCCTGGCGGAGATGCTGGAGCTCGGCGAGCGCATCCTCATCGAGGCCGGGCAGGTCAAGCCGGGGGACCGCGTGGTGGTCGTCTCCGGAACCCGGGCCGCCAACCGCGGCGGAACCAACATGCTGAAGATCCTGACTGTGGGCGAAGCCGAGTAAAGACTCCAGATCTCGATCAAGTCGCCAGGCGCTCCCTCCGATTTCCGAATGAGGAAGGACCCGTTCCGCTCGGGTCCGGGAGACTGCGTGGAATGGATCCAGATCGAGCGCCGGATCGCCTCGGAGCTCGCAAGTCCGGAGGCGTCCGTTGAACCGGCGTGAGGGCGACGACATCGGAACGCGCCTGCGCGAGGCCGCTCGCCGGCTCCGCGAGCGCGCGGCCGCGGACTCGGATGAGGAGCTGCGGGATGCCGCCGAGGCGATCGGCCTGGCTGCCGACCAGGCGGAGGAGATTGCGCGGCGGGACCGCGTCTACCGGGACACGATTCGCCGGCAGAACCGTGAGTTCGAGCGCAAGGTCCAGGAAATGTCCGTTCTCCGCAAGATCGGCGACCTGATCGCGGCCTCGTTCAAGACCGACGACCTGCTGGAGCGGCTGCTCGACGTGCTGGTGGAGGAGCTAGGCGTGGCCAACGCGTCGGTCATGCTGCTGGACGCGGAAAGCGGAATGCTGCACGTCGAGACGGGGCGCGGCCCCGGCTCGCCGGATGGCGGACGGCCGGGACGGGGACCCGGGCTCCGCGCCGGTGAGGGGATTGCGGGATGGGTGGCGTCCTCGCGCGAGCCGCTGATCGTTCCCGACGTCGCCCGCGATGTCCGGTTCCGCCCCGCGAGAGGCTCCGACTCACCTCGGGGAGCGCTGGTCTGCGTCCCTCTCGTCGCGGAGGACCGCGTGCTCGGCGTGCTCAACCTGTCGTCGGGACAGCGCGGCTACTTCGACTCGCACCACGTGCACATCCTGATGATCGTGGCCGCCCAGGTCGCGGGCGCGCTGACGGGACGGCAGCTCTATTCGGACCTGGAAGACCTGAGCGCCCGACTGGAAGAGGAGATCGCCGAGCGCACCGGCGAGCTCCGGCGACGGACGGCCGATCTGCGGAGCAAGAACGAGCAGGTCACGGACCTCTATACGTCGCTGGAAGCCGCGCAGCGGGAGCTGGAGCAACGAAACCGCCGGCTGGTGGAGTCCCTCACGTTCAACGACAACATTGTGGAGACGATCCACGTGGGCATCAGCGTCGTAGCCCGGGATGGACGCGTGGCGACATGGAACCGCGCCATGGAAACCATCACCGCCGGGGAGATCACCAAGGCGATGGTCCTGGGCCGGACCTTGGATGCGGTCCCCGCCGAGGTCCGCGCCCGCTATGCCCTGGGGCGGGAGATGGAGGACGCCCTGGAGCAGGGGGTCCCCCGGATCCTGCACGGTCACGTCGTCGACTCGCCCGAGGGGCGCCGACACCTCAATGTGCACCACCTTCCGGTCGCGGTGTTGCCGTCGGACCGGGACGGCCACGTCATCACGGTGATCGAGGACGTGACCGGGAACGTGGCGCTTCACGATCAGAAGGTTCGGTCCGCCCGCCTCGCCGCGATCACGGAGACCGTGGTCAGCGTGAACCACGAGGTGAACAATCCGCTCGCGGTGATCCTGGGCTACGTGCAGATGCTGCTCCGCCGTTCCGTCCAGGCCGGTGACGACGCGTCCCGTCGGGACTGGATCCGGCGCGCCGTCGCGGACCTGGAGCGGATCGAGGCGGAGACGCTTCGCATCGGCGAGATCACGCGCAAGCTCTCCTCGCTCGTGGAGCCCGTGGTGACGAGCTATCCGGCGGGCGAGGGGGTCCGGATGGTCGATCTGAACCAGTCCCGGTAGGCGGAGCGTCGGGGAGCACCCGCGGCGCGCCCGCCTGAACCGCCGCCCCCGCCCGGTGTAAGAGGCCTGTCAAGAGGCCTCCGCGCCGCTTCCGGGGCCGCGGGACGCGTGATAGACTCCGCCGAAACCCCTCCCAAAGGAGACTCTGGATTCATGCGCAAGATCCTGACCACCGGGGTGCTCGCCGCCGGCCTGTTCTTCGGGCTGGGCAATACGGCGGATGACGGCACCGGGGACACGCTGAGACTGGTCTACTCCACCGATCTCCGGGGCGAGCTTCACCCCTGCGGGTGAAAGTCCAAGGACAAGGGTGGGCTGGCCCGGCGGGCCGGCGAGATCAAGCAGTACCGTGAGGAGAATCCGAGGGTCTTCACCTGCGAAGCGGGCGACCTGTTCGAGTTGCCGAGGTCTGCCTCCGGGCAGCCGGCCAAGGAACAGCAGCTCAACGCCGACTGGCTTTGCAAGACGTTCGAGGAGCTGGACTACGACGCCGTCGGCCTGGGTGAGATGGACTTCGCGTTCGGTGTCGCGTACCTCAGAGCGAAGCAGAAGGAGCACGGCATCCGGTTCGTCACGACGAACGCCGTCGACTCCAAGTCCGGCGAGACCATCTTCCCGCCGTACGTGGTGGCGGAGCGGGGGGGAGTCCGGGTCGGGTTCCTGAGCGTCATCTCCCCGGAGCGCCACATCGTGGCTCAGGTGGAGTCGAAGCTGCTGGGAGAGGATGTCCGGCTGGAGGATCCCACCGAGGCCGCGCTTCGGTGGCTGCCGGAAGTCCGCGAGAAGTCCGACGTGGTCGTCCTGCTCTCGCACTCGGGAATCGAGACGTCCAAGTTCCTCGCGGAGGATCTGGAGGTCGACGTGGTCGTGGTGGGCCACTACCCCTCCATCCAGAACGATCCGGAGAAGATCGGGAACGCGGTGATCGCCATGGCCGGCGTCAAGGCCGACCGCTACGGGACCCTGGATCTGACTCTGGCGGAGGACGGAAGCATCGCCTCGTTCGACGGGGACGCCATCCGGCTCCTGAAGGACGGCCCGGTGAACGGGGAGATCGCCTCGCTGGAGACCGGCTGGGACAAGGCCGTGCAGGATCAGCGGCGCGAGTTCCAGTTGGCGCGGCAGCGGGAGCGCGACGCCGAGGTGGCGGGCGAGCTGAGCGACAACATCCACAGTCGCGGCGGCGTCTTCGGGGCGGAGTCGTGCAAGAGCTGCCATCAGGGAGTCTACGACTCGTGGATGGAAACGCCGCACGCCACGGCGTTCGCACGGCTGGCCGAGGCGGATGCCTGGGACAACCCGGAGTGCATCGGCTGTCACGTCACGGGAGTCTCGGACAAGCACTACGTGGCGGACGTGAACGTGGCGCCGGAGACCTGGAACGTGCAGTGTGAAGAGTGCCACGGCCTGGCCACGGAGCACGCGCGGGACGGCTCGTACGTCACGCAGGGCGAGGCGACCTGCCGCAAGTGCCACGATCCGGAGAACAGTCCCGAGTTCGACTACAAGATCTACTCCTCGTACGGAGTGCATTGAGCCGGCGCGCGGCCGCGGCGCTTCTCGCGTCGCTGTCCGCGTTGGTGGCCGCGCCGGCCTGGGGCTGGGGCGGCAAGATGCACGAGATCATCAACCGCCGCGCCGCCGAGGCCGTGGCCGGTCCGGCGGCGGTCGCGTGGGGGCCGCTCGCGCGCACGTTGGGCGCGCACGCCTCGGACGCGGATCACCGCAAGGGATCGGACTCGGCGGAGCCGCCGCGGCACTTCATCGACATCGACGCCTGGGACGATCCCCCGTTTGACGACGTGCCGCGCACGTTGGAGGGGATGTTTCGCCGCTACGGCCGCGAGGCGACGCAGCGGTTCGGCGTCGTTCCCTGGGCGATCGACGAGAGCTATCGGATGGTGGTCCTGTCGTTGCGGCGCGGTGACTGGGCGTCCGCTGCGGCCTGGGCGGCGGACCTCGGGCACTACGTCGCGGACTCGCACCAGCCGCTGCACTGCACCGTGAACTACAACGGGCAGCTTTCCGGGAACGACGGCGTCCACATCCGGTACGAGGTCACGATGATGAACCGGTACTTCCGGGAGGACTCCATCGGACCGTTCCGGATCCGGGAGCATCCCGGCGGCAGTCCGGTGGACCGCTGTTTCGAATGGATTGCCGAGGCCTATCCCGGCGTGGCTCCGATCCTGGCCGCGGACAGCCTGGCCCGCGCGGAGGACCCCGAGTTCGGAGACGATTACATGTC
>Ga0102947_1000701_pt1 | contig 11751 bp, 11 predicted proteins | sample SalPon2A_A_D2_MG_FD_78210 | JGI IMG/M metagenome (GOLD analysis project Ga0102947, IMG submission 78210) | Soil microbial communities from South San Francisco under conditions of wetland restoration - Salt Pond MetaG R2A_A_D2_MG | ecosystem: Environmental > Terrestrial > Soil > Wetlands | place... | reverse complement strand
GGCCGCCCTTGGTCTGCACCGCGTGGATCCGGGGCCGGACCGGCAGCACGCCGGCGGTGTGGGCCTCGCGCAGCGCTGCGACCGTCGCCGACGCCAGTCCCCCGCCGCCCACCTGCACGAACAGGCGATCGAGGCCGCGCCCTTCGCGATGGAGCGCGGACGCGATCTCCCAGCCCAGAGTGTGCGCCCCTTCAATCGCCAGGCCGTTGTCACTGCCCTGCACCGTGAACGGAACCGCCCCGTTCGCGACCTCCTCCCGGAATCGCCTCACCGACGGATCGCCCGGCTCCTCGGTGCGCGGACACACGGTGACCCGCGCGTCGATCTCGCGAAGCCGCTCCAGCACCGCCTCGTTGGCGCCGGGAGGAACGTACACGTCGAGCGTCCGCCCCGCCGCCGCCGCGACGATCGCCGCCGCCCACGCCGCATTGCCGCAGCTCGCGATGGCCAGCGGCGCGTCCGCCGCGCACGGCAGCCCGGCGCGCTCACGGACCTGGAGCGCGTGCATCAGATGGAAGAGGTGGCGGATCTTGTGCGCGCCGCCGACGTTGCCGGTTTCGTCCTTCACCCAGACACCGCCCTCGGCGTTGAAGCCGAGCGCGTCGCTCAGCGCGTCGGAACGCGAGAAGGGCGTGACGTGAATCGTGCGGCCGTCCACGTTCTCCACCGCCGCGGCGAGCCGCCGCACCATGTCGTCCAGCTCGTCGTCGCCCAGCCCGTACGCCCGACCGACGTGGCGCGACGACAGCAGCTCCCGATAGCGCAGGAACGGGTTCGAGGGTCCGCCGGGCGCCGGAAACACGAGATCGCCCGGGATGCGCGTGACGATGTGATCCACGTCGTCGCCGGGTCGCGCCGCGGGACAGGTGAAGGGCAGGAGCTCCGGAGGGACGTCCGCGCCGCACGCGGAGCAACGGAACGTCAAGGCGTGCGTCCGGCGGTGGCCGTGCCGGCGCGCGCGTTGAACTCGTCGATCATGGAATCCCACGCGGGGACCACGTCCTGCAGCTCCCGCCAGAAGGCCCGCCGCTTCCGGGCTTCGAACTCCTCCAGCCCGACGTCCTGCTGCTCCACCCACGTGTAGTAGCCCAGGTGGAACATCCGGAGGCGATCGACCCGCGTCGTCTCGATCAGGTGATCCGTCGATTGCCCCAGGACGTGCTGCCCGAACACCTCGCCGGCGGCGACGTCGTCCAGCTCGCCGCCGAAGCGGCCCCGCAGCGTCTTCTCCCGCTCGGTTTCGTACATCGAGGCGCCGTCCGTCGCCACGGTGAGCACCGCGTCATCCGGACCGAGATCGAGATACTTGGCCAGCTTCACGGCCGCCAGCACGTTGGCGATCGCCGAGACGCCCAGCACGGAGAGCCGGGCCAGCAGGTTCTCCGGGACGCCGCGCCGCTTCGCCAGGTAACGAAGGCCCGTCTTGTGGTTGCAGAGCACGTTCAGCGCGTCGGTCGCCCGGTCGGACACGGCTACGACGAAGTCCGTGTTCATCACGTTGTGCATCAGCGGAACGTGCTTGTCCCCGATCCCCTGGATGTTGTGCTCACCGTACCCGTTGTAGAGAAGCGTCGGGCACTCCTGGGCCTCCACCGCCGCGATGCGCGTGCCCAGGGTTTCCTTGAGCCGATCGCCGGCGGCCAGCGTTCCCGCGGATCCGGTGGCGGAGACGAACACCGCGGCGGAAAGCCGTGGATTGCGATCGGCCTGCGCCAGGAAGATCCGCTCCAGCGCTTTGCCGGTGCAGAGCCGGTGAACGAGGTGGTTTCCGAACTCGGAGAACTGGTTGAAGATGACGTTCTCCGGGTCGGTCGCCATCTCGTTGCACTTGTCGTAGATCTCCTTGACGTTGCTCTCGGTTCCCGGAGTGTGGACGATGTCCGTGGGATCCGCCACCCAGCGCTCCAGCCAGTCGAATCGCTCGCGGCTCATCCCTTCCGGCAGCACCGCCACGCCTCGGCACTCCATGATGCGGCTGATCGCCACGCCGCCCCGGCAGTAGTTGCCGGTGGAAGGCCACACCGCGCGATGCATCGTCGGGTCGAACTGTCCCGTGACGAGGCGCGGAGCCAGGCAGCCGTAGGCGGCCAGCACCTTGTGCGCCTGGATCATCGGAAAGTTCTCGCCGACCGCCACGATGATGGGAGCCGCGACGCCGGTCAGCTCGGACGGCAGCACGATGTGATCGGGAACGGCGACGATCGTCTTGCGGTCCGGCGCGTTGTGCCAGTGGACGCGGAACAGGTTCGCCGGATCGGGAGCGTCGGGATCGACGTGCTTCAGGCGCGCCGCGATCTCTCCGGGAAGGGCGAGGGGGTCCTCCAGCTCGGACAGCTTGGGGAGGCGGATGCCGGCCGCCCGGAAGCGGTCCAGCGTGCGATCGTACACGCCGCGGTCGGCGATCTCGCGCTCCAACCCCATTCGCGCCATCGACTTGCGCCCCCGGTGGTCTCTAGCGTGCGCCCCGAGCGGAACGTCCGATCGGTTGCCGAGAATCCCGTTGACTCGCGCCCCCGCGAGTTTTACACACGAGACGTGCGTCAACTCTTTGGGGGAGGTGAATGATGCGCAAGTCCCTTGGTCTCGTTCTCGGTCTCGTGTTCAGCATCGGAGTTCTCGTGGGCTACGGCCCCACCGACGCCAACGCGAAGGGCGGCGGCGGCGGTAGCGGATGCTACTACACGTGCGACTGTGCGGGAAACCCGCTGCGATGCTGCCCCACTCCGTTCGGTACCTTCTGCTTGCCGACGGACGATATCGGCTGCCCGCAGGTCTACAACTGCTGACGGCCTGACGCCGAGATCCGCGGGGCGGGACATCGGTCCCGTCCCGCGCCGGAGCGCCGCGCTCACAACCGCCCGATGGGAGCGCTTCGATGAACGTTTCCTCGCCTCTCAAGATGATCGCGCTGGCGGTCGGCGTGTTCGCCGTCGGCATCGCCGGAGTCCTCGTCGGCAATACGCTGCGGCAGACCGTGCGCAGCGACGCCTACGTCGCGGTGGATCCCACGGCCACCACGCTTCTCCGGGAGGGAATGACGTTTCCGGACGCCGACACGCACGGCCCGACGGGCGCCCGGCGGACTGCGGAGATGATCGGCGCGGACGGAACCGTCTTCCTGTTCCTGGACCTGGAGTGTCCGCCCTGCGTCGACATGGCGGCGAAGTGGCAGGGCGTGCTGGACGGCGGCGCGTTTCCCGGCCTGGACGTCGTCGGGGTGACGAACCAGGACGCCGATGCGGCGGACGCATTCCGGCGCGAGCACGCGCTCTCGTTCCCCATCGTCCAGGACACGAAAAACGTCTACCTGGGCGAGTGGCGCGTGCAGCGGTTCCCGCTGGAGGTGCTGGTGGGCGCGGACGGCCGGATCCGCTCGCTGAGCTTCGACTCCGTGAGCCCGATCGATCTTCCGCGCCTGGCGGAGCGGCTGAAGGGCTGAAGGTCATGCCGTGAGCCGGATCTCCATTCGCCCCCTGTCCGATGACGAGGCCACTGACTGCGAGCGCATTCTCCACGCGCTGCCGGAATGGTTCGGGATCGAGGAGTCGCTGGTGCAGTACGTCCGCGATACCACGCGGATGGAGACGATCGTCGCGGTGGAGGACGGGGACATCATCGGCTTTCTCACCGTTCGCCGGCACGGACCGTCCAGCGCGGAGATCCACGCGATCGCGGTGCAGCCGGACCGCCACGGGCGCGGCGTGGGGCGGGCGCTGGTCGAGGCCGCTGAGCGGGAACTGCGCGCGGACGGAACGGAGTTCTTCCAGGTGCAGACGCTCGGGCCGTCCCGTGCGAACGAGCACTACGAGCGAACCCGCGGCTTCTACGAGCGCCGGGGCTTCCGGCCGCTGGAAGAGAACAACCTGTGGGGCGACGTCAATCCGTGCCTCATCCTGGTGAAGCACCTGCCCTGCTCAGGGTAGGGCCCGCATCTTTTCCCACAGTCGGGCGGCCTCGCGGCGGGCGGCTTCGCGGACTCCCTCGATTCCGGAACGCGCGGCGGCAAGACCCGCCTCGGCACGATCCTCGTCGGCTGTGCGTGGGCCTAGCAACTCGGCAACGAGCCGCCGACCGACCTCCGCCCGGGGCGCGGCCGTCGTCGGATCCTCCCCGTGCTCCCGGGCCTGCTCCAGAAGAGCGCGCTTCTCCTCCTCCATGTCCGAGGGATAGCCGTCGGTCCCCAGCGCCACGCGGTCCGACTCGCCGTGGTGCTTCGGGTAGCCGACCCGGTTGCCGCGATTGGAGCGCGGGTTCTGCACGATCCAAAGGCCGGCGTCGCGCGCGCGCCGGACCTGCTCCGCGGAGAAGTGAACGCCGTGCGCCAGGATCGACCCCGGCGGCAGCGCGTCCAGATCCAGCAGGCGCTCCAGCGGCCCCGGCCAGCCGCGGCGTCGGGCGTCGTCCGCGTCGCAGCCGTCCTCCGCCACGTGCACGTGCACCACGGTGTCCAGCTCCCGCGCGAGCTCACCCGCCTCGCGCGCGGTGTCGTCGGAGACGGTGAAGGAGGCGTGCAGGCCGATGACGCCGCGGATTCCGGGGCGAGGTCCGGCTTCGATGAACCGGCGACACTCGGCGAGACCCCGCCGCGCTTCGTCGCGGCCTCCGTTTCGTTCCGTCGCACCGTAGCAGAGCACGGCGCGCACGCCGAACTCGTCGCACGCGTCAGCGAGGACTTCCAGGCTGCCCTCGATGAACCCCGGGGACTCATGATGGTCGATCAGGGTGTCGGTGCCGAGGAGCCGGGACTCGGCCGCATAGAGCCGCGCGGAAGCGCGCAGCGAGTCCTCGTCCAGAGCGCGGTCCAGCCGCCACCACACGCGCTCCAGGATCTGGAGGAAGTTCTCCGGCGGCGGCTCCGGAGGCGGCATCCCGAACGGGGCGAGGGCGCTGTAGATGTGGGTGTGCGCGTTGATGGAGCTCACGGCGCGGGGGAATTCGGGCCGGACGATGGGCCGGCGTCCACCCGCCAGTAGTCCGCAGTGGCGAAGACGCGGTACTCGCCGTCCTTGAGGACCTCATCCGTGACGCGGGCGGTGCCGGGGCCGGTCCACGCGTACGTCGTGCGCCCCTGCTCAGCGGAGTCCGCGCCCCATTTCACGATCAGCGCCGAGTTCGTCGACGTGGCGGAGAGCGGCTGCTCCACGCCGCGGGAGTCGAACCAGGTGCCGTCGAAAGTCTCGGCGCCGCTTCGGTAGATCGCCGTCGCCTGGAGAACGGGAATGGGGTCCGCCTCCGGTGCCGTCGCCGCGAACGCGTTGGAGAACTCCAGCCGGACGAAGCGGCTCCCCAGGGCGGCCCAGTCCATCCGGAACACGGCCGGTTTGCCGAAGAGCTCCCCCTTGCCGTTCCAGGTTCCGAGCAGGTGATCGATCACGGCCGGCCGGGCCGCCTTCGAAGAGACGGCTGCGGCGCCCGCGCCCTCCGGCGGCGAGTCCGAGCGGGCCATCGTCCCGGCGACGCACGCCGACACCACCAGCACGACCGGCATCAGACAACCCATCGCCCGTACGTTCTCACGCATCGCCGTTCTCCTTCCGCGGCCATCCTCGGATCTTGCCGACGCTCATCGCGCGCGCGGCCGGAGAGTCCTTCATCGGAAGCTCGTAGCGCCGGACACCGTCGAACGCTGCGAGCGCTCCCGCTACCGCACCGGCGGTGGGCACCAGACCGATCTCCCCCACGCCCTTCGCTCCGAACGGCCCTTCCGGTTCCGGATCCTCGACGAGGATCACCCGCACTTCCGGCATGTCGGCCGCGCGCAGCGCGCCGATCTCGCGGAGCTTGTAGGTGACGGGAACGCCGTTCTCGCAGGGAAGCTCCTCCGTCAGCGCGTACCCGAGTCCCATGTGCACGGAACCCTCGATCTGTCCCTCGCAGAGCTTGGGGTTCACCGCACGGCCCACGTCGTGCGCGGCCAGGAACTCCTCGACGCGGCCGTTCTCGTCCAGGATGCAGACCTGCGTGGCATAACCGAACGCCGTGTGCGTCTTGATCTTTCCGCCCTTGGTCTTTCCGGGTGCGGTGGTGTCGTCGATGAGAACGTCCGCCGAGTAGACCTCCCCGGTGAGATCCGCGAGGGACTTCCCGGAGTCCAGCGCCGCCTTGAGCTTCTCCGCGGCGCTCTTCACGGCCAGCCCCCCGAACAGCGTGGCGCGCGATCCCGTCGTCTGTCCGCACGCGAGCTGGTACGTGGAGTCCACCTTCGGGTGGAACGTGCGCGCCGGAAGCCCCGTGACCTCCACCGCGAACTGCACCAGCACCGTGAGCAGCCCCTGGCCCATCTCGGTGTAGCCGTTGTAGAGACTGACCGTGCCGTCGTCCTCCACGACGAGGCGGGCCTTGCCCCACTCCTGCGCCCCGTTTCCGATCCCGCTGTTCTTGATGCCGCAGCCGATGCCCACGGCCTTCCCGGCACCCTTCGCCGCGTAGTACGCGTCCTTCACCGCGTCCAGCGTCTTCCCGATCCCGACGGACTTCTCCAGGATCTGCCCGGACGTGAACGGGTCGCCGATCTCCACGCAGTTGCGTCGACGCATCTCCCAGCCGTCCAGGCCCGCCTTCTCGGCCAGCAGGTCCATCACGCCTTCCATCGCGAACTGCGCCTGGTTCGCGCCGAAGCCGCGCATGGCGCCGCACGGCGGGTTGTTCGTGTACGTCGCCGTCGATTCGATGTCCACGTTGGCCACGCGGTAGGGACCGCACGCGTGGCCGGCCGCGCGCTCCAGCACCTTCATCCCGACCGACGCGTACGCGCCGCTGTCGCCGAGCATCCGGGCCTTCACGGCAGTGAGGTTTCCCTGGGCGTCACAACCGGCTTCGTACTCCATCGTGATGGGGTGGCGCTTGGGATGGATGCGGATGGACTCCTCGCGCGTCAGGGCGATCTTCACCGGGCGCCCGGTCAACTTCGCGAGCAACGCGGTCTGGGACTGGACGGACATGTCTTCCTTGCCGCCGAACGCGCCGCCGTTGGGGATCAGTTCCACGTGGATCTCGTCCTCGGCGATTCCCAGGAACGACGCGACCTGACGGCGATCGTCGAAGATCCCCTGGCCCTGGGTGCGGAGATGAAGCTTGCCGTCGTCCCGCGGCTCCGCGACGCAGGACTCCGGTTCCAGGTAGAGATGCTCGATGCGTTGCGTCTTCCAGGTGCCGGTCACGGTGTGGGCGCTGGCGGCCAGTGCGGCGTCGGCGTCGCCGCGGCGGATCACGGTCTTGGACAGCAGGTTGGCGTGCTTGGGATTGACCTGCGGCGCGTCCGGGGCCAGCGCGGCTTCCGGCGTGGTGACGGCGGGGAGGACTTCATAGGTGACGTCGATGAGGGCGATCGCCTCGCGGGCGGTCCGCTCGTCCTCCGCCGCGACGGCCGCGATCACGTCGCCCACACAGCGCGCCTCTTCACCCACGGCGACGAAACCGGGCCAGTCCGCATGAATGAGTCCGTACCAGCGATCGCCCGCAACGTCGGCCGCCGTGGCGATCCGCACCACGCCGGGAAGCGCTTCGGCCCTGGACGTGTCGATGGCCGCGATGCGCGCGCGGGCGTGCGGCGACAGCAGCAGGGCGCCGTGCAGCATCCCCGGCAGCACGATGTCGTCCACGTAGGGTCGAAGGCCGAGCACGTCGTCGGGTCCGCCGTAACGCGCCAGACTCTCCCCGACCCGTCCCGTCTCCGCGGGCTGCGGATCGGCCTGTCCGCGCTTGGCGCGGGCGTAGAGATCGATCGCCTCGACGATCTTCACATAACCGGTGCAGCGGCAGAGGTGACCGTGGAGCGCTTTGTTGATGTCGTCGCGCGAGGGTGCCGGGTTCTTGTCCACGAGGGATTTCGCGCGGAGCGCGATGCCCGGAATGCAGAAGCCGCACTGCAGCCCCGTCGTCGCGACGAAGCTGCGCGCGAGGAGATCCCGCTCCGCGGCCGAGACGCCTTCCAATGTGACCACATCCTTGCCGGCCGCCTTCTCGGCGGGCATGGCGCACGTGATCATCGGGCGGCCGTCCACCAGCGCCAGGCAGCATCCGCAGTGGCCCTGCGGCTGGCAGCCGTCCTTGGTGGAGAGGATCCCGCACTCGGTGCGGAGGGTCTCCAGAAGGGACGCGCCGTCGGGAGAGGCGGTCTCGCAGCGTGAGCCGTTGAGCGTGAAGGTGAGCGGCATCCGGGGCTCCGTGTGACGGACAGGCGAGGGTAGAACACGTCCTCGGCGAGGGCAAGGGACGTGCCCCGATTCCGGGCGCTCGTACTCCTCGTCCCGGCGCTTGCCGATCCGCGGCAGCGGCCCGCGGAGCGGGAGGCGGCTCGAGTGGACGCGCCCTCCGGCGCCTCACGACCCGGACCCACCCCCTCCGACCGTCCACCATTGCGCCCGGCTCGAGCTGCACGATGACATGTCATCCCGGCGTGGAGAGAATCTGCATCGTCTTCCACGAGTCCGGATCCCAGGTGCCGACGAGTCGGTTCCTCGGCTTGCCACCGGCGGAGGTTCCGCATCTCCCGATCGCATCCGCGTCGGACAGGCAGTATCCTCTGCACACAGCGGTGGAGGCCGCCGCGAAAGGAGACGTGCTGCAATGACCCGCACTCTCGAGGAACATCTGTCGGCGCGCGGCCCCAAGCGCATCCTCGCGCTGGACGGCGGGGGAATCCGAGGCGTACTGACGCTGAAGATCCTCCGGCGGATCGAGGAGATCGTGGGATCGCCGCTCTCCGACACATTCGACTTGGTCGGCGGAACGTCCACGGGATCGATCATTGCTTCCGGACTAGCGCTCGGTTGGCCCGTCGAGCGCTTGCAGAGCCTGTACCAAGGGCTGGGCGAGAAGATTTTCCGGAAGGCGCCGCTCCGTTTCGGAGTTCTCCGCGCGAAGTTCCCGACGGAGCCGCTCGAGAGCGCACTCGAGCAGGAGTTCGGTGACGTGCGGCTGGGCGACCCCGCGTTCCGGACGGGCCTGGCCATCGTGGCCAAGCGCGTGGACACGAGCAGCCCGTGGGTCCTGCACAACAATCCCGCCGGACCCTACTTCAACGCCAGCGACGGCGGCGGCTTCCCGAACCGGGATTACCTGGTGCGGCAGCTCATCCGCGCGAGCACGGCCGCGCCGCACTACTTCGATCCGGAGATCCTCCGCGTGGCCGGCGACGAGGAAGGGACGTTCGTGGACGGGGGGGTCAGCCCCCACAACAACCCCGCGCTCCAGCTGCTCTTGCTGGCAACGCTCCGCGGACACGGTTTCCGGTGGCCGATGGGCGAAGACCGCCTCCTGATCGTGTCGGTCGGGACGGGAAGCTGGCCCAAGAAGGGGGTGGACGACCTGGCCTCCCGGACGGCGGCGGGCAATGCTTTCCGCTCGCTGGTGTCCATGATGGACGACGCGTCCGCGCTCAACCGGCTCCTTCTCCAGTGGATGTCACGCAGCCCCACCGCGGGGAGGATCGACGGCGAGGTCGGCGACCTGGCCGAGGACTTCCTCGGCGGTCAGCGCTGGCTCACCTATCTCCGGTACGACGCCGAACTGGACCGCGACTGGATCGCCGAGCGGCTTCCCGACCGGGAGCTCACCGAGGAGGAAATCGCGAAGCTCCGCGCGATGGACCGCGCGCAGGGCATGAAGGACCTGACGGAGATCGGAAGGGTCGCGGCGCGCGACGTCCGACCGGAGCACTTCCCGCCCGTCTTCCTCAACGGGACCGCCCGGTGACGGCCCGCGGCGACGACCCGCGTCGCCGGCTCCGCAGGTACCGGCGGAGAGAGCGGACGGCGGTCGTCGCGGTGCGGCTGGACCTGGACACGGAGGGATTCACCTACGAGAAGTGGGGGGGAACGCAGCGCTGCAAGCGCGGCGACTGGATCGTGACGCGCGATGATGATACCTACACGGTCGACGCCGATGCCTTTGAGCGAACGTACCGGCAGCTAACCCCCGGCGTGTACGAGAAGATCGCACCCGTCTACGCCGCGGAGGCCGACGAGCCGGGATCCATCCGCACGACGGAAGGCTCCACTTCTTACGACCGCGGCGACTTCCTCGTGTTCAACGATCGCGAGGGGAACGACGGCTACGCGATCACCGCCGAGCGCTTCCACTCCCTGTACGAACCGGAAGAGTGAGCGATGAAACCCGTCTGTTTCATGGTCATGCCGTTCCGCACGAAGCCCGTGCCGGATCCGCCGAAGGACCATCTGGCCCAGGTTGACTTCGATCGCCTCTGGGACGCCGCCTTCCTGCCCGCCATCCGGGAGCTGGACTACCTCCCGATCCGCGCGGACATGGAGGCCGGAACGGTCATCGTCAAGGATATGCTGAACCGGCTCCGTCATTCCGATCTGGTCGTCGCCGACGTCACCGTCCCCAACGGAAACGTGTACTACGAGCTGGGCGTCCGCCACGTCGCCCGGCAGGCCCAGTGCGTCACCATCGCCGCCGATTGGGCGAAGGGCCTCTTCGACATCGCGCAGTTCCGCAGCGCACCCTACCCGCTCTCGCAGACGACGGTCACGGACCGCCAAGCCGACACCGTTCGGCAGATCCTGGTGGAGGCGATTCCCCGTCTCGCCGGCGCCGAGTCGCCGTACTACAAGCTGACCGACGAGAGGCCCACGGACGCGTTCGAGGACCAGGCCGAGGAGATCAGCCGATTCCAGGCCGCCCTCGCCGAAGCGCGGCTCCTGGACGCTGCCTCCGCCGCCGGAACCCCGGGCGCCCGCGCCAAGGCCGACGCCGTAATCGACAAGTTCGCGGGGGCGGCTGCGAGGTCCGGCGCCGTTGCAATCGAGTTGATCGGGCTGCTCCGGGAGCGGGCCGACTGGCAGAGCGTGCGTGACTTCGTGGAGGAGCTGCCCGAGGACGTGCGCGGAAACGAGACCGTCCGGGAGCAGTACTGCCTGGCTCTCTCCGAGCTGGGCGAGCGGGAGCGCGCCATCGCCGGCCTGACGGCGTTGATGCAGCTGCACGGGGAGACGCCGGAGCGCTGCGGTCTCCTGGGCGGACGCTACAAGCGTCTGTACCGCGGTGCCAGGGACCGCCGCGTGGCGAACGGGGAGAACGACCCGAGCGTTGAGGAACGCCGCCACCTCAACGATGCGATCCGGTGGTACGAGCGCGGACTGCACCTGGACCTCAACGAGTTCTACTGCTCCAGCAACCTCCCCGGCCTGTTGCGGGCGCGAGGCAAGACGACCGATGTCTCGCGGGCCGACGAGATGGAGACGCTGGTCATCGCCGCGTGCGTGCGCGCGGAGAAACGCGGCAGCCGTGATCCGTTCCTCCCGGACACGCTGTTCGGAACGGCGTTCCGTCGCGGTGACCTTGCGGTGCTGGAGCGGGTGCTGGACGAGGTGGAGGCCGGCACACCATTCCGGTTGGGAACAACGCTGCAGGACGCGGAGGACTGGATCGGTCACGCCCCGGCAACCGTCCAGGACGATCTCCGCGGGGTTCTGGAGCGCCTTCGGAGGGCATCCGCGAGGCGAGGCTAGACGGAGGACGTGATGGAGAAGGCCCACGAGGGACTCGCTCCGTTCCTGAAATTCGGGAGCAGCCAGGAGACCATGGACCTCGCCGACTACATCGACGGGGAGGGGAACTTGGTAATTCCCGTCGACTCGCTCCAGCCGAAGCGCGCGGTGCCGGACCGGGAACGGGAGGAGATCCGCCAGGCGCTGCAGGGTCGCTTCCCGTCCGAACAGCTCAATGACCTGGCGGAGCTGCTGCACCTGTACATCCGCGACGCGGACGACAACCTCGCCGCGATGG
>Ga0102947_1000700_pt1 | contig 11760 bp, 9 predicted proteins | sample SalPon2A_A_D2_MG_FD_78210 | JGI IMG/M metagenome (GOLD analysis project Ga0102947, IMG submission 78210) | Soil microbial communities from South San Francisco under conditions of wetland restoration - Salt Pond MetaG R2A_A_D2_MG | ecosystem: Environmental > Terrestrial > Soil > Wetlands | place... | reverse complement strand
TGAGGAGGTCAGGCGCGGACGCTCCGCACCCGAGCCCCACGTGCAGGACAAAGTGGCGCACGAACGGAAAGCCGACCAGAACCCATACCAGCGGTCGAAGCGACACGCTCAGCGAACGGGGCCGATGTAGGTCCTGCCGACATCCTCGGCCGTGCTGTCCGCGGCGAGCGAATCGACGGCCCAGAGCGGGGTGACATCCTCTTCGTTGCCCGCCACCGCCACGAGGACGTGGGTGACCGACGCTGGCTCGACCGACGGACGCATCCAATAGCTCTTGCGCCAGGTACCCTGCACCTCGGCGGTCTCGTCCACGTGCCCGATGGGGATTCCTCTCGGAAGCACGCCCAAGCCGCTCGTGAGGACGAGCGCGCCTCGCTCCAGGTTCTCGTGATAGGGCGTGCCGTTGAGGACGAGGCGGTCGTCCTCGCGGAAGACGCCGTGCGTGGCCACGTGGACCACGTCGGCGGCGGGCGCGGCCGCCAGGAACCGCGCGCGCGTGGCTCCGGCTCCGCGCAGCAGCCGTCCGCGCCGGAACCGGGAGCGAACCCGGCGTACTTCCGCGTCCACCTGCGGAATGGCATCGTCGCTGACTCCGACGGCAAGCACGCGCGCCGCTCCGGTCCGGGAGCGCCCCCCGGGCGCCGCACCGTTTCCCAGGTACCGACGGGCGCTGGCGCTGGGCAGCCAAGTGAACACGTGGTCCTCCAGCAGCGGCCGTCCGTCCGGGCCGGGCAGCGCGTGGAACGGCAAGGAGTGCAGCGGACCGTGCGGCACCACGACGACGCGCCGCGAGTCCACGCCGAGGGGATCCCACACCCTTTCCGCCAGTCCGCGCAGCTGCCGGTCCAGCGCGTCCGCCAGGGCGTCCTGGCGGCCGCGGGCATAGTCGTCGCCGTAGCCCCACTTCTCGATCTGGAAGCGCGCGCGGCTCATCCGCTCCACGATCTCCGCGCGTCCCACGGGAAGCCGCACCATCCGGGCGCGGTCCCGGTCCACGACGAAGGCGATCGTTCCGTGATCGCTCAGGAAATACTCCACCAGCGTCGCTTCTCCCAGCTCCCGGCGAACCTCGGACAGCGTGGCCGTCTCGCCGCCGGTGAGCGCTCCCAGGCGCCGATCCTTGGCCTGGATCCGGTGAACGACGTCGGCGATCTCCTCTTCGCGGCGTCGCAACCGCGGACCCGAGCGGCGCAGCCGGCTCTCGTCGCGGCGCCCCTTCCCCGCGTCCGGGTCGAAGCCGGAGAGCCAGTTCAGCTCGCTGCGCAGCTTCTCCAGCTTCCCGAGCAGTTGCTCCACGGCGGGATCCACGTTCTGACGCGCACCGCCCAGGCGGCCGGCCAGAAGGTCGACGAGGGCACGGGACCGCGCGCGCTCCACGGTCTCGAACGCCTCGTCCAGCGTCCGCCGCCCACCGCGCTCCAGCAGCGAGTGGACCAGGTCCGCGTACACCGGCGCCTTGTCCTCGCTGAAGCTGATGCGGAACTCGTCGATGCCGATGCGACCGCGCACGCCTTCGATCTCCGTCACCGCACGGCGGAACCGGCGCGTCGCCAATCCGTAGCGTTCCTGGGCCATGGCGATCTTCCCGGCCGCGTGGTCGATGCGCGCGCGCAGCCACGGAGCGCGCACCTTCCGCATCACGGTGCGTCCGCGGCGCACCGCCGCCTCCGCCGCCTCCAGCTCGCCGCGGTCCACCTCCACCGTGGCCAGCCGCGCCCGGGCGTGGGCCTCGCGCATCACCATGCCCTCTTCCGCGAACACCTCCGCCGCCTGTCCCAGCCGCTCCGCGGCCGCATCCTTGTCGCCGCGGCGGGCCTCGATCTCCGCGAGGTACATCGCGCAGATGGAGCCGGACACGCGGTTCCCCTCCAGCGCGAACGACCGGGCGGCGTCTTCCAGGTGCGCCGCGGCGGTGCCCAGCTCGGACAGGCCCAGGTTCGCGATCGCCTGGAACAGCGCGCAGCGCCCGGCCTCGAACCGGATGCCGTGCCGCTCCGCCAGCGATCGCCCCCGGCGTCCGACCGCGATCGCGCGGCGGAAGCCGTTCATCTCCACGAACAGCTCCGCCAGATCGGTGAGGGCCAGCGTGTGGTAGTGGGCGTCGCCCAGCTTCTCGAACGTCGTCCGCGAGGACTCGAGGCGATCGTAGGCGCGGCCGTACTCGCCCCGGAGCAGCTCCAGGTATCCCAGGCTGTACTCGGCGATGCCCGCGGTGCGCGTCTCGCCGTCCTTGCCGGCCTCCTCGCGCACGGTGTGATAGATGTTCTCCGCTTCCTGCAGCCGGCCCAGGCTGGCCAGCGCGTTGGCGCGGTTGAACTGGATGACGCGGACCATGACCGGATCGCCCAGGCGGTTCGCCGTGAGGAGCGCGCGGTCGTACTGCTTGAGCGCGTCCGCCGGCTTCTCCACCCGGTGATGGATGTTGCCCAGGTTCATGTCCAGGCGCGCGGCCTCCGGAAGCAGCCCCCGGCGCACGAACACGGCCCGCGCGTGACGTCCCAGCTCCAGCGCCTTCGCGTATTCGCCCAGGTACATGAGGGCGTTGATCCAGCCGATCGCCACCTTGGCTTCCTGGAGTCGCTCGCCCAGCTCACGGTACGCGGTGGCGGCGGACTGGTAGCAGTCGGCGGCTTCGCGGGTGCGCAGCACGCCGCTCAGACCGTGCGCGCGCACCCAGGTGGCGCGGGCGCGGAGCCGGGGGTCGCCCGCGGCTTCGGCCACGATGGACGCACGGTCCGCGACGTCCAGCGCGCGGCGGGCGTCCGTGCGCATCATCCGCAGGACTTCTCCGGCGAGCGGCTCCACGGTCTCCCGGAGCTCCGGCGCGGAGCAGCGGGCGGCCCGGCGACGGACCGCGTCGAGGTCGCGCGCCTCCAGCAGCTCCCGGACGAGCTTCATCGGAGAGGGTCGGCGAGCGGAATCCGAAACACGGCGAGCTCCCCGGGCCGCACGGCGACGCGGACGTGAATCTCGCCGCCGCCTGCGATCTCGCACACCAGCTCGCCGCTCTCGTCGGTCCGACCCTCGCCGTCCACGCGGTCGTCCACGGAGATGATCCAGGGCGCGGAGGCCGCCGGACGCGCGCTCTCGCGGAGAGTCAGAACCTGCCCGGTGAGGCGGCGGCCGTCTCCCAGCGGCTCGATGAGCGCGTCCAGCTCCACGCCGGCCGACTCGAAGCGCACGCGTCGCGCCAGCCCGGCGCTGCGCGCGCCGGCGAACGCCGCTCCGGACGCCGCGTGGGAGTCGAACACCAGCCGGGCCGCGCGCTCACGGAGACCTTGCGCCCAATCGGGGAGCGGCGGCGTGCTGCGGGCGGGGTGGAACGCGCGGAGGGCGGCGTCCCGGGCCGCGGGGGAAGGCGCCAGCAGGCGATCGTTCTGCAGAGCGGAACGCATCCGGCGGGCGTCCTCCACCAGGACGCGGCACCGGGCACAGGACTCCAGGTGCTCCTGAAGCCGGTCCCGCTCCGCGCCTTCCGCGCTCTCGTCGACGAACGCGAGCCAGGCCTCGATTCGTGGGTGCACGCCGAGTCCCTCCGATCGCATCACAGACCCCCCGGGCCGGGGCAAGATACTTCGACGCCGAACCGCTTCGGGCGGTTCTCTTGCCGAAACTGGGCGATTCTCTTCACTTCCGCTCTTCTCCCTCGGTGAGCCGGCGGAACTCGGCCAGCAGCTTCTTCAGGCATCGCATCCGCGTGGGGCCGATGGATCCCATGGGAATCCCCATCTCGGCGGCCACCTCCTTGTAGGACCTCTCCGCGGCCGTGCCCTCCGAGTAGTAGAGGAGGGTCAGGAGCCGCCGGCAGCGATCGCCCAGGCGGGACAGGGCCACCCGGACCAACTGCTGGTCCTGGAGCCGGGCCAGCTCTTCCGGGGGGAGCTCGGCCGGATCCGTGAGGTTGGGCGCGACGTCGGTGGGGATCTCGCGGCGGCGACCGGCCAGGTTGAGGGCCATCCGCCGGGCGGTGGTGACCAGCCAGGCGCGAACGCGGTCCGGCTCGCGAAGGTCATTGATGCGCTCCGCGAGGCGCGTGAACGTGATCTGGAAGACCTCGTCCGCGTCGGCCGGGTCCAGCCCCATGCGGTACGGGACCGTATAGACGAGCCGCTCGTAGCGCGTGACGAGAATGCGCCACGCGGCTTCGTCGCCGACGGCGCAACGCGCGACGAGCTCCGCGTCCGGCGGCGATTCGGGTGTGCGGCCCGCGGCTCGGGAACGGCTCGGCATCGTGGGGATTATACGCGACCCCCGCACAAGAGAGTGTGTGCGCGGCGCGCGGATCCGGGATCCGGAAACAGAAGCGCGCCGGCCGCACCGGCGCACCGCTACCGGGAGCTATCCCCACGCCCCCGCCTCTCTCGAGCGATGTGCCGCGCGCCGGCCGGCGCTCTCTACAGAGGCGGGAAGACGGGCTCAGATACGTGGGGGGTGTTGCCACAACGGGGGGCCGTGCCTAGAATGGGCGGCGCGCCCCCACCACAGTCCACCCGGAGCGGATGTGCGCCGCCTCCTGCTGTCGGCCCTCGCGACTGCGATCGCCCCGCCCGTATTCGCCGCCGTCGTCCACGTCCCGGCCGACGAGCCCACGATTCAGGCCGGAATCAACGCCGCGGTCGCCGGGGACACGGTTCTCGTGGCCTGCGGGACCTACGACGAGTACGAGATCAAGATGAAGTCCGGCGTCCACCTGCTGGGCGACGGGGGCCCGTGCCCATCGGATCCGTGTGTGACGATCGAGCCCCAGGTCTCCGCCGCGCCCGGCAAGGACGGCATCGTCTGCAACGGCGTGGACGACACGGCGACCATCCAGGCGCTGCGGATCAGCGGCAGACTACAGCCCGCAGGATCCGTCAGCTCGGGGATCCGGTGCACCGATTCGGACGTTGCCATCCTCTGCTGCCGAGTCGAGTACTGGAAGGGCAGCGGGATTCACCTGACGGACTCATCGCCGCTCGTCAAGACGACGACGTGCCAGGGCAACGGGACGAACGCCCTGCAGGGAGGTGGGCTCTACTCTCTGAATGGGTCTCCCAAGCTACAGTGGTTCGCCTCGGTGCTCGATCACGCTGGAGACGGGGGGGGCGTGTGGAGCGGTGGGGCGCCCGCCGCGATCCTCGAGTTCTGCTTGTTCATGGGCAGCACGGCATCCGGCGAGGGCGGATCGGTGTACTGCGAGAGTGGAACGTCCCTGTTCGGTTGCACCTTCGGCTTGATCTTCGGAGCCGGCGCCGCCCGCGGGGCGAACGTGGCCTGCACGGGGGCGGTTTCGATCGACAGTTGCAGGTTCGTTGCCGGCAGCGCTGAGCACGGGGGCGGGATCTACGTCGTCGGCGGTTCGCCCTCGATCTCGCGCACCACGATCGAGAACACCTATGCCTCCGCGTCCGGGGGCGGAATCTACCTGAAGACCGGCAACGCAACCGTTGCCGGGTGTTCCATCCTGAACAACCGGGCTGCCGGCGCGGGCGGCGGAATATACGTCGAGTCGGGAAGTCTGACCCTTTCCGACTGCACGCTTCTCGAGAACGAAACGTCATCCGGCGACGGCGCAGGGATCGCGGCGGAAGGAGGAACTCTCGACCTGTCGGACGTCCTGATCGCCCGCGGAGACTGCAGCGGAACGGGCTCCGGCGCCTGGCTCTCCAATGCGACGGCCTCGGTTCTGAGATGCACGATCACACAGAATCGCGCCGGCGGTACGGGGGGGTTGCACGCCGTCGGTTCGACGTTGGACGTCCAGGAGAGCATCGTCGCCGAGTCCTGCTACGGTGTCCCCGAGGTGACTTCGGAGAGCGGTGCTGTCGTGAACCTATCTTGTTGCGACATCGACGCGGGGCGGGTGGTGACCTCATCCGGGACCGTCAACTGGGTCACCGGCAACTTCTTCGCTGCGCCGGGCTTCTGCGGAGCCGTTCGATGCAACGACACGAACCGGGTCTCCGACTACTCGCTTGCCTCCAACTCTCCGTGCCTGCCCGCGAACAACGGCTGCGGCGTTCTGATCGGAGCGCGCGGGCAGGCGTGTTCGATCGTCTCGATCGAGCAGCGATCGTGGGGGTCCATCAAGGCCGGATATCGCTGACCGGGGAATCTCATCGGGCAACCCGAGCCACGACCGATGGCGGCGCGTGGGTTGCTACTCCGCGTCGCTCAGCAACGGCTCCGCATACGGCCGCGTCAGTGGGTGCTTCGCGGCGGGGCCCCGGCGGGCCCGCACCAGCATGCGCTCCGTCATCGGGTGACCGGCTTCGCGGTACGCGGCCGCCTGGAAGACGAGCTCCAGGTGATCGACGGCCGCGACGAGCTTCGCCTCTTCCGTCTCGCCGGCCAGGAACTCGGCGAGCAGCGCCTGCGCCTCCTCGTCGTCCGGCCACTGGTCGCGGATCACGCCGGCCTCCGCTTCCGCGAACGCGCCGTCCGGCAGCAGCTCCTTGGCCGGGTTGGGGATGTCGGTGAGGCGCGCTTCGGAGAAGTCGTGCAGCAGCGCCATCAGCAGCACGCGCTCGGCGTCCAGCCCGCCGGCCTCCCGGGCGATCCGCCACGCGATGAGCGCCATCGAGAAGGAGTGCTCCGCGACGGACTCGGGGAGATCCACGCCCACGCGGAACCAGCCGGCCCGCGGGGTCTTCTTGAGCTGGAGCAGGTCGCGAATCCAGTCCGGTGAGATCACGCGGCGTCGCTCCTCGGGGGCCCGCGATCGCCCGGGGCCGCCTCCTACAGGTACTTCTCGAACCAGCGCACGATGTGCTTCAGCCGCTCCACCCGGTTCGCCGGCTTCCCGCCGCGCGAGAGACCGTGGAACTCGCCGTGGAAGCGCACCAGCTCGCACGGCGCCTGGTCCAGCGACTTCATCGCGACGAACAACGCCTCGCTCTGGGCGACGGGACAGCGGAGATCGCCCTCGGAATGAATGATCAGGAGGGGCGTCTTGATCTTGGCCACGGACGCGTACGGCGACGCCTTGAAGTAGACGTCGGGCGCCTCCCACGGCTCCTTGTTGTCGAAGTGGAACAGGTCGTACTGGCCGAAGTCGCTGGAGCCGGCCTGGGTGCGCCAGTCGGAGAGCTGGCGCTGCGTCACGCCGGCGCGGTAGCGATCCGTGTGTCCCAGCGCCCACGTGGTCATGAAGCCGCCGTAGCTGCCGCCCAGGATGCCCAGGCGCTTGGAGTCCACGTACGGCCGGCGGGCCATGTGGTCCGTCAGCGCGGTGACGTCGGCCCAGTCGTCCTTGCCCCACTTGCCGTCGATGACGTTGGCGAACTTCATTCCGCGGCCGGAGCTGCCGCGCGGATTGCAGTACGCCACCACCCAGCCCTTGGCGGCAAGCACGTGCATCTCGTGGAACCAGCTCTCGCCGTACTGCGTCATGGGGCCGCCGTGCACCTCGATGAGGCACGGGTACTTCTTCCCCTTGCGGAAGCCCGGGGGCTTGAGGACCCACGCCTGGATCTCGTGGCGTCCGCTCTTCACGCGGATCTCCTCCGGCGTCTGGAACTTGAGCGGCCGGAAGAAGGGAGCGGTCAGCTTGGTGAGCTGCTTCCCGCCGCCGCTGCCGTCCAGCCGGACGCGGTGCAGCTCGCCGGTGTCGTTCACCGTGCCGATCATCGCGACGGCGTCCGGGCCGTCGCCCGCGCCGACGGACAGGGCCAACACGGAGAGCTTCCCGTCGACCTCGCGGCGAACGTCGCCGCCGGCCGAGGACACGGAGTAGATGCGGTACGAGCCGTCCTCGTCCGAACCGAACGCCACCCGCTCGTTGCCCTCGGCGTCCGCGTAGACCTCCATCACGGACCCGAACCCGGCCATCGCCGCGTCCGAGCCGACCATGTTCATCACCCAGCGGTCGTGTCCGGGGTTGAGAGCCTCCGCCTTCGCCTTTCCGGTCACGGCGCCGCGCCAGACGCTGTGCTCGTGGTAGAGCCACTCGCCGGGACCGCCTTCGTACCCGGACCAGTAGAGATGCCGGCCGTCCCGGGACCACCGCACGTTGTCCCGGACGCCGGACGTGGGCGTGATCTCGCGAACGCCGCGCCCGTTCCGGTCCATGACGAAGATCGACGAGAGGTCCGGCCACCGGTCGCGGTCCTCCCGGCGATTGGACACGAACGCGATGCGCTTGCCGTCCGGGCTCCAGCGCGGGGCGTGGTCGTGATGATCGCCCTTGCTCAGCGCGGTGGCGCGCCCGGTGCGAACGTTGACCTTCCAGACGGTCCAGAACTCGTTGTTGAACCAGCCGAACCCGTCCTCTTTGTGGTAGAGGCGCGTGACGTGGCGAACCGTGGGCTCTTTCTTCTTCTGTTCGTCCGTCTTCTTCGGAACGGAGAAGAACTCGAAGAGCAGCTCGCGGCCGTCCGGGCTCCACGAGACGTTGGACACCGATCCGCCGCCCAGGTCGGTGACGCGGCGCGGCTCCCCGCCTTCCAGGGACAGCGTCCAGATGTCGGTCTTGTCATCGCGGTCGGAAACGAACGCGAGCTCCCGGCCGTCGGGACTCCAAGCCGGCGCGCTGTCCGACACCGTTCCCCGCGTGAGCTGCCGGGGGCGGCCGCCGCGGGAAGGAACGATCCACAGGTGGGAGACGTACCGGTTCTCCTTGCGCTCCACCCGCTTGACCGTGAAGGCGACCTGCCGCCCGCACGGGGACAGCGCCGGCGAGCCGGGGAGAATGAACCGGTAGAGATCCTCGATCCGGACGTTGCGCGGCACGCCTCCGGCCCCGCGCCTAGAAGAAGCCGAGCTGGGCGGTGATCTTGACGTCCGGGACGTCCGAGATGCCCAAACGGAGCTCCAGCGTTCCGCTCTTGTATCCACCCAGATCCTTCGTGACGCCGCCCACGAGGCTCAGGCCGACTTCCGTCGTCGAGCTGTCCACGCGGGGGCCGTTGTAGCCGGCCGGGTAGTTGATGTCGAAGTCGTAGTAGCCGATGGCGATCCCGCCGCCCGCGTACGGGTAGAAGTCCTTGTCCGTGTTGAACCGATAGAACACGTCGCCGTTGATCAGGACCGAGAAGATGTTGTCGCCGAAACCGAGGTCGCCGCTCGTGACGAGGTGCGTCTGCTTTCCGAGCTCGCCCCAATCGGCGAAGGCGCCGATCGTGAACTGATCCGGGTCGATCGAGAAGCCGACGCGCGGTCCGTACTCTTCCAGGCCCATCGCATTCGACGTTCCGGGGGCCGCGGCGACCAGCGCCAGCGCAAGAAGTCCACCCAGCGTGCGCGTGACCAGGGACGCGCTCCGCAGCTTCGTCGTCATTCCCATTGCTCCTCGCTTTGCAGTTGGGACGCGCCGCCTCGTGCGCGCCGTTCGGTTACTCACTGTCCGGGGCGTCGGAATCCGGCATTTCCGGCTCGGGGATATCCGGCATTTCCAGATCCGGCAGCGCCGGCATGTCGGGCAGATCCAGGCCCTCAAGGTCAAGCCCGTCGAGGTCCAGATCGAATTCGTCCTCCGTCACCGCCGGAGTGTACGTCTCCGGAGGATCGCCGTCGCCGACCACGCGGATCTCCACGCGGCGGTTGGTCGCCCGCCCGGCGGCGGTTCCGTCGTCCGCGATCGGGAACGCTTCCCCGTAGCCGGTGGGAACCAGGTTGTTCTGACCCATCCGGTAGAAGTTCTCCAGCATGTACATCCGGATGGTCTCCGCGCGCTGCTGGCTGAGATCCAGGTTGAAGTCGGCCGCGCCCACGCCGTCCGTGTACACGCCGATCTCGACCCGCAGCGGACGCTCCTCGTTGCCGGTCCAGCGCTCCAGCAGGCGCCCCATCTTGTTGACGTAGTGATAGGACAGCGGCCGGAGCTCGGGGCGGCCCGACTCGAACTCGACACCATCCATCCGGATCAGCTCGCGGCGCAGCAGCATCGCCTCCAGCGGATCCTTCACGCAGCCCTTCTCGTCGATGAGCGCGCCGAGGGGCGTTTCGTTGCAGGAGTCGAGTCCGTCCAGCACGCCGTCGCCGTCCGCGTCACTGGGGCAGCCCTGCGCGTTCACCAGCGCGCCCACCGGCGTGTCCGCGCACTGGTCGATGCCGTCCAGAATGCCGTCCCCGTCCGTGTCGCTGGGGCAGCCCTGCACGTCCACCGTCGCTCCGAGCGGCGTTCCTTCGCACACGTCCAGCCCGTCGAAGATGCCGTCCTGGTCGGAGTCCAGGCCGCACCCGGTGGCGTCCACGACCACGTCCGGCGCCGTCGTGAGGCAATTGTCGAAGCGGTCCTCGATCATGTCGCCGTCGCCGTCCTTCCACGCCCATCCGAACGGGAACGTGACGCTGGCGGTGATCATGTAGTTGTTGAGCCACCGCTTCCCGCGCGGGTCGTCCAGGTTGTACGGCTCCCGGCCCACGACGCCGTCGGCGCCGCCGTTGGTCAGGAGATCGCGCTGGGCGGCGAGCAGCTCCGCGCGCGGGTTGGCCTGCGGAAGGTCGTCGCGGCGCATGACGAGATCGCGGATGTCGAGACGAAAGCCGAAGCCGGACGGCTTCGAGTACCGGAAGCCCCCTCCGATGTCCATGTAGATGTTGGAGAACGGACCCGGCGGATCGCCTTCGCTGTTGGACAGATCGTCAAGGAAGCCCGCGCCCAGGCTCACGAAGGGACGGAACCGGCCTTCCGAGAGATGCAGCAGCACGTTCGCGCCGCCCAGAAACAGGTTGGAGCTGGTTTCTTCCTGACCCTGCGTGGAAACCAGGTTGGTGAAGACGATGGCATTGGGCCCCAGCGGCTGATCCGCGGAGTTGAACGCGATGTGGAAGTCGTAGGACTGCAGCATGCCCGAGCGCACGGTCTGGCCCTGCCCGGGGGAGAACGCGAGCGTCCCCTCCAGCGCCCACCGGGGCGAGTTGTTCAGCGTGCCGCGAAGGCCGACCAGCCCGGAGGTGGAGGAATAGCCGGTGTTTTCGTCCACGAGGAGGGCGCCCGCGAAGGGGCTGATCTCGAAGATCCGCTCATGAACATGGTCGTCGGTCTGGGCCGGGCTGGGCGGGGCCGACAGATGGGCCGCGGCAAGTACGAGGACGGCCGCTCTGGCGAGCTTCATCGCGTTCCTTCTCTGCTGGCCCCGCACGCCCGGAGCGCTGCAAGCCGAACCGAGAGAACCCGACCAAGGGAAGGGGATCCAGCGCCGTGCGAGAGTTTTCCATTCCGGAAAGCGGAATGGACAATTTGCACCACAAGTTCGGCGATGTCAACGCGATGGACGGACGGAAGCGGGGCGGATTCCGGGGTGAAACGGGCCGGCCGGCGCCGCGGGGCTCCTAGGGAGCCGCAGTGTCCGGGACCGTGCTTCCCGCCGCCCGGGCCAGCTCTTCCTCGTACGCGGCGAAGATCACTTGCTCGATGTATTCCCGGGTCTCCCGGTTGATCGGGTGGGCGATGTCCTGGAAGGTGCCGTCCCGCTTTCGCCGGGCCGGCATCGCCACGAACCGGTGCCCGTCCGAGCCCTGGATGATCTTGAGCCCGCGGATGACGAACTCGTTCTCCAGGGTGATCGACACGAACGCTTTCAGGACCTCTTCGTCCTGAAGGTTGATCCGCACCTCAGTGATGTCCATGACCCCCTCCGGCACCGGCCAGCTGCGCAGTATCAGTCAAGGTTGTGGAAGCATCAACCATCTTTACCAAGCGATACAGAGGAAACCGGGCCGCTTCAGGGCCCCGCCGGGGGGCTGGGGGGCGGACGAGGGTGGTTGGGCGGCGGGGGTCTTGGGCGGGCGGGGACTGGTGAGCTGGCGGCCGGCCGGGGAGCGGTGGTGAGGCGGCCG
>Ga0102947_1000698_pt1 | contig 11779 bp, 14 predicted proteins | sample SalPon2A_A_D2_MG_FD_78210 | JGI IMG/M metagenome (GOLD analysis project Ga0102947, IMG submission 78210) | Soil microbial communities from South San Francisco under conditions of wetland restoration - Salt Pond MetaG R2A_A_D2_MG | ecosystem: Environmental > Terrestrial > Soil > Wetlands | place... | reverse complement strand
AGGATACACTAATAATAACTTTTCCAAAACAGCCTTATCAGATATTATTGAAGTAATATCATTCAAATAACCATCTGAAGGAAAGAAACCAAACTCATATTTCTCCTGCTCCTCTCTTGATAAACGGGAGTCCAGATATTTACGAGCTTCTTTGGCTATATCATCATTTCTGAGAATATAACTGCAGGCTTTGACTACTTGTCCAAATAAGTCAGAATTTTGTCTAATTTTATTAGCAGCATTCACCGCACGGCATTCTTTCTTTGTGTTAGAAGATTCTGCTTTACCTGCTCTGCAAATGGCTTATTTAATTCTGTTAGCTCTGTTTTGCAGTGCCCACACATCAATTTCACGACTACACGGTTGTTTGCATCTTTCTCATCCGCACTGTTAAGCTCTGGCGAACCTTCCCGGTTACACGCCTGACACTTCACAGACCAGGCTTGACGAGGCTTATCCGCACGCTTTACCTGACCCAACGAAACCATCTGCCGCTTCATAAAATCAGTTGTAGAATTAATTGGCTGATTACATTCAGTACAAATAATTTCGTTACTATCTTTATCTAACACAGGCTCCATCTGTTTTCTGCAGCCCTTGTTATCACACCATGTCATAAATCCCATAATTACTCCTTGCTTTCATTATCTATATATCCGTCTTGTTCTTCTGACCCCTCAAGAAAATTAATTATTCCATCTAAATTATCTGGGTAAACTATATTTATTAAAAATGTATGACTTTTATTTTTAGCTAAACCTAAACCTTGACTTACTACTTTATCTCCATTATGAACAGGTCCAGGTATTTTTAATGTTCGCTGCCCTAAAATAGTTTTTACTTTTTTATTACATCCTTTTAAAGCCTCTAATAAAGTAAGCTTAAGAATAGAAAGTACCGCGCCATTTTCAACAATTAATTCACCAGATGGATCTTTTTCTATTGTAACAAATACAAAAGCATCAGTATGTATATTAAATATATGAATGTAATCGCCCTGCTTATTAAGACATAGGGCTCCTCCAATAAATCTAGGAGGGATTGTAACCTTAGCGGAGTAAGTCTCTTTAGCCGTACCACTACCACGACAATGTGAACAAGTTTTGGTTTGCTTATTTTCAACAACAAGCCCTTGTTTACATTTAGAACACCTTGCCGAGCGTGTAAATGAAATATCTTTCTTGGTTCCTTTTACAGCCTCTTCTAACGAAATTGATATCCTTGCCTTTATATTATTAGAAGATTTACCAAATACAGTTTGAAACCCAGTAAAAAATTCTTGAGTAAATATCGGATCGGAATAGACTCCCATGGGTGGAGCTGGCGGATTTGTTAATAACTGAAATGCCTCATTGAGTTTTTTAAATTCATCCTCAGCATTTTCAGCCTTATTCACATCAGGATGAAGCTTTGCCGCTTTCTTTTTAAAAGCGGTTTTTATTTCCCCAGAAGAAGCTGTAGAAGAAACTCCTAAGATAGATTGTGCTTCGCTTACATTCATTTTTTCTTCTTTTTCTTCTTAGATTTCTTCACAGGCTTTGGGCTCGACTGAATTTTAATATGAGCCAAACCAACCGCAATAGCATCTGCCACGTCATAACTCTCAGTTTTTATTTTGCCATTCCTGTTATATTCATAAGGAAACTCAATACCCAAATGTTCAGCCACAAGTTCAGGCATCTCTTCTTTTTTAGGAAATACAGGTGTCTTTTTTAAAGTGTGCCTAATCTTCATTACATTTAGCAAAACTGGTTCTTTATTTGTTGTGTTATAATAATGAAGGCAAATTGTTCTGTTTAATATAGCCAGCAAAATAATTGTTTTTGCCCCGCTGCGTTTAGCCATATATTGAACAATATCTTCTATTACAAAATCATCTGGCTTCCAAGTTTCTAATTGAGTTGTGACAAATGTTTGAATATCAGAAAGCATTTCAAATATACTAACTTTTTTTAACGGCTTATAATAAGATTGATGTTTTAATTTTATTTTGCCACCAACAAAATCTATAACCGCACACCCAATTGTAGTAGAGCTTGCATCCAGTGATAATACGCGCATACATAAGAATATATCAAAAGAAAAAGGGGCGAAAATCAATTCGCCCCTTTCTATAAGTTAAGCTAAGAAAGTCTAAGCTTACGCTTGTGCTGATGCACTGAAATCAAATGATTGATCATTTGCATCAGTCAACTCAGCAGCTCCATTTGCATCATTACCAACAATGACGCCACCCTTGTAACCAAGAGCCTCCATGCGCTTCAGTACAGTCTCAGGCTTAACCGGTGTGGTCAAACGCGCCAACTGTGCTGTCAACTGCTCCATCACACTATCACGTAGAGCAACGTCCGCCTCAGAGAGAGGTGCCTTGTTACGAGGTAGCACTGTGTAGTAGCCGGCAGCAGGTGCCTTTGAGTTCTTGCGCACATTGATGTCAAACTCAGTAGGATTGCCCCACTCAACATCGTCCTTCAACTGCTGCAAGTGTTGATAAACAAGAACGCTCATATCATAAATACGAACACGATTCTCATCTTCCTCACGAGAAATCACACCAACCATGTAACGATGCTTTGGCGAAAACCCAGCCTTTACGCCCGGATCATCTTCCAAAGGCCAGCTACAATTAATGCGCTCGCCAAATCCCTTATCATCCTTATTAAGCTTAAACTTAATATGATTGTAACGATAAGGTCCGGCAATAATACGCATGATATTTTTGCCATCCTTCAGTTTTAAGAACGGAATACGCTCTTCATCGCTAAACTTATTCTGTCCTGCCGAGGGCTCATCCCAATCTGTTAATCCATAACTACTCATTTTACTCTCCTTGCGTTTCTATATGTAATGTTTTCAATGCAAATTAGTCTTTGATATGTAATCTCAACATGAGAACTACTATCAACGACATCTACTGAAATGTTTTCTTTTCTTATTTTATCCGCTTGTGTTTTAGTAATTGGCGACCCATAAATGCTAATTGTGTTCTGCTCTTTTATGATTTTTGCACTTAAATAATGCTGAACACCCTTCACTCCTCTTGGGTCATCCGCTACTAATATATATATCGCTTTATTAGCCGATGATTGTGCCGGTTTTGGCATTTTTGGAACATTTATTATATCGTCCATCTTATTGATTTCCTTACGTTTTTTGACTAATCTTCTTCATCATCCCAGCCCACAATATCGGACTTTCCTTTGACATCCGAAGCCAGCTGAATACCACCAGCTGAGACCACCAAATCAAGCTCAGCAATACACTCTTCGCCATCAAACAAGTGGTTCTTACGAACCTTCGCACGAGTCACGATACCAAACTTTACCTTGTTACCCTTTGTGACTCGATTGAGATCTTTTTTACGAGAAAGCTGTAGGATGACACTCGACAAGTAATATAATTGCTCGCCACCTTTTTCTTTTGACCCAACAGAACCAATTAACTGATACACCTGATTAATACACAAGCATGCAATTGTTTCTTTGCCAGTCTTTAAGTTGCGGTAACGCTCAATCACACTATTAAACTTCTTCATAGCCCAGCCAACTTGTTTAGCTGTTACACCAGGCTGCTTAGAATAATCATCTCCCTCATCATCCTCTTGCTCATTTAATGTAGCACCAACAGAGTCCCAAACAATTAAAATCTTAACATCAGGGTTTTGTTCTTTCGCCACCTTAATATATTGAATTACTTGTTTGGCTCCATTTAAAATACTTTTATTTCGAGTAACAAGAAGGGTATTTGGATCGCCACCCATATAATTTTTGTAGCGCTTAATTCCAAACTTTTTCTCAGCATCCCATAAGATAACTAATACACCAGCCTCTTGTGCTGCCCGCATAAAAGCCATTGCTGTTGTAGACTTGCCGGAGTCTGACTTACCAGCAATCTGAACAATGCGGCCAAATGGAATTCCTCTGACCCCAACCAGATCGCTCCACCACGATCTTAGGGTGTTTGATAAGACATAATCACTGTCTTCATCTGGCAACTGGATATTATCACCAGTTGTTAAGTCATCAGCTAAAGCTTTTTCATTCTTTCCATATCGACCCTTTACCTCATCCACTAATGCTTGTACGTCAATTCCTGTAGGGAGAAGGTTGCGCTTAGTTTCTTCTAACTTTGCCTCGTCTGTATGCTCTATTTCATCTTGTACTTTTTTCGGTCTTGGCATTATATTTCCTTTTTAGCTATAGATCTAAATGTTATATGTGCATCTCGAAGTAACAATAAGATATTTGCCAGTTCTTTGGCTTCCTTTTCTGCTACGTTCTGCTCCATATATAACCGATGAACTTCTTCATCTTTATTGACTAATTGCAATAGTGCTGCTTCAGTAAGTTTTTTACCATCTTTTTTAGATGCAGCATCATCTTTGATTCTCGCATAAGCTTCTGCCTTGGCGAAATCAATGTCACGCTTTAGACTTTTTGCTTTTAATTCAGCGGTGGCCTGAATCTTTATCAAAGGTGCCTGGGCCAGTAAACACAAAGCCCCAATCTGCATCCCTTCATCAGAATCAAAAGCTCCACGATATAATACATCAAGCTCTTCTAGAACTTTGGCATACTTCTTTTTAAATTCAGAAACTGAAGCTATCTCTTCATTCTTATCATCTGCGTCCATACTAAGCAGATAGATTTTACTTGCCGCTCTCGACCTCTTTCTTTTCTAATAAAAGCTTATCTAATTTGTCTTTTGTAGACTGAAACAGAACATCTAGCTCTTTTTCAGACTTTTTATTCTTCTCTTTTAATATTTTCTCAGCCTCTTTAATTAAAGACTTTGCTTCATCATGAATGATTCTTAGATGTTGATTCTGCATGATGCTTAACAAAAAGCAAAAAACCTCAAGACTTGAATATCTTTGCGTTGGCGGTTTAACAAATATAATAATACCTTCTTCATTTACCTCAAACAAATCTTTGAATAAATCTTCACCCTTACGATTTGCATGAACATCATCATATGATTTGCAAATTTTTTGGTATAACAAATATTCGTCGTTAGTTAATTCGACTTTTTTATGATCAATTATTTTTATCATGACCTTCTAAAAGTTCCTTGCCCACCACCCGCAGATACGCCTTGCTGGGCCTGTAAACGCTTCATACGTTGCAATTGTAAGATTCTATTACCTTCTTCAGCAGATGACCCCATAGACGCTTGCAACTCCATAGCCTCCTCCTGTGATAATGGAGGAGCATTTGGGTCATCTACAAACTGTTCTTTACCCAATTGCGCAGCAGTCATTAGCTCACCTTCATCAGCCTCAACATCATCACCAATCCCAATATCATGAGAGCCATCACCATACATGTCAGCTGCAATCTGATGAGCTACCGCCGCAAAATTAGCTTGCTTAGGATTTTGCTCACGTAACTTAGCTATATTTGTCTGAGCCTCCTGAACGCCCTTTGCATGGCCTGTGCGCGCCAAAAACTGTTGCGCAGGATTATTCGCCACCTTTAAACCTTGAGGCGCTGCGTCTGGCCGCTGAATCTTTTCATGAAAATGCTCAACAGGTTCAGCTTCTCCAATTTTTTGCAAATGATAATTCGATATCAGCCACCCAGCAATACCTGCCGGATTGTTTGGCATTTTCTCCATCGCTTCTGTCAAACCATCTAATAGCTCTTTTTCAGAAGCATCAAATAAATCATGTCCACAGCCAGGGCATTTGCCAGACTGAATAGCATGTACCCAAGCAGGAGGAATTTCAGCTGTACAATTTTTACATATTATCATATCTAACCTTTACATCCATGGATCAGGGAAATCATCTTCTTCTACATCAGATATCCCATCCTCAGTCAAAGCATCATCTAACTCATTAGACAGTTCATCAAGATTTAATTGCTCAATATTCTTCTGTTTTTTCACTCTTGGCATACGAACTTTGCGAGCTTTCAAGTCTTCTGGAAGAGAAGGCGGTGCTTTATAACTCAATATATCATCAAATATGAAAGAATATACATGTTCGCTCTCATACTGAAAAGAACCTGCAATTGCTAGAGCCATTCCCACCTCCAGCTTTGCTTTACCACCAGACTGCGCCTTAACCCTGTGTAGCAAGAAGTCATACCCGCTCGGAAAAGCCACCACAGACAAGTCATTACCCCACTTATCCTGCAAAGTTATCCGTGCCATGGTTTGCCCTAAAATAGGCGAGTTTTCTTTCTTGACCTTAAAAGCAAAGATATTTGTTACAATACCTTTAACAGTTGGTAAATTATGGTCAAATACATTATATGTATTCTTTTTTCTCTCTGCCTTTTCATGAGCTTTCCTTAAATCATCAGTAACCAAAGGCTTCTTGGGCTCCAGCTTAATAAACGTAAATCTTTCTGGAAACTTAGCAAAGTTCATTACATTGCCGCTAAAGAAACCCTCAAACCTTTCATCCAATGAGCCAGACATACCCTCGCCAAGATAATATTCTTCCAGAGCATATTTATCTTTTGGTGACCAGTCTTTTTTATCATCCTCAGGCCACGGATAATCAAATGTTTCAGTTCTCTTCTCAACAGATTTTCTTAACCAAACATGAAGCTTTTTCTTATAGTCACCAGCATAATAAAATATTTGCCGGCGAGATAACTCAAACGAATCCAAACAACCACTTGCTGCCATTGCCTGGATTGCACGAGCGCTGACCTTTCTGGAATCAACCTTGGTCAGAAAATCCTGGAAGCTATTGAATGGACGTTGCGCCAGAATCTCAGGGATTGCATCTTTCCCCATAAACTTTAAAGAATCCAAACCAGTCATCAATGTTTTATCATCAATGATTTTATAAGATGTTCCAGATGTATTAATATCTGGCGGAACAATATTAACACCAAGCGCACGAATCTCACTCTTAATACGTAGAATATTATCCTTTGCTTGTTTTGCCCCTGAATTAACTTCTTTCATCAGGTTGGCAACTAAAAACTCTAACGGATAATTTGCCTTCAGGTACGCTGTATGATAGCCATTAAGAGAATAAAATATTGAGTGACTCGCATTAAAACCATAACCCTGAAAGCCATCGATAACTTCATCCCAGATTTTGGTTGCAATATCCCTTTCAATACCATTCTTCTCTGCATCATCAATAAACTCTGTACGCCACTTCTTTACTTTCTTAGGATTTTTGCCCTTTTCCTTAGTCAGCTTACGCAAACGGTCAGCAGAGTGAAGATCCCATCCGGCAACATCCTGCGCCAAATAAAGCAGACACTCTTCATATAAACCGAACCCATATGTATTTTCAAATGCTCGCTTCAAAGATGGGTGTAGCAAAGATACTTCTTTTTTACCATCTCTAGTATCCAGGAAGTCTTGCACAATCGCCTTAGCAGACGGCCGAATCAAAGCATTTATATAGCTGATTTCCTCAATGCTTTTAGGCTTAATCGCTCTACACAAACCTACAGCGGTTGAAGAAAGCTGAAATACACAAAACGTATTACCCTCGCCAATTAAGTCATAAGTTTTTTCATCATCTAGAGGTGGGAATTCTGGCGGTGGTTCTTTACCTCTCTCTTCGATAATCTTATGAGTATTGGAAATAATATTCAGAGTTTCAATACCGAGCAAATCCATTTTGACCAAGCCGCTATCTTCTGCTCGGTCTTTATTGTACTCCAGCACAACAAGGCCTTCTTTATCACGACGCAACGGAACAAGCCCAGTTAACGGTCGTTTACCGATAATCATCCCGCCGGCATGCGTTGACCATGCGCGAGCCTTACCAGCAATCAAAGGCGCAAATTCCAACAGCTCTGGGTACTCTTTTGCATACTCAGAAAATAATGGAATCTTATCTTCTGCAACAGCGCTGGTAATTGAATGAACCTCTTTAGGAATTGCATCAGCTATTGCATCACCAATTTTTGCTGACTCAGAACGCCCATTATTACCAAACTCAAAAGAACGAGCAATATCTCTTACATATACTTTAGGTGTAATTGTATTTATATTACTAACAGATGCAACATATTCATCTCCATATTTGCGCTTGATATAATTTTGAATATCTGTTCTGCCAGCTGGAGAAATATCTAAATCAACATCAGGGAATGAAGACTTTTCTTTATTATGGAAACGCGCAAAAATCAATTTATACTTAATAGGATCTGCAATATGGATGTCTAGAAAATATCCAATAATAGAGCCGCCTACAGAGCCACGGCCTGGCCCAACTCGAATATTGTTCTTGCGAGCATATGATAAAATATCAGCGACAATTAACATATAAGATGAAAAGCTATGATATTCCATAACCTCAAGCTCTTCATTTAAACGCTCGCGATAAAGCTGCTCTTGTCCTTTTGGTGCTTTCTTCTGAAGACCTAGCTCACATAAATAACGCAAATATACTACATCTTCATCTAGATTTCCCAAATCATTTTCTTTAACATACTTCTTAAAGACTTCATAATCATCCTGATCTTGCACGGGGAAAGTGGGAAGTTCTTTACCAGATGGGTTGGAAAACTTAGGGTCAATCCAATCAGGATCTTCACATTGGTCTGCAAAATAAATAGTATTTTCAAACAGACTGTCAATGAATTCAGGCTTCCACAAACCCTTTAGGCGTGTGAAATACTGCTCAACCTCATCAGCACTTTTAACATAAAAATCTGGTGTGTTATACGTTAGCCTTGCGCCAGAACCAATTGGCTGCTTAGAACCAATTGCTAGCAATACATCATGAGCTTTATGATGCTCTTTGTTTTGATAGTGTGCGTCAGTGGCAACAATAGCGCGAATATTTAACTCTTCACTTAGCTTTGTAAGTTGAAGATTAACAAACCTTTGATCAATCTCTCCACTATAGTTTGTGGCTCTGCGCGTAAGTGCATGTGGTTGCAGCTCCAAAGCAAGATTGTCACCAAAAATATCTTTCAACATTTTGGCTTGCTTTGTTAGTCCTACAAAGTCTTTTTGCATTATTAGCTGAGAGAGAATGCCATTACCACAAGCTGTAGTGCAAATCAATCCCTCGCTATATTTCTCCAGCAACTTCCAATCTATTCTGGGAATTGCCTTACCAAATGAAACAATAAAGTTATCATACCCAGCCTTATTTAAAAGCAAAAGGTTCTTATACCCTGTAGCATTTTTAGCTAACACAACAATATGGCGTAGTTGTTCACCATCATTATTTACATCATTAACAAAATACATCTCACAGCCAGCAATACACTTGATGCCAACTTCTTTAGATGCTTTCAGGCAGTCCCACATACCGGCCAATGTGCCATGATCTGTTACAGCAACCGCCTTTTGCCCAAGCTCTTTCGCTCTCTTAAACAAAGCAGATGGCTTCATTAGCGCATCCATAATTGAAAAAGAAGTGTGATTGTGTAAGCTTACATAATCTCTCATACTATCCTACTATCCTCCCACATTTATAACACCCGATTTTGTTGTAGCCAACCACCTGTAGAGATAGAGCAGGATGATTGCAAATCAAAGATTTTTTTATCTCCTTCCACTCATCTTCCGAATATTGCCTGCCATTCAACCACCACTCATGAACACCACTTATGTGTTCAAGTGCAGGCCCATCTTCTCGATGAAGTTTACTTTCATCATTGAAATAATAATTTGCATCTTCATCAATGATTTTGTACATTAATTTATGCGCTCGCTTTATCTAACTTGCTAGCTACATAATAATTTGTTGCCATTATACTAGACCAATATAAAACATGATCATAGTTCATAATAGCATTTGCAATATCATTTACCAAGACATGTTTAGAATCCACCAAGACTAATAATAAAGCAGCTAGTGTTGGATCAAAAATGAAAAAGTTCTCGCCTTCACCAGCCTCTTCTAATAAAGAATCTATATCTTCAAGTATAAGCTGTGCAGATGGCTTTGAATTTTTACAAGCTAAAACCAATCTGCGTATTGAAGAATGATTTCGAATGAATTTGATTACATCATGAAGCTTATCATATTTTGTTACTTGTTCAACAAAATCAATGTTGTCAACATCATTCAATAAATCTTCTACAATTTTCATTTTTTTGTCAATTCATCTAAAAGCTGCTCTAAGTCATCCAATACAGCAAGCGCTCTTTTACCTGCTTTGACCTGAATCTTTGTGGAACCAAATGAAGAAGTGGCAGTCAGCCCCTTTTTCTGTACATAAAAAAGGCCAGCCTTAGTGTACAAAGCAGGGGCTGTATACCCATTCTTTTGGAATGCAGCAATATGACTCTTACTAATCGCGCTTTCTAACTCGAAAACAAAAGACTTACCACCACAACATGATTTTAAAACATGTTTTTTAATTGCCATCTGTCTTCGACGGAACTTTAGAGCCACGAGTACGCAGTAAATATACGCAGAACGCGCTCTTTGCCTGTGCCTCCGACATCTCTTCTTTATAATCTTTACGCAGGTCCTTTAGCTCTTCTGCTACGGCAATAAGCTTGGCGTCATTGCTCATTGCATGATCAAGGTCTGCAACCACACCTTGGAACTTAAGAACTTCACGCTCCAATTTTTCGGTGCTCATAGATTCTGCTCCACTGCACCATTCAGTTAAACTCTTTAGAATTTTTTCCCAACGCTTAGGGATTGTAGGGTCTGCCATAATTTCTCCTTTTTTTATGCTTCGACAACTTTTGATTTTTCAACTAGCCACTGTAATGTGAACTCGTCTTTCATCATGCCTATCATTGATGGTAATCGACCTGCCTTCTGGGCCTCGACTAGAAATGCATTTACATCCATTTGCTGGGCGAGTATTTGGTTTTTCACAGCGCCCAAAGCTTCTGCATCACTTAATACTGCATCAGGCTCTTCATCTCTAATTGCAGCAAGCAATAATGATAGCTTTAAGTTTTTTGATGCTTCTTTAAGAAATAACTCTTTGTCATCATCTTTCATCGACTCAAACTTGACATTATTTTGTGCAGCAACTTGTTCAGCCTCAGAATTAACCAACCAATCAGGAAGCTTAATTTCATGGTTATCGAGCAAACGGCCAACAACTTGCTGCTTTAATAGCCCAGACTCACGCTGTTTAATTCTATCGTTAACCAATACAGCAAGCTTTTCCTTTATCTCGCCGAAATGCTGAAGCCCAACTTTCTGAGCCAAATCATCATCCAAAGCTGCAGGAGTCCTTTTAGTGCCCATATGAACCAGCACCTTGAAATGCACATCCTTGCCGCCAATATTAGGAACATCATCAGCGATATGCAGGTCAAACTCACGCTCTTCGCCAGGAGTTGCGCCTAACAAGTTATCATCAAAACCTGGCCAACGATTTTCACCAACTGTATATAATTCACCCTGAGCAGTAGCATCTTTATGCTCTTCCCCATCAATGGTACCAGCCACATCCATAGTAACCTGATCACCCTCTTGAACGAAATCGCCCTCTTGATACGGAGCAATATCGCCAAAGCGAGTGCGCAATTCTTCAAGTGTTGACTGAACCTGCCCATCAACATCCCGATCTAAATGAGGTTTTGGAATTTCAAACTCTTTATATTCCTTCAGTTCTATCTCTGGGCGCGTCAAAAATGTCATCTCACAACGAAAATCATCGCCGTTTAAATCGACACTTTCAATTTCTGGCATACCCATGGGCTTGGTTTTTGTTTCGAATACGGTATCATCAAAAGCATTAGTAAGCATTTCTCTAGCTACCCATTGCTGAACCTGCTTTTTACAGCGGGCCAGAATCGCATAGTCAGGTGCTTTGCCGGGACGAAAACCAGGTATCGGTAGTTTACGCAACTGAGCTAATGCCTCTTT
>Ga0102947_1000697_pt1 | contig 11791 bp, 10 predicted proteins | sample SalPon2A_A_D2_MG_FD_78210 | JGI IMG/M metagenome (GOLD analysis project Ga0102947, IMG submission 78210) | Soil microbial communities from South San Francisco under conditions of wetland restoration - Salt Pond MetaG R2A_A_D2_MG | ecosystem: Environmental > Terrestrial > Soil > Wetlands | place... | reverse complement strand
CTAGACAATTTGAACGAGTATTACGATGTGCAATTGAAGCGTGACCGTCTAAGTCAACTTACATCCCATCCCAGTTTTACCTTTGCGCAATTGGACCTGGTGAATCGCACCGAAATACAGGAACTCTTCGAGCATGGAGACTTCGATATAGTCGTGCATTTGGCAGCGCAGGCTGGCGTGCGTTATTCACTCGTCAACCCGCATGCTTATGTTGAGAGCAACATCGCTGGGTTTATGAACGTGCTTGAGGGATGTCGTCATTCAGGCGTAGGGCATTTAGTCTATGCCTCCTCGTCATCGGTTTATGGGGCAAATACGAAGCTGCCTTTTTCCACGAGTGATAACGTGGATCATCCCGTTTCACTCTACGCCGCATCTAAAAAGGCCAATGAGTTGATGGCGCATACCTATGCGCATCTTTACGGCCTACCCACAACAGGACTGCGTTTTTTTACGGTCTACGGGCCCTGGGGACGGCCCGACATGGCGCTGTTCCTCTTCACCCGTGCTATTCTCGAAGGGCACCCCATTGACGTATACAACTACGGTAAGATGCAGCGCGATTTTACGTATATCGACGATATTGTCAAGGGTGTAGTGCGCCTGCTGGACCGTCCCCCTCAGCCAGATGCCGCATGGCATAGCGACGATCCGGCTAGCAGTGCAGCCCCCTATCGGCTCTACAATATTGGCAACAGTCAGCCCGTCGAACTGCTTCGCTTTATCGAGATTTTGGAGCAAGAACTGGGCGTGACCGCGGAGAAGAACTTTCTTCCTATACAGCCCGGTGATGTGCCTGCTACGTATGCCGATGTGAATGCCCTGAAGCGCGAAGTTGATTTTAAGCCGGATACGCCCATTGAAGAAGGGATCCGTGCGTTTGTTGCCTGGTACCGCAGCTATTACGCAGTGATTGATAATGAAAAGACCACGCAGGCATAGATGAATCAAAACCACGCAGCCATGCGCTCCCTCTTGGAGCGCATCGAACAGAAAACAGCTCGGCTCGGCGTCATCGGGATGGGCTATGTAGGGCTTCCGCTTGCTACCGTATTCGCCAACGCCGGTTTTCACGTCACGGGAATCGATGTCAACGCCGAGCGCATGGCCGAGCTTAATCGAGGCGAGAGCTATATTGAAGACATCCCATCCGACATGATCGATCGGCTTCGAGCCGAGGGAATGCTGGAAGGCACCACTGATTTTTCGGTTCTCGCTAACATGGATGCTATCAGCATCTGCGTTCCGACACCGCTACGTAAAACACGTGATCCTGACATTTCCTATATCGCTGCTGCCACGGAGCATGTAGCCAAGCACCTGCATCCCGGCCAGGTCATCGTGCTAGAGAGCACCACTTATCCCGGTACCACTCGCGAGATCATTCTCGAAACCCTGGAGCGAACGGGCTTGCGCGTCGGCGAAGACTTCTTTCTCGCCTTCTCGCCCGAGCGCGTTGATCCGGGGCGTACCGACTGGACGACCATCAATACGCCGAAAGTCATGGGCGGCGTCACGCCTGCCTGTCTGAAGGTAGCCACAGCGCTTTACAGTGCTGCGATTGAAACCGTGGTGCCGGTTAGCAGCCCCGAAGCAGCCGAGATGGTCAAGCTGCTCGAAAACACCTTCCGTGCGGTTAACATTGGTCTCGTTAACGAAGTCTTGCTAATTTGTGATAGGCTGCATCTGGATGCCTGGGAGGTGATTGAGGCAGCAGCTACCAAGCCATTTGGATTTATGAAATTCACACCAGGGCCGGGTCTGGGAGGGCATTGTATTCCTATCGATCCGCTGTACCTGTCATGGAAAATGAAGAGTCTCAACTACAACGCTCGCTTCATCGAGCTGGCTAGCGAAGTGAATACAGCTATGCCACAGTACTGGGTGCAGAAGGTGCAAGACGCGCTCAATGAGCATAGTAAGGCCTTGAAGGGCAGCACGGTGCTGGTGCTCGGTGTGGCTTACAAGAAAGATGTGAGCGACCTGCGTGAGTCGCCCGCTCTAGATATCCTGGCCTTGCTACGCGAGAAAGGCGCCACGGTAAAATACCATGATCCGCATGTGCCGTCTGTCAAGCATGACGGGCTGGTTTTAGAGAGTGTGGAGCACCTTGATACCACGTTGGCTGAAGTCGATTGCGTAATAGTAACAACCGATCACTCTGCCTATAACTGGAATGAGGTGGCAGAGAAAGCCGCGCTGATCGTAGATACGCGGGCGGTATTGAAGCGTGTACCAGAAGCGGCCCTTTAGCTATCATAATTCTGCATACTGTTGGGAACAGCACAGGAAATCTAGCTAAACAGACGACGTGGACCATAATCTCCATACTTTATTAGATCGCTGTCTTGTAATTGCTGAGATTGCACAGGCACACGACGGAAGCCTCGGCAACGCCCATGCCTATATTGATGCTGTTGCTGACGCCGGGGCTGATGCCAGTAAATTTCAAACCCATATTGCTGCTGCCGAAAGCACACCCGGCGAGCCGTGGCGTGTCAAGTTTAGCCCACAAGATGCTACACGATACGCATACTGGCAGCGTGTGGAGTTTACCGACGTACAATGGCAGGCACTCGCCAGGCATGCACGAGAACGAGGGTTACTATTTCTATCAACCCCGTTCTCTTTTGAGGCTATCGATTTGCTAGAGAAGCTGGATATACCGGCTTGGAAAGTGGGTTCTGGAGAGGTAAATAACCTGCCTCTTGTTGAACGAATGGCAAAGACCGGCAAGCCGGTTTTGCTCTCTAGCGGCATGTCACCCTGGGCCGATCTTGACGCTGCAGTGGAAGTCGTCCAAAAAGCCAAGGCACCGCTTGCTGTATTGCAATGCACCACCGCCTATCCGTGCCCACCCGACAAGATTGGGCTTAACATGTTAAGTGAATTGCGACAACGGTATGCGTGTCCGGTAGGATTATCCGATCATTCGGGCACCATCTATCCGGGGCTTGCAGCTGCAACGCTTGGGGCCAACTTGCTGGAGATTCATGTCGTTTTTTCCCGCGAGTGCTTTGGGCCAGATACGCCTGCCTCAGTGACGACAGCCGAGCTGAAACAACTGGTTGAGGGTGTACGCTTTATTGAGCAGATGCAGGCACATCCAGTTGATAAAGATGCAATGGCTGAGGATATGACAGCCTTGCGACAGACTTTTGGCAAAAGCTTGGTTGCAAGTGCTGATCTGGAAGCTGGTCGTCAGTTGCAGGCTGGCGATATTGCCTTGAAAAAGCCAGGCACGGGAATCCCAGCTGCGAGATATAATGAGTTTGTTGGTCGTGTTTTACGCCGTGCAGTGGTACGGAACGAGTTGATTGTGGAGGATGATGTCGAATAAGCCAGGCACGGATAATAGAGCCAGTAAGGCCAACCCGCGTACCGTGTGCGTCGTGCTGGTAGACCGGGCTAACTATGGGCGGCTAAAGCCGGTGATGCGAGCCATTGATGACCACGCGGCGCTACGTTTGCAGGTGTTGGCCGCGGGCACTATGGTGCTAGAGCGGTTCCATCAGCCGGTTGAAGTGGTTCGTGGTGATGGCTTCGAAGTCAGCGGCGAAATCTACATCGAGTTGGAAGGATCGAAGCCTGTCACAATGGCGAAGTCGGTCGGCTTTGGCGTCGTTGAATTTGCCAGCGAGTTTCAGCGGTTGCAGCCTGACTTTGTATTGCTCATTGGTGATCGGTACGAGGCGCTTGCAGCGGCTATTGCGGCAGCATATATGAACATCCCGCTCATTCACATACAGGGAGGGGAGATCAGCGGCTCTATCGATGAGAGTGCACGTCACGCTATCACCAAGTTTGCCCAGTTTCACGTACCGTCCACGCAGCGCGCCGCCGACTATCTCGTACGTATGGGAGAGCGCCCAGACACCATTCTAACCATTGGTTGCCCGAGTAGCGACATAGCTCGCATGTTCGACAGAACACTGGATGCTGAGTTAGTGAACAACCAGGGCAGTGGAGTCAAAATCGACCCCGCAGAACCATATTTGCTGGTGGTTTTTCATCCTACGACGACCGAGTTTGGCAATGAGCGTGGTCAGGTAGAAGCGGTGTTGAATGCATTGGAACAGGTAGCACTGCCTACGTTATTGCTCTGGCCTAATATCGATGCGGGCTCAGATCATATCAGCAAGGCTATTCGCGTCTTCAGGGAGCAGCGCCAGGCTCGCAAGTGGCTGCGCACTCGCACGAACTTCACGCCTGAAGACTACCTGAAGGTACTTGCGAGTGCAGCCTGTGCTGTGGGTAATTCCAGCAGCTTCGTTCGTGATGCCGGGTACTTTGGCACCCCAGTAGTATTGGTCGGCAACCGGCAGAACGGGCGCGAGACCGACGAACATGTGATTCGTGTAGCCTGTGAAGCCCCACCGATTCAAACCTTCATACAAAGACAACTTGACCATGGGGGTTATGCACCTTCTACACTTTATGGTGATGGATTTGTGGCCGAGCGCGTAGCCGAGGCAGTAGTTGAGTTGAAACCGTATGTCCAGAAACGTCTTGCCTACATTCAGGATCCATTGGTCGAGACCTCGCTTCCATGAGCACGGGTTTACGCATTCTGCTGGCTGAGCCAGAACACTTCGATGCTGAGGCTGCAGCCGTCTTGGAGACGTTAGGGACTGTTGAGCGACGGGCACTGGCGCCGGGTGCCATGGAAGCGGCGTTGCAAAATTACGATGTAATCTGGTTTCGGCTTGGTCATCGGGTTACCCGTGCCATGCTGACAGACGAGGTGCGTTGCCGTGTGCTCGCTACGCCGGTTACTGGTCTGGACCACATCGACCTAGACGCCTGTAGGCAGGTCGGAATGGAAGTCGTCAGCTTGCGTGGGGAGACAGCCTTTCTCAAGGAAATCCGGGCGACCGCCGAAATGACACTGGCTTTAGCATTGGCGTTGATGCGGCGGATTCCGCAAGCAGCCGACTCTGTCGAGAGCGGTGTGTGGGACCGGGATCGGTTTCTGGGCCGCGAACTCTATGGAAAGACAGCAGGCATCGTGGGCGTGGGCCGTCTTGGTGAGATTGTCGCTGGCTATTTCTGTGCGCTCGGGATGGAAGTGATTGGCTACGACCCGCGCCTCGATTTTCCTGTGGAGGCAGCAAGGCGTATGGATACTTTAGACGCGTTGCTTCAAGAGGCCGATGTAGTCAGCGTACATGTGAACTATGATGTCTCGACCCGGCATCTTATCGACGCGTCTGCTTTTGCCGTGATGAAGCCTGATGCGATTCTGGTCAACACAGCTCGGGGGGGCGTGATCGAGGAGGCCGCTTTATTGGACGCGCTCACGTCCGGGCGTTTTGGCGGAGCCGCTCTGGATGTGCTGGATGGTGAGCCGGACATCGATGCCTCGCATCCGCTGGTGGTTTATGCTCGTAAACACGATAACCTGCTCATCGTGCCGCATCTGGGTGGCAACACAGTAGAGTCGTGGCAGAAAACAGAGCGGTTCTTAGCGCGGCGGGTGCAGGAAGTGATGGAAGGATTTCAGCAGTCGGTGTACTAACTACCATGTTTGTTGCAATCAACTACCATTATGTGCGCCCGTCATTTGAAGCACCCCATCCTGGTATTCATGGCATTACACCCAAGCAATTGGAAGCTCAACTCTGTCTTCTTGGACGGTTGGGAGACTTCGTCAGCGCCGATCAGGTAGCGGCAGCAGTTCGGGGAGAGCGGCCCTTGCCTGAAAAGGCGATGCTGGTGACATTCGATGATGGACTAAAAGAGCAGTACATCTATGCTTGGCCCATTTTGCAGCGGCTCGGTATTCCTGCTCTTTTCTTCATTAACACTGCTCCCATCGCCAACCAAAGTATATCTACAGTTCATAAGATTCATTTACTGCGAGCGCACATCTCTCCGCCTGGCTTTGAGCATTTGGTTTACCAAGTCGCACAGGATAATGGGCTCGTCATAGACCCATCACGTACGGCTTCTGCGGCGATAGCGCATTATAAATACGACACTCCTACAGTAGCACGCCTAAAATACGTACTTAATTTTGTCTTGAATCCATCAGAGGTAAAGATAATCATTGATGCTGGCTTTGCAGCGCATTTCAGCGATGCAGAGCCCGAGATGAGTCGCCATCTCTATATGTCAGTAGATGAGGTGCGTGCGTTGAGCGCGATGGGAGGTGTAGGCAGTCATGCACACGAACATGTACCATTGGGGCTTTTGGAACCTGAAAAGAGTAAAGACCAGTTGGAAAAAGCAGCTTTACTGTTGAATGAATGGACAGGGCAACGACCGAATGCATTGAGTTATCCGTATGGCTCGAAGGAAGCCAGTAGCCGTGAGGTAGGTCAGGCCGCTGAGGTTACCGGAATTACTTACGCCTTCACGATGGAGCGTGCTGGTAATCCTGATATGGCCACGCCGTTGTTTTTAGCACGCTTCGATAATAATGATGTACCCGGTGGCAAAGCTGCACGGTGGGCTCCAGAGGTGTTCTTCGAAGAGATGCCGCATCGTCAATGGTACCTTACTGCAAGGATAGGGGGAAGCTTTGCCTGAGCATCGCGTGTTGTTATTAACCGGTGATCAGCGTCGGCATAGCTATGCGGCCTGCTCTCTTGCCGAGACGGGCTGGTTGGTAGGCGTCTTGGCCGAAGAGAAGGCCATTATTGTAAAGAACAAAGCAGCATTACCCACTGAGGATGCTGCCGTTATCGACAGGCACTTTGCCGAGCGTCATGTAGTGGAGCGGCTGCTGCTCGGCGACGAGGTTGAATGGCCGAATACCGAGGTGTGTAGGACTGAGCACGGTGGTGCCAACAGCCCAGAGATATTCGAATGGGTACAGACCCTGGCCCCAGATGTCATTGTCCTCTATGGTACTTCCATCATCAAGCCGCCGCTACTCGATCTTTATGATGGGCGGATGATCAATCTGCATTTGGGACTTTCGCCTTACTATCGCGGATCTGGAACCAACTTTTGGCCTCTCGTGAATGGCGAGCCGGAATGCGTGGGGGCCACATTGCATCTGGCTGTAGCCAAAGTCGACGCAGGACCTATTCTGTCTCAGGTGCGACCCGATGCTGCAATAGGGGATCGAGCGCATGACCTCGGGACTAAGACCATTAAGGCGGCTTTGCATAAATTGCCCCAGGTCATTGATCAATTTCTGGCGGGCAAACTCACCCCGCAAAAACAGGATCTGTCGCAAGGCAAAGTCTATCGCCGCCGTGATTTTAATGCTGATGCCGTTCGTACCATGTGGCATAACTTCGAATATGGAATGCTTGAGGTTTATCTCAACGACCAACAAGCACGACAGCAAGCCTATCCGTTGATAGGACTAAGATGAACATTCGTGTTCTTGGCATTATACCCGCGCGGGGTGGCTCAAAGGGAGTACCCCGCAAGAATATCCGTATGGTTGGGGGAAAGCCACTTATTGCCTACACCATTGAGGCAGCACGAACGAGTATCTGCCTCACGCGTTTTCTTGTTTCTACCGACGATGACGAGATCGCTTCCGTGGCTACCAGCTTCGGTGCACCTGTACTGGAGCGACCACCCAATCTGGCTGCGGACGACACGCCGATGATTCCAGTGATTGAGGATGTACTGGTTCATGTAGAGGCCGAGGATGGGCCGTACGACATGGTTGTGCTGCTCCAACCTACTACGCCGTTGCGTACCGCCGCCGACATTGATACGGCAGTGCAAAAGCTGAAGGATACGAGCGCTGATTCTATTATTAGTGTGTATCGCGTTGAAGATTGTCATCCGTCTCGGATGTATCGGGAGGAACAGGGACAACTCGTGCCCTATGAGTCTGAGCCAGAGGGGCGTCTACGACAGGATTTGCCGCCAGTCTATCATCGGAATGGGGCGATATACGCATGCCGGCGAGCCCTTATTAAGGAGGCCGGTACGCTCATTGGCCCGGATGTACGGCCTTACCAAATGCCACGCAGTCGCTCTGTCAACATAGACGATCCGCTTGATCTTCTCTTTGCTGAGTTTTTAATGGGGTCCTCTACAACGAACGCGTGAAGAACGGGTACATGTAGATTCATGGCCTCAATCAAAGAAAGCTTGAAGCAAAAATCCTGGATTGTTGGTGCCTATACAGGTTTTCGTTCGAGCTACTACGTACTCCGAGGTGGGGGAGCTGATTTCCTGCATCATAAAAAAGAATATCACCGACAACGAGAAGCTAGCGAAAGAGCCGTGTTGCGCGAGGTGGCTGAAGGCGCAGATCACTTCGAGAAGAATTGCTGTCCAGTTTGTGCTAGCAGGGACGTAATTGAACGATTTGAGAACAAGGTCGGCTTTTCGTTTGCGATTTGTGAACGAGACGGCACCATTTATATGGATCCTGTTCCGACAGAGTCGACGTTGGCGCGTCTCTACAATGATTCCGCGTATTCATATCATTGGACAGAAGGCAGTGAAGTAGATCAGGTTCAGGTAAAGCCCGGCAATCACGATGATTTTGATGCTATCCTGCGTATGTTGCCTGAAAAAAATAGGCGTCTCAGGATGCTTGATGTAGGATGCGCGACAGGGGCTTTTATGCTTACGGCACGTCAGGCCTTTGAGGTGGAAGGCGTAGAACTTAATGAGACGTCTGCCGCAGTAGCTAGATGCCAAGGGTTGATTGTGCATGGAGGGCGTCTAGGCGATCTGGAAGGGCGCAAGCAGTATGACCTCATAACTATGCTGCAACTCATTGAGCATATCCGTGCTCCCAGAGAATTACTCAGAGAGGCCGGGCAGCTTTTAAGTCCGAATGGATATCTTTACATCGCTACGCCGAACATTGATTCTGCCAGCTTTGAGTATCTAAAGGAGCAACATATGCATGTGAGCAGTTTTGCGCACGTCAGCCTCTTTACACGGGAATCGTTGCTGGGCTTGGCAAGCCAATGCGGTTTTGCACTAGTGCATCATGAATACTATGGCGGTTTAGATATCGCTCTCCATGACATTGTAACCTTCAAGTTTTGGCCTGACCGATTTTACCATCGTATGAGCTTGTACAAGCCACGTCTGTATCATGCCAGCAACCTGATGGACTGGCTGACAGGAGGGTTGCTGCGGCATCAAGCTACCCCCAAAGGCAATCCATCGTATCAGCGAGTGCTATTCAGGAAGGTAGGACAGGGTTAAATCCCGAAATGGTGCAGAATTGACATGGTACGCTGTACGCGAGATGCTCTATGCTGAGACGGTTGCGAGAGTTGCTTTCCGACTCGGCGTTTTACGGAGCGTCGTCGCTTATCGAGCGAGTTGTCGGATTTTTACTGCTACCGCTCTACACGCAGTATCTGGGGACCGAAGACTATGGCATCATTGCTATGCTGGCAATTTTAACTACGGTCTTTGCGCCATTGGCTCGCCTGGGTATAACGAACGCGATCTTCCGACGCTTCAGTTTAGTCGAAGACAACGTAGAACTACGTCGGGTTTTGAGTACAGGTCTGCTGAGTGTACTTGGTTCAGCGTTCGTGTTATGCGGGGTAGGTCTGTTGGCAGCTGGGCCGCTTACCCATGTGCTACTAGGTCAAAGAGGCTACGTGCACCTCGTGCAGCTTTCTTTGCTGACCGCCGCACTAGCAACGATCGGGGAAGTGCCAATGGTTGCACTACGGGCCGAGCGGCGTGTGCGTACGATCGCCTTGCTCAATATAGCACGGCTTATTGTGACGGTGGCGATGACTATATGGCTGGTGGTTGTCCGAGAGGAGGGCGTTCTGGGATTCGTGGTGGCCCTGCTGGTTTCAGCAATGGTTTTCAATGCGGTAGCTTTCTGGTTGACCCATCAGGCGTTTCGACCCATCTTCGACCGAGGCACATGGAAAAGCATGGTGGCCTACGGGTTGCCCTTTGTGCCGCATCATATACAGGCCGTAGGACTAGCCTATTTTGGGCAATACGTAGTCGCTGAGATGCTCAACCTAGAGGAAGCAGGTTTGTACAACATTGCGCTTCGTTTTACCCTCCCGCTGGCCTTTGTTGTTGGTTCATTGCAAAAGGCGTGGGTACCTTACAAATTTGAGGTGCATGCACAAGACGACCGCTCGCAGGACTTTTTTCGCTCGGCGGTAACATACTACAGCGCCGCAATATCCTATTTGCTCGTTGGGGTGGCAGCCTGGGCACCGGAAGTAGCACGCTTGATGACAGCACCGGAATTTCACAAGGCGGCAACCTATGTGCCTGTGCTAGCCCTGGTGCCGGTAGCACAAGGACTTTACTTTATGCTGGGCACTGGTATCGAACTGACCGATGACACCCGCCCACTCCCACTTGTGTCGCTCGCAGGACTGGTTGTAGTCGTCGTGTTCTCACTGCTGGCCGTGCCCCAGCTAGGGGCCATAGGCGCTGCCGCCGCAACAGCAGCCGGGTGGCTTGTGATGGCAATCGTTATATATCATATCTCGCAACGACGCTTCCGTATTGAGTATGACTTTGGATTGATAATTGTTTTTCTGGGACTCGCAGTGGCAGCAACGCTGGGAGCAGTCATAGTCCAAGAACAAAATTTTAGCCAGCGGCTAGCTTATGCGTTAGGTGTCTCCTTGATCTATCCGGTCATCATTATCGCATTATTGCTTCGTTCTAAGACTGAGCGAGCACGCGTAGTTGCCTTATGGACACGATTTCCCTTTTTACATTCTCTTGCTTAAAGCTGTGGACAGTTGAACATCGAAGACGCAAACTAAGTGACTTAATACGAAAATACTCAATTGAATCGCGTTATGTCATTTTCAGCTATAAATGGTCGTATCCTTGCTACTGTGTCCGAGTGGTGGCCAAATCCCAAAAAGGATCAGAAGGAAAGATTTGGGGCAGAACCAGGCTCCGTCGAGTATGCTCAGGCCTATGCTTTAGATCAATACATGCGAAAGGTCCGATCGGGGATAAGTCCTTTTCTCTACATTCCGAGTCTGTGGGGGAAAGATGTATTAGAAATAGGATGCGGGCATGGCGGCATTACTTGTTACTTGGCTAGTATTGGGGCCCGGCATGTAACCGGAATCGATATCAATGTAGAGAATTTGCGTTTTGCTGAAGAACTCTTGCAGCACTTCGAACTCCAGCGTGGTAGCAAACTTACTAATATAGAGTTCTGTGTAATGAATGCCACCGAGCTTGAGTTTGCAGATGAATCTTTTGATGTTATTGTTGCAGATAATTTGTTCGAGCATGTTATGGAGCCGGAGCAAGTTTTGAAGGAGAGTCGCCGTGTACTGCGTCATAATGGAGTGCTTATTGTACCTCTGTTTTCTTCGATCCATAGCAAATATGGACCTCATTTGAAACATGGATTAAAACTTCCATGGGTAAACTTTTTCTATTCAGATTCCACAATTATCAGTGCGATGCAGCATCTCAGCAGAAGACATCCTGAGATGCTGCAACTGTATCCTGGATTGTCTGATGATCCTAAAACATTGCGTGATTTGCGACGATACAAAGATCTCAATTACATCACATACAAAATGTTTAAAAAGATGGCTGTCGCATCTGGTTTTAGAATAGACCAGTTTCATATTCACGGTACGATTTTAGGTAAGTTGCTCCGGCGCATGTTTCCAGGAGTTGCTAACACGTATGCTCTAGAAGTGCTCTCTACAGGTGCCTCTGCCTTACTAATTGCTGATTGAGTGTTTTCTTTAAGGTCTTCATTAAAACGGGTTGTGCTATGTGTGGTTTACATGTGGAGGCTCTTCATCGCCAACGCTGGACGTCCCAGCATCTCGTTGATGAGAAAACTCACGTTGTAGCTCAAGAGCTTGGCCGCTATGCGCGTCTT
>Ga0102947_1000696_pt1 | contig 11800 bp, 7 predicted proteins | sample SalPon2A_A_D2_MG_FD_78210 | JGI IMG/M metagenome (GOLD analysis project Ga0102947, IMG submission 78210) | Soil microbial communities from South San Francisco under conditions of wetland restoration - Salt Pond MetaG R2A_A_D2_MG | ecosystem: Environmental > Terrestrial > Soil > Wetlands | place... | reverse complement strand
GCCGAGGCGCAGAAGACCTCGTAAATCCATCTGCAAAAAACTTAGTTGCGAACGACGACAACTACGCTCTCGCCGCTTAATACCCGGTAGGGGAGCCGTCTGACTGGAGCCGTGCCTGTGCGTCCAGGTCCCTTGTGGACATTCAGGCGTCATCACTCGCAGGATCGCGTAGCGGCAAGTCCGGGGTCGCCGCGCTAAAACTTTCGGAATCGCCGTGCGTGTTCCCTGTCGGTCGGGCAGCGAACGGTTAAAACAATAGATCGAATAAGCATGTAGAGCCTGGGGCAGAGGGCTTGCGGACGCGGGTTCGATTCCCGCCGCCTCCACCATACATAAAATAAAATCAATGGGTTGGCCTCGAATTCTCAGAGGCCCAACATCTAGACCAACAAAAAGGCCTGGGATTCGCGCAAACTTGGGGGCTGCCAGCAGCATCACCGTTTTCGCCCCTATCGCGCTAACTGGTTGTGCGATGCGCCCCGTATGACACGTACAAGGACTGGCAGTCCGGGAGGCGAGGGATGTCCTCGTCAGCGGTCAGATGCGTGGAACTGCTGCTGAGGCACCCCGAGACGGCTGAGGAACTGGCTGAGAGACCCAACACGAGTCGGTGACGCAGATCCCTTCTGCAGGCTGGCTGATTAGCGAATCCGTCGGATATACTGTTTATATGTACAGTACTCCGGACAAGCCCTCCTCCATGGAGGTTCGTAATCTTCTTACCCTTGCCCGTATCTTCGTTATATCTAGGGGTTCGGGTACTTGCATGTGTCCCCTTCTAGCTACCGGGCGTTAGTTGTCTGGTGTATTTCCGTCATTTGGGTGCTCGGTTTTGTACTTGCCTTTTTCGAGGATACTACTACTGGCGGCATCGTGGTTGCGGCGGCAGTTGCGGGCAGCATTGCGATAGCTGCACGCCATTACATTCGTCTGCCACCGATAGTGAACCATACGCATACGGGTAGTTAGGCCGTGCTTACACGGGTCTCTGGGCGTCGGATGTTGGCCGAACGTGGCCGGCGAGAATCCGGGCTCTCGACGACAGCTGAGCGTCCTGAACGGTGCGGATCCGAGCCGTTCGCCGCGGAGATCCAGTGACCAGCTGCTCCGCCGAATCGGCAGGTAAGATGTGATAAGTTCCACAGGTATCGGTCGGCCGGTGCCGAACCAAGTCGGACATTCGCCGATTAGTCCAAGATTCACATGCAATTAACTATCGAGTCGGAATTGCAGTGGCAATTGTCATCCTGGCTGTCGTGTGGTCTACATAGATCGCCGAGAACGACACAAGAACTGCTGCAGACAACGCTAGAACGGCGGTAGTCGAGAGTACGACAGACGTTCGCGTGAATGGTCAAATTCGAGCGTCTGCGGAGCAGGCGATCGATCCCCGGATTCGCGACTTTGCTCAAGAGACGGATGATGCAGCAGGTTTGTTCGGCCGTGTGAGTCCTGCCGAACTAGAGAACGCCGTACATCAACGTTTAGCGGAGCAGCCTGGACTGAAGCTTACTAGTCTGAGCGCCGTCGACTGCGACCTGAGGACATGCACAGTGGTATTCAGCGGGCTAGATGCCAACCCGCAATACACCGATGAGTACACCGTATTACTCACCGCAGTGTACAAGTCGCCATGGAAGGACTACCAGCTGACTTCGGGCAGCATTGGCACGCGAGAGGTTTCGCCGGGAGCGAGAGAATATGTAATCGGCTTTTCCTACGTTGCACTCGTAGACACGAGTGACGACCCAGAATCAGCGGCGCGCCAACATGCGACATACACTAGCGAGGCAGCAACTTCCCTCTCGTCGTGGCCGTCCTCATGGCGCTCTGGGTTGATCCACTCAGAGAAGCGCGCGTCAACGCAGGGCTGGAAGTCGACGCGGAGTGACCACCTCTGGCCGATTCCAGGCCTTGATATTCTGAGTCATCCGCTGGAACTTTCTGCGATAGGCAGCGGGTGAAAGGCCCACATGGCGCTTGAACACACGGCGAAACGATGCCGGATCTTCATAACCAACCGAAGCTCCGACGTCGTCAACAGGTTGCGTGTCGGATTCCAGCAGCTGCTTTGCTTTGTCGATCCTGAGGGCCTGCACATATTCGATCGGCGTAGATCCCGTCGCCGAGCGAAATCGCCGCGAAAAGGTACGTGCGGTCAACCCAGAACGTTCGACCATCCGATCTACCGGCGTCCTGACCGCGAGATTCTTCGCCACCCATTCCCGGCAGTCCGAGATCGAACTGTCGGAGGATTCGACGGGCCGAGTCATCACCGCATAGGGCAACTGGCCTTCGGAATGTCCACTGATCAGAAAGACCTTGGACGTTTCGATCGCGTGCCGGTAACCACAGAAGCGTGCAATCAGGTACACGGCAAGGTCGTGCCAGGCACTGACTCCGCCAGCCGTTACGATCCGCTCGCTCTCTGATGTCAGGCAAAGCACGGATTCATTCTGGAACGAGACCTTCGGATAATGACGCTGGAACATGTCGCGGTATGCCCAATGGGCGGTCGCTTCGTGCCCGTCCAGAAGACCCGCTTCGGCCAATAAAAGCGAACCAGAGCAGACCGAACTGATGAGCGCTCCAGCGCTGTGCACATGCTTGAGCCACGTGGCCTCGCGCGGATAACGCCCCTTCGGAGCGTCATATATCGAGGTATACAAGTCGCAGACGATCACGGCGTCCGGCTGAGCGACCATGTCTATCGACGCATGCGGCTCGACCGGAACGTTTCCTATGCAGCGAAACGGCCTGCCATTCACCGAAACAATCTGTACGTTCAACAGCTCCTGGCCAGGGGCGCCGGCTACCATATCGGGATAGACCGCACCCACCGACAGCAGTACGTCATAGAGACCGTACAGGACCGATGCCGACGTTTCGGGCGCCGCCAGAAGCATGATGTCCGGTTTGGTGTTCTTTCCCATTGTGCTCTTTTGTCAGATTCCGTGCTGCTTGGCAATCTTTGTGCGGCTGATTGGCCAATTTGCCTCGAAACTGTCTTCCTTGCCTCTCAATCGCGCCTCGCTACCGCATTAGGATATCGGCCTCGCAAAGGGAAAGAGGGTCGCCAATGAATGATCTGAAAAGTGAGCTCGAGGCACTCGCTGGGAATTTCAGCGGAGACGTCTTCAAACCCGGTGACACGGGATATGACGATGCGCGGAGTGTCTGGAACGCTATGATAAATCGGCAGCCTGCCCTTATCACGCGGTGCCGGGACACGAGCGACGTCGTCGCAACGGTCAAGTTGGCCGGTGTTCGGGAACTGCCCATCGCCATCCGGGCCGGTGGCCATAACGTGGCCGGTCATGCGGTCTGCGACGGGGGCATCATGCTGGACCTTTCCCTGATGCGGGGCGTGGAGGTTGATCGCAGACGCCGCATCGCGGCCGTAGACGGGGGGGCTCTCTGGCGTGATGTGGATGCCGCCACGCAAGAATATGGGCTCGCGACACCAGGCGGCTTGATCTCGGAGACCGGCGTGGCGGGGCTGACGCTTTCAGGCGGGATCGGATGGCTAAGAGCACAGCATGGACTGTCGATCGATAATCTGATTGCGGCTGATGTCGTTACGGCCGACGGTGCGCTGATTCGGGCGAGTGACGATCAAAACCCGGATCTGCTCTGGGCGCTAAAAGGCGGAGGCGGGAATTTTGGCGTTGTCGTCCGATTCGAGTTCGCCCTGCACCCAATCGGTCCCGACGTCATGTTTGCAGCGCCCATCTATGCATTGGAGGATGGGCCCGGCCCGATCCGGGCCTGGCGTGACTTCTTGGCACGACACGGGGACCATGTGGCCTCACTTTGCGAGTTCTCCACCGTTGCCGAGAGCGAGGACTTTCCTGAAGAGTTTTGGGGTAGCCGAGTCTATACGCTGGCCTGCGTCTACAACGGAGACGCAAGAGAAGGCGAAGTTTTGCTACAGCCCTTGCGAGACCTGGGCAAAAGAGTTGCTGACTTTTCGGGCCGGATGGACTACTGCAATGTCCAACAGCTTTTCGACACGCTCATGCCCGCAGGCGAATTTCGGTGCTATTGGAAGGCCAGGTACCTGACAGACCTGCCAAACGAAATGATCGATCTTGCCATGAGGAACGCGTCTGACGCGCCTTCCGACAAGTCGCTCTCCTCGTTGTGGAACCTTGGCGGAGCAATATCGCAAGTCGCCGCAGATGCGACAGCCTTCGGCGATCGAGCCATGAGCTGGATGTATTCGCTCGACGGAGTCTGGGCAGAGCCTGCCGAAGACGCCGCGAATATCGCTTGGTCACGAGAAGGGTGGTCGAATTCTGCCCGCTTCGGTCAACACGGTCGCGCCTATCTCAACTTTCCGGGACACGGAGAAGACAGTCGAACGTTGACTCGAGCAACGTTTGGGTCGAACTATCCACGGCTCGCCGAAATCAAGCGGAAATACGACCCGGACAATCGGTTCCGATTCAATCAGAATATCGAGCCCGAAGTCTCTCGAAATACGGACAATAGCTGCGTGAACTTAGTTGTGGCAGTCGTCGCCGCCGCGATATTGCTCAGCCCTGTCGACGCGACGGCGCATCACAGCGCTGCTGCCTACGACACAACGACGGAAATCACAATCGAAGGCAGCGTCGCAGAGGTCGAGTGGCGCAATCCTCACATTGGACTGACGCTAGAGGTCGTGGATGAGATCGGCGTGGCGAGGCTTCAGGATATCGAACTGGTCGCTGTTTCCGAAGCGCTCGCGCTTGGCCTTCAAAGAGACGACCTCGCAGCAGGTACTCCCATTGTCGTACGCGCGAACCCGGGTCGCAGAGGTCCGGGATCGCGGGCACTGGGCCGGAGCATGCGGACAGCAGACGGCGCGATATTGTTGCCGAGCTTCAGTGATGGAGAGAAATCGACAAGTGTCGATTCAGTCGAATCGGAGGGACTGTCAGGACGGTGGGTAACCGTCGCCGACGATTTTCTGGCCACACCCGGTGTAATGATGGCCTGGAGTTACAAAGACGGTGTCGGTGAAGCAGTGCAGCGAGCATTTTCTGAAGCAGGCGCCACCCTTGGAATCTGCGAGGCCTTCCCTCCTCCAATTCTTGGCTTTTTTCCTGAAATTCGTGAAATCGAAATCAACGGTGACACAGTTTCGATGCGCTTCGAAGCCCAGGGACTCGATCTCGAACGCGCGGTGAGACTCGACATCTCGACCCACCCGCGTGACGTTACGCCGAGCCTGATGGGCCATTCGATCGGTTGGTGGGAGGGCGACACTCTGGTCATCGATACCATTGCGTTCGAACCTCATTTTATCGGGATCGCCGTTGGTGTGCCTTCGGGTCCGGATAAGCATTTGATCGAGCGGTTGACGCTCGCGGACGATCGACGGCACATCCGATACGAGTATGAGCTGCACGACCCGTCGGTCCTTTCGGCGCCGGCAAGTCACGCCATGTTGTGGCAACACAGACCGGACCTAGAGTTTTCCGGAATACCGTGTGATCCTGAAATGGCCGAACGATTAGTTCAGTAACCCGCTTTGGGCTGGATCCAATAACTTTAAACGCGCGAAACGGCCTCAGTCGCAATCGATGGAGGGCAGCGGGCCATGGTTATGGAATCGGTCAAAGTTCTGGCTCTGACTTGGGTTTTCGCCACATGGGAATAGTGCGTACAAGAGCCCATTACGTCAGCGGCGAAACTGCTGGGGCAGGCTGAATCCCCTCGGATGCCGGTCAATCGAGCCGACCCTGCCGGCTCAGCCTTGCCGGCCGCGCGACCGGCTGTCATCAGCCCGGCCTCAATCTGCCCCGGCGGTTTCGACGCTGACATAAGGCCCCTTATACGATTTAGCCCCCCCGCGTTCTAAGTGAGCGTACCGCATCGTCGTCTTGATATCAGAATGCCCGAGGATTTCCTTCACTTCGTAGATGCTCATACCGTTCTGTATCAGCCGTGAAGCGTGCGTGTGTCGGAGCGTGTGAATCGTGACGTCACTGCCCCGATCGCTTCGCGTGGCCGGTTCTCGGTTCCGCGCATCCTCTGATCTAAAATACCGATCAGAGTGATATGAATTATTCATTGTTCAGATAACCAGCCCGCCCCTACCATACTTATCCGGGTTGGTGCCGTCTTTGTAGCGCCAACTGGTGCGCCCTCGGTCTCTCCGAGCAGAAACGCGCACACGAACAGTGATTAGACATAATTCCGTCTTTACAGGAGAGATTCCAATGATCAGGAGAACGATCTCATTGCTGGCGATGACCGCAATCGGCTTGACGCCGATCGCGTCATTGCACATTGCGTCTGCGCAGGAGCAGATGCCCGGCAACGATTACTGGTGGCCCAATCGACTCAGCCTGGATCCGTTGCGTCAGAATCATCCGGCATCCAGCCCACTCGAGGATGATTTCGATTACGCGGCAGCGTTCGAGAGCCTCGACCTCGATGCGCTGAAAGCCGACCTCACGGAACTGATGACCACCTCCCAGGACTGGTGGCCGGCGGATTTCGGTCACTACGGCCCGTTTTTTATCCGCATGGCCTGGCACAGCGCCGGCACCTATCGGACGATCGACGGCCGCGGCGGCGCCGACGGCGGCATGCAGCGCTTCGCACCGCTGAACAGCTGGCCGGACAACGCCAACCTCGACAAGGCGCGTTACCTGCTGCAGCCGATCAAGAATAAGTATGGCCGCGCCATTTCATGGGCAGACCTGATGATTCTGGCCGGCACCGTGGCGATGGACTCGATGGGATTCGAGACGCTGGGCTTCGCCGGCGGGCGCATCGACGGCTGGGAACCCGAAGAAGTGTACTGGGGTCCCGAAGGCGAGTGGCTGGGCGCTGAGCGCCGTGATGCGACTGGCGACCTGCACGCGCCGTTCGGTGCGACGCAGATGGGCCTGATTTACGTAAACCCCGAAGGCCCTGGCGGTAACCCCGATCCGCTCGCAGCAGCCGCCGCCACCCGCGAAGCCTTCGGCCGCATGGCGATGAACGACGAGGAAACCGCGGCACTGATTGCCGGCGGACACACTTTCGGCAAGGCACACGGTGCGGCCGACCCCGCCGAGTATGTCGGCGTCGAACCCGAAGCCGCAGCCATCGAAGCCCAGGGCCTGGGCTGGCGCAACAGCTTTGGCACCGGTAATGCAGGTGACACGATCACGAGCGGCCTCGAAGGTGCATGGACGCAAGCTCCGGCGCAGTGGACGCACGGCTATCTGGTCAATCTGTACACCTACGACTGGGAGCAGACCCGCAGCCCTGCCGGCGCCGTGCAGTGGCAACCGGCGCGCGGCGCTGCCTCATCTCTGGTGCCGGATGCGCACGACCCGTCGGTCCGCCATGCGCCGATGATGTTCACGACCGACCTGGCGCTCAAGGAAGACCCGATCTATCGCGAAATCACATCGCGCTGGCTGGATAACCCCGAAGAGTTTGCGGATGCCTTTGCGCGTGCCTGGTTCAAGCTGACGCACCGCGACATGGGTCCGACATCTCGCTACCTCGGTGACGACGTCCCCGACGTGGAATTCCTCTGGCAGGATCCGATTCCGGAAGTCGACTACACGCTGATCGACAATCAGGATGTTGCAGCGCTCAAGCGCGAGATCCTGGATTCCGGCCTGACCACGGCACAACTTGTGCGCACGGCATGGGCGTCGGCCTCCTCGTACCGCGGCACTGATATGCGCGGTGGCGCCAACGGCGCACGCATCCGCCTTGCGCCGCAAAACGCCTGGGATGCCAACGACCCCGAAGAGCTCGAAGACGTACTGGCCACACTGGAAGGCATTCGGGAAGACTTCAACGATCGAGCGCGCGGTAACAAGCGCGTTTCCATGGCCGATCTGATCGTGCTCGGCGGCGCCGCGGCGATCGAGCAGGCAGCCAGTCGTGCCGGTTTCGAGGTGGAAGTGCCGTTCGTGCCCGGCCGCAACGATGCGACCGCAGATCAGACAGACGTTGATTCCTTCGCCGTGCTCGAGCCGAGTGCCGACGGTTTCCGCAACTATTTCGCGAGCGGCAACAGCCGTTCACCGGCTGAAATGTTGATCGAAAAAGCGGTGCTGCTCGAGCTGACGATTCCGGAAATGACAGTTCTCGTCGGCGGCATGCGCGCGCTCGATGCCAATGCCGGCGATGTCGACCACGGGGTCTTTACCGATCGTCCGGGCACGCTGAGCAACGACTTCTTCACGAATCTGATCGACATGTCGACACAATGGTCGCAATCGACGAGTGAGGCAGGCGTTTACGTTGGTCGGGATCGCAGCACGGGTCAGACGAAGTGGACTGCCACACCGGTTGATCTGATCTTCGGCTCGAACTCCGAGCTGCGTGCGGTTGCCGAATTCTATGCGGCCGATGACGCTCGACAGCAGTTCGTCGAGGATTTCGTCGATGCCTGGACCAAGGTGATGACTCTGGACCGTTTCGATCTGGCGCGCAGCTGACGGCAGCGAATCGCGACCAGACCAACAAACAGGCCTGATACGGGGGCAGCCGTCGCTGCCCCCTTTTTCATTTCCCGCTTTTCATTTCCCGCTTCTGCTTCGCCAGGCGCACGCCTTTGTGATCAACCGGCACCTGTCACACATTGTGCCGGCTGCAGGTCAGCCTCCATGCACCCGGCGATCGCGAAAGTCCGGCCACAGCGCGAAGCAGCCGAGCAAAGGCGGAATCGCCATCATCAGATGATTGATCTCCGCACCCATGTTCGGCGCTCCGTAGGCAGGGTCGAACGGCGTGCCGACCCAAAACGGGGCGTAGAAGCCGACCATCAGTATCAGCATGACCCACCAGGCAACCGGCGTGCGATATTTCGGCGCCGCGAAAACGATCACCAGTATCGCCGCCATCGCACCGAAATCCCCGCCGAGCTCACGCAGAAAGTGATGCCAGCTGTGTGTGGGTCCGTTCGGAGAATCCGCCACCAGCAGGAATACATCGTTGCCGAGGTGTCTGACCGTCGCCCCGATACTGTTATACCCGGCTAGAAATCCCGCAATGATCAGCAAGCGGCCGACCCATACGTTTCTTATCCAGTCCATCGTTCCCCCTCCGTGACAGCCTGAAATCGATCAAAAACCCTCGAGCACGATCTTGCCGCGGGCTGTACCGCTCTCGAGAACGCGCTGCGCCGCAATGAGATTGGCCGCGTTTATCGGCCGCATGATTTCGGTCGCCGTCGACTCGATGCGCCGCGAATCGACCAGTTCCGACAGTCTGCGAAGGAGCCTTCCCTGCTCTTCGATGTCGTCGGTTTCGAACACTGCTCGGGTAAACATGAATTCCCAGTGCACGGAGACCGACTTGCGCTTGAACGCCCTGATATCGAACTCCGGCGGGTCGTCGATCAGACCGAAACGGCCCTGCGGAGATATCAGCTCGGCGATCTGAGTAACATACTGCGCAGTCGAGTTCGTCGAGAACACAAACGGCGGAGGCGCAATTCCAAGAGACTGAATCTGCGGCGCCAGAGGTTCGCTGTGATCGATGACGTGATGAGCGCCCAGCCGCTCCACCCAGGCTCGAGTCGCCGGACGCGAAGCGCTCGCAATGACGGTCAGATCCGTCAGCGCACGCAGCAGCTGAATCGCTGCCGACCCGACGCCGCCTGCCCCGCCGATAATCACGATCGCATTGGGCGCACCGGCAACGGGGCGCCCGACCTGCAGGCGATCGAACAGCATTTCCCAGGCCGTGATGCCGGTGAGCGGCAGCGCAGCGGATTCGGGAAACGACAATCGCTCGGGTTTTGGTCCGACGATCCGCTCGTCGACGAGATGCAGCTCGCTGTTCGCGCCGTCGCGCGCGATCGAGCCTGCGTACCAGACCGAATCCCCCGGGCTAAAGTTCTGCACGGCATCACCTGTGGATACGACGACACCGGCAACGTCCCAGCCCAGCACTTTCCACTGACCGGGTTCCGGCGCAACGGCTGCCCTGACCTTGCAGACGACCGGATTCACAGAGACGGCCTTCACCTCTACCAGCAGATCGCGACCACGAGCGACCGGGTCGTCGAGGTTCACATCGGACAGCGGCTGATCGCGATCCAGAGAACCCGGAATCTGGTATGCGACGGCTTTCATCGATCTGGTCTGTGGCTCACGCTGCGCAGTCACCCCGTGATGGATCTATTCTTTAAGTTCAACGCCGCGCATGACGACAATTTCAAACGGATGCGGCGTCTCTCCTTCCGGCAGCACCATCTCGACGATCATCAGCCGGCCGCTGTCGTCACGGGACGCGCCGAAACGTCCAGGCGCCGGAAACATGCACTTCGAGAAGTTCGGTCGTCATGCCGTCTTCTTCCGCAGAGAAGATGAAACCCAACCCGCAGGGGCAGTCGAAAGCGTTCTGCGACTGTGCGATCAGACGCAACTTCAATGAAGCGGCATCCTCGGCATCTGAGTACGGTGGCGTCCGTTCGAGGTGCAGCGCACCGTCTTCGAGCGTGACCTCCGCGGTGATGGGATTGCCGAGCCATCTGCCCTGGTAGGTGCCGACATACGTGGCCAAAACGTCTTCGGGAACTTCGACGATCTTCTGTACGGCCTCAGAGATCTCGCCGTTGTAATGCGACGTTCCCTTCGATGATTCGTTGCACACCACTTCGAGCAATTCCGTATCGGCCGCGAAGCGCAACGCGATAGTGGCGTTTACTGGTGAATGGAAGGTGCCGGGATCGTCGTAAGTGATGTCGAGCTGCATGTGACCGAAAGCTGTGCGGCGATAACGCTCCGTAATGCGAAGATTCTCGGTATGTGGCAGGCCTTCGCCGTGCAGCCAGGTTCTGTCGTTGTATCCATTGCTCTCGACTACGAGCGTATCGCCGTCCCAATGACCTACCGAGTAACCCGTCCACGTCGGAAAGGGCTCTGCTTCCAGTTCGCGCCCATCGAGAAAAATCTGTCTGTATGTCAGATCCGAATTCAGAACTGCGATGATGCCGGGTCCGTGCACGAATCGGCGCATTCCGCCATACGCAGCGCCCGCCGGATACGACCCCGGCCCGCTCGGGAGACAATTAAACCGAGGAGAGTCGGCGAAAAAATTCTCTTCGCTGGCCTCCATGCGCTGCTGCGCCCATTCCTGGACGTTTTCGCTATTCAGAAAATCTCCACTGACCTCGCGTGGCGCCCACAGGCCGGAAAGGTTCGGGCGGCCGTCGGCGTTGCGCGGCACCGGCGCGGATAAATCGACTCTGCCTTCGTCGGTGCGCGGCAGGCCCGGCGTTTTCAGGTCGAGCCATTGAGCCGTCACCGGCGCGCTCATAGTCAGTACGATAAAAATCGCCAGCCGTCGCTTCATTTGCCCCCCGAATCGGCGCTATCGGCAGGATTGACTGATACCCGGCCGGTCTCTACTCTCGCGATTATACGTGCGCAGGTGCCAGTTTGATGACAAGGGAGAGTTTCACGTGCGAATAGGCCAGGCGATCCTCGCCAGCGCGGCATTGGTCCTGACGACCGTGCCGGGTTTTTCCCACCACTCCTTTTCCGCCGAGTTCGACGTCGGCAGACCCGTCGAATTTACCGGCACGGTCACCCGCGTCGAATGGACCAATCCGCACGCATGGCTGTTCCTCGCGACTGCCGATGACGACGGCAACACGCAGAACTGGGCCGTCGAGCTGCTCGGCATCAATACTCTGATGCGCCGCGGTCTGAATCGCAGCTCGATCAACCCGGGCGACCGACTCATCATCGAAGGCTTCGGCGCGCGCGACGGCACCAACACGGCCAACGCTTCGGTCGTCATAGCGGCTGACACCGGCGAGGAACTCTGGGCGAGCGCTTCCGGCGAT
>Ga0102947_1000695_pt1 | contig 11802 bp, 9 predicted proteins | sample SalPon2A_A_D2_MG_FD_78210 | JGI IMG/M metagenome (GOLD analysis project Ga0102947, IMG submission 78210) | Soil microbial communities from South San Francisco under conditions of wetland restoration - Salt Pond MetaG R2A_A_D2_MG | ecosystem: Environmental > Terrestrial > Soil > Wetlands | place... | reverse complement strand
GGCCGATCGGATTACCCCAACCAGGTCAACAACGTTTTGGGGTTTCCCTACATATTCCGCGGCGCTTTGGACGTCCGCGCGAGCACCATCAACATGGAAATGAAAATCGCGGCGGCCCACGCCCTGGCCGCTCTCGCCCGCGAGGACGTGCCCGACGAAGTGACACGCGCCTATGCCGACGACAGCCTGCGCTTCGGCGCCCACTATATCATCCCCGCGCCTTTCGATCCCCGCCTGATCGTGACCGTGCCCTTGGCCGTGGCAAAAGCCGCCATGGAAACCGGCGTGGCGCGGCGCCCGATCGAGAACCTGGAGGACTACGAGCACCAGCTAAGTGCCCGCCTCGACCCCACTTCCGCGAGCTTGCAGAACATTTTCGACCGGGTGCGCAGCCAGCCCCGCCGGGTGATCTTCGCTGAAGGCGAGGAAGAGACCTCGATCCGCGCCGCTCTCGCCTTCGAGCACGCGGGATTTGGGACCGCGGTCCTCATCGGCCGCAAGTCCCGCATCGAGGACAAAATGCGGGAGATGGGCCTGAGTTCGGCCTCTTTGGAAATCCACAACGCCCGCCTTTCGGAAAACCGCGAGATTTACTTGGCCTACCTTTACAAGCGGCTGCATCGCCGCGGCATGCTGCAGCGCGACTGTCAGCGCATGGTCAACCAAAACCGCAACGTCTTTGCAGCGCTGATGGTGGCCCACGGCAAAGCCGATGCCATGGTGACGGGCCTGACGAGAACCTTTGGCGTTGCGTACGAGGACCTTCAGATGGTGCTCGACCCGCAACCGGGAAACCGGGTCTTCGGTCTTTCCGTCATCGTTCATCGGGGACGGTCGCTCTTTATCGCCGACACTTCGGTGCATGAGTTTCCCGGGCCGGAAGAGCTGGCGGACATCGCCGAGCAGTCCGCCGCGCAAGCTAAGCTCATGGGCCATGAGCCCCGTGTCGCGCTCTTGTCCTATTCCAGTTTCGGCAACCCCATGCACGAGGCAGGCGAGCGCATACGCGCCGCGGTGCGGGCCCTGGACGAGCGCGGCGTCGCCTTCGAATACGACGGCGAGATGCAGGCCAATGTCGCCCTGAACCATAACCTGATGCGCGAGCTCTATCCTTTCTGCCGCCTCTCCGGACCCGCCAACGTGCTGATCATGCCAGGCCTACACAGCGCCAACATTTCCGCCAAACTCCTGCAACACATGGGCGGCAGCACGGTGATCGGCCCGGTTTTGATCGGTCTTTCCAAACCGGCACAGATCGTGCAGCTGAGCGCAACCGTGAATGATATGGTGACAGCGGCGGCCCTGGCGGCGTATGAATCCATCACCCACGATGCAACGGCCTGAGCCCTGCGTCTGACAGCGTTCTCACCGCGCGCCGACCGTTTTCTAGGCCAGCATGCAGCAAGAAAGTCCTATCGTTCCGTCACGCCAAGGCATAGCCTTTGGCGTCCTCGCAGCGACAATCGTCGCGGTCTTCGCGTGTCTCCATGCCTTCGCGGACCTGCCTGCCGCGATCGCCGTCGCCGCTGCCATCGTCTTATTTCTGGTTTGCGGCCTCCTCGTCTGGCAAGCCGGACGCGCCAGCCGGTTGCAGCAAGACCGCTTCGAAAGCCTGCAGCGCCGGGAAGCCGATGCCGCACGGCGCGATAAGGCGCTGCAGGAACGCGATGCCTTTCTGGCCGGCCTGCCCGAACCCCTCTTGACCGTCGATGCCAACCGCACCATCCGCTTCATGAACGAAGCGGCCAAAGACCTGCTGGGACGGGACCTGGTTGGGCGCGACCTGACCGCCGCTCTGCGCGTGCCGGATCTCTTGGAGGCGGTGGAGGAAGCCTTTCACGGCAATCCGCAAAGCCACCTCTGGTTCACCCTGCCCGGCGAGATAGAGCTCTTCTTCGCCGCCCACATTGCCACCTTGCAGACCCCCGACACCGACGCGAAGACCGTCACGATCGCACTCTACGATCTGACCGCAGCCAAACGGGCGGAGAGCCTGCGCGCCGACTTCGTCGCAAATGCGAGCCATGAGTTGCGGACCCCGCTGGCAAGCTTGATGGGCTTCATCGAAACCCTGCAAGGTCCGGCCCGGGACGACGAGAAGGCGCGGCAGCGCTTCTTACAGGTCATGGCGGAGCAAGCCGCGCGCATGGGCCGTCTGATCGACGATCTTCTGGCCTTGTCGCGCATCGAGCTGCACGAACATACGCCGCCGCGGACGCGCGTCGACATTGCCGCCATTCTGCAGCGGGTCACGCAGGAGCTGGCCTTCAAAGCGCAGGGGAAATCCATGGAGCTGGTTCTGGACATTCCCGCCGATTTGCCGCCCGTCGCCGGCGACGAGGACGACTTGATGCGGGTCTATCAAAACCTCGTCGACAACGCCATCAAGTACGGTTTTTCGGAAACCCCTGTCGTCCTCACGGTGACACCTCTGACCCCCGGCAGCGCGGAAAGCCGCGCCCTCGGACGCTCGGGCCTGAAGGTGACGGTAAGAAACCAAGGCGAAGGCATATCCCGCGATCATATCCCGCGTCTGACGGAACGTTTCTACCGGGTCAACACGGCCAAGTCGCGCGAGCTCGGCGGCACCGGATTGGGGCTGGCGATCGTCAAACATATCGTCAATCGCCATAAGGGCGTGCTGAGAATCGACAGCGAACTGGGCGAAAACACCACAGTGACCTGTCTCTTTCCCCTCTATGGCGCCTGAGTCCGTTGGCTTTGTTAGCGATGTAATAAAACTGTCATCGAACCGTCATAGATTCATCGCGACACATTCATAGTTTAGCGCCGGGTCGTCAGAGCGCGGCCCGACGACTTTACTCACAACAAAAACCGTTCCACTGGAGACAACATGAAACGGACAGCATTCGTGGCAGCCGCCCTGGCTGGCTATTTTCTGGCAGGCCCGGCCTTCGCTGCCGACAGAGACCAAATCCGCATCGTCGGTTCTTCGACGGTCTTCCCCTTCGCCACAGCCGTTGCCGAGACCTTCGGCAAGACCACCGACTTCAAGACCCCGGTCATCGAGAGCACCGGTTCCGGTGGCGGCATGAAATTGTTCTGCGCCGGCGTCGGCCCGGAGCACCCGGACATCACCAACGCCTCGCGTCGGATCAAAGAGTCGGAGTTCAAGACCTGCACCGAGAACGGCATCACCATCACCGAGGTTAAGATCGGCTTCGACGGCATCGTGCTGGCGAACGCCATCGACGCCCCGGCCTTCAATCTGACCAAGCAGCAGATCTTCTTGGCGCTGGCCAAGGACGTACCGGTCGACGGCAAGATCGTTCCCAATCCCTATCAGAAATGGAGCGAGATCGACCCCTCTCTGCCCGATGAGAAGATCGAGGTCATGGGCCCGCCGCCGACCAGCGGCACCCGCGATGCCTTCGTTGAGCTGGCCATGGAAGGCGGCGCCGAGACCTTCCCGGAAATCGAGGCGCTGAAGAAGACCGACAAAGACGCCTTCAAAGCTGTTTCGCAGACCATCCGCGAAGACGGCGCCTACATCGAGGCCGGCGAAAACGACAATCTGATCGTTCAAAAGCTCGAGGCCAACCCCGACGCCGTCGGCATCTTCGGCTTCAGCTTCCTCGACCAAAACAGCGACAAGATCAAGGGCGCCGAGATCGAAGGCGTTGCGCCTGAGTTCGAAAAGATCGCCAGCGGCGACTACGGTATTTCCCGCGCGCTTTACTTCTACGTTAAGAAGGAGCATGTCGGCCTGGTGCCGGGGATCACCGAGTACGTGGCGGAATTCACCGACGAATCCACCTGGGGCGACGAGGGCTATCTGGCCGACAAGGGTCTGATCCCGCTCCCCGGCGACGCGCGCAATGCCGCCCGCGAGTCGGCGGTCAGTCTTTCCGCTTTGTCCATGTAAGTATGTGACCACGGGGACGGGGCGGCTGGGCTTGCGGCCGCCCCACTCTGTTCCTATACCCTATCTTCCGGCCGTCGCCCTTTAAGAATTGTCAGTTCCGGTACCATGCATCCAGGTCTTGTTCTCGCGGTTTTGCTGATCCTTACCTTGGCCGGCTATAGCCTTGGACGACGTCGGGCCGAAGAATCCGCCAGAAAATCCGACCGGCGGCTTTTGGCGCGCGCACCCTATCACGGCCTTTACGTCGCCCTGTGGTGCGGCATTCCCGCCGTTGTCTTGCTTCTGCTCTGGACGGCGTGTCAGTCACAAATAGCCGACTGGCTTATGGCTGCCGCTGTGGAGGGCCAAGCATCGACGCTGCCCGAAGGCCAACTGTCTCAGCTGCGCCAAGAATTGGGCTTGGCGATCCTGTCCGGACAAGAGCCGGCGGACGTCGGTCCGGAGGTTGCCGCTGCGCTGACGAGCTACCGCAGCTTTGCCGGCCTCACCAATGCCGCTCTGGGCGTGTTCATCCTCTGCCTCGGCATCGCCGGCCTGGTTTATGCCCGCCGCCATATCGATCCGGGCCTTCGCGCTCGCGATCTCGTCGAGCGCTTTGCCTTTTGGCTGATGTTCGGCGCGTCGGTGGTGGCGATATTGACCACCATCGGCATTGTCCTTTCCTTGCTCTTCGAATCGCTTCGCTTCTTCGCCAAGGTCCCTCTAACGGATTTCCTTTTGGGGATCCATTGGTCGCCGCAAACCGCCCTACGGGCCGATCAGGTGGGCGCCTCCGGAAGCTTCGGCGCCATCCCGCTCTTCGTCGGCACCGGCCTCATCACTTTGATCGCCATGCTCACCGCGGTGCCGATCGGACTTTTCTCAGCCATCTATCTTTCCGAGTACGCCGGGCCCAAAATGCGCGGCTGGGTCAAGCCGGCGCTCGAAATTCTAGCCGGCGTGCCGACCGTGGTTTACGGCTTTTTCGCGGCTCTCACCGTGGCGCCTTTGCTGCGTGGATGGGGCGAAGCCGTCGGCCTCGACGTCGCCTCCGAATCGGCTCTTGCCGCAGGCCTGGTCATGGGCCTGATGATCATTCCCTTTGTCTCCTCGCTCAGCGACGACGTGATGACCTCCGTACCGCAGTCATTGCGCGACGGGGCCTATGCCTTGGGCGCAACCAAGGCGGAGACGATCGGCCAGGTGGTGTTTCCGGCCGCCCTGCCCGGGATCGTCGGTGCCGTCCTCCTGGCCGTGAGCCGCGCTATCGGCGAGACCATGATCGTGGTCATGGCGGCCGGCTTGGCGGCCAATTTAACGGCCAACCCCTTGGAGGCCGTCACCACGGTGACGGTTCAGATCGTAACGCTTTTGGTCGGCGACCAGGAATTCGACAGCGCCAAGACCCTCTCGGCTTTCGCGCTCGGTTTAACGCTCTTCGTCATCACTTTGGGCTTGAACTTCGTTGCCTTGCATGTCGTACAAAAGTACCGAGAGAAATATGACTGAGCTTACGATGGCGCAACGGCGTAGAGACTCGATCGACAGGGCGGAGAAACGCTTGAAGCGGCGGCGGCGCGCCGAGGCCCGGTTTCGCTTGTACGGCCTCCTTGCCGTTGCCACGGCGCTTGGGTTCCTGGCCGTGTTGATCTCCATGATCGTCGTCAATAGCATTCCCGCCTTCACCCAAACCGTCATCGGTCTGGAGGTCGACTTCGATCCCGAGACGATCGACCCCAACGGCAACGCTGACCCCTCGGTTTTGGCGAGGGCGGACTACGGCGGCCTCATCAAAGCGGCGTTGCGCGAGACCTTTCCCGAGGTGACCGGCCGCAAGGAAAAGCGCCTGCTCTATTCCCTGGTCACCAATGGCGCCCAATACGACCTGGCCAAGAAAGTGACCGCCGACACGGCTCTCATCGGCACGCGGCAAAAGGTTTGGGTGGCAGCGTCCGACCGGGCGGATCAGCTCTATAGCCGCATCGACCGAGACGACGTTGCGACAAGGGGCGACGACGAGACACTGCTTGGCTGGCTCCGCGAGCTGCAGCGAAAAGGTGATATCGTCTCCCGCTTTAACACCACGTTCTTTACGTCGGGCGATTCCCGGGAACCGGAGCAAGCGGGCATACTGGGCGCCATCGTTGGCTCCGGCCTAACTCTCTTGGTGACCTTCCTCTGCAGCTTCCCGCTCGGCGTTCTGGCCGCCCTCTACCTGGAGGAATTTGCACCGAAGAGCCGCTGGACCAACTTGATCGAGGTGAATATCAACAACCTGGCAGCCGTGCCTTCGATCATTTTCGGTCTTCTCGGCCTTGCTGTTTTCCTGAATTTCTTCGGCATGCCGCGCTCCGCGCCCCTGGTCGGCGGTTTGGTCCTATCCCTGATGACGCTGCCGACCATCATTATCGCGGCGCGTGCCGCCTTGAAGGCGGTGCCGCCGTCGATCAGAGAAGCCGCGCTCGCCCTCGGTGCATCGCCGCTGCAGGTCGCCGTTCATCACACCTTGCCCCTGGCCGCCCCGGGCATTTTGACCGGCACCATCATCGGTATGGCGGGCGCCCTCGGCGAGACCGCGCCGCTGCTGATGATCGGCATGGTCGCCTTCATTGTCGATATCCCGGCGGCTGTTACCGATCCGGCGGCCGTCTTGCCGGTGCAGATCTACCTTTGGGCCGACAGCCCTGAACGCGGCTTTGCGGCCAAAACCAATGCTGCGATCCTCGTGCTGCTGGGCTTTTTGATCCTAATGAATTTACTGGCCGTCTTGTTGCGCAGACGCTTCGAGCGACGCTGGTAGGAGACCTATGTGATGGCCCTCGAAGTCCCCACGATGGAAAGCGCACCGCCCGTGCCGGATACGAAAATTTCCGCCAAGAACCTCAACGTCTACTACGGCGACATGCACGCCCTGCACGGCGTTGGGCTCGATATCGGCAACAACCAGGTGACGGCGCTGATCGGCCCCTCCGGCTGCGGAAAGTCGACCTTTCTAAGGTGCCTCAACCGCATGAACGATGTGGTGGACGGGTGCCGCGTGGAAGGGACCGTGTTGCTCGATGGCGAGGACATCTACAACAGCGGTCTCGATGTGGTGCAGCTGCGGGCCCGTGTGGGCATGGTGTTCCAAAAACCCAATCCCTTTCCCAAGTCGATCTTCGACAACGTTGCCTACGGGCCGCGCATTCACGGCCTCTGTCAGACCGGCACCGAACTGAAGGATGTCGTCGAACGCGCCTTGGTCCGCAGCGGTCTCTGGGGCGAGGTCAAGGACCGCCTGCACGCACCGGGGACCGGCCTCTCCGGCGGACAGCAGCAGCGTCTTTGCATCGCCCGCGCCATCGCTGTCGACCCGGAGGTGATCTTGATGGACGAGCCCTGCTCCGCACTCGATCCGATCGCCACGGCGCGCATTGAGGAGCTGATCGATGAGTTGCGTCAGAACTACTCAATCGTGATCGTCACCCATTCCTTGCCGCAGGCCGCGCGGGTTTCCCAAAAAACCGCTTTCTTTCATCTTGGCGACCTGGTTGAGGCCGATGACACCGAACAGGTCTTCACCAATCCCCGCGACCAGCGCACCCAGGATTACATCACAGGGCGATTTGGCTAACATGCGCGCTTTCTTGTATGTAGCTGTATCGACGACGATCTTTCGAGGAGGATCCGGCCATGTCGCATGATCACATCGTTACGTCCTTCGACAATGAGCTCGAGCGCATTCGTCAGAACATCATGCGCATGGGCGGTGAGGTCGAATCGCAATTCGCGAAAGCGATCCAGGGACTGGTGCGGCGCGACAGCGACCTTGCCCGAAAAGTCATGGAGCAGGACGCTAACGTCGATGCTTTGGAAACCGAGCTCGAGGAAGCGACGGTCAAGCTCATGGCCCTGCGCCAGCCGATGGCCGACGACCTGCGGGCCGCCGTGGCCGGTCTCAAGATTTCCAGCGACCTGGAGCGGATTGGCGACCTTGCCAAGAATATCGCCAAGCGGTCCATCGCCCTCAACCAGATGCCGCCTTGCGGTGGGATCGGGGGGATCCAGCGCATGGCCCGGATGGTGCAGGGCAACACCAAGGACATGCTCGACGCCTATGCCAACCTCGACATCGAAATGGCCACGGCCGTGTGGGAACGCGACGCGGAAGTCGACGAGATGTACACCGCCCTCTTTCGCGAACTGCTGACCTACATGATGGAAGACCCGCGGAACATCTCGCCCTGCACCCACATGGTTTTTATCGCAAAGAACATCGAACGCATGGGCGACCATGCGACCAATATCGCGGAAACCGTGATCTACTTGGGCACCGGGAAGCGGGTGGAGGCCGAGCGGCCCAAGAGCGACACCTCAAGCTTCCAAGTCTTGACGCCGGACGGCCAAGAGGAGACCGAACAATGACAAGTGACGCCAAGGACGCAGATCCGAACAGCGGCGCGCCCCTGGTTCTCATCGTGGAAGACGACGAGGCCATCCTGACCTTGGTGCGCTACAACCTGGAAGCAGAAGGCTTTCGCGTGGCGGAGGCGCGAGATGGCGAAGATGCCCTGCTTCAGGTGAAGGAGTCCGGACCCGACCTGGTGCTGCTCGATTGGATGCTGCCGCTGGTGTCCGGTATCGAGGTTTGCCGACGTTTGCGGCAAACCCCGGAGAGTCGTAGTGTCCCGATTATATTGCTGACGGCGCGCGGCGAAGAAAGCGACAAGGTGCGCGGCCTCGACGTCGGCGCCGACGATTACATCACCAAGCCCTTTTCACCGAACGAGCTGGTGGCGCGGGTTCACGCCCTCTTGCGTCGCAGCCGGCCGCACGGCTTTTCGGAGCTCCTGCGCTACCACGACGTGGAGATGGATCTGGCTTCCCACCGCGTCCGCCGTGACGGCCAGGAGGTCCATCTTGGGCCGACCGAATATCGCCTGCTACGCTTTTTCCTACAGCGGCCGGAACGGGTCTTTAGCCGAGAGCAGCTGCTGGACGCCGTCTGGGGCCGTGACATTTTTGTCGAGCAGCGCACCGTCGATGTGCATATCCGGCGCCTGCGCAAGGCCCTGAACGCCGTCGGCGAAGGCGACATCATTCGTACCGTTCGCTCCGCCGGCTATGCCCTCGACATGACCTCGCCCGACGAAAGCATGGCCAGCTGACGTCTTCGGTTCAACGCCCCAGCGCGCTGCGGTAGGCCGCTTCGGCGACCGTATCGAAAACGCAAAAGACAATACGTTCAAGCGTCGGGCTGACCGTCAGTTCGGCCCGTACCGTTGCGACCGCAACCACGGTGGCTTCCTCCAGGGGATAGCCATATACGCCGGTGGAGATTGCCGGGAAGGCAACGCTCGTCAGGCCGTCGGCAACGGCAAGCCTGAGGCAGGCACGATAGCAAGAGGCCAGATGCATCTCTTCATCTGCACCGCCACCCTGCCAGACCGGCCCCACAGTATGGATCACGTGCCCGGCTTTCAGATTGAAGCCCGGCGTGATCCGCGCCTGGCCGGTGGGGCAGCCGCCGATCTCGCGGCACGCAGCCGCCAGTCCCGGTCCGGCCGCTCGATGAATGGCGCCGCAAACACCGGCACCGGGCGCCAACTGCGCATTGGCGGCGTTCACGATGGCATCGACGGCCAGGGTCGTGATATCGCCCCGATAGACCTCTATCCTGTCCTCGACGCGCTCGATCATCGGCCATCCACTCCTTCAGCGAAAAGAACAGTCTAATCCGCGGACCGCGCCTCACCAAGGCCGGCATTTTCCGGCCGCGCCAATAGCAAGAGGACGAGAAGGATCGCCGGCAAACCGATTGCTGCCGCGTAGAGGAAGAAGTCCGCATATCCGAAAACCTCGACGATCGCACCGGAAAAGCCGCCGAGAAACTTACCGGGCAGGGTCATGAGCGAGGAGAACAAGGCGTACTGCGTTGCGGTGTAAGCACGGCTGGTGAGGCCGGAAAGATAGGCAATGAAAGCCGAAACGGCGAGGCCACCGCTGAAATTGTCGGCCGAGATCGTTACGGCGAGAAAACCGACGTCTGCCCCGCGGCCGGCCAGGACGACGAACAGAAGGTTGGTTCCCGCAACCAAGACCGCACCCAGCAGCAAACACCGCAGAACGCCGAAGCGCGCGACCAGAAGCCCGCCCACGAAAGCGCCTAAAAGTGTCATGAAAAAACCGAAGACCTTGGTGACGGTTCCGATCTGGCTCTCGCTGAACCCGAGGTCGATATAGAAAGGGTTCGCCATCACGCCCATGGTGATGTCGCTTAAGCGAAAGACCGCAATGAAAAGCAGGATCACCAAAGCAAAGCTGCCGTTGCGCCGAAAGAAGTCGATAAAGGGCGACGCCACCGCACGGAAGAACCAGCCGCCCTCTTGGCCAGCCGGCGCCCGCCCGCCGTCGTCGGCCGCCCCGGCGCCGGCATTCCTTTCGGGCTCGCGAATTGAGAGTGTCGTGACCACGCCCACCAAGCCGAGCCCGGCCATGCAGAGATAGGCCACGGGCCAGGAGATTAAACCGGCGATATTGAGCGCACCGGCCCCCGCCGCCAGGAGCGCCACGCGATAGCCGAAGACGTAGGTGGCGGCCATGGCGCCTTGCAGTCTGCGCTCGACTGCCTCGATCCGATAGGCGTCCACCACCACGTCTTGCGTCGCCGAGCTGAAGGCGACCAAAAGACCGAAACCGACCAGGAAGGCGAGGGGGCTTTGCGGGCCGGTGAGCGCAATGCCGACGAGACCGGCGACGATCCCGCATTGCGCCAGCAGCATCCAGGAACGCCGGCGGCCGAGCAGACGGTCGAGCAGGGGCAGGGGCGTGTTGTCGACGACCGGCGCCCAGAAAACCTTGATCGAATAGGTGATGCCGATCCAGCTGAAGAAGCCGATCGTGGTGAGGTCCACATCGGCCCGGCGAAGCCAGGCGGACAGAGTGGAAAACACCAGCAGGAACGGCAGACCGGCGGAGAACCCCAGGAAGGCCATGGCGATGACGCGCCGGTGAAAATAAACGGCGACGGCCTCGCCCCAAGACATGGGCCCCCGCGGCGCCCGCCCCCCTTCTAATCCCGTTCCCGGTTTAGACGGCATCCTTGAGCCGGCTCTCGCGCTTGCGTTGGTGCGGATCGAGAAAGCGCTTCCGCAAGCGTATGGACTGCGGCGTCACCTCGACCAACTCGTCGTCGGCGATGTAGGCCAAGGCCTCTTCGAGCGAGCGGACGGTGGGCGTCGTCAAGCGCACCGCCTCGTCCTTGCCGGCAGCGCGAATATTCGTCAGCTGCTTGCTCTTCATGGGATTGACCTCGAGGTCGTTGCCGCGGCTGTGCTCGCCGATGATCATGCCCTGATAGACCTCGGTCCCCGGCGGAATGAATATTTCGCCGCGGTCCTCCAGACCCCAGAGCGCGAAGGGCACCGCGCTGCCCCGTCCGTTCGAGATCAAGACGCCGTTACGACGCCCAGGCATCGGGCCGCGGTAGGGCCCATAGCCGTGAAACACCCGGTGCATAATGCCGGTGCCGCGCGTGTTGGTGAGGAAGAGCCCGTGATAGCCGACCAGGCCACGCGAGGGCGCAAGGAAGGTGATGCGGGTCTTGCCGCCGCCCGACGGCGTCATGTCGGTCATTTCGCCACGCCGCTCGCCCATATCCTCCACCACGACGCCGGCGAACTCTTCGTCGACGTCGATTTGGATCTCCTCCATCGGCTCCAGGCGCCGGCCGTCCGCGTCTTCCTTGAAAAGCACCCGCGGCCGGCTGATAGAAAGCTCGAAGCCTTCGCGGCGCAGGGTTTCGATCAAAACGCCGAGCTGAAGCTCGCCGCGGCCGGCGACATCGAAGGCATCTTTCTCGGCGGTGTCGCTGACCCGAATCGCGATATTGCCTTCCGCCTCGCGAAACAGGCGCTCGCGAATGACTCGCGAGGTCACCTTGCTGCCTTCGCGGCCGG
>Ga0102947_1000694_pt1 | contig 11803 bp, 9 predicted proteins | sample SalPon2A_A_D2_MG_FD_78210 | JGI IMG/M metagenome (GOLD analysis project Ga0102947, IMG submission 78210) | Soil microbial communities from South San Francisco under conditions of wetland restoration - Salt Pond MetaG R2A_A_D2_MG | ecosystem: Environmental > Terrestrial > Soil > Wetlands | place... | reverse complement strand
GCTGAAAAGCAGTACGCCTGCGAAGAAGTACGATATCAGGAGATCGCTCATCCATCTATGTTTTGTGTCGTCTCTACTTTCCAAAGCTACCGCTGGCGGAACACCACGCGGCGGTTCATCGCCATGCCCTCGGCGCTGCTGTTGTCGGCGGCAGGCTGGCCTTCGCCATGGCCCACGGTGTCAAACCGCCCGGCGTCGATACCCTGATCAATGAGAAAAGCAGCGACGGCTTCGGCGCGTTGCTCGGAAAGGGTCTGGTTTGAAGCATCGCCCCCCTGGCTGTCGGTGTGACCTTCAATGACCAGTTCCAGATTGTCGTGTTCTTCCAGCATCGCCAGGATCTCACTCAGGATGCCACTGGACTCGGGTTTGATGGTGGCACTGCCTGTGTCAAACCGAATGGCCGTCGTCGAGATAAAGCCTGCACCCATCAAATCATCGTAGAGCGAGCGCGGACCGCCCTCGGCGATGCGAAAATCGTCCACATAGAGCGAATAGCGATAGACGTTCATAAAGAAATGCAGCTTGGCAGCACGCGGAAAATCGAAGGACGGAACGTTCGAAATACGCTCGCCATCAACATACATTTTCCAGTACGGCCCGTCCACCGTGATCGTGACATCTGCCCATTCATTCGGGGTTAATCCTTCATTCATGCCTGACTGCCCCCCACTCGACAGCGCCAGACCGCGTGATTTCCCCCCCACGAGCACATGAGGTTTTGGCGGATAGGTGCAACGCGTATCCGGTGTATCATCGCTGCCATCGGAGAAAAGATAGGTTGAAGCACGCAGCAGCGGATCGCTCGTACGCACGCGGTACTCGATGGTATAGCGTTCGGGCAGCGTCTCAGGCAGCGTGATGGTGAAGCAGCCGTTGCCGCCGGGCCCGCCTTCGCTGGTGCCCTCACCCACGCGCAGCACCTTGTTTTCGCCGAGTTCTACCACATCCAGGTTGCCTGCAATATAATCGAGGCGGGAGGGGAAATTGCCCGTGCGCGTCCCCTCGAAGTCATGTGCAAAGATTACCCGTTCGCCGGGGACAAAGTCGTAGTTGGCCCAGACGCCCTCGCCTACCTTGTCATCGTCGCCGCTCTCATCCTGACTACTTGCCCCGTCGTCCACTGCATCGCCAGCAGGTTCGTAGCCCGATATGGGCTTGCCATTTTCGTCTACGATGACAGGCTCCTGCCCTTGCTCACGGGCATCCTCAATGCATGCTTTGTCGGTGACGGCGCAGACGATGGCGTCTTCGGCGAGGTCGAGTGTGCGACGGGCGGCGGCTACGGCACGGTCTTCTACGCGGCGCTCGGCATCCCGCTTGACGCGGTCCTTGATGCGCTTGACAAGTTGCGCCTCGGCGGTCTGAAAAGTCGGCGCAACCAACCCGCCTAGCAACAGCATCAGCAAAAGGGTTCCGATGGATCGGCTATGAAATACAGTCATGAGTCTTCTCGTTTGGGTAAGTAGCGTTCGGATTATTTTTGCAACAGCATAGCCCCGCTCTGCACGATGCCCCCTGCACGGAGCTGGTAGAAGTACACACCGCTCGGCAAATCCAGTGCGTCGAAATCAACCATGTAGGAGCCAGTAGCCATGACCCTGTCGACCAGCGTCGTTATTTCGCGACCTAGCACATCGTACACGATCAGCGAGACGTGGGCGGGGTGCTGCACCTCAAAGGGAATGACGGTTGCCGGATTGAAGGGGTTGGGGTAATTCTGGCCGAGCGCAAACAGCCCAGGCACCTCACCGCTAATCTCTTCCACTGCGACGTTGGTCGTAATCTCGTTCTCGCGGCTAGTGGCCCAGAGAATGGTGTTTGGGAGCAGTATCATACCGTCTCCGTTGGCAACCTGGGCACTTTCTTCACCCATGAAAAAGCCCACCTTGCGCCCTATGTTGGTCGTCGCGCCATCGGCGAGGCGGTCACCATGATCATATGCAAGGATAACGGTCTTAGCATTCTCTGCTCGCGCTACAACGGTGCCCTCACCTGCGCCGCGCGCACCGAAGCTCATCCCATGCGCTTCCGTAAATACGTCGAAAGTGCCTGACGCACCATTGGCAATGGGATGATCGGATTCAACAATATCCAGCTCCATGACCGGAGCAGTGGTATGGGAAGCTGTGCCAGAGACAGTGGTCGTAATGCCCAAATTATCGAACACATCAGGCTCCAGAACCACGGTCGGCACGGCTGAGTTTGACCAGTCAACGGTGACAGTGCCTTCTTCTACCGAACCAGCCACCACTACAAGATCCAGCCCGGCGGGGCTGTTGTTTCGTACCTCGTCTTCGCTGCCGAGCAACACTGCATAGCCAAGCCCTTCCACCTGCGATTTGATGAGGCCATCGGCTGTGGTAAGGTTGTCTTTATCCCCAACAACAAGCAGCGCATTACCCGCCGATCCATTGCCGCCGCTCCGGTTGGTGAACGCAGCGCTGTCGATGTAAATCACCGTACCAACGCCCGTCAACGCGGTAAAACTAACAGAGGCATGATCGGGTTGAGCGCTATGAACGTAGGTAATACCTACATTGTACTCCTGAAATTCATTGCTCTCAATATTCACCGTCTGGGCCGTGGCACCGATTAAATCACCATTGCGAAGGATGGCAACATCTACCAGCAGGCTACCCGTACCCGATTCCCTTTTTGCATAGAACGTCAGTGTGTTGTGCCGCTCGGTATACGTAAAAGAGCGATCTTCCGTTATCGCATCGGGGTCCCGCTGGCAATGCAATTCACAGAAGATGACCGCGGCTGGAACGGTCTGCCCTGCCACTGCCTTTACTTCCAGCCGGGCCGACGAGGTGCCCGTATGCGCCATGCCCGATTGCGTGACATTAATGAACGGCGGATTGTTATCGAGGTTATTCGAGGTAGCCCATCGCAATGGCCCCTGCACGTCCCACTGCTCGAAGCTGTTGTTGGGAATGGGATTGGACTGTGCCAGCGCCGTTGGTGCAATTATCAACAACATGCACGCGAGAAATAGCATCCGCTTCATAGTAACATCTCAACCTTGTTGATCATGTTTATCTTTCTGAAAACACCCTAATTGCCACATTCGGCCCTAATAGCGACACTTATGGGATGGGTGGCTCATGAAGCCGACACTTTTTTTGAGAACAGTCCCGAAACGCCCTCTCTAAAGCCCCGTAGGGCTTGAAAATGAGCACCGGAGCAACTAGGTTGTGCAGCACAAATAAGCACTGCATTCCTCTGGCTTTAGCCCATCCTCTCATTCACCGCGTGCTGGTCCCTTCCCCTCCATGATGGAACCTTCCCAACGCGAGGTAACCCAGTTGTTGTTGAAGTGGCGCGATGGCGACGCAACGGCCTTCGAGCAATTGATGCCGCTCGTCTATGAAGAACTGCGACAGCTGGCCCATAATCATCTGTGGCATGAACGCGACGGTCACACGATGCATACTACCGACCTCGTCCACGAAGCCTACCTCAACCTCATCGGGCAAGACCAGACGCCATGGCAGGGACGGGCGCATTTCTTCGCGGTAGCGGCCCGTGCCATGCGCCACATCCTCATCGACTACGCACGGCGGCGCAACCGGGTGAAACGCGGCGGTGGGCAATACAATCTGTCGCTCGACTGCGTGGTCGTCTTTACCGAAGACCAGTACGAAGACCTCATCGCGCTCGACCAGGCCCTGACCGGTCTCGAAGCCGTAGACCCCCGCCTCTGCCAGGTCGTCGAGTGCCGCTACTTCGGGGGGCTGACCATCGCTGAGACCGCCGAGGCGCTGGACATCTCTCCCGCTACCGTCAAGCGCGACTGGCACATGGCGAAAGCCTGGCTGCGCCGTGAGTTGTTCGGGAGCGAGGGGTAAAGGATGGAGGTGTGGGGGCTGATGGGAGATGAGCCAGCCTGGATATAAACGACGCTACAGATAGGCGAATGTCTCCACACAAATATGTTGATCTAATCCAAAATCCGAACTCCAAAATCCAAAATGGATACGGACCGCTGGACGCAGCTAAAAAGCCTTTTCGACGAGGCACTGGCGCACCCGCCAGCGCAGCGGGTGGCGTTTATTGAGCAGATGTGCGACGACGAGGAGTTGCGACGAGAAGCGATCTCTCTGCTCGCATTTCACGACGACGACCCGGAGTTCATGGAACAGCCGCTCCGCGAGGACGCCCTGCGCGTGGTGGCCGAAGATAGCGACCGCACCCAACTCGACGAGCGCATCGGCCCCTACCGGCTCGTGCAAAAAATTGGGCGCGGTGGGATGGGCACCGTTTATCTGGCCGAGCGCGCCGATGGACAATTTGAGCAACAGGTAGCCATCAAGCTGGTGCGGCACGGCATGCATCTGGACGATCTGCTGGAGCGACTGCGCCACGAACGGCAAATCCTTGCCACGCTGCAACATCCCAACATCGCCCGGTTGCTGGGCGGCGGCGGCACGGATGACGGACTGCCCTATCTGGTGATGGAATATGTAGAAGGGCTGCCCATCGACCAGTACTGCGACCGGCACCGCCTTTCCGTTCCCGAACGGCTGGAGCTCTTCCGCACCGTCTGCGCGGCGGTGCATTATGCCCACCAGAACCTCATCGTCCACCGCGATCTCAAACCGTCGAATATCCTGGTGATGGACGACCCCGGATCAGGTCCGGGGCAGGCTCCACAGGTGAAGCTGCTTGATTTCGGCATTGCCAAGTTGCTCGGTGAAAACACGCCGGACGCCGTGCCAATGACGCGCACGGGCATGCGGGCGATGACGCCGGAATACGCCAGCCCGGAGCAGGTGCGCGGCGAGACGGTGACAACGGCTAGTGATGTGTACGCTCTCGGCGTCGTGCTCTATGAACTGCTTACCGGGCAGCGTCCGTATCAAGTGCGCAACCTGTCGTCCACACGCATTGAGCAGATTATCTGTGAGACCGAGCCGCCGAAGCCGAGTACCGCCATCGCGCAGCCTGCGGAGGCAGACTCCCAATGTACCCCTGTGTCGATCAGCCAGGCACGGCGCACCCAGCCGGAGCGGCTGCATCGCCGGCTGCGAGGTGATTTGGACATTATCGTGATGGCGGCATTGCGCAAAGAGCCAGCCCGGCGCTATAGCTCGGCGCAGCAGTTCAGTGAAGACATTCGCAGGCATCTGGTGCAATTGCCCATTACTGCACGGCCTGAGACCCTGCGCTATCAAGTCTCGACGTTCGTACGGCGGCATACCGTGGGGGTGGTGGCAACGGGTCTCGTATTGCTGGCCTTGGTGGGAGGCATCGTCGCCACAGCCCATCAGGCCAGCGTGGCAGCATCCGAACGCGACAGGGCCGAGCAGCGCTTTGACGATGTGCGGTCCCTCGCTAACACGATGCTCTTCGACTTGCACGATGCCATTCGCGACCTGCCCGGCGCGACACCTGCCCGGCAGATGTTGGTCCGGCAGGCCCACGCCTATCTCGACACCCTCGCCCGCGATGTGACGCCCGACCCCACGTTGCAGCGCGAACTGGCTGAAGCTTACACCCGTGTCGGCGAGATCCAGGGGGACCCCCACTTTCCCAACCTGGGCGACATTACTGCTGCCACGGCAAGCTATGAGGCCGCGCTGGACCTGCGCCAAACCCTCTGGCAGCAGGACTCCACCGATACCGATGCCCGGCACGCCCTCGCCGACAGCTATGGCCGCCTCGCTGTCGTCAAATCCTGGGGCGGAGCCAATGCCGAGGCCATCACGCTGAGCCAACGAGCGTTGGACCTGATGGCCTCGCTTGATGCCACGAATGAACAGGTGCGGCACGACAAAGGCCGCATCTACAGCGAACTGGGCTGGTGGTACGTATGGGCAGGCCAGCCCGCAGATGGCTTGATCGTGTTAGCGCTGGCCGATTCGTTGCTGGCTCCCCTTGCCACCACGCAGCCACACAACCTCGATTTGCAGATCGACTACTGGCGGGTCTTTGCCTACCGCTCGGATGCCCACTGGTTCAGCGACAACCTGGAAGAAGCGCTACGCATCCTCCAAGAAGAATCCCTCCCTCATACACAGGCTACAGTGGCCCGCTTCCCTGGCAACCCGCGTGCGCAAGGCTCGTTGTCTACCAACTTGCATAAAATGGCACATCTACACCAGCTCATGGGACAATACGACGAGGCGCTTGCCATGTACCAGTCGTCTTTGCCCATCGCCGAAGCCGGCGTGGTAGCCGACTCAGCAGATTCCCGCAAGCATGGAGGCGTTGCCGGCATTCATCACGCGATGGGCGAAATTCTGATCGAGCAGAATAAGCTTCGCGAGGCTCGTGCCCACCTTGAACAAGCCCTTGCTATTCGCCAGCGGCTTTATGAGCGAGACAGTGACCATGGTGAACATGGCTACGCCGTCGCCAGCAGCCTGAGAACATTGTGCGAGCTTCTACGCAAGGAAAACCACCTGCGCGTGGCCCTTGCGTACTGTGAACAGGCGGCCACCATTCAGGAGGCCGCCGTCGTCTCCGATGCCCAGAATGCCATCGGGCAAGAAGCTTTATATGATATTTCCGTCATGATAGCACGCATTCATGCAGACTTGACCCGGCAAACGCTAGCTGGCGAACCCCAGCGTGAGCATCTCCGAGCCTCTCTCGACTGGTACGACCGAAGCCTCACACTGATCGAAAAGCTAGAAGCGCAGGGCGTCACGTACACCTGGAACACCCCGCCAGATACGGTAGCCGCCGAGCGAGCTACCCTGGCAGATTTGTAAAAGGACGAAGTACAGATGACCTGGAAATTCGCACTTCGCCCTTTGCCCTTTAATCTTACCCAGCGTGTCCGTTGGCGGTGGCTTTTTCCAGATTCTCGGCCTGGTCAATCAGGTCTTCGATGGCATCAAGACCCTGGTGCCAGAAGCTGAGGTCGGTCAAATCGATGCCGAGGCGACTGACGAGGACATGCGGCCAGTCGGAGCCACCCGATTCCAGGAGACCCAGGTATTTGTCTGGGAAGGCTTCCCCTTCTTCGAGATAGCGCGCATAGAGCGCCAGCACCAGCAATTCGCCGAACGCATAGGCGTAGACGTAGCCCGGCGAGTGCAGGAAGTGCGGGATGTAGCTCCACCAATGGCGGTAGTGCTCGCCCAACGTGACGCTCCCCTCAAACATCGCCTCCTGCATCTCGATCCAGAGGTTGGAAAACCGTTGCGCGGGCAATTCCCCTTCTTCGCGGCGAGCCGTGTGGATGCGATCCTCGAACCGGTTCATCGCCACCTGCCGGAAGACCGTCGCGATGGTGTCATCGATCTTGCTAACAAGCATCGCCAGCTTGTTCTGCGGATTGGTCTCTTCCTGGATGAGCCGCTGGAAAACAAGCATCTCACCGAAGACAGACGCCGTCTCCGCCGTTGTCAGCGGCGTGTCGGCGTGGAGAACGCCCTGCTTGCGCGAGAGGTACTGATGCACACCGTGGCCCAGTTCATGCGCCAGCGTCTGTACATCGCGGATCTTGCCCGTATAGTTCATCAGGATGTACGGATGCGCACTCGGCACCGCGCCATGGCTGAACGCGCCGCCCCGCTTGTTCGGAGCCAACGCCGCATCAATCCAATTCCGCTCGAAGAAAAACGCGACGATGTTGCCCATCTCCGGGTGAAAAGTGGCGTAGGAGCGCTGCACCAGTTCGCGGGCCTCGTTCCACTGATAACGCGTATCGGCCTCGCCTACGGGCGCGTAGCGGTCGTAGTCGAAGAGTTCGTCATAGCCAAGCAGGCGGCGCTTGAGCGTGTAGAACCGGGCCACCAGATCATACCGCGAGGTGACGGCTTCGATCAACGCCTCCACCGTTTCGTCGGCTACTTCGTTGGAGAGGTTGCGGCTGGCGAGCCAGTGCGGAAATCCGCGCAACCGGTCGTTGGCAGCTTTGTCGGCGAGGATGGTGTTGAAGATGTAGGTGAGTTCGCGCTGGTGCGCTTCCAGGCCTTCCGTAAAACCCATCGCGGCACGACGGCGCAGGTCGCGGTCTGGCTCGTAGAGTTTCGAAAGGATCTGCTGCTGCGTCAGTGCCTCGCCATCGAGGTCGAAGCGCATCGCGCCGAGCGTTTCGTCGAAGAACCGGTTCCATGCCGCGATGCCCGTGACGGACTTCTCAGCCATGATCTTCTCTTCGGCCTCCGAGAGCACATGGTCCTTTTTCAGCCGTTCCAGTTCCAGATAGTGTTTAAAATCGGCCAGCGCTTCGTCGCCGAGCAGCCGTTGGGCGTGCTCATCTTCGAGTTGCGTCCATTCGAGTTCGAAGAAGATGAGCTTCTGGCTCGTCTGCGTATAGGCTTCGCGCACCTTTTGCAGCAACGCGCCGCGCTCGGCATCGCCGGTGTTGGTGGACCAGTTCAGATAAGCATAGGTGAAACCGCGCCCCATGCGGTCCTGGATGTCTTCAAAACGACGTAAAGCCTCTGCGATCTCTTCGGCAATCAGCGAGGCGACCTGGCCGCGGTAGTCGTCTGCAAAAGCACTGGCTTCCTGGTCCGAAAGGGTAAGATCCTGCTCCAGCGCCTCCGCGCTTGGGTACAGGTCGGTGAGGTCCCAGTGAACCGCTTCGGCTCCGGTGATTGTGGCTTCCATGTATTTGGTTATTGGTTTATCAGGTTGCAGGTTTTCAGGTTACAGGTTCAAGGTTCTTGCCTTTCCTTTCTCCCTCTTCTCCTTTTCTTAGAACATGCCTAGGTGTATTTTGTTGTCAAGACGATGAGGGATATCTTGTATGCTTGCCCCGTCATCAAATATATGCTCCCCAGCAACATTGCTATGTCGATATGGACCAGGCTCCCCTGTTTACCCTCAACGACGAGCAGAACCTCGAAGCTGCAGTAATCCGCTCGCACCAGGAGCCGGTGGTGATCTACAAACACAGCATGACCTGTGGCGTGAGCTTTCGCGCCCGCCGGGAGATTGAAAGACTCACCGATGCTACCGATCCACCGGTCTACGAAGTGATCGTGCAGCGCGCCCGTCCGCTCTCCCGACAGATCGCACAGCGCTGGCGCATCCGCCACGAATCGCCGCAGGTTATTGTGTTGTACCAGGGCGAGCCGATCTTCAACGCCTCGCACCGCCGTATAACGGCCCAGAGCATCCGCACCGCCATCCAGACCGCCGCTACTTCATGAATGCTACTCGCCTTATTGTCCCCTTGTGCTGGCTGTGCGTTTTTCTTGCCGCCTGCCAATCAGCCGATGAATACCCAGAAGCTACTCCCGATGCGGACGTCTCCGACGCGATGACGGTAGAAACCGATTCCGCTGGCATCATCAAGCCTTCCTATGTCGGCCCGGCCCCTGATTTTACCCTCGCCACCCTTGCGGGCGATTCGCTACGGCTGTCGGATCTGCGGGGACAGGTGGTGCTGGTCAACTTCTGGGCTACCTGGTGTCGCCCCTGCGTAGAAGAAATTCCCGAGTTCGTAGCATTGTACGAGGAACTGCACCCGGAGGGCCTTGCCATCGTGGGCATCGCGATTGACGAGGAAGGTCCCGAACTTGTCGCGCCGTTTGCAGATCAGTTCAACATCAACTATCCCGTCGCGCTCGATCCCGGGGGCATCGTGGCCGATGAATACGGCGGCGTCTTCGCGCTTCCTACCACGTATGTCATTGACTCCGATGGCCAGATCATCGACCGCGTCATCGGCCTCTATCCCGTCGCCGAGAAACGCCCGGTCCTACGCGATAGGCTTGCGGAATTGTAGATTTGTAAAGTCCAAGTTTCGAGGGTCGTGTACCAGATGTCTACGTATCAAAAAAGCCGCGACGGTTGTGCCCGCTGCGGCTTTTTCAATTAGCGATGACCTGATTTAACAATCGGAAATCGACTCACTCTTCGCCTCGATCCTGCTCTACGCTGATGAGATAGTCTTCGATGCTGGAAATCAGCACCTTCGTCTCGTCGTCGATCTGCACGGTTTCGATGTCGCCGGCGCGGACCATCTTCTTAACGCGGCGGCGGTCGATCATCTTCAGGATGCGGCGGCTTTCCTTGCGCGTGACGTGGCCGGCCCGGTATTCGTCGGCGAAGGCTTTGATCTCCTCGATTTTGTCCTTGCGCAGATAAATGACGCGCAGTTCTTCGTTGTCGTCGTTGAGGGTCCAGCCCAGCGTCGCGTCGATGAGGTGACGATCCACCCACCGCACGATGGTTTGCATCGAGATTTGCAGATGCTCCGACAGGTCTTCGAGCGACCATTCCTCGCGCTCTTCGGTGCTGGTGTCGGCACTGGGGCTCTGGTAGAACTGCATAGAAGGGAATCGGCTAATGAGAGTGAGGACAGATCGGGGTCCGTCTCGCACGGATTTAAGCCCTTTTTGTTCCGCTTCGCCTTGCACCTGCTACCGCGACAGCTTCTTGCCTGCCACCATGTGGAGCCCCAGGAAATCGTAGCGGAAGCACACCATGATGGCTTTCAGGTAAGCGCGGAAGTCAGCGACATGTTCGGGCGACGTCATCGCTTCCAATTCCTCACGGCGCTCGTGCAGGTTCTTCAGCCACACATCGTCGATGGTCTTGCGGTAACTCTCGATTGGAATCTGATGCACTTCCACGATCTGAAAATTATTCTGATCGAGCAGCGTCAGTTCCTCAACGAGCGTGCGGTAGTTGCCAGTATAGGCGTAGACTTTGTTGATGTGTTGGCTGAGGCGGTCGGTCCAGTGGGTGTGGCTGGAGTGCGTGAAGTGCAACTCTTTGTTGACCAGCATCCCGCCCTTTTTAAGCAGCTTGTGGCATTTGGCAAAAAAGCCGCTCAGATCGTTGAAGTGGACGATGACCTCGTCGGTGAAGATGGCGTCGTAGGTCTCGACCTCTGGCAGTTCCTGCCAATGAACCACCTCGAAGGTGACATCCACGCCGTAGCGCTCGGCCCGCGCCTCCGCGATGGGAATTTGCATCGGCGAGACGGTGATGCCGTAGCCCTGTACGCCGTAGGTTTTGCACAGGTAGACCAGCGGCCCACCCCACCCGCACCCCACGTCCATGATGCGCATGCCAGGTTTCAGGCCCATCATCTCGGCGAACTTGTCGAGTTTCTTCTCCTGCGCCTGCGTGACATCGTATCCGTCTTCCCAGATTGACGCGGAATAGTTGTTCCATTCGCCATCGGTGACGGTGAGGAAGAACTGAGGATCTACTTCATAGTGATACGCTACGCGGGCGGTGTCTTCTTCGAGTTCGTAGGCCACATAAGGTTTGTTGCCCACCTCGGGTTCGGTACTGATGACTTTGATCTCGGGCATAACCAGTTTCTCTTGGTGCTCTGCATAATCGCTTTGTCACAAGTATACGTTCTCAGGGGGAAGATGTCGAGAGGGTACACTTGCACGAGGTGTAATGATATTCCTTACAAAGCCCCGCTCCTGTTCACTCAGCTACCCAGATAGGCATCCGGAATGGGTAGGCCCTGCTGCTTGAAAAAGGAAAGCTGATCGAAGTAGCCCCGCTGAAACACGATCTGATCGTCGCGGACCTGAAAAAAGCCACACCCGCGCAGGCCAAGCGGGTCGCGCCATTCCAGCACCGCCCACTCGCCATCCTCCAGCAGGTTTTCCTCAATGCACGTCATCTCCGCCCGCCCGAACTTGGTGGCAAACAGCTCCCGGATCGCGTCGCGCCCGCGCGCGCGCCGCGCGCTTGACGTACCGGTCGATCCCGCCAGGTCGCCGCGGCGACCTGGCGGGATGGTGCCCTGGGGGAAGCCGTTTTTCTTAGGCCACCCATTGGCCTCATGAATGAAATCTAACGCGCCTGCGGAGAGGTCGGGGATGAGGTCGAGGTCCATGGGTCGTATGGGAATAAGTGAAAT
>Ga0102947_1000693_pt1 | contig 11835 bp, 7 predicted proteins | sample SalPon2A_A_D2_MG_FD_78210 | JGI IMG/M metagenome (GOLD analysis project Ga0102947, IMG submission 78210) | Soil microbial communities from South San Francisco under conditions of wetland restoration - Salt Pond MetaG R2A_A_D2_MG | ecosystem: Environmental > Terrestrial > Soil > Wetlands | place... | reverse complement strand
CCGGTACGACCCGTCGTCGCACTCCCCGCAGCGCCCCCCGCACCACCGCCACCGCCACCACCGCCGCCACCACCACCATCACCGATGAGTACGGTCGGGCATCCCGGTGGGGCAATTGAATCTGGCGGCCCCACGCAGGTTGCCATATCGCCCACGCGCGCTGCAGGCATATACCCGATCTGCACGGTGACACTTCCCATAGTGATCGGCCCTCCTACATGGGGCACGGCGGCGGGCGTAGGAGCTACCATCGGACAGACGTGCATGTCCGATAGACGTGCTGCAGGCTGCCCACCAATCAACACGGTCGGGTACCCAACCACAATACTTCCTCCATGTATTGTAAAATCACCTTGTCGTGCTGCGGGCGGCATTGACTACCTCTTTAAATTCGTTGATGGTATAATCTTCATGGCTTCGGCTCAAAGCCCAGCATGATGCGGGTTACTTCGGGGCCTACTGTTTTGCGCGTTTTGCGGGAGAAGGAGGCCGTCAGGCTGTAGGCCGTCCCCTCCTCCACCACGTACACGTGCTGCTGAAACAGCGTCTGCTCCTCGGCAGGAGCCCACTTAAAGATCACGCGATAGGCCGGCGTGCCGTTGGCGAGTTGCGCCGCTTCCTTCTTGAGCAACCACATCCCTGGCAGGCTATTCTCCAGTGCCTGCACCTGCTCCTCAGCAAAGTCCTTCACTGCCTCAAATGGGGTTTCCGGGTCCAGCGAAACGGTGATGTTGTGCTGGATGCCATCGCTCAACGGCCCGAGCAAGGTGTAGACAGTCTTGTCGTGCCAGCCTTCGGGCAGGAGCAGGCTGAACCGGTCCGCCTCGTACCGCTCCCCTTGCTCATCGGTCGGCGTCACCGCAGCAGGCACGGACGGTACCGAACGTTCTGGTGAAGGTGGCGTGCGGCGGGGCGAATACAGGGGCATAGACGGGAGCGTAGACTGCAAGGTCTCAGGAGCCTCCTGCATGGACGCCGAAACGTCCACACGCAGCACGACGACCGGCCCTCCCTGGCCAAACTGGACCTGGACCTGCCCCTGCACGACAGCTTGCTGAATGGGCTGCCCGTCCACAAAAAGACCATTCCGACTATATAGATCCTGGATCTGCCAGTCGCCACCCAGGCGGGAGACACGGGCGTGCATGCTGCTTACCACGGGTGCATCAATCCGCACGTTGCACCGTGCATCGCGCCCGATGGTGAAGGTGTCCGTAAAGTGTTCCTCTACGACCTGCCCCCCGGGGCGCTCATACTGTACGGTGATAGATGATATGGACGTTGTGCCTGCCATCGCGTCTGTATTTTCTCTGCTATGAAGCCTTTCCTCAGCGCTCAACTCGCTTGTGATCGCCACAGGCTCCTATCAGGAATTGATTTTCACCATCATTCCCTTGATATCCACCAGTGCCCCCCCTGTCAACTCGCTCAATGCATCCGCATTCGACTTAATACTGGGTGCCTTTTCCGTGTACTCAGCACTGGCTTTGTGCTTGATGTTGGTTGCCTCCACGGTAAAGTCACCCCCGGCGGTCGAATGGATGTTGGCTGCCTGGTGCGTCGTGTCTTCTGTCGTCTCGGTATGCAGCGTTTCAGCGCGGATCTCGATGTGGCCCTGCTCGGCCAGGATGTCGATGTCGCCATCTACGGTCTGGATGGTCAGTTTCTTGTTGGCGATGTCGATGGTGAAATGGTGTTTGGTGTCTTTGTCGGCGATGGAGATCATCTCGTTCTCATCGTCGATAAACATGTAATGCCCGTCTTTGCTCTGGAGGGTGATCTTTTTGTTTTCGTCATCCATTTTCAGGAAGTGACCGTCCGTGGTCTGCACCAAAATCAGGCGATTCTTGTCATCGAGCAGCACCTGATGCTTGTTGGTCGTAGACGCCAGGATGTAATCATCCTTGTCGTCAAGCCGCAGCACGTTCTCGGCTGGCGTATTGATCTGGATCCACTCCTCGTCGATTTTGTCGTCCATGATCATCTGGTTGCCCGACCAGGTCCGCAAAATGTTTTGCCACTTGTTCTCGGAGGTAACCGGCGTTTTCTGCGAGGGATTGGGCGACGTGCCTAGCGCCATCGGGCGGTCCGGATCGCCATCCACACAGGCCCACACCATCTCGGTGCCTTTGTGGTTCGGGAAATGCATGCCGTACTCTGGCCCCGAATAGGCTTGCTTCATCCGGATCCAGTGCGAGGCTTCTGCTGTCTGCGCAGTGCCTTTATCGAAGTGCATCCGCACGCGGTAGCGGCCCTCCTCGTCGAGGTGGGCATAATCGCCACCGGCAGATTCGATCACGCCTGTCATGATGCCGTTGACTTTGGGCACCGGCGTGATGCGCGGCGGGCGGTACTGCACTTCCGCAGAAATACATTCAAACTCATTGAGGTAGGCGTCGGTATCTTCTGCCTCCCCTCCCATCAAGCCCGGCACCGATGCGGCCTGCGTACCCCGGTGCGTGATGCGCGTCAGGAAAAAGTCGCCATTCAACTCATCGCGGAAATGATCCTCAACGGTCATTATGTGCCCGACGCGCAATCCTACATAACCACTCGTCCCTCTCATCATCTGGCGCTGGCACACAATCCCTTCCAGGCGCACTGTCGTCAGCCGATCTGTATTGCCTTGATCCTGGTGATGCAATCCATACTCATAATGCTTTAGCCAATCCCCCTGCCACGGGCTCCCTTCTGCCAACTGAATCGAGCCTTCAGCAGCTTCCAGCACTTCATGCGTCGCGCTCGCGATGCGGTAGTTGTAATCGCGGAGCGACATCTCATCCGACGTTATCCGCTCCTGGCTCGTAAACGTACGAACCGCTTCTGCGGAGGCTTCCAGACCCCCACCTGGATTATAGGTAAGCACCTGCTCGATCAGGTTCGATTCGCTCGTGGGTTCATCCGAGAAAATGATTTTGCCATCGTCGGCGTGAAAGGAAAATCGAATCCCTTCCCGCTCACAGAGCCGACAGACAAAGTTGAGGTCCGTCTCCTGGTACTGCGCCAGATACTCGCGCGTAGGATACGTTGCATTAAGCCGCATCTCGTAGTGCTGGCCGGTAAATCCTACCTCTTGCAACACCTCCTCGATAATCTCAGGCACCGTCCGATCCAGAAAGATGCGGCTGTTGAAATACAGTGATAGAAACCACATCGGCGGGACGAAGACGACGCGGTAGCCGTAGCGGTCGCCCACATGCGGCCCCTGCTCGAAGTGCGCCACCAGCCCATGGAAGATAAGCTGCTGCGTGTCGCGATAGACCTCCAGCGTGGCAGGTTTGAAGGCGATCTCGCTAAGGCTGAGGTCGGAATCGTAGGAGACCAGATCGACAGAAAACTGAAAGGTCTGGTTGACCTGCTCAAACCCATCGAAGGAAGCGACCTGAAAGGTATCCGCCGGGAAAGCAGGGTCGTCTATTACAAACTCGAATTGGAGATCTGCGGTTGTGCTCATGGTTTAATTTGATGCTCCTAAAAGGGCAAGGTCATACCTGAGCCAGATCTTGGCTGGTGCCTCAAGTCGTTTGTTGGCCTCTGGCACCGGCTATCTGCTCACGGATAGGGACGGGGGCTTCGTAAGCTACAGGAAAATCACCATTGACGTGCACAGCCAGTGGAATATATTTGTGAATCCCCGGAATGAACGGACGTGTCAGATCCATCACGGCTCCATAGAGCAATGTGCATTGCCTGTCTGCCGGACGGCACACGAGACTGTGTAGCCGAGGCTTTACCACTTCGCGTCGGTGCTCTACCTGCATCTCTATGCGTGGCGGCGAGGGCACCTGGAACATCAGGTTGGGTTCTTCGGGATGCATCCCCCTGATGGACACAGGGGTATTCGGCAACAACCCCGGAACCACCAGGCCATGCGACGCCCCCTGGTAGAAAGCAGGCATCGGCCCCAGCATGGCATGCCGTTCGCGAGAGGCTGTGCGAAAACCAGGCGCGACAAAACCCTGCTGTACTTCCGGCAACGTTCGGTCTTCTGGACCAGGATACCACGCATCGGGACCGTCAAGGAAATGTACATAGCGGGGAAACATCATCGGATGGACCCATTCGTAACACCACGGCAGCGGCTGCTGATGCCAGAGACGCGGATCGCGTGTGATGAGCCGAGCCGGGGTAAGCAAGTTGGACGGATCCTCCAGGTTGGGCATCTCAAAGTCCTCTACCGGATCGGGCTGCACGAGATAGCCTTTGCCAAACGGATTGCGCGGATACAGGCCGGGATGATCGCGTTGCAGCTTCATCAGCAACACCTCCGGTGGCGCATTTTCCAGGGTAGGATCAGTAACCCGGAAATCGGCACCGCCATAAGCGTTTTCCCAGATCAGCGGCATCTCTTCCATCGGCTCCGGCGGTGTGATGCGCACCTGCCCGTGCCCGGCCCACTCTACCCAGCGCTGTCCAAAGACCGCTATCTCTTTGCTGATCGATCCTACCGACACCGCTACTTCCATCTGGGGCGTAGCCCGGCCAAACGGCGCATAGGCCGACCCCTGCACCACGACATCTGTCGCTGTCTTTACGTACCAGAAGTCGGTGCCGGGCTTGATCACCGGATCGATCTCTGGGTCACGCATGTCGTGTTCGAGCGGCTCCGGCGCATCAATCACACCCTGCTGCCCGGCAATGCGAAAGGTTTGCTTGACCAGGGCATAGGCATACGGTCCCGTCTCCGGGTGCATGGCCAGGTCGATGATGGCATCGTAGGTATCACGAACAGGGGTGCGCGGCTCTCTCATGGCATGGCCTCGCCGTTAAACAGCCCCTGGTAGGCTTCCACGCGCTCACCGAATCCATCCAGGTTGCTCTGCCCGCCCAGCCCGGCCCCTTCCCCATCACCAAAGGTGTAGGAGACCTGTGCCCCTGCTGGCCCACCAAAAGATGGCGAGGCGACCTGCCAATTGCCATCGAAGACGCCGTTGATGACGAAGCCAGAGAGAGAGGCCAGGGTCTCTTTGGCCATGCCGCCCGTACCCAACACAGGAATAAGCTTTTTTACAACTTCCATACCGACCTGACCCAGGGCATTGGTTATGCGCTGGCGCAAACCCGCCGGGATGTAGCTTGCAATACGGCTATCCAGGCCGTCAAAGTATTTGCCCACCTTATAAAACAGGAAGTCGAGCGCCATCGCAACGGCGGCAGCAAGAATGCCTTTGAGCAGATCCATCAGCGTCATGCCTACCTTCACGCTGTTGAGCATGTGGGGTAGCGGGTAGACGAACGAGGTCGGAGCTGAGATAGGATCGCCGCAGGTCATCATGGGCATGGCAAACAACGTCTGGGCACACCCTACGGCCTTTTTGTTCATCTTGACGGTGCTGGCCGAAAAAATGATCTGCCGCTTCGAGAAGGGCCACATGATGGCATACCACACGTTCGGCGCAGGCGGAATCGTCACATCAGGAATCATTGTGCCACAGTCGTGGCTTTCCAGCACGATAAAGACATAGCGGTGCTTGACCGTTGTGGTAAACTTGTTCTGCCCGGCCAGGTAGCCCAGCGTCCACATCTGCGTGCAGGGTACTTCCACCGAAGGAATAGGAACGGGGGCGGGAATAGCAGGAGGAGCCAACTGGTTATGCGTGAGCATCCCGTACGAGAAGTCCCAGATGACGTTGACGGTAATCGGTATGTTTGGCGGAATAGGCATGGTATTCAGGCATCAGCGGATACATACCACCCTTCCTCGATCCGCAACCGCACCGCCCGTTCGGCTCCTTCTTCAAACGGAAATGTGAACGGCTTGCGGTAGGTAATGGTGAACAGCCCCTCTTCGGGATACAGCACCATCATTTGCGGAATCAGATCGCGTGTGGTAGTACGTCCGTTGTTGGTATAGTCGAAAAGGACACGAAGCGGAGGCAGCGCGAAGGCCCATCTCCCATCCGGCGTAGCATTCTGAAGCGTAAGCATCGCCCGCTCTGGCGGCAACGCAATCACCCAGTCAGGATGGGCGCGGTAGGTTGCGGCCTCCTGCTCCAGCAACCGGGCGTGGGTAAAATCTTCTGGCCCCTCTAACCCTTCTACAGCACGCGCTGCATGCAACCCAGAATCTGGAGGCATGGTAGCCCAGCACAGCGGGTCGGGGTTGTCATCGGGCTCCATAATGCGCGCCTGGGGATTTTCAAGGTTGGGAAGGAGACGGGTCTCGTCAAAGACGGGATAGCCGTTGGGAGATTCCAAGGCTCTGGCAATCCCCTCGGCCTGCGGACGTGGGTCGAAGCCACGCCCCAGCCGATTGCGGGCGTCCATCACCTCGACAGACGCTTCCTTGTCGATCTCCACGGTGGTAGCCCCTCCAAAGGCCTGTGCCCAGGTCATTGGCATACGCTCGAAAGGCACCGGATCCGTGGGCCGGGCTTGCCCAAACCCCTGCCCCCAGTGTCGATCTCCGACGACGAGTAGCTGGCGTTGTACAGCACCTACCGAGAGCGAAACCATTGTGGCGGGAGCCGGTCGCCCGTCAGGCGTATAAGCTGCACCGAGCAAGATAACCTCGAAGGTTGTGCTGGGCCGAACCAGATCGTCGCGAGGAATTAGCCCGAGGTCCGTCTCCTCATCCATAAACACGAGCGGACGAGGGTTTTGCCGTTCCAGAACTGGCGCTTGATGCTCGACCCGGAAAGTCGCCTTGGCAAGCAAGGCAGCGGGGCGCACGTCGATGCCCGGCAGCGAACTGGTCAGCAGTTCAGCAGGGATTGGTGTAGAGTTGACAAGGTCCATGCCACTAGTTGAGGTTGATAACCTCGCCCCTCACGTTCACATCGTCGCTGGCGTCAACCTCAACAGACCCTTGTGTGGCTTCCAATGCGATGCGAGCCGCTTTCATCCGCAGTGCACCTGGTAATTCTAGATGCACATCGTCGTGCAGCAGCCGCACCACGGGGCCCTCATCCCCCTGAAATACCTCGATCAACTCCTGCCCGTCTACGCTTGCCACGCGCACGGCTTCGTCGCGCTGGATTTCGAGGGTGGCTGCTGTTTCCCGGGTCGGTTCAGGGCGGCGCGTGAAGCCGTCCAGCACACCGGTTACGATGGCTTCGTCGTGGTTAGCGGGCTGCATCAGCAGCACCCGGTCTGCGGACCGCACCGCCAGACCTTGTAGCACAGGCACCCAGCGCTCATGCATCACCTGTGCCTCGGTCCAGCATACCAGCACCCGCCCCTGCAAGGTTGGATGCTGCGTGTCGAGGCACGTGCCCAGCAAGCAGGTAGGAGCAGCAGGTGGCGGGGGCTCTGCGCGTTCTTCCGATGTCAGAAACGCCTCAAGCGAGGCCCAGCCTCTGTCTTCTGGTTCTGCCACCGCGTCGGCGGGTGGCGGGGATGGTAGATGATCTTCTTGTATCTGCATGGAACCCATGGTTATCTTGATCTAGCAATTCAACTGCACGTCTGGTGTACCCGTAATGACGTTGTTGCCTGCGGTAGCCTTAGAGGTCACCGTCATGCCCTCAATGGTGATGCCTTGCTGGTTGATGGTGATGCTGTTAGAATCACCCACGGACAGCTTGATCTCGGTGTTGCCTTTGATATGCACCCTCTTCTCTGGACTCTCCAGCGTAACCCCTTCCCCATCCTTCATCTCCAAATAATCACTTCCTGCAAGCCGCAGCCATATTCTCTTTTCTCCTTCATCTATGAGCAAACCATACAAGCCAAATGTATTCAGGCTAATGAAGGGCGTCTCATCATCCATCATGAGTTGGTTGTGCCCCGTCGTCTCTAACACGACTGTATCGTTGGCATCATCCATGACCAGCTTGTTCTCCTCCTTGGATTGAAGCAGCACTTTTCGCCCCTCATCTTCCATCCGTAGCGTGTGCCCATCCGTCGTAGTAAGCGCAATCAGCCGATTTTCATCGTCGAGAATGAGGCCATTTAACATGGTGGAAGCCAGCAGAACATGCCGGTTCTTATCGTCCATGTGCAGCGTATGGTCATTGGTCGTGATGAGCCGAATGTTTTCATACTTATCATCGAAATAAGCGCGGTTGTTGCCCGTCGTGATGATGCGGACATTCTGTTCGCCGTCGTCCAGCGTTTCGTTGTGGCCGCCGTGGGTGGTCAGCGAGATCTTGGTAGCTCCTTCATGGTCATCCATCAAGATCTCATTGCTGGTGTACGTGCGGATGATGTTTTGCCACTTGTTTTGCGAGGTGACGGGCGACTTCTGCGACGGGTTGGGGGTCGTCCCCAGGGCCATCGGTCGGTTCGGGTCGCCATCTATGCAGGCCCACACCATTTCGGTGCCTTCGTGGTTCGGGAAATGGATGCCATATTCCGGCCCTGAGTAGGCCTGCTTCATCCGGATCCAGTGCGAGGCTTCCGCCGTCGGCGCATCGCCGTCATCGAAGTGCATCCGCACGCGGTAGCGGCCCTCCTCGTCGAGGTGGGCATAATCGCCACCGGCGGACTCGATCACCCCGGTCATGATGCCGGGCACTTTCGGCACCGGCGTGATGCGCGGCGGGCGGTACTGCACCTCAGCGGGAATACAGTCAAAATCGTTGACGTAGGCGTCGGTATCCTCTGCTTCCTCCCCCATCAAGCCCGGTAGCGACGCGGCCTGTGTTCCCTGGTGCATGATGCGCGTCAGCAGAAAATCACCGTTGAGCTGATCGCGGAAATGGCCCTGCACGGTCATAATGTGGCCCACCCGTAGTCCTACGTAGCCACTCGTGCCACTCATCAATTTGCGCTGGCAATACTTCTCGTCCATCCGCACCATAGATAGACGGTCGGTGTTGTCCTGATCCTGGTGGTGCATCCCGTACTCATACTGATGGCCTACCGTCTCTGGCTCTGTCTCCGACATATTTACGGGAGCCATAGCAAGGTTACCCAGGATCTCGCCCGAGTTTCCCGCGGTGCGATAGTTATAGTCTCTAGCCAGCACACCGCCAGTGATGACCTGTTCGCGGCTGGTGAAGGTGCGCACAGCTTCCGCCGTCGCTTCCAGGCCCCCGCCCGGGTTGTACTCCAACACAGCCTCACCCTGCACAACCGGCGAGGCGCTGGTTAGCTCATCGGAAAAAACAACCTTGCCTTCCTCGAAAAAGTAGCGGATCCCCTCTCGCTCGGCTAAACGGTTTACAAAGTTCAGATCGGTCTCCTGATACTGAGCCAGGTACTCGCGCATCGGATACGTTGCGTCCAGCCGGAATTCATAATGCTGGCTCGTCATGCCCGCCTCTTGCAGCACCTCTTCGATGATTTCAGGTACCGTGCGCTCGATGAAAATACGGCTCTGGTACGTCAGCGAGAGAAACCAGATGGGAGGTACAAAAATAGCCTGATACCCATAGCGGTCGCCCACATGGGGTCCCTGCTCGAAGTGCGCCACGAGACCATGAAAGATGAGTTGCTGCTCGTCCCGATAGACTTCGAGGGTAGCAGGCTTGGTAGCCAGTTCGGCGAGGGTGATGTCGGGATCGTAGGAAACCAGATCGACAGTAAACTGAAAGGGTTGGTTGATCTGCTCGCTACCCTCGAAAGCCACGACCTGAAACGTATCAGGCGCGAAAGCAGCATCGTCGATGACCAATTCGAATTGGAGATTTGCAGCTACACTCATGGCGAAATGAATTTGCTTTGGCAATAAAAAGCCGAATACCGGATGTGGTCGTCGTTTGTGGCTGTTCTACTGTGTCTACCTATGCGAAGGATCTATCGCACAGAGAACATCGCGCATGCAACTACTACGTGCGCCAAGCGAAATCCGCAAGCTGCACCGCAGGCATACATCACGTAGTGAACGCGAGGACGCTCCCAGCAATGCCGAGGCGAATAGCTACTTTCCCCTCTTACAAACCACCTTCGCCTTTCCAGCCCGTCAGATAAGCTGCCCTACACCGGATCCTCTTCGGTAACCGAAGAGGTCTCGTCCTCACTGGCTTTAGGGGCGGCTTCGTCGTTGGCGGGCGTTTCTGCAACCGGTGGTTCTTCAGGTGCAGCGACTGCTTCGGGAGCGGCTGCTTCGGGAGCGACTGCTTCGGGAGCGGCTGCTTCATCGCCAAAGGTGTAGGTAAAATCGCCCGCTTCATTGATACCGAGGACGAGCCGGTCAGGCATCTCGTCCTCCTCTTCCGCCATCCGGCCCAGGAGCGCTTTCGAGGCTTCGGGCAGCACCGTGCGGTCGATGATAAAGTCGATGTTGCGAGCGCCGCTATCGACCTGCGTACACCGGTCGGCGATGACTTCGACGACCTGATCCGGGTATATGAACCGCATGCCGTGGTTGGCCTGGAGGCGCTTGTTGATCTTGTTGAGCTTGAGACGCGTAATCATCTTCATTGCGCTCTTCGCCAGCGGGTAGAACGGCACCACCTTCATGCGCGCCAACAAGGCCGCCTGAAAATGCTCCACCATCTGGTCGTGGATGGCGTTGCGGAGTTGATCGGGCGTGGGCCGCTCGTCTTCGGTGCAGACTTGCAGGAAGATGTCGGAACCGACGTTCGAGGTCATCATGATGATGGTGTTGCGGAAGTCAATCTCGCGCCCTTCGCCGTCGCGCATCATGCCCCGGTCAAAGACCTGATAGAACAACTCCATCACGTCAATGTGCGCCTTTTCGGTCTCGTCCAGCAGCACCACCGAGTAGGGACGCTGGCGGACGGCCTCAGTCAGCACGCCGCCTTCGCCGAACCCGACATAGCCAGGCGGCGAGCCTTTGAGTTGCGATACGGTGTGCGCCTCCTGGTATTCAGACATGTTGATGGAGGTCAGAAACTTCTCGCCGCCAAACATCAACTCAGCGAGAGTCCGTGCCGTCTCGGTCTTCCCGACCCCGCTGGGGCCGACGAGCATGAACACGGCAAGTGGCGCGTCTGGATTGCCCATACCGGCCTTGGCAGACCGGATGGAATCAGCGATCTGGTTGATGGCCTCATCCTGCCCCTTGATGATTTCGGTGAGGCGGTTCTCCAGTTCGAGCAAAGTCGCTGCTTCGTCCTTGAGCATGTCGCCTACCGGAATGCCAGTCCAGTCGGCGATGACCTGAGCGATGATTTCCTTATTGACCTCGGGATGAACCATCGGGTCATTGACCTGCACCTCAAAAAGTTCGGCCTGGGTTTTATCCAACTCCTCCCGCAGGCTTGCCACTGAATCCTCGGTCCCTTCAGCCTGCCCATTGCTCGCTTTGAGTTTGGCAATCTCGCTGCGAATTTTCTCGACGCGCAGGGCCAGCTTTTGCTCTTTCCCCCAGCGTTCCGCCAGCGTAGCCCGGTCGGCTTCCAACACGGCCTGCTGCTCTTTCAAAACCTGGAGCGTCTCTTCATCGTGGCGCAGGCCGGTATCGAGGTCGCGCTGGAGCGATTTGATCTCAATGCCCAGGTTGAGCAGGCGGCGGTCCAAAGCGTCAACGGCGGCAGGCGTAGCACTCTGCGTCATCTTTACACGAGCCGAAGCGGTATCGAGCAGGTCCACCGCCTTGTCGGGCAGTTGCCGCCCGGCCACGTAGCGATCCGATAGCCCCGCAGCCGCAAAGAGCGCCTCGTCGGTAATCTGTACGTCGTGATGATCTTCGTATTTGGGTTTGATGCCACGCAGCATGACGGTGGCGTCTTCCACCGAGGGCGGATCGATCTTGACCATCTGAAAGCGTCGTTCCAGCGCCGGGTCTTTCTCGATGTACTTCTTGTACTCCGACCACGTCGTCGCCGCGATGGTGCGCAGTTCGCCGCGGGCCAGGGCCGGTTTGAGCAGGTTGGCCGCATCGCTCGTCCCGGCCGAGCCACCTGCACCGATCAGCGTATGCGCCTCGTCAATGAACATGATGGTCGGTTTGGGTGCTTCGCGCACCTCCTGAATCACCGACTT